>Ga0302311_10003871_pt1 | contig 16273 bp, 16 predicted proteins | sample III_Palsa_N1_3_FD_200449 | JGI IMG/M metagenome (GOLD analysis project Ga0302311, IMG submission 200449) | Peat permafrost microbial communities from Stordalen Mire near Abisko, Sweden - III_Palsa_N1_3 | ecosystem: Environmental > Terrestrial > Soil > Palsa > Peat permafrost | place: Sweden... | reverse complement strand
CTTCTTCAACAGAGCTGATCCGCTGGTCGGTCCAGGAAATCCGCCGCATCGCCAACCGGCTGGCTCAGCAGCAGATCGAGCCCGCCGAGATCATTGCCTGGTCTCTATGGCGAAGAGCCCATCAAGCTGCAGCTCGACGGGCTCACATCAAGATTAGAGTGCAACTGTAATGCTAGTATCCCGATTCCGAAGTTCGCCAGCGCATTATGGCAGGCTCCGTGGAACTTCGGAATCGATCAGGACACTAGCAAGTACAAGTATCTACTGTGTTTTTCCGGTTGTTAAGTTCGCTCGAAGCCCGATCCAACAAGCAGGCGGACTTCGAATCCAGCACACTAGCCAGGCTAGAGCGTTTCTTCGCCGCGCTCGATCGAGAGCACGCCGGTGCGCGACACCTCGACCAGTCCCAACGGCCGCATCAGATCGGTGAACTTGTCGATCTTCGAGGGGGCGCCGGTGATCTCGAAGATGAAGCTCTGGACGGTCGTATCGATCACCCGGGCGCGGAAGATGTCGGCGATGCGCAGAGCCTCGACGCGCTCGCCGCCCGCGCCGCGCACCTTCACCAGCGCCAGCTCGCGCTGCACCCCGTTGGGGTCGACCGTCACGTTCACCACGTGGCGGGTGGAGACCATCTTCTGCAGCTGGGCCTCGATCTGCGCCAGCACCTGCGGGGTGCCGCGGGTGACGATGGTGATGCGCGACGTGTGCGCCTTCTCGTCGGTCTCGGCGACGGTGAGACTCTCGATATTGTAGCCGCGGGCCGCGAACAGCCCCACCACCCGGTGCAGCACGCCTGGCTCGTTGTCGACCAGGATGGCGAAGGTGGCGAGGCTCTCGGGCTGGGCCGCGTGGCCCATGTCGTAGGCCGAGGCGGGGGGTTCTGCGGTCATGCGGTCTGTATGCCGCGATTTCCCCCCGCCGTCATCGGCTCAGGCTCAGCCCCGGCTGAGGTTCAGGCGGCGATCGCCTCGGCCGCGCCAAGCTGGGCCCGCCGCCGCCGCACGCCGATGAAGCGCATCGTGCTGTACTGGATCAGGAACAGGCCAAGCTTGCTGCCGAGGGCGTAGGCCGACATGAATGCGGTCCAGCCCAGGAAACTGTAGTGGGTGGCGACCCACACGTTGACCACCGCCGAGACGAACATCAGCCCGGCCCAGACGAAGCCGAAGATGAAGGCGATGTCGGGCGCCAACTCGATCGCCACCGCCGGCAGATAGCGGTTCATCCAGCCCGGCTTCAGCATCACCACGCCGACGATGACGTAGATCGCGCTGGCCTTATAGATGACGAAGCGTGCGTCGTTGGTGAGCAGGGCGGCCGTGCCGCTGGCGACGACCAGGAACAGGCTCAGCCACTGCATGCTCTCGATCGGCCGCTTGCGTGCGATCTCCCAGAGTATCTGGCCGATGCCGAGGGCGACGCCCAGGACGACCGAAATTGGGACGCTCTTCGTGGTCGCGTAGACGACGAGAAAGAAGATGGTCGAGGCCATGTCGAGGGCCAGGAACCTGGCGGACTGCAGCAGGCTTTTCATGCGACGCGCCCCTCCTTGATGGGCGACGCGAACCTAGGATCTCGGCCGCGCCGGCCCCAGGCAGCCGACGAACACGAGGCGGCGATTCACGAAATTCGGCCTGCCGTTCGCGCTTCGTGAGCCGTCAGGCGAGGTCGTTCTTCTATCCGCAAGGCGTTGCGCCTATATACGAGCCGTCCGGGCTTCTGTCCGAACTATGGAGATAAACGCGCGCGTAATAAGCGGACTGGACCCGGGTGCGATTCCCGGCGGCTCCACCAACACCCTCCCGCGTTATCGGCGGGCTGCACGGGGCCGATCAGCATCGACAGACGTGTAAAGGCGTTGCTTTCTCCCGGCGTGGCTCACCGTTTCGGGCCATTTTCTAAATGCGAACGATAACTTCGCTCAAGAGTACGCCCTGGCCGCGTAAGCGGTTCGGACATATTCGACCTAAAGCCCTGGTGTCTTAGCAGCGCCAGGCGGGGCTCGGGGGGCGCCTGGCAACAGAAGCCCCCCACCCATCTCGGATCGGCGGCGCCTCCCTTCTCTACGCAAAGGCTTGGGGGGGCCTCGCGATAGAAGCCCCCACCTTCTCGCCCCTGCAAAATCAGCCGCCCCAAGACGCGGGCGACCTTGCTTCGGCGTGGCTGCGCGGTAGGTTCGCGACCATGGCTCCCCCCCGCGACCTAATCGGCTATGACGCGCTGCAGCAGGAAGCGCTGCGCGGCGTCGTGCGCGCGGCGCTGAAGCTGGCCGCGGCCAAGGGGTTGCCGGGCGACCACCACTTCTTCATCACCTTCAAGACGGCCGCGCCTGGCGTCACCCTGCCCCGGGAGCTGCTCGCCCGCTATCCGGACGAGATGAGTATCGTCCTACAGAATGAGTACTGGGACCTGGCGCCCGGCGAGACCTTCTTCTCGGTCACGCTGAAGTTCGGCGGCCAGCCCAAAGCGCTGTCGATCCCCTATGCGGCCATCACGCATTTCCGCGATCCGGGCGTCGAGTACCATCTCCGCTTCACCGTGCCGGAGGCGCTCCCGCTCCCGCTCCCCGCTCCGGCCCCGGCGGTCTCCCCGCCGCCCGAAGCGGACGCCGCCCAGAAATCCGGCGACATCGTTTCCCTTGATCAATTCAGAAAGAAATAGATCCGACGTGACCGACGTAGCCTCCGAAGAGCCCAAGGCTCTCAGCGACGACGACATCCTGCAGCGTTTCCTGCGCACCAAGAACCAGCCCACCGGCTCCCAGACTCTCGGTTTTCGCATGGTCAGCGTCAGCCAGGAGAAGATGGAGGTCGAGGTCGCCTTCGACGCCAGGGCCGAGCTGCTGGCCAATCCGATGAAGCAGGTTCAGGGCGGCTACCTGTGCGCTATGCTGGACGAGTGCATGTCGGTCGCCTGCATGGTGGCCTCCAAGATGACCGCCGTCGCCCCCACCGCCGAGATGAAGACCAGCTTCTTCCGCCCGGCGATGCCCGGCGAGCTGAAAGGGATCGGCCGGGTCGTTCGCTGGGGCCGCACGCTGGCCTTCACCGAGGGCGAGCTCTTCGACGCCGACGGTCGGCTGGTGGCCAAGGCGACCGGCACCGCGGTGCCGACCCCATTCAAGAACTACAAGTAGCCGCATGCCGCGCTGGGCCGTCGCCGCGTTTGTGGCCGTCATCGCATTCGCCGGAAGCGCCGCCGCGGCGCCAAGTCCGTTCGCGGACTGGGCGGCGATCGTGGTCTCGGGCGATTTCCACGCCGCCCACACCAACAACCCGACCGAGACCTTCGACAACGCCCGCCGCGACGTGTCGGCCGAGCTGATCCGCAAGGGCTTCTCGGCCGCGAACCTGCGCGAGTTCTCGGTGCGCCCGGAGCTCTATCCCAAGCAGAACGTCGGCAAGGCCGACCTGCAGCCGATCTACGAGGGCCTGCGCGAAGTCGCCCAGCAGGCCAAGGGTGGCTGCCTCGTCTACTTCTCTTCGCACGGCGCGCCGTCGGGCGTGGTGCTGAACGGCCAGATCATGCCGCCGCAGCTGATGGACCAGATGATCACCGACAGCTGCGGTCGGCGGCCAACGGTAGTGATCATTTCGGCCTGCTTCTCCGGCGTATTCGTGCCGGCGCTGGCCGACAACAATCGCGAGATCATCACCGCCGCGCGGCCGGACCGTTCGTCGTTCGGCTGCAGCGAGAGCGACAAGTATCCGTATTTCGACGCCTGCATGCTGCAGGTGCTGCCGCATGTCCACGACTTCGTGGCGCTGGGCCCGGCGGTGCAGGCGTGCGTCGCCCAGCGCGAGACCGAAACCGGCATGCATCCGCCATCGGAGCCGCAATTCTTCGTCGGCGCCCAGCTGCGCCCGATCCTGCCGCTGATGGCTTTCGAGCCTGGGTAGCGCCGCTCGTCGAAACCGGCGCTCCGGCCGACACCTGGGTCGGCGTTAGCGGGCGGCCTATTGCGGGAGCGCAGCCGCCCAGGCGCTCAGGGTGTCAGCGAACAGTTGCGGGTCCTGGCCGTGCATCGAGTGGCCCATCTGGGGGAACGAGCGGTAGTCGAACGGCTGGCCGGCTTCCTCGATGATCGCGCGGACCCTCCCGGCCTGCAGATCCGAGATGGCGCCCATGACGAACCCCGTCGTCTCGTCCACGCGACGGAAGTGGTGGGTGAACAGCACCGGGACCTTCACGGCTTTCAGCATCCGCGCGTGGTCGCAGCTCGCCGCGACGGTTCCGGTCCAAAACGCGCGGCCCCACTCCGGGTCGTACTCCTTCAGGTTCTGCGGCGGCTCTTCAGGCGGCTGAAAGCCCGCCATCCACGGCGGCAACTCGCTCGCGGCGTTCGCGGCCATGCCGGCCCAGTTCCCGATACTCCACTGGTCGCCAAGGTACTTGGACCACATCGCGAACATCGGCCCGATCGATTGTCGGATCGAGTGTCCGTAAGCCGGCGTGGTCTCTGAGCCGAACAGCGGCGGGTCCTCGTAGTGCGCGGCGATGACCAGGCCAGGCGGGGCGTAGGCGGAGAGCCAGGCCGAGAGGACCCCGCCCGACGACAGGCCGCTGACGATGCAGGGGCGGCCAATCGCGCCCTGGATCAGCCGGACCAGATCATTGCCCATGTTGTCGAGCGTGTAGCGTCCGGGCGTGCGGCCGGATCGGCCCTGGCCGCGCAGGTCGACCGCGAAGATCTGGAACCGGTCCTTCAGCAGATCCATGGCGCCTTCGTAGCCCCACCAGGACTCGGTCTGGCCGGGCACGAGCAGCAAGGCGGGCCTCGAGGCGTCGCCGGCGGTCGCGTAGTTCAGCTTAACCTCGCCGGTGTCGAACAACTGCTCGGCATACCTATGTGCGACGTAGGTCTCGTCGGGATTGTGGGGTCCGTAGCGGCCGGGCATCAGGCGGCTCCTCGTTGCCGCGTCAAACGGGGAAACACCCGCTCGGCGTTCTCGCGGGCGATGGCGCGGACTTCCTGCTCACCGAGGGCGTTCTGCGTCAACTGATGGATGTTGCGGGCAACGCCGGCTTCGGGCGTGAACGGCCAGTCGCTGCCGAACAGGATCTGGGTGATCGGCGCGATCCGCCGCAGCGCCGCGAACGGCACGGGATGTGCGGAGAGCGCGACGTCGTAATAGAGCCGCTCCAACGTTTCGAACACTTCAGCCTCCGACGCGGGACGCGGCTCGATGATCGGCAGGTTGGCGAACGCCGCGATCCGCGCAATCAGCGCCGGCAGCGCCGCGCCGCCGTGCGGGACGATCACCTTGATGTCCGGATTGGTCTGCAGCGACCGATTGTAGAGCAGGTCGACGATGGTGCGCGTGGTGTCGAGCGGAAACTCCAGCAAGGGCGCCGGGCGGCCGAGCGCGAGCGCCTCGAAGCATGCCGGGCTGGTGGGATGCAGGAACAGCGTCGCCTTGCGCCGGTTCAGCTCCGCCAGGATCGGGGCGAACGCCGGCGAACCGAGGTAGATCCCGTCGGTGTTGGTCTGCAAGACGACGCCGTCGGCGCCCAGCTCCTCAAAGGCCCGACGCAGCTCGGCGAGCGAGGCCGGGATATCGGGCATCGGCAGGGTGGCGAAGTAGCCGAACCGGCCCGGGTGACTGCGCAACAGCTCGGCGCCAGCGTCGTTCACCTCGGCGACGAGGGCTGACCGCTCCGCCGGGGGAAGGAAATGCGCCGACGGAGAGGAGAGCGAGACCATCGCGGTCGCGATCTCCTGGCGGTCCATCATCTCGATGGCCGCCGCGGCGCTCCATTTCGGCACCGGAAATCCGCCATCGAGTGTCGTCAGGCCGGCGCTGGCGAGCGCCTGCGCGTAAACGTCCGGCAGGAAGTGGGCGTGCACGTCGATCCGCCCGCACGCGCACCCTCCGCCGCCGTCGCCCTTGGTCATTGGCGCACCCTTCTTGACGATAGCGTCATCTAACGGCGGTCGCAACGACGGGTCAATGACGTTGCTTTCTGGCGATGCAGAGCTCAATATCTGACGAAATCGTCAGGAGGCAATCATGAGCATCCTCAAGATCGAAGACGTGGCCTACGTGCGCTTCCGCGCCCCCGACCTGGCCGAGATGCGCGCCTTCCTCGAAGACTTCGGCATGGTGGTGACCGAGGCGACGACGACGCGGCTGGTCGCGCGCGGGGCCGGCCCGTCGCCGGTCGCCCACGTCACCGAGCTCGGCGACGCCGGCTTCGTGGGCGTGGCGTTTCGGGCCGAAGGCCTGGCCGACCTGCAGCGGCTGGCGGCGTCGGAAGGCGCCGCCGTCGAGGCTCTGGATCTTCCCGGCGGCGGCGGCGTGGTGACACTGACCGACCCCGATGGCCACCGCGTCGACGTCGTCGCCGGCCAGTCGCCGGTCGATCGGCTGCCACTCGCCAAGGCGCAGCCCTGGAACCATTCGGCCGCTCGCGAGCGGCTACGGGCGACCAAGAGGATGGCCGCTGGCGCCGCCAACGTCGTCCGGCTCGGGCACGTGGTGCTCAATGTCTCCAACTTCCGCGCGTCCGAACAGTGGTACAAAGAGCGCCTCGGCTTCATCACCTCCGATGAGATCCAGCTTTCGCCGGAGTTCGCTCTGGGCGCGTTCCTGCGCTGCGACCGCGGCGAGGCGCCAACCGATCACCACACCCTGTTCCTGATGCAAGGTCGCAAGGGGCCGGGCTTCAATCACGCGGCCTACGAGGTCGCGGACCTGGATGACCTTATGCGCGGTCACCAGCGGCTGCGCGATGCCGGTCGCCATGCGGAATGGGGCGTCGGGCGCCACATCCTGGGCAGCCAGGTGTTCGACTACTGGCGCGATCCCTGGGGCCACACGCTGGAACACTGGACCGACGGCGATCTGTTCACCGCGGCCGATGGCTCGAACATCGCCTCCGTACAAGACCTCCTGGGGGTGCAGTGGGGACCACCGCCGCCGCCGACAATGGGCTGAGAGAGACAACCATGAAGCTTGCAACTTTCGACGCCGGCGCCGAGCCGCAGCTCTGTGTGGTCACCGGGGACCGGATCGTTCCGCTCCGCCCTGCCGCGCCCGGGCTGCCCGGCGACATGATCGGTCTCATCTCGATATGGCCGGCGGCAGAGCGCGACGTGCGCAGCATCGCGGAAGCCGCCGCCGGCGCCCTTCCGCTCGATCAGGTGCGCCTGCTGGCCCCGATCCGGCGGCCCGGCAAGATCATGGCGATCGGGCTGAACTACGCCGACCACATCGCCGAGAGCAACATGGGGACGCCCGAGCACCAGATATGGTTCTCCAAGGCGCCGACCGCCGCCAACGGGCCGTACGACGCGATCCAGGTGCCGAAGGTCTCGCAGGCGCTGGACTACGAGGCCGAGCTGGTTGCTGTGGTCGGCCAGGGCGGGCGCCACATCGCCAAGGCGGACGCCGCGGACGCCGTGTTCGGGTACTGCTGCGGTAACGACGCGACCGAGCGCGCCTGGCAGCAGCGCACGACGCAGTGGGTGCTCGGCAAGTCGTTCGATACGCACGCCCCGTTCGGGCCATGGATCACGACCGCGGACGAGGTCGCCGACCCGCACGCGCTGTCGATCCGCTGCCTGGTCAACGGTGAAGTCCGGCAGGACTCCAACACGCGCCACCTCGTGTTCAGCGTCTGGGACCAGATCGAACACCTGACCCAGGCCATGACGCTGGAGCCCGGCGACCTGATCTTCACCGGCACGCCAGGCGGTATCGGCGCGGCGATGAACCCGAGACGGTTCCTGAAGGACGGCGATCGCGTGCGCGTCGAGATCGAGGGTCTGGGCGCGCTCGACAACCCCTGCGTCAACGAGACCTGACGTGAGCGCCGCGCGCTTCGATTGCGACGTCCTGGTGGTCGGCCTGGGCCCCGTTGGGTCAGTGCTGGCGGCTCTGCTCGCCGAGCGGGGCGTGCGGGTGATCGCCCTCGACAAGGACGCGGCGGCCTATCCCCTGCCGCGCGCGGTCCACTTTGACCACGAGATCATGCGGATCTTCCAGCAACTGGGCCTCGCCGAGCAGATGCGGGGGTGCGCCCGCGATTTGCCGGATTACGAGTTCCGCGCCGCCGACGGCCGGGTGCTGATGAAGCTGCGGCCGCCGCGCGAAACGCCCTCCGGCTGGGGCGGCGGTTACATGTTTCACCAGCCGAGCCTGGAGGACGTTCTGCGCGCGCGGCTGGAGGCCCTGCCGGACGCAGAAATCCGGCTCGGCCAGCGGCTCGACGCCTTGGTTCAGGACGCCGACGGCGTGACGGCGACTGTCACCGCGCCGACGGGCGTCGCGGCGATCCGCGCGCGGTATCTGGTCGGCTGCGACGGCGCCTCGAGCCCCGTGCGCGAGGCCGTTGGCGGCGGACTGTTCGACTACCAGTTCGACGAACCCTGGCTAGTGGTCGACGTGAAGGTCCCGACGGGCTGCTGCGTTCCGGACATCAACATCCAACTCTGCGATCCCGCCCGCCCCACAACCTGCGTGCTGAGCGGCCCAGGGCGGCATCGATGGGAGTTCATGCTGCTCCCTGGCGAGACGACCAAGGCGATGATGGACGACGCGGTGGTGCACCGCCTGATCGGTCCGTGGGACTGCGGACCGGTGCAGATCGAGCGTAAGGCGGTCTATCGCTTCCACGGGCTGGTGGCGAACCGCTGGCGCGACGGCCGGATCATGATCGCCGGCGACGCCGCGCACCAGACGCCGCCGTTCGCCGGGCAGGGCATGTGCTCGGGCATCCGCGATGCGGCCAACCTGGCCTGGAAGCTGGGCGCCGTGCTTCGCGGCGCGGCGTCGACCGCGCTGCTGGACAGCTATCAGGCCGAGCGCGAACCGCACGTCCGCTCGGCGATCGAGCTGGCGATCGGCATGGGCCGCGTGGTCTGCACGCTCGACCGCGACGCCGCGGCCCAGCGCGACGCCGCGATGCTGGCGGCGCAGGCCAGCGGCGCGCCGGCGCTGCCTCCGAGCCAACCGTCACCGTTCGCGTCAGGCTGTGTGATGGCGGGCAGCGCCGGCGCAGGGGAGCTGTTCCCGCAGCCGACGGCCGGCGAGGAGTCGGAGCGGCTGCGGATGGACGACCGGCTGGGCGACGAAGCTTGCCTCATCGCCCGCGCATACGCCGGCGGCGCCGTGGCTGGCGTGCGTCTGCTGGACGTAGACGCCAAAGATCTGGCGCCGTTCCGCCCGGCGGTGCTGGCGTGGCTCGATCAGCACGGGGCGGAAGCCGTGCTCGTGCGTCCGGATCGATATGTGTTCGGCTCGGGCGCGCCTCGCGTGCTGCTCGAAGGCTGGGAGGCGAGCCTCAATCCGAAGGCGCCGGTGCTCGCATCGAGCGCGGGCGCCGACGGACGATGACCGCCGAACCGGCCAACCCCAGGGCCGCGCGAACCAAGGCGGCGCTGGTGGCCGCGGGGCGGCGGCTGTTCAGCCAGCGCCCGATCGACGCGGTGACGGTGGACGACATCGTGCAGGCTGCCGAGGTCGGCAAGGGCAGCTTCTACAACCACTTCGCCGATCGCGAGGCGCTCGCCCGAGCGATCGCGGCGCAGATCCGCGCCAGCATCGAGAGCGCGGTCGAGCGGGCGAACGCCGGCGTGGACGATCCCGCGCGCCGCCTGGCGCGCGCGGTCTGCACCTACTGGCGCTACGCCCTGGACGAGCCGGAGCAGGCCGGCGTCCTTGTCCACATCCATACCGGCCACACGTCGCTGACCGCGCCGCTGAACCACGGCTTGGTCGAGGACCTGGAAACCGGCCTGGCGATCGGCCGGTTCGACATCGCCACGGTGGAGTCCGGCGTCCTCTACGTGCTCGGGGTCACGCAGCTCGCCCTGGTGCGCGTAGTCCAGGAGCCGAACCAGGCCTTGGCGATCTCGCTATCGCAGCAGATGTGCGCGCTCGTGCTCAGGGGGCTCGGCATCCAGGCGGCCGAGGCGGAACAGATCGCCGCCCAGGCGAGCGACGGGATCGTTCGGAAAAACCCCCAGGGATTCTCGCCGGCGAACTGACACCTCGAGAAGGTGACGATTGCGGCGAGACGCCTTACACCGCGCCATATGTCGCCCCGAGGAGCCCGAATGTCCGCCACGCGCCCAGAGCCCACTAGGACCGAGACCGACACCTTCGGGCCGATCGAGGTTCCCGCCGATCGCTACTGGGCCGCGCAAACCCAGCGGTCGCTGCAGAACTTCAAGATCGGCTGGGAGAAGCAGCCGCTGTCCGTGGTGCGGGCGCTCGGCGTCGTCAAGCGCGCCGCCGCCGAGGTGAACATGGGGCTGGGGAAGCTCGAACCCCGGATCGGCGACGCCATCGTCGCCGCCGCTCAGGAGGTGATCGACGGCAAGCTCGACGACCACTTCCCGCTGGCGGTCTGGCAGACCGGGTCGGGCACCCAGTCGAATATGAACGCCAATGAGGTGATTTCGAACCGGGCGATCGAGATGCTGGGCGGGGTGATTGGCTCCAAGTCGCCGGTGCACCCGAACGACCACGTCAACCTGAGCCAATCGTCCAACGACACCTATCCGACCGCCATGCACATCGCCGCCGCCGAGGAGATCGTGCGTCGGCTGATCCCGGCGCTGCAGATGTTGGGCGACGCGCTGGACGCCAAGGCCAAGGCCTGGGCGCACATCATCAAGATCGGCCGCACCCACACCCAGGACGCCACGCCGCTGACGCTGGGCCAGGAGTTCTCCGGCTATGTGCAGCAGGTGGCAAACGGCATTGCCCGGATCGAGATGACCCTGCCGATGCTGATGCAGCTGGCGCAGGGCGGCACGGCGGTCGGCACCGGGCTAAACGCCCCGGTCGGGTTCGCCGAGAAGGTCGCGGCCAAGATCGCCGAGATCACCGGCCTGCCCTTCACTTCAGCCCCGAACAAATTCGAAGCGCTGGCCGCGCACGACGCGATGGTCTTCACCCACGGCGCGCTGAATACGCTGGCCGCCAGCCTGTTCAAGATCGCCAACGACATCCGTTTCCTGGGCAGCGGGCCGCGCTCGGGCTTGGGCGAGCTGTCGCTGCCGGAGAATGAGCCGGGGTCGTCGATCATGCCCGGAAAGGTCAACCCGACCCAATGCGAGGCGCTGACCATGGTCTGCACTCGGGTGTTCGGCAACGAAGCCACGATCACCTTCGCCGGCGCGTCCGGCCACTTCGAGCTCAACGTCTACAACCCGGTGATGGCCTACGCCCTGCTGCAGTCGGTCCGCTTGCTGGGCGACGCGGCCGAAAGCTTCACCGAGCACTGCGTGGTCGGGATCGAGCCGCGCGAGGCCAACATCAAGGCCGCGCTCGATCGGTCGCTGATGCTGGTGACGGCGCTGGCGCCCAAGATCGGCTACGACGCCGCCGCGAAGATCGCCAAGACCGCGCACAAGAACGGCACCACCTTGCGCGAGGAAGCAGTCGGGGGTGGCTACGTCACCGACGCCGAGTTCGACGCCCTCGTCCGCCCGGAGAAGATGATCGGGCCTGGATAGCCACCCGGCGACCGGCTCAGCGCCGCGTCAACCTAACGGCGGCGGCGGCGTGGACGAACCTCCGGTCCAGTGAGAGGCGTCGATTCTCGACATCCGGACGTTCGTCAGACCCTCGTCGCGAAACTGTTTCGCGAATGCGTCCGCGACGGCCGGATCGTCGGCGGCAGCGAACCAATCGTCGCCGTTCGCATCTTCGCCGAGGATTTCATACATGGGCTTGGCCACTACACGGCTCCTGGTAGTCGCTAACCTGCCGGTTCGCCGCGCCCGAGCTGTCTATAGAAGCCCGCAGCACGTGTTCGCCTAACGGGCGTCAGCGCCAGAAGGTTCCGTAGGCGGCGTTTCGGGTATTTCTGCGGCGTGTTAGCGACTTTCTGCTGTCAACGTCGGGAACGCCCAACCGAGTGTTGCGCCGCTAATCGCGAATGGTCCGACTAGGACCAAGATCAGCGAGGCCGAAGAGACCTATCGTGAGAGTTTGATCTTGGACCCGGTCGGCGCCGATTCGCTAGTGGAGCGACTCTAACGCTTGGTTCCCGCGACTGACAGCGGCGAGGACGCGTTGTGGATCGGCGGTCCAGGTGAAGGGGCTTGGGTCCTGGTTGTGCTCGGCGACATATCGGTTGATGGCCGCCTGCAGGTCGACGATCGAGCGGAAGACGCCGCGCTTCAGGCGCCGGCGGGTTAGGACCGAGAAGAAGCCCTCGACGGCGTTGAGCCAGGAGGCGCTGGTCGGGGTGAAGTGGAAGACCCACCGCGGATGGCGCGCCAGCCAGGCGCGCACCTTGGGATGTTTGTGGGTGGCGTAATTGTCGACGATCGCGTGGACGACCTTGCCGACCGGGACCTCGGCCTCGACCTGGTTCAGGAAACGGATGAACTCCTGGTGGCGGTGGCGCTGCAGGCAGCGGCCGATGACCGAGCCGTCCAGGACGTTGAGCGCGGCGAAGAGCGTGGTGGTTCCGTGGCGTTTGTAGTCGTGGGTCATGGTCCCGGCGCGGCCCTTCTTCAGCGGCAGCCCCGGCTGGGTGCGGTCGAGGGCCTGGATCTGGCTCTTCTCGTCCATCGAAAGCACCACCGCATGGGCGGGCGGATCGACGTAGAGCCCGACCACGTCGGTGAACTTCTCCAGGAACTTGGGGTCCTTCGACAGCTTGAAGGTGCGCATCCGGTGAGGGGTGAGGCCATGGGCCTTCCAGATGCGCTGCACGCTGACCACGCCGATCCCGCAGAGCCTGGCCATCGCGCGGCTGGTCCAGTGGGTCGTCTCTCCCGGCGGATCGGCCAGGGTCAGCTCGACCACCTGGGCAACGACCTCGCTGGGCAGCGGCGCCTTGCCGGGCTTGCGGGTCTTGTCGCGCAGCAGTCCGCCGACGCCCTCGACCATGAACCGTTCCTGCCAGCGCCAGACCGCCGGCTTCGAAAGCCCCGAGCGGCGCATGACCTCGTTCGTGCCGCAGCCATCGGCCGTGGCGATCAGCGCCTGGGCGCGGGCCACGTGCTTCTGCAGGCTGTTGCGGTTGCCGACAATCGCCTCGAGCCGACGCCGATCCTCAGGCGTGACGCAAACCTCGATCCCTGCTCTCATGCCCCAAGCATGAACTGCTTCGGTCCGTCAGGGAATCCTCTGAATGGGCCGATCCACTAGAGTCAGCGCAACTGGATCTGGACCGGCGCCTGCATCGCTTCGGGGCCGCCGGGCGCGATCACCAGATAGCGGCGCGGCGCCGGCGCCGCCGACTCGACGAGCTGGCGGATCGGTCCGGTCGCGTTGACGATCGCCGCTCCTGCCGGATTGGTCGTGAAGGTCGACAGTGGCTGCAGCGTACCGCTGCCGTCTGGCTTGTCCGCCAACGCGAGCACGTAGGTCGACTTCGGCTGCAGACCGATCGCGGCGGCTTCAAGGATCTGCACCAGGCCCTGGTCGAACAGGCTGACGCTGGTCGTCGCGCCGCCGCCCGGCGGACCCAGCGACACGTGCGCCACCTCGCCGGCCAGGCCCAACGGCTGCAGGCCGGCGCGGCCATCACCGGACGGGACGGCGCCTGGCACATAGTTTACCGCCTGCGCGGCCTGGCCGATCGGGATGGTGGTGATCACCCGGTTGGTCGCGGTGTCGATCGCGGCCATGGCGTCCTGGTTCTCCAGGCCCACATAGACCCGCGTCCCGTCGCCCGACGGCCAGATTCCGTGCGGCAGGTGGCCCACGGGGATGGTCGCCACCCTGGCGAAATTGTCCTGGCGATAGACCTGCACCTGGTCGAGCCCACCCACGGTGATGTAGGCGAACCGACCCTGGGCGATATAGACGAAGTTGACGTGATTGGTGATCGGGCCGGTGTCGATCACGGCCAGGGTGTTGAACGGCGGCCGCGCATTGATGACGACGGTCTTGCCGGTGTCCTTCAGCGTATACCAGACCTGAGTCCCGTCCGGCGTCGCGGCGATGTTGGGGCAGAACGAACTGGGCTGCGGCACACGGCCCACCTCCGCTCGGGTCTTCACATCGAACACCACCAGCTCGGGATTGAACGATGAGCAGACGTAGCCATAGCGGCCGTCCGGCGAGAAGATGGTCATGCCCGGGCCGCCTGGCGTCTTGATCCGCCCGGTCTCCTCGAAGGTCTTGGCGTCGAGTACCGCGACATAGTCCTCGCCGCGCACCGTCACCCAGACTTCGCGGCCGTCCGGGGTGAAGAAAGCCTCGTGCGGGGAGCGGCCGACGTAGGTGGAATGCAGGATGCGGTTGCTTGCGGTGTCGATGAAGGTGACGGAGTTGGAGCCGATCGACACGACGGCGATGGTCTTGCGATCCGGCGAGAAGCCCATGCCGTGCACCAGCACCTGGCCACGGTACAGCGGACTGAAGTTGGTCGGCTGCGGATCGCCCAGCCGGATCACGCCGAGCAGCTGGTTGGACGCCGGATCGATTACCGAGATGGTGTTGGAGAACTGCTCGGCGGCATAGACCCGGTCGGCGTGGCTGACCGGGACGTCAGGCGCGTCGGCGGCGTACGGCGCCTGGCCGGCGTCGCAGGCCCGGGCGGCCAGGAGCGAACCGGTGAGAACCATGGCGGCAAGGAAAGGCTTCATGTGTGGGCCTCTAGCGACCTGGTCCGCTTGGCATGGTCATCGCGCCCATCCCCGGCATCGCGCCGGTCGGCGCTGGCGCGGACGGCGGGAGCGGCTGGCCGAGCGCCAGGCGCATGGCGGCGATCTCCTGCTGCTGGTCGACGATGATCTCCTGGGCGATCCGGCGCAGCTGCTCATTGCGGCCGTAGCGCAGCTCAAGCACGGCCATGTCGATGGCGCCCTGGTGATGCGGGATCATCATCGCGGCGAAGTCACGGTCGACGTCGTGCGAGGGCCTGATGTCCATGCCGGCCATCATCCGGTCCATCGCCGGCCGGTTCTGGGCGAGGAACGCCTGATCTGCAGCGTCGGGCGACAGCGGCTGGGCCGGCGCGGCGTTCAAGCCCAGCGTTAGGACAGCTGCAGCGGCCGCCAGGACGAGGCGTACGATCGTCGTCACGGCGATCTCCCGGTTCCGAACCTCATGATCGGCGCCGTTTCCTGGCCGATTGCAAGCGTGACAGGAGCGTTGGCGCCGCGCGGGAAAGCAGACATGGTCCAAAATCGCGGGGGGCGGACGATGCAGTCGAGACTATGATGGCCTTGGCGGTAGACATCCTGCCGTTCGGCGGTCCGTCGAGACCTTCGTGACCGCACCCGCTCGCACGCTCGGCTTCGCTGACCTGTTCTTCTACGCGGCCTCGGTGGCGCTTTCGATCCGCTGGATCAGCGTCGCGGCGGCGGCCGGGCCGGCGTCGCTGCCGATCTGGGGGCTGGCGGTGCTGGTGTTCTCAGGCCCGCTGATCGTGGCGACGGCGGAGCTGACCGGGCGGTTTCCCGGCGAGGGCGGGGTCTACACCTGGACCGGCGCGGCGTTCGGGCCGTTTTGGGGCTTCCTGTGCGGCTGGCTCTATTGGGTGTCCAACCTGCCGTTCTTCTCCGGCGTGCTGGTGTTCATGCTGAACCTCGCGGCGCTAGCGCTGGGGTCGGCCGGCAAGCCGCTGCTGGACCAGCCGTGGCTGTTCAGCGGGGTCGCTGTGGTGCTCTCGATCCTGGTCGGCGCGGCGCACTACTTCGGGCTCGGCACGGGCAAGTGGCTGTCGAACATCGGCGGCGCTTCCAACTTCGTCCTGGTCGGCCTGCTCGCTGTCACCGCCATCGGCGTCGGCGTCAGACAGGGTTCGGCGACCGACTTCGTTCATTCCAGCTATCGTCTGCCGCTGGACGCCAACGCTGCGATCCTGTGGGCGACAATGGTGTTCGGCGTCGCCGGATCGGAGGCGCTGGCCTTCATGCGCAACGACGTACGCGGCGGCATGCGGACCATCCTTGCGGTGCTGGCGACGGTGGCGGTGGTGCAGATCGCCTTCTACCTCGCCGGCACCGGCTCGCTGCTGGTGATCCTGACGCCGCAGGCGGCCACGCGCCTTTCCGGCCTGCCGGACGCGCTGATCCTGGGGCTGAAGACACTGGGCCTGGCGTCCATCGCGCCGCTGGTGCTGCTCGGCGCCTTCCTCTGCTCGCTGGGCTCCTACAGCGCCTGGTTCGGGGTCGGCGCGCGGCTGCCGTTCGCGGCTGGGATCGACGCCTACCTGCCGGCGGCGTTCGGCCGGCGCGATCCGCGCTCCGGCGCGCCGGTGGTGTCGATCGCGGTGCAGACGGCGATCGTCGCGGTGATTGTCGTGATCTCGCAGGCGGGCGATACGCTAAGGGCGCTTATGACTTCCTCGT
>Ga0302311_10003868_pt1 | contig 16283 bp, 15 predicted proteins | sample III_Palsa_N1_3_FD_200449 | JGI IMG/M metagenome (GOLD analysis project Ga0302311, IMG submission 200449) | Peat permafrost microbial communities from Stordalen Mire near Abisko, Sweden - III_Palsa_N1_3 | ecosystem: Environmental > Terrestrial > Soil > Palsa > Peat permafrost | place: Sweden... | reverse complement strand
CCCGCGCCCTCGAGCTTCCGCGCTGGCTCCATCAGTACAACTGGCATCGTCCGCATGCTAGTCTAGACCACGCTCCGCCCATCAGCCGTTCCGGTCTCGACCGGAACAACCTATTGACACACCACACATAGGTCCGGCGAGCATCTGACAAAGTCAGCGCGAAGTCAGACGGAATCAGAGGTTCGGGATCGAATCATGGGCACGTGGAGGCTTGTGTCCACGGAAGAGACGTTGAAGGACGGCACCACTCGTCCCTTTCCTGCTTTCGGGCCGCACGGGAAGGGCTTCCTCATGTACCAGCGCGATGGTTATATGTGCGCTGTCATTGCCAATCCCGACCGTAGCAAATATGCAGATCCGGCGCATGGCACGTCGGAGGAAAAAGTGGCTGCCGCAGCTGGCACCTTTTCTTACTGCGGCCGGTATGAGATCGACGTAAAGCAAGAAGCGATTGTTCATGTGCCGGAAGTGGCTAGCGACCCGGGATACGTGGGATCGCGGCAGGTGCGCCCCTATTGCTTCGAAGGTGGCCGGATGATCTTCAGCGATGTTGGGAAAGATGACCCTGCGGTCACGGGCTGGAAAATTGTGTGGGAAAAGGTAAAGTAAGTTGGGACACATACTCCATGCCTTCTCACGACCAAAAACTCGGCCTCATCGCCGGCAACGGAAAATTCCCTTTCCTTGTGCTCGATGCGGCGCGGGCTGCGGGTTACGAAGTTGCCGTTGTTGCCATCAAGGAGGAAGCTTTTCCCGAGATCGAATCCCACGGCGCGGCCTCAGTTCACTGGCTGTCGCTCGGCGAGCTTTCCAAGTTGATCGATACCTTCAAGCGCGAAGGCGTAACCCGCGCCGTGATGGCCGGCCAAATCAAGCACAAACAGATTTTCTCCGCCATCCGTCCGGACTGGCGACTGGCCAAGCTTCTACTCTCGCTCACCACGCGCAACACGGATAGCCTGCTGGGAGCCGTGGCCAAGGTTCTTGCCGATGAAGGCATCACACTGGAAAACTCAACCTGGCTGCTCGAACCGCTGCTGGCGAAAGCGGGGGTGCTCACGCGGCGCGCGCCCGGTGAGCAGGAGCGGAAGAACATCGAATATGGCCGTGCTGTCGCCCGCCAGCTGGCGAAGCATGACATCGGCCAGACCGTGGTGATCGCCGAGTCTGCTTGCGTAGCGGTCGAAGCGATGGAGGGCACCGACGCCACCATCGATCGCGCTGGGCAACTGATGCGCTCGCTTCACGGCGATGCCTCTACCCTGAGCCGCGATCTTACTGTGGTCAAAATCGCCAAACCGAATCAGGATATGCGCTTCGATGTTCCGGTGATTGGAGTCAAGACGATCGAAGTGATGCGGGCGGCAGGCGCGGCCTGCCTGGCCGTGGACGCGGAGAAATGTTTGTTGCTCGACGGCGATAAAATTATCGACGCGGCGAACGCGGCAGAGATTGCGATGGTGGCGGAGTAACGCCAACTTTAAGAGGAGGCGCGATTGCATGAGAGCTTCGAGTTCTGTATCCGCTCTGATTGCCGAGCAGCTTCGCCGCGGCTTCGAAGGCGACGCATGGCACGGCCCCGCGTTGTTGGAGTTGCTGAACGATATCGATGCGACGACGGCGGCAGCCAAGCCTCTGCACGATGTTCACAGCATCTGGGAGCTTGTTCTCCATATCGCCGTGTGGGATGCGGCGTCGATCCGCCGCTTGAGCGGAGAGAAAACTCAGCCTACTGGCGTGGCGAACTTTCCCACTGTTCCGAAAGCTACGGAAGCCGCGTGGCGCAAAGCGATTGCCGCCGCGAAGCGAACCCACGATGTACTCATCAAAACGGTGAAGGCGCTTCCGGAGTCGCGCCTGCGCGAGCGCGTTCCGGGCAAGAAATACGATTTCTACTTCATGCTGCACGGCGTGGTTCAACACGAGCTTTACCATGCCGGGCAGATTGCCATCCTGAAGAAAATGCAAGGTCGGGACTGAGAATTTCACGAACATAAAATTACCCAATCGCTCCACCGGCTTTGCGTTTACAATTTCTAGTTCCCGCTGGCAACCGGCCATTCGAGAGTTTTTCCTGCAAGCTGACAATCCGATTTCCGTCGCAGTGGTGGGTGTGGGCGTTTTTGGACGGAACCATGCGCGCGTGTATCACGAGTTGGAGCACCAGGGAGAAGCGGTTCGTCTGGTTGGAGTGGTCGATCCCAACCTGGATCGCGCGGACGCGGTGGCGCGGGAGTTTGGGTGCCGAGCGTTTGGCTCCGTGGAGCAGATGCTGACTACGCACAGCGAGGTGCGAGCGGCGTCAGTGGCTGCGCCAACTGTCCATCATCTGGAAGTTGCAAGTGCGCTGATGGAAGCGGGAGTCGATGTGCTCATCGAGAAGCCGCTTGCGGCTTCGCTCACCGAGGCTGACGAACTCGTGCAGCTCGCGGCCACGCACAAACGCGTGGCTCAGGTTGGACACTTGGAGCGCTTCAATCCTGCGGTGCGCGCGACGATTCCTTTGCTGACACAGCCGATGTTCTTCGAGGTGCATCGGCTGAGCGTGTTCACGCCGCGATCGCTGGATGTGGATGTGGTGCTCGACCTGATGATTCACGATCTGGATATTGTGTTGTCATTTGCCAATTCTCCGGTGAAGGAAGTTCGCGCGGTCGGATTGCCGATCTTATCGGGGAAGGTTGATATTGCGAATGTTCGGCTGGAGTTCGAATCGGGATGCGTGGCGAACTTTACGGCGAGCCGCGTTTCCACGGAGCGAGTGCGGAAGCTGCGATTTTTTCAGCCCCGGCAGTATGTGTCGGTGGATTATGGGCGGCAGGAAGTGCTGGTTTTTACTGTGGGGCAGGATGGATCGGCTGGGAGCATGCCGACGGTGAATCCGCAGATTGGGGTGGGCAAGCCGGCGGTGACTTCGGAGGAGCCGTTGCACGCGGAGCTGCGATCTTTTCTGCGTGCGGTGCGGGAGCGGTCGGCTCCTGTGGTGCCGCTGGGGGATGGACGCCGGGCGCTGGCGCTGGCTCTCGATATTGTGGAAGAGATTCGGGAGCATGGGAAGAAGGCCGGGCTCTCCGGCCTGGCGAAGGCGTAGGGATGGGCGAGAAGCGGACGAGGGCGTCCGCTCCACACGTGCGGGACGAATCGGGTGTGGATTTCTGCACGGAATAATTCCTGGTGTTGGTGCTGGCGGCGTTGGCCATGCGCGGCGATTTGCTTCATTTTGCGGTCTACCCCTACCTACCTTTTTTTCTGAAAGTACTGCTGGGCGCGGGGTTTGGGAAAAATTGTCCGCAAATTACGTCTTCTACAAGAGTTAGAGGCAAATTACGTGAAATACACGGGTTAGGTGCGGTCGTCAATTGAGTCGGTTTACCGTCAGTGCTTCGACAATGATGAGGTGATTTTTGGCGGAGGGCAAGGTTGGATGTCACAGTGGGGCTGTGGATTTTCAATCCGACACATTCCTCGCAAGAGAGTCGATCACCCCTGACGCTGCTGGCCGTGCCGTCGCGGGTTAGCCGATTTTCGTAATGAGCCGGGAGTCCCCCAACTCCCATAATTGAATCGAAGGGTCCGCTGTAGCTAGGTCCGCTATGCCTCCCCTTTCGTGGCTGGTGGCGACTATTACCTGGCAGTCATGTATAGCGGCAGCGTGCCGTAGCATTTCGAGGAAGTTTGCGTCTTCTACGGATTGCTGCTGAGGCTCGTCCAGTATCAGAAAGCGGGGGTGGTTGGAAGGGCTTGAGGCCCCCACTTGAAGAAGGCCGAGTAGGTATGCCCACTGAAGGCGGATTACGTCGCTAGCTGCCGCGTCCGCGGCGAGATTAATGTCTGTAAGCTCCGGCTCATAGTCGCTCCTAGATATCGTCACCCTCTTCTCGTCGGAGCTGCCGAACCCGTATGCATTGAGCTGGCCTTGAAAACTATCCTGTAGGCTACTTAGCTTCGCTTCATCGCTGTTGGATAGGGTTCCGTCCGGCAGACGCCTCCGTCGTTCCAGCGCCGCGTTCCATTCGTCGGTGAGGTTTGCAAAAATCCCCAGGGTGTCCTGGAAGAATGCCGCCAATGCCCTAAGATTTGTAATTCGCTCGTCTAGACGTAGCCGTTCGCTGAGCGCCTCAATGGAAGGCGTACTTGACGCTGATGTTAGTGTTTCGCGGAGCGACCGCACACGAGCGCGTAGTTGGTCTAATTCTTCTCGCATCGCGACAACTTGGGCCTCTGACGCGCTGATAGCGGCCCTCGCGTTCATTAGTACAGCCTCAAATAGCTGAAATTGCTCTTCGTAGAATGAGATGTTTTGCTCCACGGACATCGGCACCGCCCGCTGTCCTAGATCCATCAAGGAATCTGAGACCGGCTGATGGCAGGTTGGGCAGGATTCTGTCTCTACCTCGACCGAAGCGGTCGATCCCAACTGTCGAAGCTTGAGCAGATCCTTATACTTTCTTTGGTCCTCGCGTAGAGACGCTATCCGGTCCTGCAAGGCGTCCGCCTCTGATATCTCCCCCTCTAAATTCTCCAGGGTTCTGCGAAGGACAAGCTCGCGCTGGGACAAGGCGTCCTCGGCGTCGACTAGAGCCGCTCGGGTCTCGCTGTCGTCTTCGCCAGCTGTCGGAATTGGTTCCTTTCGCAGCGTCTCCTGACGGATGAGTAGCTTTGCCAGATGCGTCGGAAGCGGCTCCCAGTCTTTACCCTGCCCGGGTAGGAAGATTTGCGGTGGAATTTCGGGTGGCCACTTTGCGACCGGTTCAGACGGGATCGCGTTGAGTACCGTCCCCAGCGAGGAGGCGCGCTTGCCAGCCAATACGCGGTTCTCTGACCAGGCGGAGCGTATTCGGGCCAACTCGGCCAGTACAGCAATCCTCTCGGCCGCGATGGCGTACGCATCCAGCTTGAGCAGGAACTCTATCGTTCGACGCCTGACATCCTTGACGCCAAGCCAAGTTGGGAAGCGCGCGGGTATGCGCCCCCAGCCCAATTTTTGCTCGACGCATAGAAGGGGGAAGATCGTCTCCAGATACAAGGGTGAATCCTCGCCCTCGAACTGGGCGGCCTTCGGAAGAGCCCAATCCATAAACTCTGCTAGAAAACTGTGGAAGCCTCGGCTGCTCACCGCGGAACGGGGCGTGCGAACGAAGTAGTCGACGCTTGCGCCTGCGTTGGCGGGGCTTGTGAGGGCTTCTCCTGAACGGACGGATATGAGGTGCCTGTCCCTTGTTCCCATGATCGACCGGGAAACAGTTACTGTCTCGCCCCTCGCGTTGCTGAGTTCAGCAGATACCCAAGACTCGCTTACCTTCGCGTCGCCCTCTGGCAAATCAATGTAATCGGTGAGTACGTGGGGGAGTGGTATTTCTTGCGAAGGGCTGAACATGCCCTCTAGTCCGATGGCATAAATCAATGCCCGGAGGACCGTTGATTTACCCATCGAGTTGTTTGCGCGAATAATGTTCATGCCCGACGCAAAGGAATGATTCAGACCGAAGTGGCCCTTGTCGGTTGTGACCGAAATCGACAGCTTGCCGAATCGAAGCATTACGCGATTCTCGCCCCCGTAAGAAGCCTCGTCGCTTCGGACTCAGTGACGGATTTTCCGACTCTCTTCAAAAAAGCAGTCTCCTCTCCTAGAATCCCCGCGCTCTTCGTTATACCGCGAGCATACGTGCGCCCGAGTTCGGTTATCTGTACCCTGTCTCCCTCGACCCACGCAATTAGTTTCTGCGCCTCGGCAAACTCAATAGCTCTCGAAAACGCTGGTTCGAAACGAACCTTAAATGCGAAAAGAGGTGAGTCTTCTCTTCTTGTCTCCTCAAACTCGCGCTGGTGGCGCGCAGACCGGACCGCCCAATTGATAACGTGTAGCCGCTTAAGCGAACTTTTGCCGCCGCGAGAGCAGAGTTCGAGGATCAGCAACAAGAGCGCGATCTTCCAATCCTTTCGGAAGTCCGGCGCGATTGCTATTGGTCGTCGCTTGAAGCGAAACGGGCGGTCAATTATTGGTGCCGCTATATCATCCGATTCGGGCATTTCTAGAACTCCAGCGGGCATCTCAGGAGCCAGTCCGCAACAGCCTCGTTGGCCAGGATGTGGGTAGCCCTCTGAGACAGGCCCGGAGTAGAGTTGAGCTGTTTCTGGTAGCTCTCGAGCGTTTCCTTGAAAAATTTGGCAGGTACGAGGTCAAGGGTTACAGTTTCTGTATCAAGGTCCCCCTCCTTCTGCTCCTTAAGTTCAAGAACCCGCTTGAAAGTGTCGGGTAGCTCATCCTCTAGCTTCTTAAGAACGATATTTCCACTTATGTAGTTCTTGACGATTCTCAACCTGAATCGCGTTAGTGGTGCGCCGGATTCTCGGCCCACAATTACGGCCGCTTTGCGATTCAGGTGCGCTACGAGCTCAAGGTTGCTGGCGCTCTGAAGCCAGTCGTTCAATGTGCTATCCGGCACTATTTGTGGGGTCACGTCGAAGCTGTTTATTCCGGCATTGGCAAGCTCCTGACGTTCGACAGCGAAATCATCTGCAGTAATGATCGCAATCCGGAAGTCTTTATCGGCGTGTTTAGGTGCCACCGAACGAACCAGCTTTTCCTTCACTTTTGCATGCTTGATAAGTTCTTTGCTTTTCCAGTACGGAACCACTAGATTCCAAGTCCTGATCTTCACGGAGCCCAAAAGGCTGACCAGTTCGTCTTCCTTGGCAAGAAAAGTACCAATGTCTTTGGTTATTTTGTCGCGTTGCTTCTCGTACAGTGTCTTCGGTTCCACCCAGTCCTGTGCGGAGTAACCTTGGTAGCATGTTCCGTCGGATGCGTATCCCTCTAGGCCGCAGTCGCCGTGGGTTTCGGCCGGAATATGTTGATAGGTTCCGGGTGTGAGATATCTGCGCTTCAATAACAGCTGGAGGTGCTTCTCCCACTCGTCCGTGCCCCAAGAATTAAGGTCTCCCGGCATGTGTGAGATGGTCGGCTAATATGGGCGTTTTGTCCAGAATAAAGATGTAGTTTGGAGATGGTCCAGCCCTGCCCGTTTGCAGGGGATAGGGATCCAGAGGCCCGCAAAGGACGCGGGCCTCTGGTGTCGGTGATTTAGGTACCTCGGAGGCTAAAGCCTGCTTTCAATTTTTGGTTCTTATCGCAGCGCTGAAGCGCTGCGCCACCCAAAAAAATTTCGGGCTTATCGTACAGGAGGGGGCAAAGAACCGTGGGCGTCCCAACGAATACAGAGATCCTTCGACCCGCAAAGGACGCGGGTCTCAGGATGACAGGGGAGTTGAGGCGTGGATGTGGTGTCGGTGATTTAGGTACCTCGGAGGCTAAAGCCTGCTTTCATTTTTCGGTTTTCTATCGCAGCGCTGGAAGCGCTGCGCCACCCAAAAACCTCAGCCTTAATCACCAAAATAATCACCAGGGCCTCTGCCTTATACGTCATCCACTGGCGCTTGCTGACAAATGTTTACACACCTAAGTCGCACGACATTTGGGAGTGAGCAGAATCCGGGGAAAGATGCGAAAATGAAGGGAGGGTCAGGTTGATTCACAGACGGCAGTGGCTGAGGGAGATCCCTCACCCCGCTGATGAAAGCGCGGGGCTTCGGGATGACGCCGCCGGAGGATGCAACGTCGCTGTGGGAATGTGTGTCTAACGGACAGGCTTTGTTGGGTCGAGCTTGTTGGGGCCCGGTTAGCGCGAGACAAAATTAGTTCATGCCGATTACGCAAATTCCATTCCAGGACCCGGTGGCGCCTCCCGAGAAGCCGCCTGCGGAACAACTGGGACTCTACGACGCGCAGGGATGGGAGACGGCGTACCGCGATTTGGATGACGATGCGCGGGTGCCGCATTTGCTCATTCAGTTGCAGGACGATCTGGCGCGGTCGCGGCGGCGCGAAGCGATCTATATCTCGATTATTGTTCACGCGACGATTATTTTGTTGCTGTATTTTGGGAAGTATCTGCCGCATCCGGTGGTCGCGACCAGGAAGCTTAACAATGGCAATGACGTAACTTTTCTCGAGTTGCCCACGGACTTGCAGAAGGTTCCGCACAAGCCGAATACGAATATCGCGTCGGATAAAGATCGCGTGGCGATGACGCGGCATCCGGAGCTGGATGTGAAGGAGCTGCGGAAGGCTTTGGCGAGCCCGCCGCGGGGAATGCCGGGATCGCCAGCTCCGCAGATGACGCAGCCGCCGCCGCAGTCGGCGGCGGGATTCGCGCAGAACCCGCCGGGGCCTCTGGCGCAGCAGGCGCCGAATCCGCAGATTGCTCCGTTGCAGACTCCGACTACGCCGAGCATCACGAATGAGTTCAAAAAGTATGGCGGCTCAATGTCGGCAGGGTCTGCGATTCAGCAGGCCACGCGGGCGGCGGCGGCGGGACACGGCTCGGGGCAGCAGGGCGATGGCGGCGACTTTGGATTAGGGAGGGGCGCGCATGGACGACCCTCAGGCAGCCTGGAGATTCTTAGCGACACTTTAGGTGTGGATTTCGGGCCGTACATGAAACGGCTGAAGGTTGAGATCTACAAGCATTGGTACGAGGTGATGCCGCCTTCGGTATTTCCGCCGACGTATAAGAAAGGCAAACTGACGATTGAGTTTGCCATTCTGAAGGATGGCAGCGTTGCCGGGATGAAGTTAGTGGCGGACTCGAACGATTCGGCCCTGGACCGCGCGGCCTGGGGAGGAATTACGGGATCGAATCCGTTTCCACCGCTGCCTCCAGATTTTATTACGAACGGCGGACAGTATCTGAGCCTGCGATGTACTTTTATGTACAACCTGGAAGACGATCCGAACCTCGAGTGATGTCGCGAGTCATAATTTCGCGACCCACGCAGTAGGCCGGGATTTTAGTTTTTCCTCACCACACCCGGCAGCGGTTCTGATTGACCATGGGCGAGCCGGCTTTGCAGTGGAACGCTTCCTGGAATTCTGGCATATTCGAGACTACTCCGTTGGTACGATATTTTTCCGGAGAGTGGGGATCGACGGTGGCGCGCAGGCGCTTGGTTTCGTCGCGGGACTCTCCGCACCAGCTTTGGCCGTAGCCGACAAAAAATCTTTGATCGGGAGTGAGGCCGTCGATTGGTTGCAAATTCTGTCCTTTCGTATCTTCCTTCCACGCCATGTAGGCCAGAATCAGGCCGCCGAGGTCGGCAACGTCCTCGCCGAGAGTGAGCTTTCCGTTGATCTTGATGTCGTCGATGATGGTGTAGGTGGAGTACTGATCTGAAATGCAGGCGGCGCGTTTGACGAATTCTTTGCCGTCCTCTTCGGTCCACCAATCGCGCAGATTGCCGTGAGCGTCGAACTGGCGGCCCTCGTCGTCGAAGCCGTGAGTGAGTTCGTGGCCGATGGTGCCGCCGGTGTCGCCGTAGTTCGGAGCAGCGTCGGAAGTGGGGTCGAAGGCCGGGGGCTGCAAAACTCCGGCGGGGAAATTGATGTCGTTCATCTGCGGGTTGTAATAGGCGTTGACGGTGGGCGGAGTCATGTCCCACTCGCCGCGGTCGACGGGCTTGCCGATCTTGGCGAGTTCGCGGTTGAATTCAAATATGCGGGCGCGCTCCACGTTGCCGAGTTCGTCGCCGCGGACGATTTCCAGCTTGCTGTAGTCGCGCCATTTGTCGGGATAGCCGATCTTGTTGGCCATGCCGTGCAGTTTGACCAACGCCTGCTGCTTGGTGGTTGCGGACATCCAGGGCAATGAGTCGATGTCCTGCGCCATGGCCGCGTCGATTTCCTTCACCATCGTCAGGGCCTGAGCTTTGGCCGCGGGGCTGAAATATTTTTCCACGTAGACCTGGCCCAAGGCCTCGCCCAGATCGTCGTCAACGTTTTCGGTGCAGCGCTTCCAGCGGGGTTGCAGCTCCTGCTGGCCGCGCAGAGTCTTGCCATAGAAGGCAAAGTTTTCGTTGAGAAACGCCGAAGAGAGAAAGGGAGCATCCTTGTGGACCAGATGCCAACGTAGATAAACCTTCCAGTCGGCCAGGTTTTCCTTTGCGAGTTCGTCGTTCATTGCCTTGAAGAAGTTAGGAGAGCTTACATTCAGCGAGCCGAGCGAAGGCAGGCCAACTTTTGTGAAGTAGACCTGCCACTGAAAGTCGGGACTAATTTTCTGGAACTCAGCGGTGGTCATCTTGTGGTCGAGATTCTTGGGATCGCGGCGTTCCACTCGCGTGAGGGAACCTTTGGCCAGCGCAGTTTCAATGCGCATAACAGTCTGCGCTTCCGCAGCTGCCACGGAAGGCTGATCGCCTAGCAGTTCGAACATCTTTTGCACGTGCGCGATGTAGGACTTGCGCAGGTCGACGGACTTGGCGTCATCCTTCAAGTAGTAATCGCGGTCGGGCAGGCCGAGTCCACCCTGGCTGGCTTCGGCAATTACTTGACTCGCATCCCGGAAGTCCTGCGCAGAACCGAAGCCAAATAAGACGTTGTCGTCAACCATAGCGGCGGCGAGGCCGGGGATTTCAGCTTTGGAAGAGAGCTGCGCAATCCGGTCGAGATGGGGCTTGAGCGGGTCCGAACCTTGGACCTCGATGGTTTTCTCGTCGGTGCAGGAGGCGTAGTAGTCGCCGATCTTTTGCGCGGAGGCATTGCGCGTGGCATTGGGAACGGCGGCGGATTCGAGAATGCCGCGCAGGCGATCGCGATTTTCGTCCTGCATTTTAGAGTAAGTATCCCAAGAGGACTGATCCGGAGGGATGGGATTGCGCTTGATCCAGCCGCCGCAGGAATATTTGAAGAAATCGCCGCAGGGATCGACGGTGTTGTCCATCGAGGTGACGTCGAGCGCGGGCTCGTGAGTGGAAGCGGCGGGCTGCTGGGCTGCGGCCCACGGCAGGGATGCGAAGACAACAAGCGCAACACTTGCGATGCGTGGAAGTGCCATGCGAAAACCTTCTTTCCTTTGCCCGCCCCGTTTGCCCGCTGGACTTGCGAGGCGGATAAGCCGAAATGGGCGGACCACAGAAAATACTACATTTACGGAAGAATATGAAAGGACCGCCTGCGACCCGGGCGATAAATCGAAAAGTCGCGGCGATCCAAAGTAAAGATAGTGTCGATTCCTTCCCGCGCGGCAAGATAGACCAAAGAGACATCGGCAAGCTGGGGGCGAATGCTTTCATACTTCTTCATCAAGGACGCGATGGCTTTGGCCTCGTCTCCCGCGAGGGGCAGCAGTTCCAGGAAACCGGCATCCATGCCGCTCAACAACTGTTGAATTGCCCGGCGGGAGTGCCGCAACAGCCAGGCTTCTTCCGTGATGACCGGCCAGCACGAAAAGAGCGGACCCGCCATTTCGCGGAGCGCCGCAACGCAGGTTTGATGGTGCGCGTCTTCCCGAGAGAGGATGGCAACCAGCGGACCAGTGTCGATCAGAATGCGGGCTCGGGAGCTCTTCATCGGTCTTTAGTGTTTGCCGAAGCCTTCAAAGTGCCGCCGGTTCGTGCTGAGATCTTTGGGAGAGCGGCTCACACAGCCGATAAGGCCCGCCGCCTTCGCCGCCTCGTAAGCCGAGCCCCTAACCGGCTCCTTTTGAAGATAGTTCTCGACCGCGAGACGAATCAGGCCTGAGGGAGTTCGCCCCTTGACACGGGATGCTCGGCGTATTTGTGCTCCCAGAGCTTCCGGGACGCGGACCGTGATGCGCTGACTGGCCATGTCTGACATTATACAGTATCTGTCAGACACGATCTCTCGCTTAGCCTTTTCGCAGGTGGATCGATCCGTCTCCGGTATGAATGACCAGGAGATTTCCGCCGCCATTCAGTTTCCCGCGCACTTCGTTCTCGCGAATCTTGCCCGAGGTCGAAATCGGCATGTCGAGATCGATGTGGCCGTCGCCGGTGTGAAGATCAACGTCCGCCGCAAGGTTTTCCGGAACCTCCAGGGTGACCGAGCCGTCGCCGCTTTCGAGCCGCCAGCCCGCAGTGAGAGCCGACCCGGCCGCGGCGCGCGCTTCCACGCGGCCGTCACCGGTTTTGAGCTCGAGTTCGTCGAAGCGGCCGTTGGCGCGGATGTGGCCGTCGCCGGTGGTGGCGCGGAGTTTGCCGTCGACGCTGTTGATTTCCTGGGAGCCGTCTCCGCTGCGCAGTTGCATCTCGCCTTTGAAGTTGGCGAGGTCGATGTGGCCATCGCCGGTGTGCAAGTCGAGGCGGCCCTCGCGCGGCATCTGGATATTAATTTCGACGCGATGGCTCATGGAATTGCCCCAGTTGATGATGACGCCGCCGTGATGCGGGTAATGGACGTCGATCTCGACCACGTTTCCGGTCTGATGCTCTTCGATGCGGATGCCATCGTCGCCGATCTTGTAGCGCGTGGTGGTGACTTTGGCTTCGATGGTGTTCTGGTCCCAGGTGGAGACGTGGATGTTGGCGTCGGAGGTCTCCACGCGGAGGTCGGGGTGTCTGGTTAGGGTATAGGTTTTGGACCAGTCGTCGGCGTGGGCGGGGAGGGCGGCCAGGGTTGAAACAAAGCTGGCAAGAATCAGAGCCGTGAAGAAGGAGCGTTTGAGATTCGTGAGTTGCATGGGGAATTCTCCGTGGGCGGGCAGACCTCTGCCCAGGCTGTTAGACGAGGTTACGCGGGATTGGTGAGGTTGGTTCCATGGAAGAACGTTGGGGTAACATGCTGAGAACGTCGGCCTTCTAGTTCTGCCGCGGCGCGGGCGGCTTAGGCGCGACACGCCCCGTCTTCTGGTTCTCCTGGAGTTCTTCCTCCTTCCTTCGCTCTTCGACAACCCTGTAGTTGTGGTCGGGCGCAAGTCCTAGTGCCTTGAGCGCTTCGTCGCTGTAGAAGGCCTTTTCCCAGTGGCGCGCGCCCTTTGCGGCTTCGAAATCGAAATTCTTAACATCCCAGAAGCCGCTGTGGGTCAGGTCGGCGTCGAACAGCCGGGCACCGCCCAAATCGGCGCCGGTCAGGTCGGCACCCTGCAGATCCGCACCGAACAGATCGGCCCCATTGAGTTTAGCGCCCTTCAAGTCAGCACCGGCGAGGAACGCGCCGGACGCCCAGGCATATCGCAGGTTTGCTCCCTTCAACTGGACTCCGACAACGGAATCTAGATCGATGTCGTTCTTGCTCCAAGTCGATTTCTTTTGAGAAACCTCCGCGCCCCTAAGGTCTGCAAATGGGGAATAGTCCGCGAGCGCCATTAGTCGAGGGACCCAAGTGAGGTACCCTCTACTCTCCCCTCGAAAGCTTCTGTACAGAAGACGCACGCCGAAAATGGGCGCGTCCGAGGGAACTCCCCATCTAGCTCCCCAGGAGACAAACCCAAAGAGCACTCCGAGAGCGACGGTGAAAGTAACCGCCCGATAGCCCACGCGGCTCGTCACCATTCCGTTCCAGCTAAATGGCTTCCGCTCGGCTCCTCGCAGCGTGGCGACCGCAAGGCGGTAGAGACTCCACGCAGCCGTAGCCGAAATCACAAGGAGCACTACATGAAACGTCGTACCTGTTCGCTCGTGTAGCGGCAGGTAGCGTCCCCAAAACAGAAACATCGTAATGGGCACCACCCACCATGCCAGCAGAACCGAAATCCATAGCTGGAAATACGAAAGGAACGGCCGGTCGACGTTCAACTTTGGCAAATGTGATCGCACCAAATCGTTCAGCAGCCAAGGGTCGATCTTGGTGTGCAGGGGTCGCCCATCCGGAAAGATTGCGGGCAAAGAGCCGAGTTCCTCCCACAGTTTCTGCAGATAAAAGTGGAAGTAGAAGTAGGCACAAAGTAACAGCAGCGGCGCGACCCAATAAAACCCGGCGATGGGGATGCTGGTCTGGATAATGGGAAGCGGCGAGGAGGCGCGGTTGGTGATCAGATTGACGTCCGTGGTGGTGGCAATGGTAAGCCACGAGTAAAGACACGCGCCCAGAACTGCCAGGAAAAGCTTGCGTGCGCTTTCGGAGATGTTGTTGACGTTCGCCAGGGAGTCGTACAGCTTCGTCAGCTCCGGCGGCAGAGTGGCGCCTGTGAGATCCGCCCCAGCGAGTTGTTCGGTCTGCAACCCGCGCTGCGCGACGCTGAGGTCGACGCCTTGCAGGTTGGCCTCGCGCAGGCTGGCTCCGGATAGATTCGATCCGTTAAATTTGACGCCGCGCAAGTCAGTGCCGCGGAAGTTGGCATCGGACAAATCTCTGCCAGAGAAATCAACGTCGCTCAGATCTGGCGGCTGCGCTTCGCCAGCGCGCCACTCGTTCCAAGCTGCGACGCTCTCCTGGAGCTTTGCCCAGTGTTCTGGATCCGCCATGATCAGTCCGTGCCGGAAAGTTTACTCCCGAACTGGAATGTAAGCCATGCGGATCAGGGTTCGCTCCGAGTCCGCAGGTTAGGGCGCGATGGGGATGGGGACTTCGAGTTCGGGATGCAGGGGCGTAGGGTGTTGCAACTGCTGCCAAGCTGCGCTCGGCGGACAGCCGGGGGCGACTGTCCCTACAGTTTGCACCGGGGCGCGCGTCTTCAGGCGCGGCGTACAATACTCTTGTGCCTGACGTTCGACGACAGAACGACTCCCACAAGCAACATCGGCACGCGATTTACGCTACGGAAACTTCCGGATTGCTGCTGATTGCGCTTCTGCTGCTGGTGCTGACCGTGATTCGCTACTGGCACGCCATTCCTTGGAGTGTGCGCTGACGGTGGCTTCGGCGCAGCCGGAAACGCCGCTCGTGGTGGTGCTTGGCCCGACGGCCAGTGGGAAGACTGCGCTTTCCCTGGCGCTGGCGGAGCGGTTTCAGGGCGAGATTGTGAATTGCGATTCCGTCGCCATGTACCGCGAGTTTGATGTTGGAACGGCCAAACCTACTCTCTCGGAGCGCGCCCGCGCTCCGCATCATTTGCTGGATTACGTTGCACCGACGGAGCACGTAACGGCCGGCGAATATGCGCGGCAGGGGCGGCTGGTGCTCGATGAGATTAAAGGCCGGGGGCGCTTGCCGATCGTCGTTGGAGGGACTGGGCTTTATTTGCGGGCGCTGCTCGAAGGGCTATTCGCCGGCCCGCAGCGGTCAGAGGAGTTGCGGGAGCTGTTGCGGGAGCGAGCGGCTCGCCGTGGAGAGAATTATCTTCATCGAATTTTGCGTCGTTTAGATCGCGCGGCTGCGGATAAAATTCATGCCAATGATGCGCCGAAGCTTATCCGGGCGATAGAAGTTTGTTTGGCTTCGCGAAAGAAGATGTCGGAGCTGTGGGGGCAGGGGCGCGATGGCTTGCGTGGGTTCCGTGTTCTGCGGCTCGGTCTCGATCCTGAACGTCAGGAGTTGTATGAGCGCATCAACCGCCGGGCTCAGCAGATGTTCGACGGCGGGCTGGTTGAGGAAACACGGCGGCTGGCTGAGAAGTACGGCGATGCGGCATGGCCTCTCTCGTCGCTCGGCTACAAACAGGCGCTGCAGTTGATTCGGGGAGAACTCACGCGCGAGCAGGCGGTGCAGGGCGCGCAACAGGCTCACCGCAATTATGCCAAGCGGCAGATGACGTGGTTTCGGCGCGAGCCGGAAGTGCGTTGGTTACGCGGATTTGGAGACGAGGGGCAGGTTCAGCGGGAAGGTGGAGCTCAGGTGTCAGGTCTTAGGTTTTAGGTTCTAGGTTTTAGGTTCTAGGTTTTAGGTCTTGGGGCTTAGGAGGCGGGGAAAAACTCATGCATCTAGCTTCGCCCGTGTGTGCTAAAGCCTGAGGCCCCAAGACCTTAGGACCCGGGAACCCGATTTTCCTCTTCCGGGTGTGATGGATGTCACAGGCGCGAACCGCTTGCCTTCGCTATGGTTTTGCAGTGCAAGGAACCTATGAGGACCTGAAGGTTTGGCGGCGCGCTATGGATTTGGTGCTGGAGGTTTACCGCAGCACCAGTTCGTTTCCCAGGCAGGAACTGTATGGCTTGACGAGCCAGATGCGACGCTCGGCAGTCTCGGTCCCGAGCAACATCGCCGAGGGCAAGGGACGTTTTTCCCGCAAGGAGTTATTGCAGTTTCTATTCCATGCGAGGGGATCATTGTTAGAACTTCAGACTCAGATAACTATCGGCCGTGAGCTTGGGTTTCTTGCTCCCTCAGAGGGGGAAAAGCTGACAGATTTAGCTTCGGAAGTAGGGCGCCTTCTCAATGGCTTGGTGAATCGATTTCAGTCACCCTCTGAGTCTGGGCCGCAGGTTTTAGGTCCTAGGTGTGACATTTCAACAGGTTGTCCATTCGATGAAAACCGGAGAAGCTGATTGTGTCGAAGCAATCCAGCACCTCGGAGACATCGAATGGACATCCACAAGAATGCCCGACTCAC
>Ga0302311_10003864_pt1 | contig 16287 bp, 16 predicted proteins | sample III_Palsa_N1_3_FD_200449 | JGI IMG/M metagenome (GOLD analysis project Ga0302311, IMG submission 200449) | Peat permafrost microbial communities from Stordalen Mire near Abisko, Sweden - III_Palsa_N1_3 | ecosystem: Environmental > Terrestrial > Soil > Palsa > Peat permafrost | place: Sweden... | reverse complement strand
CACTTCGGTGATGACGACCGGCAATTTACGTCGCGGTACCCAGAAGCTGTTTACGGGACTGATTCCTCATTACGATGCGGCGGCGCTCCACGATGCCCGTCTCTTGTGGACGATCGGCATGAGCTTCCTGGCGGGTGCCGTAGTCGGCGGCTACACGACGAGCCACATGCATAACAGCGCACTCTGGGTGGCTGCCGCATTTCTCGTCACGGCCATGCTGCAAATCTATCGGATTGCATTTCTACAGGCGAGGAGAGACGCGGGGTAGGGCCTAACTTATAGGTTTAAAATCATTTCGAAGCCTGTGCGTCCTATTTTTAAATGCGTATACCAGCCTGCGCTTACATATTTTCCAGCTGCGAGACGGTGGCGATTTCGGCAATAGCGGAAAGATGCCTGATCGAAGCCTGATGTTGTTGCTCGTCGTGCGCGGCACTGGCGTCTTCCAGCACGACGACCCGGTAGTCGCGATCGTGCGCGTCGCGGGCTGCCGCTTCCACCGCCCATGTCGTACTCACACCAAGCAGAACCACACGTTCAATGCCTTGAGCACGCAGCAACGGCTCAAGTGACGTGTTGTAGAACGCACTCACGCGCGATTTGGTAACGACGAAATCCGACTTGGCGATGCGAAGCTCGGGATGGAACTCGGTGCCCCATTGTTCCAGCTCCAGCGCCCTGAATTCGTGCGCCTTGCCGAAGAACGGCGAATGCTTGGGCTGTTCATGGTAGTTGGATGCGAAGCCCACTTTCACGAGAACAACCAGCCAGCCTTTTCGGCGTGCAATTTCCATCGCCGTACTCGCCTTGTCGATGATGTTGCGCGATCTCGCTTCAATAGCGACAGTCGTTCCACCGACCTTGCCCTTGACATCGACGATGTCGTTGATCAGATCGAGAACGATAAGAGCAGTTTTCACAATTGTCTTCCTGTAGAAAGCGATTTGAATTAATCAAGTTGCATGACTTGATTGGGGCGGCGTAGCATCTGCGTTGAGCAGGCAAATGCCGGGTCGAGCCGTGTTGCGCCGGGACTTGGCCAGTCGGGCTCAAAGTAAATGGAGTGGTACACCGCCCACGACCCATTTTAGAGAAACGAATCATAACGTGGTGTGATTAAAATGATATTGTTTTATATCAACCAAATAAGGGAACTACCTATCTTCGGCATTTCCTGGCCATCGTCGACACGGGCATCGTTACGCGCGCGGCTGATGTGCTTGATATAGCGCAACCGGCATTGAGCCAAGCGTTAACGCGCATGGAAAAGAAATTGGGCGTCATGCTTTCTAACCGCACCCGGCGCGGCGCGGATCTGGCAATGGGAATGGCGCGGACAATCGCGACAGCCTTTGCTATCGCGTTCTGAAGAGTGGGGGGAACGGTCTCAGGGCGTCTGCGTTGAGAGTGAGCAAGCCATCCGCCCCGCACTTGAGGTCCTTCGTTCGATCGCCAATTGAATAGCGATTTTGGAGATTGTCATAGAGGAAGCGGTAGGGAAGGGTGTAAAGCGTCATCAACCAGAAGAACTTTGCCCGCCGCAACTGTGACTTGTCGACGTTCAATCACCCACCCGCGAATGAGCCATTGCCGACGCTAAGGGACGTTGCGGCCGATGATCACTAGACATCGATTGGAGCAATCCGCGGTGACGTTATCGCCCAGTTTCCGCTCGCTGTCGGTCCTCAGCCCACACACGGACTAACCCAAAGAACCCTACCGCCTCGCCGTCCGCGACTACGAGACGAGTGCCGCGTCCTTTTGCGGTTACTTCGGACAATGGCATGAAACTGAGCACCTCGGGTGCCTGGGACTATGGTCGCGAGATTAGTGTGTGTACTTAGCACTCATTAGTGTACAGTGTACGCATGACTAAGGACCGCATACTCTCGGCCGCGAAAGCAGTGCTCGAATCCGCAGGCTTCGAGGGGCTGACCATCCGCAGGGTCGCCCAACGAGCGGACCTCTCGCCGATGGCGCTCTACCGCCATTTCAAGAACAAGGACGAGCTGCTCAACGCCCTCATGCAGGACGGTTTCGCCGCGTGGGAGGCGATCGTTCGCGACATCCGCACCCTAGACCCTGTGGAGTGGCTGCAGGCGCTCATGGAGGCCTATCTCGATTTCGCGCTCACGCAGCCGCACAGGTTCGACGCGGCGTTCTTCCTGCCGGCGCCCGCGGCGCGCCAGTTCCCCGATGATTTCGCCGCTGGCCGCTCGCCGGCGATTGCGCTCGTGATGGCTCGCATCGATCAGGCAAAGGCCAATGGTCGGTTCCGCGCCGAGCCGACACTCGGGATTGCGGTGGCGCTCGCGGCCTACGGACAGGGATTCGTGTCGATGCAGCGCGCCGGGCGTTTCACGAGCGACCAACAGTTCAAGGCGCTGTACCGCGCAGCGCAGCGCCAGTTCCTCGATTCCCTCAAACCATCCGGGAAAAACGAATGATCACCCTACTGGCCGCCGTGTTGAGCGGCATCATGTTTTATCTCGCACAGGGATACGACCACGTCTGGGCCCTGGTCTGGCTCGCGCCCGTGCCGCTGTTGTGGCTCGCCTATGGCAATACGCGCACGTGGCAAGTGATCGGGGCGAGCGCGATCGCGCTCCTCGGCGGCGCAGGCTATATCTTACAATCCCCCTACCTCCACCTCATACCACCGCTCGTCATCACGTCGGTTCTGGTGGTCGATATCGGGCTGTTTTGCGTCGCGGTATGGTTTGCGCGCTTCGTGCAGCATCGGGCATCACCGCTCCTCACGCTGCTTGCGTTTCCGACTTGCTGGACAGCCTTCGAGTTCCTGATTGAACTGCAGTCCCCGAACGGCACTTACGGATCGCTCGCCTACAGCACGATGTCAGCGCCCGTCCTGATCCAGAGCGCATCGCTTTTGGGAATGTACGCCGTTACGTTCCTGATCTGCCTCTTTGCCAATACCCTCGCCATGGCGCTACGGTTCAAACGAAACACGGCCGCGGTCGGCCTCGGGCTAACGATCTGTGCGGCCAATTTGGTGTTCGGTATCGTACGGCTCGCGAGCCCGCAGCCCTATGTGCTGCGGGTGGCGGGAATCGTCGATGAGACGGCCGTAGCGGATTCCTGGCGGGCGAAGACCGTGTCCGCCGATCTCGCGGTAACCGAAACTTATGCGCGCGAGATCCGTGCAGCCGCCCGGGAAGGCGCCAGATTCGCGGTTACGCCGGAAGGCGGCATGGCATCGAACCCTGCCGGACAGAGCACGATCGTTGCGCCGCTCGTTGCCGCCGCCAGGGATACGGGTGTGCAGATCATTGCTGGCTTCCACTCCGAGACGCCGGCCGCCGACTTCGCGCTTGCGATCACTCCCGATGGCACGATTCAGCGCTACGACAAGCGCCATCCGGTGCCGGGCCTCGAGGACGATTTCACGCCGGGTCATGTCTCGGGCTGGTTGGGCGATGGCCGTGCCGAGGAGATCTGCAAGGACATGGATTTCTCCGACACCATTCGTTCCGATGCCGCCAAGGGCGTCAGCCTGATGGGCGTGCCCGCGGGCGACATGGGCATCGATGGCTGGCAGCACGGAATCATGTCCGTGATGCGCGGCGTCGAAGGCGGATTTTCGATCGTGCGCGCTGCCCATGACGGCCTGGTGTTCGCCAGCGACGCGCAAGGGCGTCTGGTCGCCCTCAAGAAGGATGCGCCTATGGGCCTGACCATGATCGTCGCCGACCTGCCGCTGGGATCCGGTCCAACGCTCTATACGCGGATCGGCAACGCCTTCCCGTGGCTCTGCGGGATCTTCGCTCTCGCGCTTGGCGCAGGGCTGCCGGCCTGGCTGCGGCTGCGAAGCGCCGCCCTGTTGCCGAGCGTTGAAAGTTGACCAGAAAGGCGCGGTCCTGCGCACTGAAGATTGACCAAGGAATTCCAACCTGGTTTGCGGGATTTATGGCCCAGCAAGTACTCGCAGGGTGGTCGGTCTTCGACGCGCAGAGGTAGTCAGTCGTCAGCGAGCGCCAACAACGTGCACAAACATTGGTGATATGCCCACCATGCAGGGCGATTAGGCCGTGTTACCGGGGGTAGGGGAGTGCGGCTTACGAACAATGCGGATACATGAATTAATAGATGAGGTGGCTGAGCGTCAAGTTGCCCATGACCCCCACGTAGACCTGGGCCCCAATGCAGGGTGGTGTCGACATCGGCTGCGCTCACAACGCCCTCGGAACCTCGCGGCCGAGCGCCGCCTACAGATGGTTGGCTACATGCGCCTGACGGGTACAGTCTTCTTGCCGATCGACGTATAGAAGGCTGTAGCTCGCAAGATCGTTTCTTCCGAAGTCTTGGCCCCGCCGACTCTCTCGACGAGAGGGACTAAGTTCGGCGGATTGAAAGGATGCGCGAGAGCCCTCTGAGACGCTAATCCGAACGCCTTTCTGCCGACGCGTAAGGCCTAGGAGAGGCTGTTCGTATTTTTTGGCTTATTCGGCACGAGGAAGCTTCTATAGAAATATTTTTCGGAAAAGAAGTGTTAGTGCGAACAACTGATCGGCATTTGTCCGAGGCTGAATGTCACGGCATCCATGTATCCCAATGAATCTGCTGCCGGAGGAAGGACGAGTCCGAACATTTCTCAGACCATGTCCGAATGCTGAATCGAAATTCATCCCGTACTTGTATGGGTCCACCAGGGGGCTACGCTGTTAGATCAAGACAGTTGAATCAGGTATTGCGTTATGAGCAAACCTGCGCGGAAGCGGTCGTCATCATCCGTTCGCTCGGAGGTCAAACGGCGAGGCCGAGCACACGCTCCAGGTAATCGCGCAACTGCGCGCGTTCCCCGACTTCCAATGTGCGCTGCGCTGCAGTCATGACACGGCCGCTGCTGATGCAAGCCATATCGCGCGACTTGGTATGGCCAGCCTCCGTCAGCTCGAGGCGTAGCGCTCGCCGATCTTGCGTGTGCGGCGCACGGCCCAGGTAGCCTTTGCGCTCGAGGTGATCAAGCTGGCGCGTCATCGCGCCGCTATCGAGTACCACAGCTCGGGCCAGTACGGTGGCCGAGACCACGCCAAGCTCTTGCAACTTTTCGAGGATCCAATGCTGAGTGAAACTCAAATCGATGTTCTGACTGGCGAATTCCGTCTCGATCGCGCGTACCAGTACGGAGCGTAACGTCGCCAGCAGCAAAGCAAGGCTATCGGCAGGTGCTTAGGCGCCGGATGCCGTTTTGGCCTGAGAGGAGGGACTCGGATTCATAAGTCTCCCGTTGTGCAGCCCACAGCGAGGCTGGGCCTCCGCTATGTAGCACGACGTCTATCATCAACTCGCTGCGAGTGTTGCCGTAATGGCGCGGCGTGCAATCGTGCATCGGCGAATAGTCCCGACCTGGCGTATATTCCGGTCCGTTTACCGCCCACCAACGGCGCCACGATGTGACCGCTTACGTTGGGGGAAAAAGTTTGACGTGGTCGTCGGGGCGGCGGTGATTAAACACGTCAGTTCATCGCCCTCGAAAACAATTTGATGCATATGCGGCGCCGGCGACCGGATACGCAGTAACTGTAGCGTGCGAACTTTCAGCGGGCGGCGCAGCGCTCGGTGAGTGTGAGGTGTCATCAGCAGAATCTCGGTGAGAAGGGAAAGGGGAGCGGGCGTCACCGCTTTCCAGGCAACATTCACACGGCGGCGTGAGTGAGAGGGCTCCCAAAGCGAAAGCTCGACGCCGTGACAAACTGCATAAAAGCCGTTTCGTGATAGACGCAGGCGCCTGGCTCGTCCTCTGCCGCTCCGACCGCCACCATGAGCGGGATCAGATGATCCTCGCGTGCATGTGCGCCGCGGGCATAAGGCGCGTCTTCCCATCGAATCAGTTGTTCGGTGCGTTCGGCGGGTTCCGATGCCACGAGCACATGCTGCAACCACGCATCGAAGTGCTGGGATATGGGCGCCGCGCGCGCGTCACGAATGGCGAAGTTGTGATAGCTGAATCCGCTGCCGATGATCAGCACGCCCTCCCGGCGCAGTGGGGCAAGCAGGCGACCCACTTGAAGGTGCACTGCCGGGTCCATGCCGACGTCAAGCGAGAGCTGTACGATCGGCACGTTCTCGTTCGGTGCCAACACCTTCATGAGACTGAAAGTGCCGTGGTCGTAGCCACGTCCATCGTCCAATCGGACAGGCATGCCACCTGCTGCCAGCAGATCGCGGACTCGGGCGGCAACTTCGGGTGATCCTGGGGCCGCATAGCTGATGCGATAGAGGTAGTCGGGGAAACCCCCGTAGTCGAAGAGCATGCCCGGTTTGGCGGCGGAAGAGATGGCGAAGCCGCGTTCTTCCCAATGGCCGGAAATGATCAGCACCGCCCGAACCGGGCTTTGCAGCTCAGGCCTCAACGCGATCAAAGACTGCTCGAGGTTGGCGTAATTCTGGCGCCTGGGCTCTTCGACGAAGGACCAGGGGCCGCCGCCATGGCTCAGGAAATAGGTGGGGAGTTGATCGATACTCATTGCAGCTTCTCTTAGCGGTTTCACTCATCGAGCTAAACGCCCGTCATGAGATTCGCGGGCCGGCGTAGGGCGCGGCCCGCCTGAGGGGTGGTTAAGCAGCAGCTGCCGCACGCGCGGCCATCGTCGCCTTGGCCCACCAGACCAGGTCGTCGAGGGCGGCCGTAGCCGAAGGCAATAGCCCAGCCTCGATATCCTCGATAGGCTTGTTGCCACCCATGGGGAATACGGCCATGAAGTCGCTGCCGCCAATGTGGACTGCGCCGCGGGTGGCGACCATCTGCAATTCAACGCCGATCCCTCGCAGATGCTCAATGGCGCGTCCTGCGCCCACGCTGCCATAGCCGATCGCGGTGAAAGGCTTGCGATTCCACTCTTTGTAGGCTTGATCCAGCGCGTTCTTGAGTGCGCTGGTAATCGAGTGATTGTATTCAGCAACGACGAAGATGTAGCCGTCGTACTGGCCGATGGTTTGCTGCCACCGGATGGCTTCGGGATCTTTGCTGGGAACGCGCAGATTTGATGCGACCTCGGCGAAGAAAGGCAGCGGATGATCGCGCAGATCGATCACCTCCACCTCCATGTCCTGGCGCGCCTGGGCTTGTTTCAGCATCCATTGGGCTGGCTTGTCAGCGAACCTCGTCGGGCGGGTAGAGCCGATGATGAGGGCAATGCGGGGCTTATCAGTCATGGTTTCGTCCTGTATGGTAGTTACCAAGAGAAACCAGCCTAGGAGGATTCCCGTGATGGCACAAGAAGGCACCATTTCGAAACCAGGTGAACACAAAGATCCCGCGGCTTGCGAACACATCAGCCGAATGCTCGCGCGTATCTGCGATAAGTGGACGGTGCTGGTGATCAGAACACTGGGTCGCGGGCCGCGCCGGTTCAATGCGCTCCGTAGAGACGTTGGGGAGATCAGCCAAAAAATGCTGACCCAAACGCTCAAGGAACTGGAGGAAAACGGTTTGGTGAAACGGACCGTGACCCCCGTTAGACCACCGCAGGTCGAGTATGCACTGACAGACCTGGGCAAGGATTTCCTGCGTCCCGTCCGGGCGCTAGCGCAGTGGGTCGCGACTCACTCCGACCAGATAACGGAGGCGCGTTCGGCTTACGCGCACGTTCGCGCGAACGATTAAAAGGGTGAAAGTATGTCGCTCCTTGCGCTCAGCATGATCGGGCTGAAGGCGTGCCTTTCGGGCACTCAGGGCTGGCTATTGGCGGCAGATGCGTCGACCGCCCCGTATCATTTACTCATGCCTGATTTGCATCGAACCGAAGAGTGGCGTGCTACCAGCATAAAACGCACCACAACAACATCGGCGTGACGCGCTTCATGACGACGATGGCTATTGGTTTAAATTTGCGCAGAGCAACCTAGTACCGTTCGTCGATCTCGCCCACGTTTGAATCCATCAGGGCGCGACCAACGAAGGTGGTGGTGCGGCGGCACTGGATATGCATGCCACTTTAGTAGTCGTGAACGCTTTGCGAATCAAAAAGATGTAACTTCTGTCACTGCCGTTACGGGCGGTGCGACCTTGGGGACGACCGGTGGACGCCCAACGTTTTTTTTGATCGTCGAAGATGACTTTGGCGTGCTGCATTCGATGCAGCAGCTACTCTGTCAGCTGCCTTCTGTTCGAGTGCTCACCGCGGGCGGGTTTGTGTCTGCAACGGCACAGATAGCGAAGGGCCAGATTGGCCTGCTTGTCGTCGATGTGTGTTTGGATGAACCAGGAATCGGTGTTGATCTTGCCTTCTTTGCCTTGGAATATCATCCGCGGCTGGCGCTGGTCATCATCTCGGCTGACGGCAAGTGCGAGTGCGGGGCCTTTCCGGAACGTGCTTGCTTCCTGCCAAAACCATTTGGCATGCGCGAATTACTTCGTGCGATAGATCAGGCGTTCTTATCCGTTAACAAGGCCTAGATCGCCGATTCAGGAGGCTGCTATGACAGGCGCTCTGAGCGAAGACTCAATTTGAGTCTGTCATACACCACAAGTCGTTCGCGGTGAGTCTTTTTATGCCGCGTCGCATCCTTCAGACCGCGAATCTGCTTTCGATCTCGTTGGATTTCGCTGCGCGTTTTGCCGAAATGTGTTGTGCATCAAATGAGGTTAAGCCCGGATGAGCTTCGCCGTAGACACCTCGGCCTAGCCACCTGTCGCAAGCGCCGCCCGGCGCGCGTGATGGCGGGGCGTGCTGCCCATCACGCGTTTGTAAGCAGTGCTAAACGCGCTTTCCGATTCATACCCAAGCGAGCGAGCGATCGCACCGACGGGTTCGCCGCGCGACAGGCTGCGTCCGGCGAGCAGCATCCGCCAGCGGGTGAGATATTCGATGGGTCCATCGCCGACCAGCTGCCCAAATCGCGCGGCAAAACCAGATCGCGACATGCCGACTTCGTTGGCCAGTGCCGCCACCGTCCAGCGCCGCGCCGGCTCGCGATGGATCGCCGTGATCGCGGCCCCCACATACTTGTCGGAGAGCGCAAACAGCCATCCGACGCTCTTGCCCTTGTCGAGGTGGAGGCGGAGCGCCTGGACGAAGATCATGTGGACGAGGTGCTGTGCGATGAGGACACTTCCCGGCTGGGGATCGGCCAGCTCTCGCCGCATCCGATCGAAGGCCCAGCGCAAAGTCTCGCGATCAGACTCGCTCCGCAGATGGACGATCGGCGGCAGCATGCTGAGCAGCATCTGTGCCTGCGGCCCGGTGAGTTGGAAATGGCTGCCGAGCAACGTGACCCCGAGGCTACCGTTTAGCTTGACCAGCGAGCCCTCGGGGGAGCCGACAAAATGGCGCCGCCAGTCCTCGGATGGAAGGTCCAGATCGCTCGCGATTCTGAACGGCCAACCGTGTGGCAACAGAAAGCAGTCCCCCTCCTCGAGAAGCACCGGCTCGCCAGCGCCGTCCATCGCGAGCCAACAGCTGCCTGAGGTCACGGCGTAGCATTTGATCCCCTCTTGCGCCCCGAAGTAGATCGACCAGTCGCCGCCGGCCTCGAAGCCGCCGACGCGGTAGCTTCTGGGCTCCGTGAGTGAGATGACCTCGGATAGCGGATCCATATTTGGACTATCTCCAAGAAAGTATGGACGATAACGCATTGATCGTCTGGAGTCAGCCGGCTACTTTGCTACCTGAAAGCGAAGTTTGAAAAGAACTGACCCGCGGCCGGGCGACCTGCCCAGACCATCCCAGAAAGAATTTGACTCGGAGAAACACAGTGCAAGAGGCTGCGGTATTCGTTGTCATTGAAGTTGTCTCGGTCGAAGATCCAGCAGGCCTGAAGACCTACGTCCAGCGCGCAAGCGAACTGATTGGCCCCCTGGGTGGACAGCTAGTTGCACAAGGCGGAATCCCGATCGACGGGGAATCCGGTTTCGCGCCTCTCGTCATTCAACGTTGGCCCTCTGAAGACGCGTTCCGCGCCTGGCTGGCCAGCGACGCCTACCAACCACTTCGTCAAATGCGGCTCGCGAGCGCCACGATGAGGGCAACCATTGTTCCGATCAGCGCCGGTCTGGATCTATAACTCTTGAGCATCATGGGGCGCCGTTCTGTTCGAGCGCACCCATCGGCAGGCAATGACGCCACGTGCCTAAAGATGCTTCCGTTGGTAACCGGTGGCTGAGGTAGTGTCCGTCCGCCGCCAAGGAATTCGTATGAACAAGCTTTTGGTCGGGCGATGTCTGCTCACGTTCAATGCTGTCGGGATCGCCGCCGGTGGCTTCATTGCCGATATGAACGCCACGCATATCTACAATCCCCACTGGCCGCCGCACGCCAAGTTCCATGATGGTCAGACCATGGCGTTCGGTGTCTTCCTATCATTGGCTTCGCTATTGTTTATTTGGCGCCGGTCCGGCGACCGGCAAACCAATGTTCTGGCGGCGGCGCTAATCGGAGGCATTCTGTATTGGGCGCAAGCCGCCGCTTTTGCCTTTCCAGGCGTCGCCTGGACCGACCCTGAGTTTCTCAAGCCCGGCCAGAGCCTGACGGAATTCCCTCCGTAGCTCTACATCGATATCGGAATGAGCATTGTTGTGATTTTCGCGGCTTGGCTTGCATGGCCGCGCACGGGCGAACCCTCATGAAGCGCGTCCAGTATTTCCACTATGGCGCCCCGGAGGAACTTCAGCTTGACGAGGTGGCGCCATTGGACCCGGGGAAGGGCCAAATACGCGTTCAGGTCATGGCTGCAGCGGCCAACCCGATGGACTGGAAAATTCGTCGGGGCGAGATGAAGATGCTTTCCGGCTCCCGCTTTCCGCGCGGTCTCGGCCATGATTTTGCTGGCGTGGTTGAAGCCGTGGGGCCGAGGGTGGAACGGCTCAAGGTGGGCGACAAAGTTCAAGGCATTACCACCATCGGGCAAGCGGGCACGTTTGCCGAATACGTCGTTGCAGACGAAAAAAACGTGTGGCTTAAGCCGTCATCCATCTCGTTCGAGCAGGCAGCTGCCTTGACCTTGGTGAGCGTGACGGCCTGGCTCGCGCTGGTGGCGAAGGCGAGGCTGAGCGCTGGCCAATCGGTCTTTATTACCGGGTGTCTGGGTGGGGTGGGACGTTCGGCGGTGCAGATTGCGCGCTTGCACGGCGCCGCGGTCGCCGGCAGTTGCAGCGCATCCGAGCGCGAGGATGCACTGGCGTTAGGCGTGAGCGAGGTGGTCGATTATCGCGCCTTCGACATCGCTCCGTATCGACATCGCTTCGATGTGGTCTTCGATCCAGCAGGCGGGCTGTCGCTGGGCCAGTGCGGCGCGATGCTGAAACGGCGCGGCATGTCGCTGCACACCGTCCCCACGTTCGCCAAGCTGATCGGCTGCCTGCTCCCATCGCGACATCACCTTGTGTTCGCCAACCCTACGCCACAAGCCCTGGCGAGCATTACCGAAGCGGCCGAGCAGGGCAAGCTCATCCCGGCGATTGGCCGCGTCGTGCCGCTGTCCGAGGCGATCTCGGCCGTCGTCGAACTTGAGGGGACAAGCTTCCCTAAGGGAAAGCTGGTCATCGTTCCCACGCGATAGCTGACAAGAACGAGCATCCACGTCGGCGTTGAATTTGGGCCCACCTCATTCCTCAAAGCTCCCCGCCCGGGGGCCGCGGCGGCGGATGGTCGCTTTGGGGCAGTGCATCTGCGCTGACGAATGACATTGATTTCTGACGCCGAAAATCGGCAAAGCCGTTATTAAGTTTGTTTGAACCAGACCCCTTTTGTGCCTGGATGACATGAAAGGAACTGGGAAAGCCTATGACAAGTATCGAAGACGTTTGCGCGCCCCAATCGTGGTCGCGTTCGGCTGGAGCAAAAAAAATGAGAGATGAAGTCTGCAGTCAGACTCAGGGTAAATTTGTACCGGTCGTCGATTTTTCTCGCTGTGAAGCGAAGGGCCCTTGCGTGGAGGTGTGCCCTTACGACGTATTCGAAATTCGAAACATTGAACCCTCTGACTACGCAACTCTGGGGTTCTTGTCGAAGTTTAAAAATCGGGTTCACGGTGGAAGGGTTTCGTATACGCCAAGAGCGGATCAATGCCGAGCGTGCGGTTTGTGCGTTAAGGCATGTCCTGAGCACGCCATAAAACTCGTCAAAGCAAATCCATGACGTTGCCCCTTAACCAGCCCCGAGCAGTGACATGTGCGTAGATCGTTTGAACTTCCGGGCTATGCGCACTTGATCGGATGCGAGGAGGTTGTCCAGTCGAGGAGCAAGGACGATGAAGGTGTGATCAGGCGCGAGCGCCTTCCAGTACTGGGCGAGATGAAGACGGCAAACTGTCCCAAGCTCGATACATCGTCAGTAAGAGCACTCCATGAGCGTCGAGCTCAGGGACTTGCATTGGGCGATGGTGGCGGTGCTTCAGAGCGAAGGCCAAAGCCTGGATGAACAGCATCTGCCGTCAGCTTGAGCGCGGGCAGAGCGATCAGGCGCCACGAAAATATCTTTGACCGTGTTGGTCGCACTCAGGATGAGGTGGTGGACTCCAGGTTTTGCGCAGACCCGGCGGCGTTTGACAACGCGACTGTGCGCTCCCACTGTTGATCGCGATTCGCCTATCGAAGGGTGGATGCCCCTTGACCGCGGACTAAATTACGCGCATAAGTGAGTAAGTACGCACTCATAGAAGGAATCGATGTTGCCGGCTCAAGTAACCCCAGCTGCCTCGAGAAGCGCTTGTCTGGGCGCGGTATCCGCTTGAGCAGTCATCGTCGAAGGAGCGCTTAACATCGTCAACAAAGGTCGTACATCAATGACAACATTAACTCGAACAGAGCCGCTTCGTGGTGAGCTCCTGGTGGTTACCGGTGGTTCGACTGGCATCGGCGCCGCCACAGCCCGCGAGCTTGCCAGGCGCGGCTTCCATGTCCTCGCCGGCGTGCGCCGAGGCATAGACGCCGACGCGCTCCGGGCCACGAACCTCGAGCCGATCATGCTCGATATCACCAACGAGGCCGAGATCGCCGCGCTCGTGAAACGCATTGCCGACGATCCGGAGCGGCGTCCACTGCGCGCCCTGGTCAACAATGCAGGCATCGAGGTCAATGCGCCCGTAGAAGTGCTGCCGCTTTCCGAGTGGCGGCGCTTGTTCGACGTCAACCTCTTCGGCCACGTCGCGATGACGCAGGTGCTGTTGCCCACGCTCATCGAGAGCCGCGGGACCGTCGTCAACATCAGCTCCGTCGGCGGCAAGGTGGCGATGGCGGCCTACGGCCCCTACGCCAGCACGAAGTTCGCCCTCGAAGCGGTCAGCGATGCATTGCGCCGAGAGGTCGCGCCGCTGGGAGTGAAGGTCATCGTGATCGAACCAGGCGCCGTCACGACAGAAATGAGCGGGCAGGTTGGTGTCAGTGCCGAGCGCATCATCGGCGCAATGACCACCGAGCAGCGTGGTCGCTACGCCGCGCTCATGCATTCCATGGTCTCGCAGGCCCAGGCGTATATCCACAAGGCACTTCCTGCTGAGGAGGCAGGGCGAGTCATCGCGGATGCGATCACCAGCAAGCGGCCTCGTACTCGCTACACCGTGGGTCGCGACGCGGCGATCGTCGTCCTTCTCGCCAAGTGCCTCTCAGACCGGATGCTCGACAGCTTTCTCGCCCGCAGCCTCAAGCCGCATCGCCCCGTGGTGACTCAAGCAAAAAATCCTGGTCCGCCCCCTCGATAAAGAGAAACGGAATGCCTCTTGTCAACGCCTATCACACGCCGAAAGGACCGCGCTCGCCATGATCACCGTTCACCATCTAGAGGACTCCCGCTCTCTGCGCATTCTGTGGCTCCTGGAGGAGTTGGGAGTGAAGTATGAGATCAAGTTGTATCCACGCGATGAGAACCTTCTGGCCCCCTCGTCGCTGCGTGCCATACATCCTCTAGGCAAGTCTCCCGTTATCACCGACGGTCGATTTAGCCGCGCCGTCTGGCGGTAAAAAAGGAACTAACTGATGATTGCACGCACCATATACAGCGCGGCAACGGTACTGCTTGCCCTATCCGTAGCGTCTTGTGGTGGGGCTTCGCGTGAGCCCTTGCACTTGCGTACTTCTGCTTTGGATTACCGCAGCCTCGGGCTTACCCCAGGCAAGGTACAGCGGTGGGAAGATGGTCGCCGAATTGCTCCGGACGAGAAGAGCTTCGAATGGTGGTACTTTGATGCTCTGATGGAAGACGGGACGGCCGTGGTCGTCGTTTTTTCGGATAACTTCGCAGGGGATCACAAGCGAGCGGTCAGCTTGGAGCTGACAACCCCCGATGGTAAGCATCGGACATTGAACACAAAATATAATGAACCCGGGGTCTTTGAGAAAGATCAGACCTTCGTAAAAATTGGCGAGAACACGTTTGAAGGCGATCTCGACACTTACTTCATCAAGATACCGGCCGACAACCCACAGCATCTTGGCGTCGATCTTGTCCTGAAACGCCGTGTTCCGTCGTTCCGCGCAGCAACAGGTCAACTCAGCTCGGGCCCAGCTTACTTTGCATGGCTGAACGCCGTGCCGAGCGGTACGGTGACCGGCACCATCACGATCGGCGCGAAAGCGGTGGCCGCGAGCGGCGAGGGCTACCACGATCATAATTGGGGAAATGTTCCGCCATCCGATCTGCTCGACAAATGGTGGTGGGGACGAGCGTCAGTCGGTCAGCATCGGATCGTGACTTATGAGATTCACGGCAAGAAAAGTGTCGGGGCCACAAATATCGGGCTGTACTATGTTGGAACCGAAGATGGGATCGAGGTCAACGCGGTCGGCGCCCAGGTTGTGGTGTCAGCGGGGCCGCTCATCAAGCATCCTGACCCTAAGCATGAGCGGCCCATTCCGGCGTCCATAAGCTACACCGCCAATGGCACGACATCGAACTTCTCGACCTCAGGACCGTTGCTACTGTCGCTCGATCTATTGGCCGAACAGCCTTGGTCGACGAAGTTGGTTGCCCACGTATTCGGAATGAAACCGCGTTACTCGCGCTTTCAAAGCCCCGTTTCGCTATCGGTGGCTGGAAGGCCAATCGAGAAGGGAACCGGAATCCTGGAATATTACGAACTGCAATAGGCGAGGGTTTGTCGCTCGCCTACGCTCTACAGACCGGTCAGGAAATCGATGGCTCGCCCCCTCAGTGTAGAGAAACGGAACGCCCTTCTAGCTGCTGCGGTTGACGCAGTGGCATCGTCTGGCGTTGCCGCATCCACGCTCAAGATCGCCAAGGACGCGGGTGTCGCGGAGGGGACTTTGTTTAGATACTTCCCGACCAAGGACGATTTGCTCAATCAACTCTACCTGGATTTGAAATCGGACCTCATGGACTTTCTCACCGCTGACTATCCGGCCGATGCAAGCATCAAGGCGCAGTTTCAGCATCTCTGGAACCGCTTTATCGACTGGGGAATGAGCAGTTCCGTTAAGCGGAAGGCGCTACGTCAACTTGAAGTCTCGGATAAGATCACCGAGGTTAGCCAGGACGCCAGCCAGGCCATGTTCCACAACCTCCAGAGGATGGTGGAAAAAGGCGTCGAGACGGGTGTTCTCCGTGACCAGCCGATCCTTTTTCTGTGGGGAGTCATTCAGGGGCTCGCTGACTTGGTTCTTGAGACAGCCTCGCGGGATCCGGCCATGATTGACCAATGCAAGCACTTGGGTTGGGAATCGTTGTGGGGCGCTATCGCGCGCCGTGAGACATAGCGATCGACCCTTTATCGCTCTCCGCAACGGCCGCCGAGCCGTTAATCGGTGTTGCCTCCACGCCGCTCAGCTTCTTCCTGATGGGTGCCACGGGTCGCACGGGGTTGCCCTTTCTGTCGCAGGCACTCGCGCGTGGCCACTTTGTGACGATCTACGTTCGCAATGTTTCGAAGCTGCCTACCGTTGTGGTCTCGCATCCGCACCTGCGTGTTTTCACCGGCGAGCTGCATGAGGCGGAGAAGGTGATGCTAGCGATAGCGGCAGCGAAACCACACGTGGTGTACATCATGCTGGCATCGGAAACGGCGCCGCATACGGCCGTTTCCACGGGTACGCACAGTGCGCTGCTTGCCTTGGGGGCGTTGAGGGCCGGCGCTTCGGTTGAGCCAGGGACTACGCCATTCATCAGCATCGCCGCCTGGGGCCTCGGCCCGACGCGGGTCCACATCACGGGCTTCTTTGCGCGCATGTTCGTCAGTGTCGCGACGGCGTTGTTCTGGACGAAGCCCCTGACTGATTTCGAGAAGCAGTTGGCAGAGGTAGAGGAGGCGAAGGACAAGGGACTTATTCGGCCGATTCTCATCCTGCCGCCAATACTCAACGACTGTGAAAAGACG
>Ga0302311_10003863_pt1 | contig 16290 bp, 14 predicted proteins | sample III_Palsa_N1_3_FD_200449 | JGI IMG/M metagenome (GOLD analysis project Ga0302311, IMG submission 200449) | Peat permafrost microbial communities from Stordalen Mire near Abisko, Sweden - III_Palsa_N1_3 | ecosystem: Environmental > Terrestrial > Soil > Palsa > Peat permafrost | place: Sweden... | reverse complement strand
CATTGTGCAGACCGGCGTGCCCGGATTCATTCCCGGGACCCGATGAACGCCATTCGGCGGCGCGGATGCCGCAAGGGCGAACGCGGCGAGCTTCGCGTTCGGCTCGCAGGTCGGGCTTGAACCCGAAGCTACAGGAACCGTGTCGGCCACAGCATGGTGCGCCACATATGCGCGGACGGGCTGCTGTCGAGGCCGAGCCCTTCTTTCGGCTGCCTGAAATGACGGCCGATGATGTCGGTGAAGTCGTCAAGGTCGACCTTGGCGTCGGGGTCGAATGAATAGAGGTCGTGCAGGGTGATCAGGCGCGCCGTCATGTAGTGCTTGTGATTGCGGGCGCGGTTGTGTTCGTCGACGATATAGGGCTCCGGCTGAAAATCCGGACCGAACCATTTCACATAGGCTTCCGGATACTGGTAACCGACCGATTCGTCCGGAAAGAAGCGCAACGCCTGATGCGCGCGCACGGCCCAGCTCACCTCCTCGTCGACATAAGGCTCGATCATCTGGGCGCCCCAATAGCCGTGGTCGCACCGGATGAAACCCGAGACCGCGATGTCGTGCAGCAGGCAGGCCAGGATGACCTTCTCGCTGTGGCCGGCCTTCTTGGCGTGCGCGGCGCTCTGCAGCAGATGAGAGGTCGACGCGAAGCGGCGTCTGAAATAGTCGATCAGAGTGGGTTTGGCCGGCATTTCGGGAAGCCGCGGGTCTTCCTTCATGATCAGGTATTTGCCGGGATTGCGCGCCAGCACCGCGGCGACGTCGTCTTCCATCCGGCCGTCGGCCAGGTTGAACAGCGCCGACTTGATGACGATGTGCTCGAGCTCGTGCATCATCTGCTCTTCGAGCGCATCGGCGCGTTCGGACAGCGTCATGGCTTGCGCGTGATCACTCATCTCGAGCTCCTCGCTGTGCGGCGATCGGCCGGCGTGCCGCGGAATCTTCGGGTCGGCCGAATCGAAGCGGCGCTGCGGCGAATCCATTCTATCAGAATCGTCCGGCGGGCGAGACAGCTTTCAAGCGAAGTGGCCTCGGGCGGCATTCCTGGAACGAGGCTGCCTTGAAAATAGGCTCCCTGCATCGGATCGACACCGAACATTAAGATTAATGCGCCACGATCCCGCGTTATTGGGACCGGGATATTGCGATGAAATTGTTTGCCGGAATGTCGATCCGAGCCGTGCTCGGGCAGATCATTGGTGTGCTTGGATTCCTGCTGGTTGCGCTCAGCGCGATGGAACTGGTCTCTGCGGTGGAGCGCAATGCGGCTGCGCAGCGCGTGGCGTCGCTGGCCGGCACCGACCAGCAGCTGTTCGCGACCCTGATGGGATTCCGTCTGGAGCGGGGGACGACCATCCCGGCTCTGATCTCCGAGGCGCCCGCGGAAAGCGGCACCGATACAAGGGTCGCCACCAACCGGGAGATTTCCGAAACCGGTTATCGTGCCGTGATCGAACGGCTCGCCGGAACCGCGGACAGCACCTTGGCGCCGCTGCTCGCCCGCCTGACCGCAGCTCATGAAACCCTGGCGGCACTGCGCACCAAGGCGGACACCGCCACGCATCGGCCGAAGCCGGAGCGCGACGCCAGCGTCGCCCCGGATTATTCGAAGGCCGCCCAGGCCTATCTGGACGCCATCCTGGGGCTGACCGGCGCGCTGGAGGCATCGCTCAAGCTGGTCGATCCGGTGGTCGATCAATTGCTGACGGTCAAGCAAGCCGCATGGGCCGCGCGCAGCTTCGGCGGTCTGGTCGCGGTTCGGATCGAGAACAACGCCGCTGCCGGCCAGCCCTTCAGCCAGGCCGATATCGTCGCGGCCGCGGAGGACCGCGGCCGGGCCGCGTTGGCCTGGAGCCAGATCATGGAGGCGGTCGCGCGCGCCGACGCGCCGAAGGCCATCGTCGATATCGTCGCCCGCTCGAAGGAGCCCGCCGCCGTCGCGATCGTCGATCGTCAGCGGGAGATCGTCAAGGCCATGAGCAACGGGCAGAAAGCCGAGCTTCCGGTGGCGGAGCTGCAGAAGATCAGCACGGCTTCGCTGACCCCCAGCGTCGACGTCGCCAACGCCGCTCTGGCCGAGATGGTGGCCCGCGCCGGCCGTCAGATGAGTGGCGCCACGCGCAGCCTGGTGCTGAACGGCGCCATGATGCTGGTCGCTCTGGCGGTGACCATCATAGGCTTCGTGATCGTGTATCGGCGTGTCAGTTCGCCGATCCGGCGGCTCACCGGGGTGATGCGCCGGTTGGCCGAACACGATCTGACGACCGAGCTGCAAGGCACCGATCGCGCCGACGAGATCGGCGACATGTCGCGCGCCGTCGAGGTGTTCAAGCAGAACATGCTGGAGGCCGATCGGCTTGCCGCCGAGCAGAAGACCGAGCAGGGCCACAAGGAACGGCGCCAGGTCGCGATCGAGGGCTTTATCACCGGCTTCGACCAATCGGTCAAAGAATCGCTTCGCTCGCTGGCGGCCGCGTCCACCGAACTGCAGACCACGGCGCATTCGATGTCGGTCACGGCCGAACAGACCAGCAGCAAATCCGCCACGGTGGCGGCGGTCTCGGAGGAGGCTTCGACCAACGTCCAGACCGTTGCGGCGGCGACCGAGCAGCTGTCGGCGTCGATCAACGAGATCAGCCGGCAGGTCGCCGAATCGACCAACATCGCCGGCGAAGCGGTCGCCCAGGCCGATCGAACCAATGCCGAGGTCCAGGCGCTCGCCGATGCGGCGCAGCGGATCGGCGACGTGGTCAGGCTGATCAGCGGCATCGCCGAACAGACCAATTTGCTGGCGCTCAATGCGACGATCGAGGCGGCGCGCGCCGGCGAAGCCGGCAAGGGTTTTGCGGTGGTGGCATCGGAGGTGAAGAGCCTTGCCACCCAGACCGCGAAGGCGACCGAGGAGATCACCGCGCAGGTCGCCGCGATCCAGGGCGCGACCGGGGCTTCGGTGCAGGCGATCCAGGCGATCGGAGCAACCATCAACCGCGTCAATCAGATCGCCGCCGCGATCGCCGCGGCCGTGGAACAGCAGGGCGCCGCGACCCAGGAGATTGCGCGCAACGTGCAGCAGGCCTCGAACGGGACCACGGAAGTCTCGGGGCATATCGTGAGCGTCAGCCAGGCCGCCGGCGAAACCGGCGTGGCCGCCGGCGAGGTGCTCTCTTCGGCGAAGGGCCTGGCCCGGCTGTCGGAAGCCCTGCGCGACGACGTCGATCGCTTCGTCGGCAACATCCGCGCGGCCTGAGCGCGGCGAAACCAGGCCAAGCGCTGCCTTGGCGCGACCGGAAGCCGCGTTGCGCGCCAGGCCTGTTCCATGAATTATGTCGTAATATCAATGATATATGAATTTGTAAGGCGGTTCTGAAGGCCGCCCCCTTGGCCTTCCTTCGGAACCGACGGTCTCGGTGCAGTCCGGCCGGCTCGCATCCAGTCACAGCCATGGCGCTTTGGCGTTTCTTGGCCTAAAGACAGCCATCTCACTCACATCCGTCGGGCCATGCGCAGTGCATCTGCCGGGCACGCCGCTTCGGCCCCCCGGGGGGTTCGAGGCCCTGTTCGATATTCCCCGGTCAACACCAACCAAGGTCGGCCATCCCGTGACATTTTTGACCACACCCGCGCCGCTCGTCCGAGCCTTGGCGGAGCGCAATTACGATCAGCTGACTCCTGTGCAGACCGCCGTGCTGGCGGATACCGCTGTCGGGCGCGATCTGCTGGTTTCGGCGCAAACCGGCTCGGGCAAGACGGTCGCCTACGGTCTGGCGATTGCGAAAGACCTCTTGGGTTCTCGCGAACGCTTCGAGCGGGCGGCCGCGCCGCTGGCGCTGATCGTGGCGCCGACCCGCGAGCTCGCTTTGCAGGTTCAGCGCGAACTCGCATGGCTCTATCAATATGCCGATGCGCGCGTGGTGTCCTGCGTCGGCGGCATGGATCCGCGCGGCGAACAGCGCGAGCTTGCCGCGGGTGCCCATATCGTGGTCGGCACGCCGGGGCGGCTGTGCGATCATCTGCGGCGCGGGCGTCTCGATGTCTCGGAATTGAAAGCGGTCGTGCTCGACGAGGCCGACGAAATGCTCGATCTGGGTTTTCGCGAGGATATGGAATTCATCCTCAAGACCACGCCGGCCACCCGCCGCACCCTGTTGTTCTCGGCGACCTTGCCGCGCGGCATCGTCGCGCTGGCCAGGCAGTATCAGCAGCAGGCGTTTCGCGTCGAGGTCGCGGGTGACGAAGGCGGCCATGCCGATATCGAGTACCGCGCGATCCGGATCGCCGCCGGCGATGTCGAGCACGCGGTCGTCAACGTCTTGCGCTTCTTCGAGTCGCCAGGCGCGCTGGTGTTTTGCAACACCCGGCAGGCGGTGCGGCATTTGCAGGCAACGCTGCTGGAGCGCGGCTTCTCGGTGGTGGCGCTATCAGGGGAATTGACGCAAAGCGAGCGGACCCAGGCGCTGCAGGCATTGCGCGATGGACGTGCGCGGGTCTGCGTCGCCACCGATGTCGCGGCGCGCGGCATCGATCTGCCCAACCTCGACCTTGTCATTCACGCCGATCTGCCGAATGACGCGGAGGTCATGCAGCATCGCTCGGGCCGCACCGGCCGTGCCGGCCGCAAGGGGGTCAGCGTCCTGCTGGTGGCGTCGGCGCGCAAGCGGCGCGCGGAATTGCTTTTGAATCTGGCCGGCATCGAGGCGGTCTGGGGCACCGCGCCCACGGCGGATGAAATCCGCAAGCTCGACCAGGAGCGGATGTTGCGCGATGCGCTGTTCGCGGAAGAGACCACCAGTGACGATCTGGTGCTGGCGCAGGCCTTGCTCGCGGAGCGCTCGCCCGAGGATATCGCCGCGGCGCTGGTGCGGCTTTATCGGTCGCGGCTGCCTTCGCCCGAAGACATTCTCGATCCCGGCCAGGGCGCAGGCCGTTCGCGCGACGATCGCGGCCGGGAAAAGAACAGCCGAACGCCGCGCGATGACGATCGTGGCGAGGGACCGCGATCGAAGGCAGGAAAATCATTGCCAAAATCATCGGCAAAACCATCGTCGAAATCATCACCGCGTCACGCCATGGCGGAGGGCAGCGTGTGGTTTCGCGCCGCCATTGGACGGCGCAAGAACGCCGAAGCGCGCTGGCTGCTGCCGATGATTTGCCGTCGCGGCGGCATCGACAAGCACGACATCGGCGCCATCCGCATCATGGACACCACCACCGAGTTCGAGATTTCCGGCCGGGCCGCCGAATCCTTCGCGGCCATGGTCAAGCGTCCCGACAAGGAAGACAACATCCGGATCGAGCCGCTGACCGAAGCGCCGACGGGTCAGGCGGATCAGGAGAAGCGGGTGCACGCGCCGCGGCACCAGGCCAGCGAGGCCGACCGCGGCGTTCGCCAGAACGATGCATCGCGGGATGAGAGGAAGCCGAAACACTACGGCAAGCCTCACGGGGAAAACACCGCGAGATTTGGCAAGGAGCCCGGTTTCGACAAGAAGCCGGGTTTCGCGAAGAAGAAATCCTGGGACAAGCCGGTCCACGCCGGAGCATCGCCGCCGGCCGGCGCGCCTCATTCAAAGCCCGCATTCGGGAAGAAGGCAAAAAAGCATCGCCGCGGCTGATGGGCGTCGGAACGGAAACAGGCGCGGTTCGATCGCCTCCTGCGAATAGGCCTTAGGCGGTGTCCGACGACGCCAGCGCAACGACCACCAGGACTTCAGCCTTTTGCCGTCCGAGGCTGCGAACCTCATGCGGCGTCTCGCCGGCAAAATAGAGACAGTCGCCCTTGTCCATCACGATATCTTCGCCGTCGAGCTTGATGACGATGCGTCCGCTGACCACGAACAGCATTTCCTCGCCGGCATGCGAGGCCCGCGGTGCCGATTTGTGGGGAGGGGTCAGCAGAAACGGCTCCATCATCTTGCGCGTACGGCCCGCGGCGAGCGCCGACAGTCCGAAGGTGCCGTCCCGGGTCTGAATGGCTCCCTGTTCGCGCTGACGATAGATCGTGTAGCGCGGCGCCTGCGCCGAGTTCGGATCGAACAGATACGCCACGCTGACATCGAGCGCCTTGGCCAGGCGCAGCAGCGCCGCAATCGACGGCACCTTCAATCCGCGCTCGACCAGGGAAATATATCCCCGCGTCAGTTCGCTCAGGCTGGCAAGACGATCCAGCGTCAGGGCTTTCTCCGTGCGCACGCGCCGGAGATTAAGGCCCAATCCTGCGGTTCGGCTGACATCCAGCAAAGCAAGTCTCCTTCACGGACATTCGCGTCCGTCACCACGTTCTGCATCAGACCGGCGCCTCGCGCCAGTGGGGGGCAACGGCGGCGTGGCATCCGCTATCCCACATAGCACTCTATCAGAAAACACGGCTTTGCTGGAATTTTCGACAATAACGCGGATATTGTAAGCAGAACAGAGAAAATCAGCGGTTTTTTGCCCAAAAACAAGTCATTTTCGATTTCCTGCCGGTTTCGGCGCCATTTGCCGGCTTTCGCGGTATTGATTTCCCACAGTAAACATGATCGATTTCCGGCGCGCATATGGCGCTCAAAAGGTGAAGGTCATGCCGCGAGCAATGATTGACCGCCGTGCTCTCCTGCAATTTGCCGCAGCAGGATCCACGCTTCTCTTCGCGCCAGGGACGGCGGCGGCCGCCGACACGGTGTCCGTCGGCGCGGCTGGCCTCGACGTCGCCTATGCCGCCATCTATGTGGCGATCAAGAAGGGCTATTTCGCGCAGGCCGGGCTGAACGTCGAACACATCAATTCGCAAAGCGGCCCGCGTGGCAAACAGATGCTGTCCGCGAGCCAGATTTTCGCATCCTGCAGCGGCTCCAGCGATTCGGTAGCGCTGACGATGGCCGGCAAGCCGGCGGTACTGATCTTCAACATGGAGCGCCGGCCGGCCGCGGCGAACATCATCGTCCACAAGGAGCTGTTCGACGCCGGGTTGAAGGACGTCACACAACTGTCGGGCAGAAAGATCGGCATCACCCAGCCGCAGGGCTGGACCTGGCTTCTCGCCGCCTACATCGCCGAGGCCGTCCATCTCAAGGACGCCGTCGAACTCAAGGCGCTCGGCGATTTCACCACCATGCTGGGCGCGGTGAAGGCGAGATCCGTCGATGGATGCATCGCCACATTTCCGATGGTGGAACGGGCCGTCGAGGAAGGCTGGGCGGTCCCGATCTTCCAGGCCGGAAAGGACGCCGACTGGCAGGTCGCGTTCAAGGGGGATCTTCCCGGCACCGGACTTTTCGTTCTTCAGGACACGGTCCGCGAGAAACCAGAGCAAGTCGCGAAGCTGGTCGCGGGCCTTGTGAAGGCGTCGGATTTTCTTAAAGCGTCGTCGGCCGAGGAAATCGCCGACGTCATCCAGGCCGACTATCTGCCGGGAACGCCGAAGGCGTCGCTGGTCAGCGGGATCAACCAGTACAAGGCGGTCTGGAATTACGACAACGACTACTCGCCGGAATCCTACGCCAGCCTGCTTGAAGTGATGGGCAGCGGCCGGATGTATCCGACCGCCGATCTCCAGGACAAGGCGAAATACGGCGACGCGGTCGATATGAGCTTCGTGCGCAAAGCGCGCGCCAAAGCGTGAGGGCCGCGTCATGATCGCCCTCGACGCCATTCGCAAGACCTATCGCTCCGGCGCCACCTCGCACACCGCGATCGGCAATGTCTCGCTGAGCATCGGGGATGGCGAATTCGTCAGCATTGTGGGACCGAGCGGCTGCGGCAAGAGCACCTTGTTGAACCTGATCGCCGGCTTCATCGCCCCGAGCGCCGGCGAAATTCGGGTGAAGGACCAATTGGTCGAGCCCGGGCATGTTCCGTCGCGGCTCGGCTACCTGTTTCAGAAGGATGCCGTGCTGCCATGGCTGACGGTGGAGCAGAACGTCGGTCTCGGGCTGCGCTTTGCCCATATGCCCGCAGCGCAAATCCGCGACAAGGTTTCCAGCCTGCTCAAGCTCGCCAATTTGCGCGGCTACGAGAATTACTTCCCGTATCAGCTTTCCGGGGGCATGCGGCAGCGGACCGCGCTGTTGATGACGCTGGCCTGCGATCCGCGCGTGCTGTTGCTGGACGAGCCGTTCGGCGCACTGGATTCCCATACCAAGATCAATTTGCACCGCGAACTGCACGAGATCTGGCGCCAGCTTCGTCAGACCATCGTGATGGTCACCCACGATCTCGACGAGGCGGTGGCGCTCTCGGATCGCGTCATCGTCCTCTCCGGTCCACCCAGCCGGATCTTGCTGGATCGCCGCATCGACATTGCGCATCCGCGCGATCCCTACACCGTGAGGGAGACCGAACAATTCGGAACGCACCTGCGCGCCTTGTGGGGTGTGCTCGGCAAGGAATACCAGCGCACGCCCGATGGCACGGCGGCTATTCTGGGGTCGGCGGCATGACCATCAGCACCACGGCGTCCGCGCATGTCGATACCGCGCCGGCGCGACAGAACGGGCTCGGCGATCAGGTTCGCATTGCGCTCTATCAGGTCGTCCTGTTGTGCGTCTTCCTCGGCCTGTGGGAGGGGCTTACCCGCGTCCCCTATCTGGTCAAGAACACCTTCCTGGATCCGTTCTTCATCAGCCGGCCGTCGCTGATTGCGCTGCAATTGTGGAAATGGACCTTCGGCGTGCAGGCGGGGTTCCTGCTGCCGCATCTGGCCTCGACACTCGGCGCGACCCTGCTCGGACTGGTGGTGGCAACCAGCACCGGCTTTCTGGTCGGCCTGCTGCTCAGCCAGAGCCCGACCATGGCGAAGACGTTGAATCCGTTCATCGTCAGTCTCAACTCGCTGCCGCGCATCGCGATGGTGCCTTTGATCACCATGGTGTTCGGGCTCGGTCTGCTCGCCAAGGTCGTCACCGCCTGGTTCGTGGTGTTCTTTCTGATTTTCTTCAACACCTTCAAGGGCAGTGTCAGCATCGAGAAGCATCTGCTGCAATTCTGCCAGACGCTGGGCGGAACGCCGCGGCAGATCATGTGGAGCGTGCGGGTGCCGAGTGCGCTGGCCTGGACCTTCGCCGCGCTGCCGAATGCGATCTCGTTCTCGCTGGTCGCGGTGGTGATCGCCGAATTCGTCGGCACCACCAGGGGCATGGGCTACCTGATCGTGACCGCGCTTTCGACGCTGAACGCCACCGAAATGTTCGCCGCGATCACCGTATTGGGGCTGAGCGGCATCGCCCTCGTTGCCATCGCCGAGCGGGTCGAGCGACGGCTGCTGCGATGGTCGCCGCAATTCAATGAACGCTGATTGTCAGGAGAGGAAGATGACCGACACCATAGACTATTATTTCTGGATCAACTCCGACTGGGCCTATTTCGGAAATCCGCGGCTCAAGGCGATGGCCGAGCGCTACAAGCTCAAGATCAATTATTATCCGGTCGATCTCGCGTCGGTCTATGCCCGGACCGGCGGCATCAAGCTGCAGCTTCGGTCCGACGAGCGGAAAAACTACCGGCTGCTGGAGATGCAGAGATTTCGCGATCTCCTGGGGATGCCGATCAATCTCCATCCGAAACACATGCCGGCGAACGGACAGCTACCGTCGTATTTCGTCATTGCCGCACAGCAGCGCGGATTGGATGTGCACGATCTCGTTCACGCGATCATGATCGCGACCTGGGTCGAGGACAGGGATATCGAAGACGAAGCGACGCTGGTGTCGATCGCCGAAGGGATCGGGCTCGACGGCCGTGGGCTGCTCCGGGAAGCGAAGCTGCCGGCTCCCGAACGCGCTTATTTCGATTACACCAATACGGCCATCGCGCGCGGCATGTTCGGCGCACCGTTCTACTTCTTTCGCGACGAGGCGTTTTGGGGACAGGACCGCCTGGAATATCTCGACCGCAGCATCGCCAAGGCGCTTGGCGCCGCGGGCGCCTCCGGCCAGTTGCGGGTGGCGTCATGATCAAACGGCTCGGGACAGGCCAACGACTGAGCATGGCCACCATTCATGGCGGCCTGGTCTATCTCGCCGGCCAGGTGCCGGACGATCTTTCCGTCGGCATCGAAGCCCAGGCCGCCCAGGTGCTCGGCAAGATCGACGCGCTGCTGACGGAGGCCGGAACGGACAAGTCATCGATCCTGACCGCGACCGTGTGGCTTCCCAACATCGCGGATTTCGCGGCGTTCAACACGGTGTGGGACGCGTGGGTGCCCGCGGGGGCGTCGCCGGCGCGGGCCTGTGTCGAAGCCAGGCTCGCCAATCCTTCCATCCGCGTCGAGATCGCGGTCATCGCGGCAATTGCTTGAGGCACAACGCCCGCGCTGGGGGCGACTGACGATCAGCGGGCGATACCAAGTGTTTTCTGCTCCATCCCGGATATCGGGCGGAGAAGACGACATGCGTCTGGAAAAATTGGCCCCATTGCTTTGAGAGGAGCGATCATGACCGTCGCAGAGGACTTCACCACGGTGGTTATCCCGGACGATGCGGCGGCGTTGCGCCGTATCGTGTGGTCGAGCGTGATCGGTACCGCCGTCGAGTGGTACGACTTCCTGATTTACGGCGCGGCGACGGCGCTGGTATTCAACAAGGTCTTCTTCGCCGCCGGCGACGCGGCGCTGGCGACGATTGCCGCGTTCGGGACCTATGCGGTCGGCTTTCTGGCCCGCCCGCTGGGTGCCGTGATCTTCGGCCATTTCGGCGACAGGGTCGGGCGCAAGGCGATGCTCGCCATCACCATCATCGTGATGGGGCTGGGAACGTTTCTGATCGGCCTGCTGCCGACCTACCAGCAGATCGGCGTGGCGGCGCCGGTATTGTTGGTCGTGCTGCGCTTCCTGCAGGGCATCGGCCTTGGCGGCGAATGGGGCGGCGCGGTGTTGATGGTTGTCGAGAACTGCCCCACGCATAAGCGCGGCTTCCTCGGCAGCATGGTTCAGGTCGGCAATCCCGTTGGAAATCTGGCGGCGATCGGCATGTTCGGGTTGGTTTCGCAACTGCCCGAGAATGACTTCATGACCTGGGGGTGGCGGATTCCGTTCCTGATCTCCGTGCTCCTGGTCGGTGTCGGACTGTGGATCCGCCTTAAAATGGAGGAGACCGCGGCGTTCCGGGCGATCAAGGCCAAGAATGAAATCATAAAGATGCCGATCGTCGAGATTTTCAAATATCACCGCCGCCCGTTCTTCACCGCAGTGGGCCTCAAGATCTCGGAGATCGCCTATGCGAGCATCGCCGGCGTCTTCATCATGTCCTATGCGACCTCGCGCCTTGGTCTTTCGCGCGGCCTGGTGCTGAATGGCGCCTTCATCGCGTCATTCGTGGCGCTGTTCTCGATACCCTTCTTTGGCTGGTTATCCGACAAGGTCGGCCGCAAGACCATGTTTTACGCGAGCTGCCTGTTCTGCGCGTTGTTCGCATTCCCGATGTTCTGGCTGCTCGATACGCGCGATCCGACCTTTGTCATCCTGACGATCGTGGTCGCGATCAGTTTCGGCCAGATGGTGATGTTCGGGATTGGCGCGCCCTGGTACTCCGAGCTGTTCACCGCCAAGCTTCGCTACAGCGGCGCGTCGCTCGGTTTCCAGGTCGGTGCCGCGCTGAGCGGCGGCTTGAGCCCGCTGATCGCGGCCTCGCTCATGACATGGGCCGGCGGCGCCACCTGGCCGGTCTCGGTTTTCCTGATCGTCTGCGCGTCGATCACCGCGGTGGCGACCTTTGCCGCGCCGGAGATGGCGAATAAGGAACTGACGTGATCCGGCGGAGCGCGAAATTCGGGGGTCGTCTCACCCTGTCGTCGCCATCCGGCATGAGAAATGACAATAAATGCACAATGGGAGGCCAGTGATGCTCGACACGATCAATACCTCAAGCGCGACGCCCGCGGCGGTAATTCCGGCCTGGACCGGCGTGGTGCGTTATCTCCACATCACGCCGCGCGCCTTTCTGCCGATGCGCGCGATGCCCGAACTTCGGCTGATCGAGGGCAAAGGCATCGAGGGCGACCGCTACATGATCGGGCGGGAAGAGGGGTTCTACTCGCACAAGCCCGAAGAGGGACGGCAGGTGACGCTGTTCGAGTATGAAACATTGGTGGCGCTGAAGCGCGACCACAATATCGACCTCGCTCCTGAAGAGCACCGCCGCAACGTCACCGTCGCGGGCGTGCCTCTCACCCATCTGGTCGGACGCCAGTTTTGGCTCGGCGAAACCCTGCTGGAGTCGACGCGGCTGTCGATTCCCTGCCGGCACATCGAGGAGATTACCGGCAAGGCGATCTTCGATCCCTTGATCAATCGCTCCGGCCTGAATTGCAAAATCCTCAAGGGCGGCACGGTCCGGGTCGGGGATGCCGTGCGGAATGTCCAATGAAGGTCAAGCCGATCACGACGATCAAGACCGTCGTCGACACAATCGAGCCAGGTGGACCGGACATCAAGGTGTTTTCACTGGTCGATCCCGACCGTTGGGAGCTGCCTCCGTTTCGGCCGGGGGCGCATATCGATTTGCACCTGCCGGGTGGCATGGTCCGGACCTATTCGCTGTGCAACGACCCCGCCGACAACACGCGCTATCTGGTTGCGGTCAAGCGCGAGCGCGACGGCCGCGGCGGCTCGGTGCAATTGCACGATGAGATCAAGGTCGGGGATAGCATCGGCGTGACGCTGCCGCGCGGCGGCCTCGGGCTGGACAAGGACATCACGCACCATGTCTTTGTCGCGGGCGGAATTGGCGTGACGCCGTTCTTGTCCGCGGCGGCGTTCCTCCGGCGCAGCGGCCGTCCGGACTTCAGGCTTCATCTGGTGGCGCGCGGCGAACCGCCGCTTGGGGAATTGCTGGCGCCGTTGATGAAAACCGGGCATGTCGTCATTCACGACACCGCGCGGTCCGGACGGCCGGATGTCGCTTCGCTGGTCGGCTTGCCGTCGCCGGGCGTGTCGGTGGCATGCTGCGGGCCGGAGGGCATGCTGGACGATTTCGAGCAGGCGACGCACGATTGGCCGGGTAAGCGGGTCCATATCGAGCGTTTCGTGCCGCCGGCTCTGCCGGTCGATCCCAACGCCAGGCCATACACACTCGCCCTGTCACGCTCGAAACTCGAGATGCGCGTCGATCCCGGCCAAACCATGCTTGCCGCACTTGTCAGTCTGGGAATCGATATTCCCGCGTCGTGCTGCGGCGGTATTTGCGGCTCCTGCAAGGTCGATTGGCTCGAAGGGGCGCCGGTGCATCGCGACCGGGTCCTTTCACCCGCCGAGCGAGCGCGCAGCCTGATGGTCTGTGTCGCTGGATCGGCCGAAGACCGGCTGGTGCTGGATCTGTGATCGCCAAATCTGCCGATCAAGAAGTCTGCTGACCAAGAATTGGTGCGGAGGCATTGCTTCAGCGCGTCGCGGAGCTTTTCTTCCGCAAGGGGATCGGTGCCGCGGATGCCGGCGAGATCGTGAAGCGTGCCTGTGCTGCCCGCGGCCGATCATCCGCCGGGCCCGCTTCATCCGGCTGCAGGCAGGCCAGCGCGGTGTCCAGCAGGAGCTGCGCCGGCGCACTGCGGATGCTGGATGCGTTGGCCATGAAATAGATCGTGCAGGTCGGCGCTTCGACATCGTCAAGCAGCGGCCAAAGCTTGGAGGCAAAGTCGGAAGCCTCGACGATGGCCTGTGGCAACATGCCAATCCCCATGCCGAGCTGGATCAGCCACATTCGCTCCTGCAGATTGTCGGCGAAGCCGCCGATCTGCTGGCCGAGACCATGCCGTTCCCGATACCTTGTATAGGGAACCGGCTCGTCTTCGGTCACCACAAAGGGCTCCGCAACCAGCTGTGACGGCGCCACGGAGGCCTTCCCGAACAGCGGATGCGTCGGACCGCAATAGAGCTGCTGCTTCTGCTCGGTGATCGGCAGATAGAGATATTTCGGGTCCAGTTTATCCTCAAAGCCGATGCAAAGTTCGATTTCACCGCTTTTCAGCGAGCGCAGCACGCCACGCCAGTGCGCGACATCCAGCTTGATTTCAATCCGCGGATATTGGCGGTGAAAATTTTCGAGAATTTCGGTCAGCTTCGGCTGTTGATGCAGATTCGAGATCACGCGAAGCGCCACGGTGCCCGCGATGTCGCCGCGCACGGCAGATGCCGCACGGGGCATGTTCTGCACGGACTGAAACATGTCGCGGCAAGCCGCGAACAGCTGATGACCGTGTATCGTCAGCTCGATGCCGCGGCTGGTTCGAATGCAGAGGGTCACGCCGACATGGGCTTCCAGACGCTGCAGCGCGGAGGAGATGTTCGGTTGCTGCTTGTTGAAGGAGCGCGCCGCGGCTCCGATGCCGCCGCGCCGCGCAATCTCGTAAAACACCTTGAACAGGTTCCAGTCGACATTGCGGGCAAAGATGACGCTTGGTTCCAGAACCAGATCCGACTTGCTCATCGCCGCACTCCCTGCCGAAAAACAAACGCAATCGCCCGAGATCGAGATCACAGGGCATGGAGTTAAAATAAGCAAAAATCGGGCCATGCCTGCCGGAGGCAGGCAGCTCAGCGCCGCGGCCTCATTGCAAGGCAGCGTTCAGATGTGAAACGCGCGAATATAATCGGAAAATTCGGCGAGTTGCGTGCGCACCGCCTCGCGCGTCGGCGCATCGACGATCACGCCCTCCGCGCTGAATTTGGCGGAGGCCGGACCGATCATCACCTCGGGGCGCGCAAAAATCCGGGCATTGAGAAACACCAGGATCTGGCGCAGATGATGCTGCATCCGGACGCCGCCGAGCGGACCTCCGGAAACCGACTGGATCAGAACCGGCTTCTTCGCAAACGGCTGGTTGGGCGTTCGCGATACCCAGTCGAGCAGATTCTTCAGGCCGCCCGGCACCGAATAATTGTATTCCGGCGAAACGATAATCACGCCGTCGGCCTCCCTGATCAATCCGGCCAGCGCCGTGATCGCGGAAGGAAAGCCGCTGATGCTCTCAAGATCGCCATCGTAGATCGGGATGTCGGCGACCGACGGTCCGTCCTTGAAGACCAGATCGCCGGCGGCGATCGCGGGCAGCGCGCGGACCAGCGCGGCATTGTAGGATTCCTTGCGCACACTTCCGCACAGCGTGACGATGTCGAGCTTCGGCTTGTTGATCATGATCGAGTTCCGATCCCTTGTCGTTTCATTGGGACGGCCGCACGAAGCGGCCGGTTGGTTCAGCTACGATTTGGTCATGGTGCGCGACCAGTTTGCCGCGCAGATAAACGCTTTCGATCCGGCTGTTGATCGAGCGGCCCTTCAGCGTGGTGTAATTCGCCTTGCTGCGCTGTGTTGCGTCCTCGATCAATGTCGGCCGCGCCGGATCGACCACGATCAGGTCGGCATCGGATCCGACCTGCAGGGCGCCCTTCTTCGGATACAGACCGAAGCTCGCCGCCGGCCGCTCGGCACAGCAGCGCACAATGTCTTCAAGCGAGATCGCGCCGTCCTCGACCAGTACCAGCATCGAAGCCAGCAGGGTCTGCAGGCCCGGCATGCCCGGCGGGGTTTTCCAGATATCCGCCCAGCCGGGTTCCTTGTCCTCGCGTAACACCGGCGAGTGGTCGCTCACCACCATGTCGATGTCGCCGTCGCGCAGCGCGCGGCGCAGGCTGTCGCGCTCATCGCGGGTTCGTATCGGCGGAACGATGACGCCGTAAGGACCAAGGCGATGGGCTTGTTCCGCCACGAACAGCAGATGATGCGACATCACCTCGCTCGACAGCGCGACCACGTCGCGAAAGCGGTTGACGATCCCGACGCTATGGCTCGAGGACAGCGCGCGGAGGTGAATTTTGGTCCCGGTCTCGGCGGCGACGACACAGGCCCGCGCGATGCCGAGGCCCTCCGACAGGGTTGGCCGCGTCGACGAGAACACCTGGACCGGCGGTCTGGCCTTTTCCTTCTCGAACACCTCGCGGTGTTTTCGGGTTTCCTCGAACAGCTTTTGCCGCTCGGTGAGCCTGGCGATCAGCGACGCGGAATGCGGCGTGACGCCGGCCACGCGGCCCACGTCCCGGACCGCCTCCATCAGACGGCGCAATTCGAAGTCGTCATGGCCGATGATGAACCCGGGATTTCCCCCGTAGGCCAGGAACAATTCAAACGAGATCGCGCCGAGATCGGCCATCTCGTCGATGTCTTCGCGCTCCGTACGCGGACCGATCAGCGCCTGGATCGCAAAGTCGACATGGGAATGCCGCTCGCCGATGTCGCGCTTTCGCGAAAAATACGATCCCGTCGCGGTGCGCGGATCGTCGGTCGGCATCAGCATCACCGTCGTGACCCCGCCGAGCGCGGCCGCTGTGGT
>Ga0302311_10003858_pt1 | contig 16296 bp, 15 predicted proteins | sample III_Palsa_N1_3_FD_200449 | JGI IMG/M metagenome (GOLD analysis project Ga0302311, IMG submission 200449) | Peat permafrost microbial communities from Stordalen Mire near Abisko, Sweden - III_Palsa_N1_3 | ecosystem: Environmental > Terrestrial > Soil > Palsa > Peat permafrost | place: Sweden... | reverse complement strand
GCGGCGCCAAATTCTTGGCGCGCTTGAACGACAAACGGCGCGCCTACGTATTGTGTGGGACCTTCGAGATCCTCGTGCACGCGGCGCCGCGCACGATGACCGTCAGCGTACGCGCACCGCTTTTCGCGCTTCCGCATGAGATCGAGCTGTGTTTTTACAAAGTAGCCATCGCGATCGCACGGGTCGAAAATTGCGATGCGGCGGGACTCGGTGATCTGGCGTGGGAATGGACGGCAGAATCGAGGTGCGATTATTTTGTGCTTCGCAGGCCATGTCGATCGCGCAACTATACGCATGCGATCGAACGGGAATTGAGGGCGATCGTTTCGAGGACTCGGCGGGAAACTGTTCACTGATCGGAACACGCGGCAGGTCGAGGGGCGCCACCGTTTTAATCGAGCGTCACGGCTTGGCCCGTAGTGCCGTCGCGACTGAAGTCGAATCGAACCTGCATCACGCGCCGGGACGGGGTGTCGATCGGTGGAAACGTCCATTTCTTCGCCGCCTCAACGGCGAGGCGTTGGAAATATCTGCTCGACGCAGTTCGATCGAGAGTGACTGCATGCACCGAACCGTCCTGGTCGACGATGACTCGAACCCACACTTTGATATGTCCGCGGATGGTTCGATGGGCGCGGTGCGAGACTTCAGGGATCACCTCGTGGAGCGCCGATGACGATGCGGCCACGTCGCTCCGCGCCGGCGTCGTGGGGAATTCCGCGGAGACAGGCGCCCGAACCTCCCCTGCCGCCGGCGCGGCGGCGCCTGGGGTTTGTAACAGTGACCCGTTCTGAGGTGGAGGCGGGGCGGAATGCGGTCTGAGTAAGCGAATTCCGGACCAACTCACCGCGAGAATCACGACCGCACCGAGCGCTGCGGCAGGCAACGCTCGCGGTTTCGAAGACCGTGCCATGGACGACGCGGGGCCCGCCGCCTCGGGAGCAGTCGCAGTTGGCGGGAGTGGAGTCCGCCGCGACGCTGGTTCAGGTGGTCCCGGCTCGGGTGGTACGGCGGCCGCGGGTTCGATGGGCGCGGGTTCGATGGGCGCGGTCGGCAACGACGCCGCCGATGGTCCGCCGGCCCAGGCCAAGAGCTCCGCCACGCTGGGACGATCCTTCGGGCGGGGACTCAGACAGCGGACAACGACGTCGCGGAATGTCGGCGAGAAATCCGCCGGCAGCGTGACACCTTCCCCGGGCTCGCCCAAGTGAGAGGGTAGACGGCCGGTGAACGCCTCGACCAGGGTGACTCCGAGACTCCAGATATCCCCAGCGGTGGAATTGCTTCCGTACCGGACTTCCGGGGGATCGTACGCAGTCGGCGCGCTGAGGCTCACCGTGCCCTCGCTGCCGCGACGAATCGTGTCACTCGCCAGCTTCAGCCGATCTCCCACGACCAGAATGTTTGTCGGCTTCAACTGGCCTTGCACCAGGTCCTGACTGTGCAGGAACCCCAGCGTGGCCAGGGTCGGCCCCAACATCTCTCGCACTTCGTCATCCGTCAGCGCGCGATGTCGCAATAGCTGTGCAAGCGTCTGGTCGGCGTACTCCATGACGACGTACAGATAGGGCAGTCCCTCAAGCTGGCATCCGCCCCAATGCAACAGGCCGAGCAGGTGTGGATGAGCGAGGCCGCCAGCCCTCTTCCATCGAGGCAGTTGTGACTCCGCCAGGGGGCGATTGGTGGGAACGAGCTTGATCGCGACTTCTGAAGGGCCTGGCGTCGCTGACCTGGTGAGGAAGACGCCGCTGTGATCCGAACAACCCAGAAAACGTCCCAAGGGGAACACGCCATTGATGACGTGTCCCTGCCATCGGGTCCACACCTCACTCATCAATTCACTTGGCTCTACGCTCATATGCCCCCGTTGCGTGGCTGAGCGTCGGCCACTGTCGCTATCCGACGACACCACGCACCAACCTACCCATGCCTCTTTGCGCGTCAGCGACAGGAACGATACTCCGCGCGGCGCTCACCGCAATGAGCGCCAGCACTCGGAATTCGGAACGCGCCCACGCGGGCATCGGCACCGCGTGTTGGCGAAGCACTATGAGAGTGCCCCCATACCGAGGTTCACTATGAAATGTTTCGTCTCTCGCGGAGTTCGCCAAGCGCGCCCGAATGTGAAGGAGATCGGCTTTCGGTTCGCGAGTTTTGCTATGTTATGGCAAATCGCGGAAGGCTCTGATCATGAAGAAAGTCCCAAACGGTGTCGGTCCCAGCTACCCGCAGGTCGTGGTTCTCGTGGGCGCGACCGGCGATCTCTCCAAGCGCAAGCTCATGCCGGGGCTGTTTCATCTGTCGAGCGCCGGATTCATTCCCGGCTGCCGCATCATCGGAGTTTCGCTGGATGAGCTCGATGCCGACGGCTTCCGCAAGGAAATGCACGCGGCGGTGGTTGAATTCTCGGCGCGCAAAGTCGACGAGGCGGCCTGGCAGTCCTTTGCCCAGACCTTGAGCTATGTGCCGCTGACCGCCGGGCCGGAGGCGCTCAAGGCCGCCGTTGACGAAGCGGAACGATCGCTCGGCACCGAGAGCCGCCGGCTCCACTATCTGAGTGTTCCGCCGAACGCCGCACTGTCGGCGGTGCGCCTCTTGGGCGACGCCGGCCTCGTCGATCGCTCGCGCGTCATCATGGAGAAGCCCTTCGGCACGGATCTCAAGAGCGCCGTGGAACTCAATGCGCGGCTCCACGAAGTATTCGCCGAGAATCAGATCTTTCGCATCGATCACTTTCTCGGCAAGGAGCCCGCGCAGAACATCCTCGCGTTTCGCTTCGCGAACGGACTGTTCGAGCCCATCTGGAACCGCAATTTCGTCGATCACGTGCAGATCGATGTGCCGGAAACGCTGGGACTCGGCAAGCGCTCGGCCTTCTACGAGCAGACCGGCGCGTATCGCGACATGGTGGTCACCCACCTCTTCCAGATTCTGGGGTTCATGGCCATGGAGCCGCCGACCTCCCTCGAACCCGGCCCCATCAGTGAAGAGAAGAACAAGGTGTTTCGCAGCATGCTGCCGATCAAGCCGAGCGAAGTGATCCGCGGCCAGTACAACGGCTATCGCACGGAGGAGGGCGTCGCCGCGGATTCAGACACCGAGACCTTCATTGCCCTGAAGTGCAACATCGATAACTGGCGCTGGGCGGGCGTGCCATTTTTCCTGCGCACCGGCAAGCGGTTGGCCGAGGGCCAGCGAATCATTTCCATCGCTTTCCGCGAACCGCCCAAGAGCATGTTTCCCGAAAACTCCGGGATCGGCGCTCAAGGTCCCGATCATCTGACCTTCGATCTTGCCGACGCGGCCAAGCTCTCGCTGTCCTTCTACGGCAAGCGCCCCGGTCCCGGCATGCGGCTCGATAAGCTGAGCCTGCAGTTCGCCATGCACGACACCAGCCACATCGGCGATGTGCTGGAGGCCTATGAACGGTTGATCCTGGACGCGATGCGCGGCGACCGCACCCTGTTCACGACCGCCGAAGGCATCGAGCGTCTCTGGGAGGTCTCGACACCGTTGCTCGAAGCTCCGCCGCCGGTGCGCCTATACGCGCCGGGATCCTGGGGGCCGAACGCGGTTCATCAACTGATCGCCCCGTACGCCTGGCGTCTGCCGTTCGAGCGCGCCTGGCGCGACCCTAACACCACCGGGGGATAGCGAGGGCCCCCGCTCGGCTGGCACTTGCGCGGTCGCCGGCGTCCACGGCCCAAGCGCAGTTCACCGTACCCGGGATTTCTCGGGCTTCGAGCGGCTCGTCTCCATCAGCATGCGCGTGAACAGATACAGGCGCGGCGTCACGCTCGTGAGGTCGATCCACTCATGGTCGGTGTGAAAGCCGTCGCCGTCGAATCCAAGTCCATCGAGTGCCGGCGTCCCGACGGACATGACCACCGCGGATTCCGAAGCGCCGCCGTTGCCGGACAGGGCGACCGTCTTGCCGAGCTCGAGATAAATCGCCTGCGCACGCGCACCGAGCGCATCGATCTGCGGGTTTTCGGTCAGCGGCGGATACGCAGATCCTTCGGTCGCCACCGTGATGGTGGTGTCGGGCACGATGGGCGGTAAAACGCCGGATTTGATCTGGGCAAGGATCGCATCGAAGTCCTCGAGCTTGCGAAACCGCACATCCAGCGTTGCCTCGGCCGAATCGGGAATGATGTTGCCGCGGGTGCCGGCGTGGATGACCGTCAGGTTGACCGTCATGCCGTCGCCGGTGTGCGGAAATTTGCCCTCCAGCCCCGCCAGCTGATGCACGAGCTCGGCGGCGGCGTTGCGCCCGTTCTGCGGCACCATGCCGGCATGTGCCGAGCGGCCTTTCACCTGGATCGAGATGTCGCCCGCGCCCTTACGCCACACCGTCAGCGCGTCGGGAGGGTCGCCCGGCTCCATGTTGAACTCGACGTCATTCTGCTTCGCGAGCGTCTTGATGAGCAGAGTGGAGCCCGGCGAGCCGAGTTCCTCGCTGTCATCGAGCAGCAAGGTGATGGTCGCATAGTCCTTGAAGCCCAGCTCGTGCAGGATCTTGAGCGCCGTGACGGCGGTGATGACGCCGCCTTTCTCGTCGCCGACGCCCGGCCCGAGGGCTCGGTCTCCCTCGATCCGAAATGGGCGCTGCGCGACGGTGCCCGGGCCAAAAACGGTGTCGATGTGCGCGATGATGAGAATCTTCGCCATCCCGTTCCCATGAAACACGGCGACGAGATTCGGTGGAAAATTCGCGGCCTCGGCCGGTTCATAGTGAACCTGGGCGCCGCTCGCTTTCAGTTGCGCTTCGAGAATCTCCTCCACCCGCCGGCCGCCGGCCACATCTCCCGATCCGGAGTCGACGTCCACGATGTCTTTCAGGAGTTCGAGAGCCGCCGTGCGGTCGGCTTCGACGGCGCGATAGACTGCCTCGTCGCGATGAGTCGCCGCGAGCGCAGTTCCACCGAGTGCCAGTGCGATAGCCGCACATACGACGCCCCGTGCGATCTGCGCGGCGCATCGACGAGGCTGCGTTGGCGAACGGCGGCTCTGCCACGGTTGGCCCATACGGTTCATCGTCATCGTTTTCCGCTCCGCAAGACCGCAAACATCCAGTATAGACTCCGCGGAGGAGCGAGCGCAGCGTGAATCCTAGTTCCGGCTGTTCCCCGACAGCACCGTGACGTAGCGCTTATCGCCCGGACCCGCGTAGGCGTTCTCGTGATAGGTCACCGTATCACCCATCTTCACTTCCACGATGTGTGTTCCGGGCGTCACGTTGATGATGCGCGATCGATAGCCCTTGTCCTGCGCATCACCCACCTGCACCCCGTCGACGTAAACGAACGCACCCGGGGCGATGCCGGTGACGATGATCTCGGGCGGATCGGGCACGGGCTTGGTTCTGTGAAACCAGGCGCAGCCTGCGAGCAGAGCCACCATGATGAGAAGAGACGTTTTCACGACATTCCCCGTGTTTGACGGATTCGAGCGTAGCACGCCGCGCTGATGCCGGGGACCCTCAGGCGAGCGGCGCCCGACCGAGCGCCGGCGGTCGAGTCAGGGCTGCGCCTGGCTGACAACCTCCATCGCGTGCGCGATCCGCGGCGCCGCACGCGGGCGGGCGTACATCGCGTCGAGGTACTCGCGCAGCCGCGGGAAGTTCTCGAGCAGCTCGAGCTCGTTCGCCCAGTCGAGCGTGTAGGCGACCACGAAATCCGCGACGCACACCTTGTCCCCGACGACGAACCGCCGGTCCTCGAGGTGCGCGTTCAGCACTTTGGCCATGTCGCGAAAATCATCGCGGGCGATCGGAATCTCGGCGGCGAGACGCCGCGCCGCGGGGTAGAGCCGAGTGTGCCGCGCGATCCGCCAGAGAGGCTGCTCGAGCTCGGTGGCGGCGAACAGCAGCCATTGCCCCATGAGCCCTCGATCCTCGACGCTCGTGGGCGTGAATCCCTTGTCGGCATACTTGTCCGCCAGATACAGCACGATGGCCACCGATTCGATGAGCACCAGGTCGCCGTCGACGAGCACCGGCACCTTGGCGGCCGGATTGATCTTCAGAAATTCGGCGGCGTGATGTTCGCGCGCCGGCAGGTTAACGAGGATGCTGTCGAAATCGAGCTGCATCTCCTGAAGTGCCCAGCGCACGCGGATCGATCGGGTGGGTGGAAATTCATAAAGCTTGAGGGTGTGATTCATGAGGGTCTCCGTCTTTGGACTATTGGGGTCCGCTGCCGCAGGCGGCTGCTCGTCCCAGCAGCAATTTTCTGTCGCGCGCGTTCTGGGTGAGGCTCGCGGCGCGCGAGAACTCCGTGCGCGCTTCGTCGAACCGGCCGAGCTTCTCGAGCAGATCGCCGTGCACGCTCGGCAATAGCGCATAGTTTTTGAGGCGCGGCTCGGAAGAGAGCGCCTCCACGAGCTCGAGCGCCGCGGCGGGCCCGAACGCCATCGACACGGCCACCGCACGATTGAGCTCGATGACGGGGGAGGGCGCAATCTGGGCGAGTGCGTCGTAAAGCGCGACGATTTGCGGCCAGTCCGTGTCGAGAGCCGTGGGCGCTCGGGCGTGACAGGCCGCGATCGCCGCCTGCAGAGTATAGGGTCCGAAAGCGCCGCCCAGCGCTTGCGCGTGCTCGAGCGCAGCGAGCCCGCGGCGAATCATCAGCTGGTTCCACCGGGCGCGGTTCTGTGCCGGCAGCAAGATGGGTTCGCCCTCGGCGTCGACGCGCGCCCCCGTGCGCGAGGCTTGAATCTCCATCAGGGCGACCAGCCCGTGCACTTCGGATTCCCCGGGGAGAAGCTCCGCGATAATGCGTCCAAGCCGCAGGGCGTCCTCGCACAGCGCCGGCCGCATCCAATCCTCGCCGCTCGTGGCGGCATAGCCTTCGTTGAAAATGAGATAAATCACCTCGAGCACCGAAGAGACGCGCGCGGCGCGCTCCTCGGCGCGCGGCGTCTCGAACGGCACGCGGGCCTCGGCGAGCGTTCTCTTGGCGCGCACGATCCGCTGCGCGATGGTCGGTTCGGGCACCAGGAATGCGCGGGCGATCTCCGCGGTACTGAGGCCTCCCAAGAGGCGCAAGGTGAGCGCCGTGCGCGCCTCGGTGGACAGTACAGGATGACACGCGATGAACATCAGCCGCACCAGATCGTCGCCGATGTCACTCGCCTCGGCCGGATCCTCGCTCGCCGAGCCGACGAGCGGCGCCTCGTGGGCGATCGCCTCATGGCTGCGCTCGAGGAGCTTGCGCCGCCGCAGCTCATCGAGCGCGCGGTTCTTCGCAGCCGTCATCAGCCACGCGCCCGGGTTGTCGGGGACTCCGGTCGTGGGCCATCGCTCGAGCGCGCTCAAGAGTGCCTCCTGCGCGAACTCCTCGGCGAGCCCGACCTGCGTCAACATGCGCGCGAGGCGCGCGATGATCTTGGCCGATTCCATGCGCCACACCGCCTCGATCGTGCGCTGAACGGACGTCTCGGACATCACGGCAGACCGCGCAGGATCACATGAAGCACGGGCCGAGTTCGCGGACCTCGACCGTCGCCCAGCGCGCGGCCGGGCATTCCCGGGCGATCGCAATGGCCTGCTCCCGTGACTCGCACGTCAAGAGAAGCACTCCGCCGATCATTTCCTTGGCTTCGGAGAAGGGGCCATCCACGACGCTCGCCCGATCTCCCTGGACACGTACGCGGGCGCCGCTTCGATCGGAGGTGAGCGATTGTGAAAAGGTGAGGAGCCCCCTGTCCTTGAGATCTTCGCTGAACTGGAGCATGCGCTCATACAGTTCGCGACCCTCCGCCTCCCTGCGCGCCTCCCGGTCTCCGGGTGTTTCCATGATCAACAACGCGTATGCCATCTGACCCTCCTCTTCAGTGCTTCCCCGAGCCCTCTAGTTTCGCCCGTCGTTCTTCATGTGTCGCGCGCAGCGCGGGCGTCAGCGCCTCACCGAAATCAGCCGTCTCGAACACCGGCCGCGCCTCGATCACCCATTCGCCGGGTCCCGGGTTAGGACAGCGTTTGAGCCACTCGACCGCTTCCTCCATGGACTTTACCTGCCACAGCCAGAAGCCGGCGACCAGCTCCTTGGTCTCCGCGAACGGACCGTCCGTGACGGCGCGCTCCGCGCCCTTGTAAAGCACGCGCCTGCCTTTGACGCTCGGATGCAGCCCCTCGGCAGCAAGGAGAACGCCGGCCCTGATGAGCTCGCCGTTGAATTGCTCCATCGCCGTGAGCGTCGCCTCGCTCGGCAGCGCACCCGCTTCGCTCACCGGGGTCGCCTTCACCATGACCATGACTTTCATGCCGTTTCTCCTGTGCTGACAAGCGGTTAGAGGTGCTACCGCCGGGCCGGCGCGCCTGGAGGCATCCCGGCTTGCCGAGTCGGTGCCCTCGACCATGACGACGAACGGGGCCACCTCGTTTCGACATCCTCGGCGCCGGCGATCACGGCGCGTCGATATCACCGCGTCGATGTCGAAATCCGCACGCGCGGTTCGTCGTACAGTACTTGAAAAGCACACAGGAGCCCCGTCATGCCCGACCTCGTCCCCTATCTCGCCTTTGACGGCAACTGCGCCGACGCCATGCGCTTCTACGAGCGCGCGCTCGAGGGCCGGATCGAGACCATGCTGCGATTCGCCGATTCGCCGATGGCCGCCCAGGTCCCCCAGGAATTCTGGCACCGGATCATGCATGCCCGCATGGCATTACCCGGCGGCGCCATGCTCTATGCGGGCGATGCCATGGGACAGGTGCCGTATCAGGGCATGCACGGTGTGTCGCTCACTCTCAATTACGACACGGTGCCCGAAGCGAACAGAATCTTCGAGCGGCTGGCCGATGGCGGCAAGGTGACCATGGCGATGGCGCCCACGTTCTGGGCCGAGAGCTTCGGCATGGTGACCGACAAGTTCGGCACGCACTGGATCGTCAACGGCGTGCTACAGCCGGTGCCGGGCGAGCTGCCGCCTAAATGAGCTGCCGCGTATAAAAGCTGCCGCTATAAAAGCTGCCGCCCAAATTAAAGCAGTCTCCACTACAGAGGTATCCCGCGCGTCGGCCGGCGCGCAACACAGTAACGCGCAGCGCAGTACAATGCCGCAATTTCGGCCGCTCGCGAATGACGCCAACCGACAACGCTCCAATCGTGCCGCCCCCGACCGAAATCCCGGAAACGATTTCCGGGGCGTCGGCCGGGCGGGAGACGGGCGGGGAGGTCGCGGTCCCGAACGTTGCGCCCGTGGTCCTCTGCAAGAACTGCAACGCGATCCTCGTCGGGCGGTACTGCGCGAACTGCGGCCAGCGCGCCGACGTGCACATCCTGAGTACCCGCGAGCTCGTGCACGAGGTGCTCGAGGGACTGACTCACTCGGACTCGCGGCTCTGGCGCACGCTCTTATCCTTGTGGTTGCGGCCCGGCAGGCTCACCGAGGAGTTCCTGGCCGGCCGCCGCGCGATCTCGCTGCCGCCGTTTCGGCTCTACCTCATCATCAGCGTTGTATTCTTTCTGATCGTATCCGTCTCGCAGACCTCGGATGTCCAGGTCATCCAATTCAGCCTCTCGGACAAGCCCGCCGTGAAGACGCCGCTGAGCGGCGTGAACTGCGACTCGATGACGATATCCAACGGCACGCATCCCGACTGGGATCGGCGCTTCCAGCGCACTTGCGCAGAGATCCAGCGCGACAATGCGAGAACATTGAAGCAAAATTTCTTTGCGGCGCTGCCGAAGACCATGTTCGTCTTTTTGCCGCTCATCGCCTTTTTAAATATGCTGCTCTACTGGCGGCCGCGACGCCGCTACGCGGAGCAGCTGGTCTTCTTTCTCCACCTGCAGGCTTTCTTCTTCTCCGCCGGCATCCTGATCGTCTTGCTCGGTGATCTCGCGCAACACTGGCCGCAGGTGGCCGGCGTGTCCCGCATCTTGCGGCCTTTGCTCGGCTGGAGCCTGCCGGTCTACACCGTGCTCGCGCTGCGCCGGGTGTTCAGGGACGGCTGGCCCGCGACACTCCTCAAGACGTTCGCCCTGTCCGTCGCTTATTTTATCCTGGGAGTCCTCACCGAGTCCGTCGCGATCGTGTATGCGGCCCTGGAACTGCACGTATGACGCCGGCGCGCACCCGGGCGCGAGATCTCGGGCTGCCTTTGCCCGGCACGCCCGGACCCTATAACGCCATCACCGACGTGCCCGGCGTCGAAGTCGGATTTTCGACCCTCAAATCCCTGGCGGCCGTCCCGGGCGACCGCCAGATCTATACCGGCGTGACCGCGGTGCTTCCGCGCGGGCACGCGCGCATCCCAAGCCCCGTGTGGGCCGGTCAATTCGACTTCAACGGCAACGGCGAAATGACCGGCACGCACTGGATCGACGACGCCGGGTATTTCTTGGGCCCCGTCTGTCTCACCAACACCCATTCCGTCGGCATCGTCCATCACGCCGCGGTCGGCTGGATGATCGAGCAGTATGCCGACCACTTCCGCCACCACGCCTGGGCGATGCCGGTGGTCGCCGAAACCTACGACGGCTTGGTGAATGACGTCTGCGGCCGGCACGTCGAGGAGCGGCACGCGCTCGAGGCGCTGCGCACGGCGCGCGGCGGCACGGTGGAGGAGGGCAACGTCGGCGGCGGAGCGGGCATGTCGACCTACGAATTCAAAGGCGGCACGGGCACGAGCTCACGCCGCTGCACCATCGGCGCGCATACCTATACCGTCGGCGTCCTCGTGCAATCCAATTTCGGGCTGCGGCGCGATCTCAAAGTGCTCGGCGTCCCCGTCGGCGCGCACCTGCCGCACGGTGTCGTGCCGTCCGCCGCCGGCCGCGAGCAGGGCTCCATCATCGTACTCATTGCCACCGATGCGCCGTTGACCTCCATGCAGCTGCGCAGGCTCGCCAAGCGCGGCGCCATCGGCATCGGCCGCACCGGCACTCGCGGCGGCCATTATTCGGGCGATCTGATGCTCGCGTTCTCCGTGGCGAACGAGCTCTATCTGCCCGCGATCGGCGAGGCGCAACCGCACAGCTTCCGTACCGAATGGCTGAACGACGCGCACCTCGATGAGCTCTACGGCGTCACCGTCGAGGCGATCGAGGAGTCCGTCCTGAATGCGATGCTCGCCGCCGAATCCGTCCCGACCTGGAAGCCTCCCGGCTTCATCCTCCAGGCCATCGACCACGCCCAACTCCTCGCCGTGCTCGAGGAGCACCGTCTCGATTTTCGCGATTGATGGTACGCTTTCGCGGCAAGCGCGTGCGCAACGAACGCGCCGCAACCTAGAGGGACGCATGCAGCGGGAACAGATTGTCTTCGTCGGCACCAGCGATCTGTCGGGACACTTCCGCGGCAAGAGTTTTCCGCTGGCCGATCTGCCCGGAAGGCTCGAGCGCGGCGTGGGTCTTGCGCCCACCAACATTTTCATCTCCGCCTTCGGTCCCATTCAGATGACCACCTTCGGCACGGTCGGCGAGGTGTTTCTCGTGCCCGATCCCGAGACCCGCGTTCTGGTGCCCTTAGGCGAGGGTCCGCCGGAGTATTTCTTTCTCGGGGACATCAAGACCGCGCAGGGCACGCCCTGGGATTTCTGTCCGCGCCACGTCCTGCGTCGGGCGCTGCACCGGCTGGCGCGCGAGGCGGGCGTGCATTTGCTCGCCGCCTTCGAGCAAGAGTTCACGTACAGCGCCGGTGCCGGCGAGAAGTGGCTGCCCTATGACCTCAGCGCCTTCCGGCGCCAGGGAGTTTTCGGCGAGGCACTGCTCGCCGCGATGCGCCAGGTGGGCGTGATTCCGGACTCCTTTCTGGCCGAGTTCGGCCCGCAGCAATACGAGGTCACTGTCGCGCCGGCTAAAGGCTTGCGGGCCGCTGACGATGCCGTCATCACCCGCCAGCTCGCCCATGCAGTCGCCTTTCGCCTCGGCGAACGCGTGAGCTTCTCTCCCATTCACGATCCGGACGGCACGGCCAGCGGCACCCACATCCATTTCAGTTTCTTGGACAAAGACGATCGGCCGGTCCTGCACGATGCGAAGCGCCCCTGGGGCCTCTCTCTCATGGGCAGCCGGTTCCTCGCCGGTATCCAGCATCATCTGCCCGCCCTGTGCGCGCTGACCGTGCCCTCCGTGGCGTCCTATTACCGCCTGCGCCCGAATCGCTGGGCCCCCGTGCGCGCCGACTCGGCGCCGCTCGATCGCGGCGCGGCGGTGCGCATTTGTCCGCTCACGGGCGCCGATCCGCAGCAGCACGCGCGGCAGTTCAACATCGAGTTTCGCGTCGCCGATGCGGCGGCGAGTCCCTATCTCGCGCTCGCAGTTCTCATCCAGGCGGGTCTCGACGGTGTGCGCCGCGAGCTCACCCTCGAGACGCAGAACCCGGCGCCGTTGCCCACGAGTCTTGCGGAGGCCTTGACGCTGCTGGAGGGCAGCAGCGCGGCGGCCGCGGACTGGCTGGGAAAGGACTTTCTCTCCGCGTACCTCGCGTTCAAGCGCGCCGAGATCAAAGGATTGGAAGGGCTCGACGAGAGCGAGATTTGCCGCCGCTATGCCGAAGTGTATTGATACAGTTGCCGGAGCCATCCAATGACCCAGCCCACCAGCCGTGAAATCGAAATCGACCCCAAGCACACCACGTTGTTGTTCGTGGACGTGCAGAAGTACAACTGCACCTGGGAGGGCGCGGAGTACGCGCACTTGAGCCCTGCCGAACGGGAAGCGCAGTACGGGTACTTCTTTCGAAAATTCCGCGAATCCGCACTCCCCAACATGGTGCGGCTGCAGGCATCTTGCCGCCGTGCAGGTATCGAGGTGACGTACACGATCATCGAGAGCATGACCGCCGACGGCCGCGACCGTTCGCTCGATTACAAGATCACCGGGTTCAATGTCCCCAAGGGCTCCCCCGATGCGCGCATGGTCGACGAGCTCGCGCCCGCGGACGACGAGATGGTGTTTCCGAAGACCTCCTCCTCGGTGTTCATCTCGACCAACATCGATTACGTGCTCCGCAATCTCGAGACGCGCTATCTAATCATCGCAGGCTGCCTGACCGATCAGTGCGTCGATTCGGCGGTACGCGATGCCTGCGATCTGGGTTACCTCGTGACCGTTCCCACCGACGCCACGGTGACCCTGTCGCCGGAGCGCCACGAGTGGTCGCTCAAGAACAATCGCGGCTATTGCCGGCAGCGCACCACCCGCGAGCTCGTCGAAGAAATCGGGCGCCTCACCGGTACGTGAGCCGCCCGCTCCCCGCGTGAGCCGCCCGTTCGCCACGGCCCCCAACTCCGCGCTCTCACTGCGCGAGCGCGATGCGCGCGTGATCGCGAACATCGCGCGGCTGCGCTTCTCGCCGTTGTCGTTGATCGGCGGGCGCGGCTGCCGGCTCATCGAGGAAGGCGGGCGGCAACTCCTCGATCTGTCCGCCTCGTTCGGTCCCGCCATCCTCGGGAACGGCCACCCAGCAATCACCCGAGCCGTGACAGCCGCCTGCGAGAACATGGCGGGCGCCAGCCTGCTCGCGTTTCCCAACGAAAACGCGGTTGCTCTCGCGGAGGAGCTCCTGCGCATCACCCCGGGACGTGATCCGCGGCGTGTCTGGTTCGGCCATTCCGGCTCGGACGCCAACGACTGCGCGCTGCGCGTCGTGCAGGCGGCGACAGGACGCTCGCGCTTCATCTCGTTCATCGGTTCCTATCACGGCAACCTTTCGGGCTCGATGAGCATCAGTGGGCACACCGCGATGACTCACACCCTGCCGCGCGCGGGCCTGCTGCTGTTGCCTTATCCGGACCCCTTTCGTCCCCAGTTCAGCGCCGCCGCCGTGCTCGAGCTCCTCGACTACCACTTCTCCACCACCTCGCCGCCCGAGCAGGTCGCCGCCATTTTCATCGAGCCCATGATGGCCGACGGCGGCGTGATCGTGCCGCCGCCCGGTTTTCTCGCGGCGCTCCAGGAGCGCTGCCGACGCCACGGCGTTCTCGTCATCGTCGACGAAGTGAAAGTCGGTCTCGGGCGCACCGGCAGGATGCACTGCTTCGAGCACGAGGGGCTCGAGCCCGACTTGGTCGTCTTCGGCAAAGGACTCGGCGGCGGATTGCCGCTCTCCGCGGTGATCGGGCCGCAGCAGATCATGGATCACGCGCCGGCCTTTGCCTTGCAGACGACGGCCGGCAACCCCATCGCGGCCGCCGCAGGCCGTGCCGTGCTCGGTACCATCGCCGCCGAAGGCCTGGTCGAGTGCGCGAATCGGGTCGGCGAGCGGCTGTCGACCGGACTCCGCGCCTTGCAGGCGCGCCAACCGCTCATCGGCGAGGTGCGCGGTCGTGGGCTCGCGCTTGGAGTCGATCTCGTGCGCGATCGCGCTACGCGCGATCCCGTGCCGGTGACCACCACGGCGAAGGTGATCTACCGCGCCTATCAACTCGGTGCCGTATTCTTCTATGTGGGCCTGCGCGGCAACGTGCTCGAGCTCACGCCGCCGCTGACCCTGTCCGAGGCCGAGGCGGACGAGGGCGTCGCGATCATCGATCAAGCCTTGAGCGATGTGACTCGCGGTCTCGTCGCGGATGCCGACGTGGCGCCTTTCATGATGTGGTGACCGGTCGGCCCCGCTCGGGCACTCGATGCGCCCCGCGGCCGACTGGCCCTTTTCGTGCGCCGATGCGAAGATGACCGACACCGATGGGATCACAAGTCGGGAGAGGGACGGGATGAAATTCGCATGGGGCGCAATGCTCCTCGCCGCAGGTTGCGTCATGGCCTCCACATGCGCGGCCGCAGCGGAGCCCACTGATCTCGATCCGGGCGCCCAGCTGCCGCTCGCCGAGTCGCATACCACCGCCAAGCTCGATCCCACGAACCCCCGGCGCCTCTTCGTGCTGGATACCGCCTTTCCCGCGGCCGAAGCGGCCAAGACCTACGTGCTCGACGGCGCCACCGGCGCGATCCAGGGCATGTTCAACCAGGCGTACTGGCCTAACTTCGCCGTCTCGCCGGACGGCTCCGAGCTATACGCCGTCGATTCCTACTGGGAAAAACATACTCGCGGCAAGCGCAGCGACTACATCGTCGTGCGCGATGCCCAGACACTGGATGTGAAGGAAGACATCCCGCTGCCGGCCGGCCGGCTGCTCGTCGTCTCGAAGAAATACAACTTCGACGTGACCCCCGACGGCCGCTATGGGTTGACGTACAACCTCGCGCCTTCCACCGCCGTGACGGTCACCGACTTGAAGGCCCGCAAGTCCGTGGGCGCCATTCCGATCCCGGGCTGCGGTCTCATTTTCGCCCAGGCGCCCAATCGTTTCTCCTCGCTGTGTGCCGACGGCTCCATCGTGACCGTTACCTTCGATGAGGCGGCCAAGAGCAGCGTCCAGCGTGCTGACAAGGTATTCGATGCGAAGAACGACCCGGCCTTCGAGCACTCGGCCTGGGACAAGAAGCATCAGATGCTCTATTTGGTCACGTACGCGGGCGACGTCGTGCCGGTGAGCCTCGCCGGAGAGCGTGCGGCTCCCGCCGCCAAGTGGTCGCTCACCACGCAAGCAGAGCGCGCCGCCGGCTGGCGACCGGGCGGCTGGCAGATCAGTCACTTTCATTCCGCGAAGCGGCGGTTATACGTGCTCATGCACCAGGGTCACCGCTGGACCCACAAGAACTCGGGCACCGAGGTCTGGGAGTTCGATGCGCTCGCCGCCAAGCGGCTGCAGCGGATCAAGCTCACCGAGTCCGCGCAGACGGTGGCGGTGTCGCCCGACGACAGTCCCCTCGTCTACGTGATCACCGATACCTATCGCATCGCGGCCTACCGCGTCGGCACCGGGAAGCTCCTCTATCGAACCGAGGCACTCGGCTTCACCCCCCAGCTCCTCACCGTGTGGGGCGATTAACGATGGATCCCTTACTCGAGCTCACCGTAGCGTGGGCGTTGGCGGTGCTCTTCGCGGTGTCCACCGCTCACAAACTCGGTGCGCTCGCGGAATGGCCGGGCGTGGTGCGCAGCTACCGGCTGTTGCCGGAGATACTCACGACGACTTTCGCCGGCGCGCTGCTCCTCGCGGGGGCGCTCACGGGCGCTGCGCTCCTCTGGCCCGCTACGCGCCACATTGGCGCATATGCCGCGGCCGCGCAGCTCGTCGTGTTCGCCGCGGCGATGGCGATCAACTTGCGGCGCGGGCGCACGAGCATCGACTGCGGCTGCTTCGGCTCGCGCCTTCGCCAGGCAATCTCTGCGTGGATGGTGGCCCGGAATCTCGTTCTCGCACTGCTTGCGCTCAGCTTGCTCTTGCCGGCGACGCCGCGCGCGCTCACCGCTCTCGACCTCGCCACGGCCCTCGCCGTC
>Ga0302311_10003857_pt1 | contig 16296 bp, 27 predicted proteins | sample III_Palsa_N1_3_FD_200449 | JGI IMG/M metagenome (GOLD analysis project Ga0302311, IMG submission 200449) | Peat permafrost microbial communities from Stordalen Mire near Abisko, Sweden - III_Palsa_N1_3 | ecosystem: Environmental > Terrestrial > Soil > Palsa > Peat permafrost | place: Sweden... | reverse complement strand
TAGACCGGGTAGGTCGTCTTAAGGGTTGCGATTTGTTCCAGTGCCTGCACACAGGTGAGGGTCGGCGGCTCCGCAGCTGATCCTGCGAGGGGGAAAAGCGCCAGGGCAGCAAGGAGAAGGGATGCGCGCATTTCGAAAATGCCTCATTCGTAGTCAGTGACGAACCGCCCGAACCTCCCCGAGTATATCCGTCACCGCGTCTGGAGCGGACGCCAGGTACGCATCTACCGGCGGCAAATTTGCCTCTCTAATGCGTCGCGGTGTACGAAGGGCCTACATTGAGGACTACGGGTACATTATTATGAAGAGTAATTCCCTCGCACATGCCGGCCTCCGCCTCGTGCCGACGGAACCTGAAATCAGACACCGGCGAACCAGGAGGTATTCGGTGCGACGACGTTTCTCTGCTGCGGCGCTGCTGCTGCTGGCGCCCCTGGCAGCCGTCGCCGGTGCGGATGAATACTGGAGTTACACCTATAGCAATGTTGAGGTAACCGCTGCCGGCAACGGCGCCTATGCGGTCAATCTTGCGCGCTACTGCGTGCGCCTGGACGGCATGCTCACCCGCATCCTCGGAATCAGAACCTCCGAGCGCCCTCCGGTCCACCTCTACGCCCTCCCGCCAGCGCAGGTGCGCCAATTCCTTGGCGACGGAGATCGGGTTTCGTTTCGCATTTCGCCCGCCGGCAACATCATTCTAACGAGCAACGCCCAGCAAGCTGACAGCGACTATTGGGGCGCCTACTTTGGCTACACCGCAGCGCTCCTGGCGAGTGACAATCGGCTCAGCGGACCAGACTGGTACAGAACCGGACTGCCATTGGTGTTTGCGAGCACGAAATATCGTGGGGACCGCGCGCAGCTCGGTACGATCCAGTCCGGATACGCGGTCACGCTTGGCCAGGGCAGCGCGCTGATTCCCATGCGTACTTTTCTGTCCCTGAAAAGCGCGGCCATCGGTGACAACGCAGCTACCTTGAAGCTCTACGACGCGGAGGCTTGGGGTCTCGCGCACGAGATTTTTGTGGAGGGCTGGCATCGCGCCGAGTTTGCAAAGTATCTGGAGCTGATGCGACAAGGCAGTCAAGAACCCGAGGCGTTCGCCGCGAGTTTCAGCGTGACCTATGAGCAACTCGACAAGGAGTTTGCCTACGCCCTGCGGCGGCGCGCCCTCGTGTACACGCTGGACGCGCCCGACCCGGGAGCCGCCGGCGCAACGGCCCAGCGGCTCAGTGCCGAGGAAGTGAAGGCACGATTGGCGTGGCTGGCCGCGCAATATCCCGAGCGAGCGAACGAGGCGCAATGACTGCGCTGCGTGCGGCGTTGCCGGATCGCCGGCCTACCCGCTGCCGCCGTTCAGAACCGGGAAGAGGGGGGGCGCCTCAAGACGGTGCTCGTGCTCGGGCTCACGCCCTGAGCACTCGCGTGTACGCGCAAGGACGATCGCGATCGTTGGGCGGGAAGGGGAGCGGGGCCGATGCGCTGCCCGGTCGCCGAACGGTGCGTCGACCGCATTGGTGAGCGAAGAGCCGACGTTCGGCGCTTGCGGCACGCGTTGAGCCGAGCCTGATTTTCCCCTGCAGCAGGAGCAGGGGCGACGCTGTGCCGGCCCATGGGATGCTAGCGGATGCTCTTGACGACCACGTTGGAGCGTGGCCCCTCCACGTTGTTCGTGGTGTAGGCGTCGACGGCAAAATACCAGCTGCCCGGTGCCAGATCCCGGACCAGATAGCTGGTCTGGTGCGGGTCGGGCACCACCACGACTGTATAGAGCGCCCGGGGCGATGTGCCGTAGAACACCTTGTACCCGGCCAGGTTCCTGAGTGTGTCCCCCTGCGCGTCCCGGGTTACCGGTGTCCAGGAGAGGGTGGCCGTCCCCGCCGCCGCCGGCTCGAGTCGCTCGCAAGCGGTAAGACCCGCGGCCAGAAAAGCCGCCATCGCCGCGTGCACGGTGGTGGCAAGGGTCACGCGCAGCGAAGTCGTCGTCATCCTCCGGGACATGCCGGCCGGCCGTGGGCCACTGGGCTGCTAGAATACCCGTAAGCGCTTGAGCCTATAAGTCGGAGAGGTGGCAGAGCGGTTGATTGCACCGGTCTTGAAAACCGGAGGCCCTTCACGGGGCTCGTGAGTTCGAATCTCACCCTCTCCGCCAAAATATAGGGTTTTCCGTGATAACCGCCACTGTCGAAGCCCTCCAAAGTTGCACTGTAAGTTGCACTAAGGCCCGGTAGAGCGTATTGTCTGCCATGTACGCGCGATTGCGTGCGTAATCGAATCGGCCCCGAGCGGTGCTGGAAACACCGCACGAGGCCTAGCCAAGGGAAGCAATTGAGGTGCTCACCATGGATAGCGACAATTCTACAGGGGAGGCCTAGCCATGGCCTCCTACCAAAAGCGTAAGAACGGCGACGGTTCTAGCAGCGTCATCGCCTGGGTACGCATCAAACCCTTCAAGGCTGCCTCCAAGGCGTTCCCCACCAAGCCCGCGGCCGTTGCCTGGGCTACTGGGCTTGAGGCCGAGCTGCGCAAGCAGCGCGAGCACGGGGAGGCTCGCCAGGACCTCACGAGTCTCACCCTCAAGGGACTCATCGAAGAGTTTCTCGCCGACGCAGAGACGAAGCAGCTCAAGTACTTCCCCGATCTCGAAATGCTGCTCGCATGGTGGGTGAATCACTTCGGCAGCGAGAAGGTGCTCGCCTTCGGCACCCTGAAGCTTCGCGAGGGGAGGGACCTCCTGCGAAACGGGCGTGCGGCGGGTACGGTCAATAGGTACCTGAGTGCGCTGCGCTCGTGCTGGAACTGGGCACGCGCTGCAAGCCTCGTGCCGCAGGAGAAGGCGTGGCCGACACGTCTGCTCTTGTCCGAGCCGCGCGAGCGTGTGCGCTTCCTCAACGACGCGGAACTGGCCGCGGTGCTCACAGAGGCCGAGAAGCAGTCCGTGTGGATGCAGGCGGCGGTTGTCACCAGCATTGCTACGGGACTGCGCATGGGAGAGTTGCTGCGCCTCGAGTGGAAGGACCTCGACTTCGACAAGGGCACGCTCACGGTCCACATCTCCAAGAACACCAAGCGCCGTCTAGTCCACCTTAATCAGCCCGCCGTTGCAGCCCTGAAGGCTCTAAGGCGCACGGTAGTGGGTCCGAAGTTCGTCTTCGTTAAGGAGAACGGGGAACGGGCCGACAAGTTCTACCTGTCATATCGCTGGCAGGCTATCCGCACTGCGGCAGGGTTGAGCGACTTTCGGTGGCACGACCTGCGACACACGACCGCCAGCCTTCTTGCGCAGAACGGCGCGAGCCTGGTCGAAATCGGTGGAGTGCTTGGGCATTCGAGCCCTTCGATCACCGCGAAGTACTCGCACCTGGTGGCGGGCGCGCCGGTCACAGGCGCAGACAAGCTCGCGGAGAAGCTCTCCGGTAGACGGCCGCAGCCGTGAGCGGGATCGCGCACAAGCGCAGCGCGGTGGGAATGCTTCAGGTCTGCGACAGCGACTGTCCGTTATGCGCGGAGCAGCGCCGAATCGACGGCATCGTGCGTGATGTCGTTCCGGAGATGTGGCTGGAAGCAGTTGCATCCGGGGAGCGCACGGTGGAGGAGGCTTTGCGCGACATCGAGGGGCCTTTGATGAAGGTCAACAGCTTTGAACGCTCGCGAGTGATGCGCGACTTCACTCGCAAGGCGCTCGCCATCAAGCCGAACAAGACGCCTGGAACTCGTCGTCCTCGCGGGCTGCCCTCAGCGTGGGTGAAAACCAACCGCGATATCGTTGACTCGGTCGCACATCACGAGGGCTTACCAAAGAATGACCCCTCGCAGTACCCGGACCTGCCGAGCGTCTTTACGCGTGTGTCGGGAATCTGGGGCGAGATCGGGATCGATGTAACTCCCGACGATGTGAAGAACGCCTACTACCGGTAGGAACTGCAGAACATTGTTGCTAACGCGTTAGCGCGAATATCGTTCACGCGCGCAGTTCTCTGAAATGAGGCATCTCACGGAGGTGCCTCGTGTCCAACTCAAGAAAAGCCACAGCCGTCCCGGCGCCGCATTCCTGGTCAATCCCGGATTGGCCGGCAAGCGTCTACCCCGGCCGCGCAGACCGCGGTCGATACCTAGTCAGGTGCAATCGTTCCAGCCTCCTGCAGGCTGGCGCCCTCGTGCGCATCGGCCGTGACCTGGTCGTCATTGGGTCCAATTACTCGCGGTGGCTCGACGCGCACAGCAGCCAGGTAAACGGCTATCAGATCGCACCCAACCGCACGGCCAGCCAGACGGCGACCGGTTAGATGCGCGCCGCTTTGAAGGCGTGGCTGGTCGACCGTGGCATCAACGGATCACTGCCGCGCTGGGTCGTAGTCCTCGCGATCCGCTGCTTGGGATTGAAACAAAGCTGAAGGGAGTGGAGCGGCGCCCTGGTCGGCGCCGCCCCGCTGGGAGGTCATCAAGTGCGGCGAGATTCTGCATCAGCAGCAACGACAGCTGCAACCGACGGTGCGCGACTGGTCTACCTGCCCTGGTATACGCGGGATTTCATGTCCGCGACCCGCGGGTGGTCGCTTACCGCGAAGGGGTTGTACCGCGAGCTTCTCGATGCGCAGTGGGACATGGGGTCTCTGCCATCTGATCCGCATGACCTGCAGCAACTGGCGGGAGCGACGGCTGCGGAGTGGCGGACTTGGGACCAGTTCGTCGCAACCAAGTTTCCGCTCTGTGCCGATGGGCGCCGGCGCAATTCGCGTCTGGAACAGCATCGCCAAAAGGCGCTGCACGTCAGCGCAGTTCGCTCCGAGATCGGTCGCCGCGGTGGTTTGGCGAATGGACTGCGAAGCAATGGAGCAGCGTCGGGGAAGCCACAGTGAACTGGCTCCATACGTTGCCGGCCTGCTGCGAAGTGCTACGCCCTTACCAGCGACAGCAGGTGCGTGAGATTGCGGATGCGGTTGAGCAGGGGTGTCGCAAGGTATTGGCGCAGATGCCGACCGGCGCCGGCAAGACACACGTGATAGCGGCCATCACCGCCGCCGCATCCCACGCCGGGCTTCGAGTACTGATTGTCGCAACCCGCACAAAGCTGGTGCGGCAGATTCACGAACGCCTTGAATCCTTTGGGACCGAGCATGGCGTGATCGCCGCGTCGCTACCGGACTTGCTGCGAATGAACTGCACGGTGCAGGTCGCCAGCGCCGACACCCTGTACCGCCGTGCGCTGGTTGATGGGCGCATGCCGCTCCTGCCAACCGACGTCATCATCTTTGATGAGGCGCACCTCGCGGCCGCGGACTCACGGGTGGCGATCATCAACGCGTACCCCAACGCGTTGCTGGTGGGCTTCAGCGCCACGCCGGCGCGCAAGTCCGGGCTTACCCTGAATGCGATCTTTGACAGGCTGATCCTGGGGCCGGGCACGCTCGAGTTGATCGCCATGGGCATGCTGGTGAAGCCGCGCATATTCAATGTGCCAGTCATGAGCGTCGATGACCTTCGGGCGTTGCCCAAGGATGCGACCAGCGACTACCAGGCCGGCGAACTCGGCCATTTCATGTCGCGACCGAAGCTGGTGGGTGATGTTGTCAGCAACTGGCTGCGCATCGCCAATGGTAAGCCAACCGTCGCCTTCGCGGCATCGAAGTCCCACGGCGCCGAGATCGTCATGGCGTTATCACGGGTGGGCGTCAGTGCAGAACTCCTGACTGACCAGGATGACGAAGATCGTCGCGAGGCCGTCATCAAGCGGTTGGAGGACGGCGAGACAACGGTGGTCGTCAACTGCTTCTTGCTCGCGTACGGCGTGGACCTGCCGAGCGTTGAATGCATTGTTCTGGCCCGTCCCACGCGCAGCCTTCCCATGTTCTTGCAAATGACGGGTCGGGGGTTGCGCCCGGCGCCGGGAAAAGACTCATGCATCCTGATCGATCACGGCCGGGTCGTCGAACACCTTGGGCTTCCCACCCTCGAATTCAGTTGGTCGCTTGATGTGGGACACAACGTCAACCAGAGCGCCAGGGAGGTGCAGCGGCGCTTAGCGGTATCGGAAAAGCCCCGCACGTGTCCTGAGTGTAAATACACCTGGACGGTCTCGGAGGAGGGCAGTCGCTGCACGAGCTGCGGATGGGCGCCGCAACCGAAGCAGCGTCCTGTGACCACCATCCGCGCGGACCTCGTCGAACTTGATGGCCATGCGCGCCCCGTGGCGGCGCACTCCCTCGAGGTGACGACGTTCTACACCGAGGCCATCACCTGGTACGCACGGCGCTGGCCCCAACGATGGATAGAAAAGCCGAAGTCAGGTCGCTGGTGGGCGTGGTCCCAGACCCGCACGAAGTTCCAGATTTCCGACGCCGTCAAGATGCCCGGACGCTTCTGGGAAGCGGAGCCTGCCAGCTCGGTGAGCCCGGCCGTGGCCGGTTGGCTTCAGCACAGCATCATCAAATTCGCCAAGCAGAGGCAGACGGCATGAGCCTCAAGGCTGCCGACATCCATGCGCGCCTCGGGGATGGCTGGCGCCCTGTACTGCAGCGCCTCGGGATCGCCGAAGAATTCCTGAAGAACAAGCACGGGGCGTGTCCTGCTTGTGGGGGCAAGGATCGCTACCGATTCGACAACAAGCGCGGGCACGGCGACTTTTACTGTAACGGGTGCGGGCCCGGGGACGGATTCGCGCTGCTACAGCGCGTGCACGGCTGGACGTTCAGTGAGGCGCGCAAACAGGTGCTTCAGGCGAGCGGGATCGCCGCCTACACCATGGATATCACTTCCGCTCCGGCGGTTAGGCAGCAACCTGAAGTTGCCGTTCCTCCGGCGCGCGTGCGGACGATCCTGCGCGGCGCTTGTGCCGTCAGCGACTGCCCGGACGCGGTCGCATACCTGGAGAGCCGGCAGCTGTGGCCGCTCCCGAGCGACTGTGCTCTGCGCGCCCATGCCGGGGTCGAGTACTTCGAGGCCGGACGGTCGGTGGGCCGATATCCCGCCCTCATCGCCGCGGTACGCGATGTCGCCGGAGAACTCGTGACTGCGCATCTCACGTTCCTGAGGGATGGTAAGAAGATCGCCGGGCACGAACCCCGCAAGCTCCTGTCGCCCCTCACGGGTCGCGCCGGCTGCGCGGTGCGCCTGATGCCGGTCAACGGGGACTCCCTGGCCGTCGGTGAGGGGCTGGAGACGGTGCTTGCGGCAAACCGACTGCTGGGCATCCCCGCGTGGGCTGCGCTGAATGCCGCGCTCCTGACGCGCTTTGAGCCCCCGTCGGGCGTGACCTCGCTGCACCTATTCGCGGACCGCGATACAGCCGGACTATTAGCAGCTGCGCAGTTGATGGAGCGCCTTCAGGGACGCGTACGTATGGAACTGCATGCCCCCGCAGCGGCACACAAAGACTTCAATGACCAACTAATCGGGCAGGCAATTGGTTAAGCAAATGCTCAAGCAATTGGTTCCGTTTTGCTTAAGCAGGCCCTGCTTAACCATCCAAACCAAACCAAACGTAGGACTAAGAGGCTTACCAAGAAGGGGTTCCCTCAGGGGTCCTATCCCAAAAGGCGAGCGAAAGCGAAAAGCGGGAAAGGGCAGGCAGTGTTGGCGGTCAGCTGTCAGCGCGCCATCGCAAACGCGAGTTTCGGCAGGGTAGGGGGAGAGCATCGGGGCCCCGCGCTAGCGCTAACGGGTTGGCGTTTTCGGGAATGAGAGGGATTCCCCTGACGCCGAAATTTCGCAGGGCTGCGCCGTGAGATTGCTAGGGGCCCGCATTCGGCTGGCAAGCTTCCCCGGCTGCGATCAGTCACCGGATGGCGTTGGTGCTGCGCGCGGTCAATTCGCGGGGTTTTCTGTGACGTAGTGCAACTTGACGTGCAACTCCGTAGCCAACAGACTGTGGCAATGGACGCAAAAACACTTAAATCGCCGCGTAATAACACACGCGTGGAGCTGCAATCGCACCGGATGATGGAACCGGTGCAGTGGGCCATGGCGGACGGTCCGCGGGCGAGTGCAACCAGGTATCGGGCAGGCGCTGCCCAAGAGCGAAGCGCCTCGGCGGCGTATGAGCAGGAGGGTATGTCCAATGGCACGTAAGCCCAAGCACCGCGCGCTGCCGCCTCCGCCAGCAGACAGTGGCATCGCGCCATTCGATCCGAAGTTCGTCGAGCGCCTCAATCGCAACTACGACCTGGGCGAAGTGGTGCATGGCCGGATGACCGCGCTGCGGGAACACGTCGGCGGCGATCCAAGCGACGTGATGGAGTCGCACATCCGCCGCACCGTGTGGCTGGAGCTGGCCGTTGCCTACTACGAGCAGCGCTTTGCCGAGGGCACGCTCAATGCCGCCGGCCATGCGATGTGGACGCAGTGCTCGAACACGTTGCGCGGTTTTCTCAAGGACCTCGGAATGGAGCGCAAGGCGCGGCGGGCCACGTCGCTGCAGGAATATCTGGCCGGGGGCAAAGCCGCGTGAGCTCCGAGGCCGACATCGAGGGTCTGATGAGCCTGGGCGTTCCGGAGCTGGTGCACTTCATGACGCTCTCACCCGCCGAGAAGCTCAAGGCCATTGAGGAACTCGCCGCCGCGGGTTGGTCCGATTTCGGCATTAGCGGCGCCACGAGGCTCTCCGTCGAGCAGGTACGCAAGATCCGGGGCACCTCAGCGCCCAGCGTAGCCGCATCAGCCCAGGAGCCGCTCCGTGGCGTCTGAGCACGGCAGCGTAACGAACCTTCGGGAGTGGCGGTTTCTTCGCCTACTTCGCAACGGCGTTCGGGTCTGGGTTCCGGAGCTTAACCGCTGGCTCGTGGCGATCAGTTCTTTCACCGGGCAGCACCGGCCGTGAACCTGAATCGCGCCACACGCCGGGCCCTGCGACGAGCGCTTGAGGACCAGCGCTGCGGGGCCTGCGGGGGAGCGGTAGACGAGCGGGCGCACCAGGCGTCTCTGCTCGGTCCTGACGGCCAGGAGTACGGGCACCTGATCTGTGTGTCCTGCTTCGCGGAAGCGTGCTCCGGCCCTGAGGGACAGCGAGCAGTTGCCGCCCGTGCTCGACTCACGCTTGCGCCTGTGGAGGGTCGAGCGTGATCCGCCGGGCCTTGCGCAATGCGCTCGTGCGCCACTACGGCAATGGCATCCCTGCCGACATGACGCGTACGCAGCTTGAGGCTCGTGTCGCCTGGCTTCGGGCCCATGGCAAGCACTTCGAGGCCCTCGACCTGTTGCGGACATGGCTTTCGGCGCCCAAGGGGCGTCGGCCATGAAGTCGCTCTTCGAGGCAATGATCGACCCGCTCTTGTTCGGCAAGACGTTCGGCGGCCCGACGTTCGCCGCCTGGCGCACGGTCGCGAAGATTTTGGACGGCCTGCCGATTGAGGCCGACGAATTGGATCTCTACCAGAAGATCACGGGTCGCAACGATGCGGTAGCTGGGGCGGCGCGTAAGGCGATGTCCGAGGCGTATCTGATTAAAGATCGCCGCGCTGGCGGCACGCTCTTTGCTGCCGCGCGCACGGTACACGCCTCGGCGTTGCAGGATTTCAGCGGCCGCCTTGGGCCCGGAGAGATTGCGACCGCTGGACTGATTGCGAGCGATCGCAGGCAGGCGAAAGTCGCGCTGCGCTATGTGAAGGGACTAGTGGCCGATTCCCCGTTGATATCGGCGACGGTGGTGGGTGAGACAGCGGAGTCGATTACCTTCAACAACCACACGATGGTCGAGGTACATGTTGCGAGCTTCCGCTCGACGCGCGGGTTTTCCTACAGTTCCGTGACGCTGGATGAGCTAGCCTATTTTCGTTCTGACCTGAGCGCAACGCCTGACACGGAGATTGTCCGGGCAGTGAGACCGGGACTACTGAACCTGGGCGGCAAGCTCCTCGGGCTCTCTAGCCCTCACTCGCGGCGTGGGCATTTGTACACGATGTTCAAAGCTCACTACGGACGCTCCTCCGACATCATGGTAATAAAGTGCGGTGGCGGCACGTTGAACCCGACGCTCGATCGCGACGCCCTGGCTCGTCAACGCGCGGAAGACCCACTAGCGGCGCGCAGTGAACAGGATGCGGAGTTTCGGGAGGACGTCAGTCAGTTTCTGCCTGATTCCGATATTGATGCGGCACGCTGTCCTGGCGTGCGTTCACGTCCGCGTCAGGGGGGCGTTGTATACACGGCGCACTGCGACCCCTCAGGCGGCCGGCATGACTCGATGACGTTAGGGATCTCGCACTTGGATCGCTCCGGCCAGGTGCACCTGGACAAGCTGATCATTGCGCATCCGCCCTTTGTCCCCGAGCGGGTCGTGGAGGATTTCGCCACGGCACTCTCGGCGTATGGGCTGAACGGTGTGCGCGGGGATGCTTACGGGGCTACTTGGGTGACGACCGCGTTTGCGCGTCACGGGATTCACTACCAGCAATCACACGAAGACACCTCGCAGATTTTCGTGGCGTGTTTGCCGCTATTCGCGAACAAGCTCGTACAGTTGCTCGACGCACCGATCCTTGAGACGGAGCTGCGGCTCCTCGAGAGGAAGCCGCGCCCGAACGGCAAGGGAGATCTGGTTTCGCATCCACCCCGCGGGCATGACGATGCGGCCGTGGCCGCGCTCGGATCACTGTTGGCAGCGTCTCGACTGGACTGGTCCGGCCGTGCGCAGGATGAATCCCTTCAGATCGCGCAGCACCTCGGCGGAACGAATTACGACCCTTGGAATCGGGGCGTGGGTGCGCCGCATTCCGAGCAGGAGGAGAGATATGGCCGACGACACTGATCCGCCCGAGGTTGAATTGGTGCCCTTGGAGTGTGATTCGGCGCGCGGCAGGCGCCTTGGCACAGGCTTCATTCCGCGCCCGCAGCCCAAGCCTGAGTCTCCCAAGGACTACGACCCGCTCACCCGATTTGCTGAGGAAATGAGCTGGAGCACTGACTGATGAGCGCTGAATTTACCCACAGGAGTTTCACGATATGACCGAAGCGAAACAGACCCTTCAGGAGCGTGCCCAGGCTGCGCTCTACCCGGGCAAGTCGCCGGGCGCCAAACCCGCACCGCGTGCCGGCGAAGCCGCGACCAAGTTCGACAAGCATGCCGATCATGCGAGCAGGCTCTACGGCAGCCCGTACAACCATGCGCTGGAATCGTTTCATGCCAGATTCGAGGGTAAGCATCGCGAGGACCGCGAGGCGCTTCAGAAGTCCCGCGAAGCCCGAGCGCTGCACGAGAAATTCTTCACTGAGCTGAAGATGGACCCGCTGGACGCCACCACCGGCATGGGGCGGCTCTTGGAGTACGAGGATCTGCCGCGATCGACCGAGGACCAGCAGAAGATTGCTGATCGCACGTTCGAGACCCTGCGCCTCGAACTCGGTAGCACGGAGAAGGCCACGGAAATGGTGCAAGACCATTTGCGTTTCTTAAGCGCATACAAGGCCGCAGTGCCTTACTTCGCGGAGCGCGCCACGGCACACGGCGCGCAGGTTGACCCCGAAATCGTTCGTATCGGCGCCCGCTATGGCGCCGCCTTACCCAAGTAAACGGAGCCCGCACATGACTAAAGAATCACCCCACACCGCCCGCGTCAGAGCGATCTATTCGAGCGGACCCTCCGGCGATCGACCCAACATGATTAAGCCCGGAACTTTCGGCGACGGTCAGCCCCGGATGGGCACCAAGCCGGAGAACGTTCACCGCGGAGAGCGGCCCGAATACGGAAGCCCGGAAGGACGAAAGCACCGTGAGGAGCTGCGCGAGCGGCCTTCGGCAAAGCCCCACCGCCGCTTCCCCAATCGCTAACACAGGAGATTTGCACCCATGGCAAAAGGTTGGATTACCCAAGACGTCACGCCGCGCAAGGCGTTCTCTGAGCACGCATCCGTGGTGGGACCGGTTGATGGTCATCCGGACAATCGGGAAGTCACGAGCAAGAGCACGCGTCGCTACGGTCGTAACGAAACGACCGGCGAGCAGTCGGCGAGCATCTACCGTGATCCTGTCAACGGTGACTCACCGATCACGCATCACAATAACCTCGCTGTGCCACACAAAGAGACGGTCGGCTGGCCAGGAGGCGGACAGCCTTTCCAACACCCGACGCACCCGAACGCGCAAGCCAAGGCTGCCGGGAACGCCAAGCGCACGCACAAAGCGCTTGAGCCCGTCGGACAGACGCACAGCAAGTACGGCGGCGAGCATGGCAAGCAGCAGACGCGGCCGGAGAGCGACACCAAGCGCGGCGCCAAGCAGTCGACGCCTCAGCTCAGCACGCTCAATCGCGTGCGGATGAAAGGAACGTCCTGACATGCTGCGCTCAAACGCGTCACAAGTCGCAAGTCTGTGGTTACCGAATCCGGCGAACAACCTTGCGGCTGCCGGCAGTTCGCAGAGCACTGCGGCAGCGATTCCTGCGGGTCAGGACCTGAGCATCTTCACCAGCGTTAGCTCCGGGCAGGGATGTTCCCTTCCGGGTGTCGGGGTGTGTGTTGCGGAGACCTACGCAGTGGCCAATCACGGCGCCAACACGCTCCTCGTCTACCCCGTCCTGGGTGGCCAGATTGGCACGCTGGGTGCGAACGTCGGGTATTCGCTAAGCGCAGGTCATGAGGCCCACTTCACGTGCGTGGCTGGCGTCGGGAAGGCCTGGACGTGCTGCCCGTGACGCGCGATCCGGGAACTTCGTGCGCGATGAGCGGCGTCACTGGATTAGGGCAATAGCGTGCCGATGGTGTTTGAGCTCGGCTCCTCGCCCATCGTCTATGGCCAGCAGTTCGCACTCGCGTGGCAGGCGAATTCCAGCGTGGGGCTCGCGGATGACGGCACGGCGTTTAAGACGAACTTCACCACCAACACCTTCGGAACGATGCCGAGCACCATCTCTATCCACTCAGGCAGCACTGGGGGTACCGGCATCATATCCATCTACGCGTCGGGGAGTCTTTCTGCGGGCGCTGCCGGCAAACCCATCGGCGGGCCGGCCCGTACACAGATGCATTACAGGTAACCAACATGACTACATTACTAGCCGCGCGAGTTCTCACCACGCCCGTACGTCAGTTGCTCGACGGCGAACGCTGTTCCCTATCGACCCTGGAGGGGACGCTTGAGGTCGGCCTCACAGCGCACAGTGCGGCCAACGTGGCGCAGCTTCTGAGCCTGCGGGAGGGAGAGCGAATCGCCCTTGAGGGCGAATTCGCCGGCCTCACCTGGAGGAACGTCACCCTGCATCGTCTGGGGGTCGTATGAAACTCATTTTCCTACCTGGAATCCATCGCATTACCAAAGCCGTCCCGCTAGATCTAAGTGGCCCCGGTCATCTCGTTATAGACCCCGCAGCTGGGGCACTGGAAGAGCAGCTTGCCGCCGCCGTGGGCGAAAATATTGCCGGCGCGCCGCTCCTTAGGAGCCGGCGTCGCAAGAAGAAGGCCGCATCCACCGCATAGCAATTCCTCGTCTTTGAACCAAAAGTCCATTGGAGTTCCTTTGCTGGATACAAAGACAACGTCGACATCAGTGCGTCCCGGAATCACTTCCAGTTTTCTTTGTGGAAGTTTCTTCATTTTCCCCCCGACTTGCTTTTTTCTAGCCATAAGGAACCTCCTACGTGAACGCGAATCCTCCTACTGAGTCGTCGCGCCACCCGGCCAAGTGTTGGGGTCTTCGGCGAGCTTTTCTCGCAAAAAGCCCACGAGATGCTGCGGCAAAGCGATCTGAATCACTCTGGAGGGAGTCCCAACCAGTACCTGAAGTACAAGTAACCCCTGCCTGGTATTCACCAATTGCAAGTTGTCTGCGAGGAATGGCCCGCGTACTGGATCATCGAGTCGCGCCGGGTGAGGCGGAAGCAACGACATCAGTGCAGCCCCTTGTGCGTTTGGACTCAATAAGTCCTTGCGCTTGGAGTGGTTGGTATCGAGCCAAGTGATGGCCAAGTCCTTGCCTATGAATTCAGCCTTTTCGACGCCAACGATTTTCATACGCCCGTCCTTATTTTTCTCGATAGCTGGGTCGCTGGCCGAACGATACCCGCCTCAACCGCATCTCGCTATCCAGCAGCGGGCGCGCCGCAGCACTGCATGGACGCGCCGCAGCAATCGGCGGCACGATTGCGCGCCATGGCACCGCACGAAAGACAGACTTGGCGAGAGGTGTCAGAGACAGAGTTTCGCGCGTGGCTAGCTGTGCGACCCGAACTCCAAGCGCGGCCTCCGTTAAGCACCAAGAACGTCAATCACCGCGAGTGGAGCGATCCGTCACAAGGCCCGTGGCCCGATAACGTCGTGGCCAAAATGACTCGTAGGCCGAGGGGCAAGGGAGCGTGCTATCAGATCAGAGTGCTTCTCCAGAGTCAGTAGCGCGTTTGGTCGGACGAAAGCCGGCAAGAGTCGATACGCCGGTCGGAACGTTGACCCTAATGCTGGTTCCGGTGCTTTGCGCCACAACCGGCGCAACTATGGCAGGGTGCACGGGTTCATCCGGTACATGCGGGCCCTCGTGGGCATCGGACAAGTGAGCGTAGGTAAGAAACAGGACGCCCGTCGTCAGGGCGGCCTTGCGGCAGATGGGGCATCGCGGAGGCATGGGCACAATCTCCTGAAAGCCTCACACCCAGAACTAAGACCGTCACAGAGCGCACTAGTTCCAGCGCGCTGCTTGACGCCTACGCCATATAGGCTTATATATGCGACATGGGTAAGACGAAACTGCACCAGCAACTGGTGCTGCTTGAGCACGACAAGGCGAAGCTTCTCGCCGAGCTGTCAAAGAGGACCCGCGTGCCACGCCAGGTTTACCTGCGCGAGGCTGTGAATCTGGTGCTGAAGAAGTACAAGGTGCTGCCGCCGAAGCGTTGACCCCTTAGAGCGGCGTCCGGGGCTGTTACTAGCAACCCCGAGCGCCTAACCACAACCGCACGAATGAGGTGCAATCATGGCTAAATCGAAGTCTACCAATATGCTCGCGCTCAGAGATCTCGTCGCTTGGCGCGTGGAGGCTCAGCGGAATCGCGTCTGGCACGCGCAGGCGATCTGCAGCATTACCGCACGTGCCGGTCGTGCCGAGGACGGGGGCCAGGCGGACAAGTTCGCTACGGACATCTGGGTCGCTATGGAGAGCGTTGCCGAACTGCTTGGCAGCATCGCCGGTCAGCTCGAGGCGAACGTGATCCTGAGGCCGGCTACGCCCGAAGAGGAGAAGCTGGCATGACCGCCGACAACGTCACGCCCATCAGGTCCGATGAGGACACGCTCGCCACCCGGCTGCGCAAGCTCAATCAGGACATCGTGATATGCCAGCAGACGCTGGCTACCGCTGCCGCGGCCCTCTGTAGGGCCGAGGACGGCCGCTTTGAGGACGAGTCCGGTGAGCTCGCATGTTCCGCGATCCGCGTTATTGAGCGATGCACCAAGGATCTCTCGGACATCGAGGAAGCGTCCGACATCGAGGCGAACCGTGCCGAGAGAACGCCGCCATGACGGCCATGAGCATCGATGAGGCTCGTGCCTTGGCAATGGCTTGCGAGCTGCAGGGCGTGCTCTATGGCATCTCTGAGCGTCGTCGTAACCCGCGGGTCGAGGCCGCCATGGACTTGGTGGACGGCGTGATCGAGGAGCTGGAAAGTCTGGGTCCCGACCATGGCAAGCAATCCACGCACTCGTTGCGGCTGCTCGTGACGGAGCCGGAGGCGTACCAGGAGCACCGGGGCGCGGTCGCGATGCAGTCGCTGGCGCGCACGCCGTGGAGGCGACAGCCGTGAGCCGCCGGCGGCCTGAGCTACGCCAGAACGGGTCGGTGCCGACCCATTCTCGTGTCCCCGTGCTGCAGGCACCTGCTTTAGTAACTCCCCGCAGCGGCGAATCGCTCTGGCCTGAATAATGTACCTAATGTTTTCATGTACTTAGGCAGCCGAGCTTTCCGTGCGCTGCGACCTTGATCTAGCATCTCGCCCGCTGTAGGTTTTACTGGGCTCCGGAGCACGTGCGGTGGCAATAAAGAAGGTAAGCAGGCGAAGTGGCAGGCAGCCCTCGCTCTTTAGCCCGCCTCAGCTCGATGTCGGCCGAACGGTTGAGGTTGCGATTAAGAGCACTATCGATAGGGAGACGATATTTACGCTGGCTGACGGCACGAAGATCCACGCGAAGGTGATGGCCCCATCGGTCAGCCGCTCGCGGGACAAATACAACCCCAATGGCGATCCCATTTACGTGATTCAGGCAGGTTTGATTCTTAAGACGGTCGTGCCTAAACGGCTTAAGAGGAAGGTGAAATCATGACTTTCCTTACTACTGCGCAGTCCTTCGCTGCCCTAGATTCGGGCGGCTACATGTCGATTTCCG
>Ga0302311_10003852_pt1 | contig 16304 bp, 13 predicted proteins | sample III_Palsa_N1_3_FD_200449 | JGI IMG/M metagenome (GOLD analysis project Ga0302311, IMG submission 200449) | Peat permafrost microbial communities from Stordalen Mire near Abisko, Sweden - III_Palsa_N1_3 | ecosystem: Environmental > Terrestrial > Soil > Palsa > Peat permafrost | place: Sweden... | reverse complement strand
ACCGGCGTCATCATCGGCTCCGGCATCGGCGGCCTGGCCACCATCGCCGAGACGGCGATCGAGCTGCACGAGAAGGGCCCGCGCCGGGTCAGTCCGTTCTTCATTCCTTCGGCGCTGATCAACCTGGCCTCGGGCCAGGTCTCGATCCGCTACGGCTTCAAGGGACCGAATCACGCGGTGGTGACGGCCTGCGCCACCGGCGCCCACGCCGTCGGCGACGCCTCGCGGCTGATCATGTACGGCGATGCCGACGTGATGGTCGCCGGTGGGGCGGAAGCGGCGGTCTGCCCGCTCGGCATCGCCGGCTTCATCGCGTGCCGCGCCATGTCGACCCACTTCAACGATGCGCCGCAGCGCGCGTCGCGGCCCTACGACAAGGATCGCGACGGCTTCGTGATGGGCGAAGGCGCAGGCGCGCTGGTGCTCGAGGAGCTGGAGCACGCCCAGGCGCGCGGCGCGAAGATCTACGCCGAAGTGGTCGGCTATGGCCTGGCGGGCGACGCCTACCACATCACCGCGCCGGCCGATGACGGCGACGGCGGCTATCGCGCCATGGAGGCGGCGATCGGCCACGCGGGGATCGATCCGGCCGACATCGACTACATCAACGCCCACGGCACCTCGACGCCGCTGGGCGACGAGATCGAGCTCGGCGCGGTCGAGCGGCTGCTGGGGCAGGCGGCGGGCAAGACGGCGATGTCGTCGACCAAGTCGTCGATCGGGCATCTGCTGGGGGCCGCGGGCGCGGTGGAAGCGGCCTTCACGGTGCTGGCGCTGCGCGACCAGATCGCCCCGCCGACGATCAACCTCGACAATCCGTCGGTCGACAGCCCGCTGGACCTGGTGCCCAACAGGGCCAAGCCGATGAAGATCGACATCGCGCTGTCCAACAGCTTCGGGTTCGGCGGCACCAACGCCTCGGTCCTGTTCAAGAAGGCGCCGTGAGCCGAAGGCCCGCCCGCCGATCCCCAATCCGTCGATCCGGCGACGCCCGCACCCGCCGCCGGTTGATGACGGCCTACGGCGCACTAGCGACCCTGGGCGCGGCGCTGGCGATCGTCGCGATCATCGCGCTGTTCATCTATTTCGGTCCCGGACCGGCCGCGCAGGGGTCGACGGTGGTGCTGGCGCCGGGCGCCGGCGTGACCGAGATCGCCAGCGATCTGCGGCGCGCCAGGGTGATCGGGTCGAACACGCAGTTCGTGCTGGCGGCGGAACTCACCGGCGCGGCGCACAAGTTGAAAGCCGGCGAATACGCCATTCCCGCCCACGCCTCGCTGCATTCGGTGCTTACGCAGATCGCCGAGGGCCGGGTGGTGCGCCATTTCGTGACCATCCCCGAGGGGGTGACCTCGCAGGTGGTGATGGAAACCCTGATGCGAGCCGATTTCCTCACCGGCGTGGTCGCCGCGCCGGCGGAAGGGGCGGTGCTGCCCGAGACCTACGAAGCGCGCCGCGGCGACGATCGCTCGGCGGTGCTGCGGCGGATGATGGACGCCCGCGACAAGGAGCTGGCGACGCTCTGGGCCCACCGCAAGCCGGATCTGCCCTACCGCTCGCCGGAAGAGGCGGTCATTCTCGCCTCGATCGTTGAGAAAGAGACCGCAAAGCCCGAAGAGCGCCCGCGAATCGCCTCTATCTTCATCAATCGCCTGAAGGCCGGCATGCGGCTGGAGAGCGATCCGACCACCATCTATGGCCTGACCGGCGGACGGCCGCTGGGCCACGGCCTGCGGGTCTCGGAGCTGCAGTCGCAGACGCCCTACAACACCTATGTGATCGCGGGCTTGCCGCCGACGCCGATCGGCAATCCAGGCCGCGCCTCGCTGGCCGCCGCGCTCGATCCCGCGAACACCGGCGATCTCTACTTCGTCGCCGACGGCACCGGCGGACACGTGTTCGCCACGACCCTGGCCGAGCACCAGCAGAACGTCGCCAGGTGGCGGGCGATCGAGGCCAAACGGGCCTGCCAGGCGGCTGCCCCGGCCGGAAAGGCCGCAGCGTGCTGAAACTCTCCAGCATGACCGGTTTCGCCCGCGCCGACGGAGCGTTGGGGCCGTGGAGCTGGGCGGTCGAGGCGCGTTCGGTCAACGGCCGCAACCTGGAGGTCCGGTTCCGCGGACCGCCCGGCTTCGATGGACTGGAGCGCATCGCCCGGGAAGCGGGGCAGGCGCGGTTCCAGCGCGGCCAGGTCAACGTCAGCATCACCGCGCGGCGGGCCGAGACCGCGGGCGCGGTCAGGATCAACCGCGAGGTGCTGGAGCGGTATCTGACGCTGGCCGACGAACTGACCGGCAAGGGCCATGCGCTGACTCCCTCCGCCGACGGCCTGCTCGGCCTGCGCGGGGTGCTGGAGACCGGCGAGGCGGACGAGGGGCCCGAGGCGCGCGCCGAAGCAGAGGCAGCAATGGCCAAAAGCCTCGCCGAAGCGCTCGACGGGCTGAAGACGTCGCGCCTGGCCGAGGGATCGGCGCTAGGGGTCGTGCTCTGGGGCCTGGTCGATCAGATCGAGGCGTTGTGCGGCGGAGCCGAGGCCGAGGCCGCCGCTCAGGGAGCGGCGATCCGCGACAAGTTCGCCAAACGTCTCACCGAGTTGCTGGGCGACGCGGCGCCCGCCGATCGCATCGTCCAGGAAGCCGCCGTGATGGCGACCAAGGCCGACGTGCGCGAGGAGCTCGACCGACTCGGCAGCCACGTCGCCGCCGCCCGCGCGCTGATGGCCGAGGAGGCCGCCGCCGGCCGCCGGCTCGACTTCCTGACACAGGAATTCATGCGCGAGGCCAACACCCTGTGCAGCAAATCGGCCACTACCGGCTTGACCCGGGTCGGGCTTGCCCTGAAAGCGGCGATCGATCAGTTCCGTGAGCAGGTGCAGAATGTCGAGTGAGCGGCCGCGCCGGGGATTGATGCTGGTGCTTTCGAGCCCGTCCGGCGTCGGCAAGACGTCGCTGTCGCGTCGTCTGGTCTCCGATCACGCGGAGCTCGATCTCTCGATCTCGATGACTACGCGCGCGCCGCGGCCGGGGGAACATCACGGGCGCGAGTACTTCTTCGTCACCGAGGCTGAGTTCGACAACAAGGTCGTGGCGGGCGAATTCCTCGAGTGGGCCAAGCTGCACGGCCACCAGCGCTCGGGCACGCTCAGGGCTCAGGTGATGGACAGCCTGGCCGCCGGCCACGACGTGATGTTCGATGTCGACTGGCAGGGCGCGCGCGCCCTCGCCGCCGGCGCGCCCGAAGACACGGTCCGTGTGTTCATCCTGCCGCCGACGATGGCGGAGATGGTGCGGCGCATACACGCCCGCGCCGGCGATTCCGACGAGATGATCCGCCGCCGGCTGAAAACAGCGCGCGAAGAGTTCACCAAGTGGGGCGAGTACGACTACGTGATCGTCAACGACGACTTCGACCACGCCTACGCCGAACTGGCGCACATCTATCATGCCGAGCGGCTGCGCCGAGGGCGCAACCCGTGGCTGGACCCATTCGTCGCCGGGCTGATCGCGCAAGCGCCGGAGGGGTGATGGCAACGACGTTTTTGCTCCGCGCCGCCGACCTTGAGCCGATCTATGGCTGGTTGGAGCAGCATGGCGACGTGCAGGCGGAGGTCTGGGGACTCGAGAACGGCCGCCGCGCGGCGCTGCTGGCCTATAGCGATGGCCCGCCGGACGGCTTCAGCTGGAGCAATTGGGTCTCGGCCGTGAACCAGGATCCCAGCCAAGCCCTCGCCCTGTTCCCGGATCTGGAAATCGCGCTCGCCGCCGACGCCGAGGCGGCGTCGTTGAAAGGCGCGTTTCCCGCGGTCTTGGGCGGCACGGCAAGCGGCTAGCTCGCTTCTAATATGGCCGCGATCCTCGCCATCCACGCTCATCCGGACGACATCGAGACGCTCGGCGCCGGGACGCTGGCGCGGCTGGCAGGACTCGGCCATCGCATCACCCTCGTCACCGCGACGGCCGGCGAGGGCGGGGCGACCGGGACCGGCCCCGAGGAGACCGCGCGCATCCGCCAGCGCGAGGCTGCGGCCGCCGCGGCGATCATCGGCGCGGACTACCGTTGCGCCGGCTTCGGCGACCTGGCGGTGTTCAACGACGACGCCTCGCGCCGGCGGATGACCGAGCTGATCCGCGCCGCGCGCCCCGACATCGTCATCACCGCCTCGCCGGTCGACTACCACCCGGACCACGAGGCGGTGAGCGTGTTGGTGCGCGACGCCTGCTTCGCGTCGTCGGCGCCGAACTACCGCACCGGCGCGGCCGCTGCGTTGCCGGCGATCCCGCACCTCTATTTCATGGACGCCATCGGCGGGCGCAGCCGCGAGGGCGAGCGGATCAAGCCAGACTTTGGCGTCGACATCGGCGATTTCCTGGAGACCAAGCGGCGCATGCTGATGGCGCATCGCAGCCAGGTCGCCTGGGTCGCCCACCAGCACGGCATCGACGACTACGCCGGCTCGATGGTGAGCTGGAGCGAACGGCGCGGGCGCGACTTCGGCGTCGAATACGCGGAGGGCTTTCGCCACTACCGCCACCCGCCCTATCCGGCGACGCCGACGCTACAGGACCTGCTGGGCGACGCCGTGCTCCCGCTGATGGGCTGGGGCGACTCGCCTGGGGGCTCCAACTGAGCACCGCCGACCCGGCCGACGACCGCTTTTCTTCACGGCGCCTTGGCGGGATAGGTCGCCGCGTCGACCCAGATTGGATTGCTGTAGGCATGGTGGCCGGCCTGATCGGCGACGTTCAGCGCATACCAGGTCGAGACCGGAGTGGAGACGGTGAACGCCACGTGGGTCTCGCGGCCAGCGGCGGCGAGGTCTTGTGTCGCAACGGCGCCATCCTTGCCGATCAAGCTGACCGACTTCAGTCCGTCCACCGCCTTCAGATCGAAGCCGAGGCTGAACGGCGCGCCCGGGCTCACCTTCAGGTCGTCGCCGAACATCTGATCAGGGAAGATCAGCGGCCCGTAGGTGGCGTAGGCGTGACCGGCCTTGAGCGCCGCGGCGAAGGCGACCGGCGTCAGCGGCCCGTCCAGGTGGGCGAACATGCGCACGCTGCCGGACAGGGTGTTCCAGACGTCATGCGTGTCGGTGCCCGCTGACAGATAGTAGCGGTCGCCCTGATTCCAGAAGGCGGCGAGCTTGGCCAGCACCTTGCCGTCGTCGACGAAGTTGGCGGCGTTGATCTCGACCAGGTCGAAGCTGGGGTTCCAGCCGCCCGGGGCGAGGCCCGCATCGAGGCTGGCGAAGTAGCCGTAGGGGATGAAGGGGTGGTTGATCTGCACCACCTGGGCGCCCAGTCGCCGCGCCTCGGCGAACACCGCGCCGATGTCGGTCCGACTGGTGTCGATCGCCAACGGCTCGCCGAGGCGCAGAGGATAGGCGTTGAAATGGGCCCAGGAGGTCGAGATCTCGACCGACGGCATGAACGGGACGCCGCGGCGATCGGCGATGGCCTGCAGCGCCCGATGATTGACCGTCGAATCGTGGTCGCTGACGAACAGCATGTCCAACCCGGCGGCCAGCTCGGATCGCGCCAGGTCTTCCGGCGGCGTGACCGCCTCGGCCTGGTCGGCGTGGTGGTGCAGGTCGGCCGAGGCCCAGCCTTGGACGCGCGGGTCGAACAGAACCGCGATCGCGGCGCTCGCCGACTGGGTGCGCCCCGAGACGACGTTGGCCCTGATCTCGACCGGCGCGGCCAGCACGTTGGCGGCGTAGCTCGCCTTGAACACATAGTCGCCGGGCGCCAGGGCCGCCTCGGCGGTCCCCTTCTGGTCGAGCTCGGTAAAGAAGGTTCGTCGGCCGAGGAATTCCACGATTGGCTTCTGCCCGGCCTCGATGGTGATCCGGGCGTCGAGTGGGGCGCCGGTGTCCTTGCGCGTCACGTGGAAGTCCAGCTGGCCCGGGGGCTGCAGGCCAGCGAAGTCCTGCACGACGGCGCCGCCGGGCGCGACGTGAAGGGCTTGGGGCGCGGTCTGGGAATAGCCCTTGGCGGTCGCGTAGGCCGCATAGTCGCCGGCGGGCAGAGCGATGCTGTAGTGGCCGTGGCGCCCGAGCGTCCAGGCATAGGCCTGCCCACCCTTGAGGATGACGACCACGGGCTGATCGACGCCGCTGCCGGCGGCATCGGCCACCGCGCCGGAGACGACGCCGGACGGCAGGCGCCGGCGGTCGATCTCTTCGGCGACCACGGGCGCGAGGTCGCCGCTTGAACCGACCTGGAGCCAGGCCTCGAACGTGCGGCTTTCACCGGGACCCAGGCTATGCGTCTGGTAGAGATCCTTCGAGCCGTAGCCGACGTGGTCGAGATAGGGCGCATGCAAGGCCACCGTCCAGCCGGCGTCATAAGCGACCACCCGATCGGACAGCGCTCCGGCGGCCGGGCCGTCTTCGACACCCGCCAGGCCAGGCACGGCGAACAGGAATCCGGAATTCGGCCACAGCGTTACGCCGGATCTGAGGTTCGTCAGCGGCGTCCGGCCGCCATTGGTCAAGGTCACCAGGATGTGGATCTGATCCGATCCGGACTTGAGGCTGTAGGTGGTGACCACCTTGGCGGCGCCCCAGTCGCGATCGGCCTGGATCACCGCTTCGTCCGGCGTGTCCTTGAGCACGGTCACGTGCTGGTAGGTGTTGGGCCAGGCCGACCAGTTGTTCGGAATGAAATCCGCGAACACCACGCGGTCGCGGCCGATATGTCCATCGACGACTGGCGCAAGGTCGACCAGCGCGCCCCTCGGCACGCCGTACGGCGCCGGCGATTCTATCGCCAGCGCGAAGGCGAGCTTGTCGTTGATCACCGTGAGATCGCCGGCCAACCTAGCGTCGCCGGCAGGGATCGGGGTGGGGCCGTGAAGGATGCGCACCTCGGCGCCGGAGCGAGAGGACCATAGACAGAGGCAGGCGGCCGCGGCGGCCACGCGCGCCCAGCCAGGCAAGGTCGGCAATGGCGCAGCGCGCACGGGGCGCCGCATTGTCTTGGACATCAAACTCCAGCTCCTGGTGCGGGCGCGGGCCTTGTCAGGCAAAAATGGGCAAAGCGCGAGACCCGTCGACGCTGTCGGCCGGCAGGCGGCGAAGAACGCCGCGCCTGAGGCCTAATCCGCCGCCACCGTTCCGCCGCCGCTGATGGAGCGGCGGGTGATCCAGACCAGCGGGATCATGACGATCGAGAGCACGCCGAACAGCCAGAACAGGTCGAGCGCGGCGAAGGTGGAGGCCTGGTTGACGGCTTGATTGGCCAGCGCCCCCAGCGACTGCTGTGCGCTGAGCCCGGCGTGGTGCAAGGCCGACAGGGCCTGGCTCCATTCGTTCAGGCGGCTGGTCTGGGCGTCGGCGAAGTGGGTCTGGTGCAGCCGCTCGCGGCGGTCCCAGAAGGCGGTGGTCAGGGACGCGGCGAAGCCGCCGAAGGTGATGCGGGCGAAGTTGGACAGCCCGCTGGCAGACGGGGTCTGCTGCGGCGGCACATCGCGCAGCTGGATCGTGATCATCGAGACGAAGAAGGTGCTCATGGCGATGCCCTGGACCAGCTGCGGTAGCACCAGGACGGCGAAGCTGGCGTCGGGCGGCCAGGCCGCGCGCATCAGGAACGAAACGCCGAACGCCACCAGCGCCAAGGTCGCGGTGAGCCGCGCGTCGAGGCGGCCGGTGTAGCGGGCCATGATCGGCGTCAGGAACACCGCCACGGCTCCGGCAGGCGCCGCCACCAGTCCCGCCCAGGTGGCGATGTAACCGAGCTGGGTCTGCAGCCAGAGCGGCTGCAGCACGTTGCCGCCGAAGAAGACCGCGTAAGCCAGGCAGAACACCAGGGTGCCGAAGGCGAAGTTGCGCGACTTGAACAGCGACAAGTCGACGATCGGATTCTTCTCGGTCAGCTCCCAGATCAGCCACGAGCAGAGGCTGATGGCCGACACGATCGCCAGCACCACGATCAAGGGCGAGGCGAACCAGTCCTCGTCGGCGCCGCGGTCGAGCATCACCTGCAACGCGCCGACCCAGACCAGCAACAGGAGGAAGCCGACCGTGTCGATCGACCGGCGGAAGGTCGGCGTCTCGCGCGAGATCAGGCCGCGATAGCAGGCGATGGCGCAGAATATCCCCACTGGCACGTTGATGAAGAAGATCCAGCGCCAGGTGGTGTTGTCGCTGATCCAGCCGCCGAGGATCGGGCCGCAGATCGGCGCCACCAGCGTGGTCATCGACCAGATCGCCAGCGCCAGCCCGCGGCGGTACGGCGGGAAGATTGACAGCAGCAGCGCCTGGGAGCCGGGGATCATCGGCCCGGAGACGCCGCCCTGGACAATACGGAAGAACAGCAGCGACGGCAGGTCCCAGGCGATGCCGCAGAGGAACGAAGCGATGGTGAACAGGGCGACCGAGACGGCGAAGGTCTTCACCACGCCATAGCGGCCCATCAGCCAGCCGGTCAGTGGCACCGAGACGCCGTTGGACATGGCGAACAGGGTGATGACCCAGGTGCCCTGGTCCGAGCTGACGCCGAGATTCCCCGAGATGGTGGGGATCGACACGTTGGCGATGGTCGAGTCCAGCACCTGCATGAAGGTGCCGAGCGCCAGCGCGAGCGAAATCAACGCCAGCCGGCCGCCGTGCAGCGGGGCGGGTGCGGCCGGGCCGGGGGAGGCGGGTCCAGCGATGACGATCCCTCGTGCTGGCGCCGGACCGAGGTCCGACGGTTGGCGACCACGCGGCGGAAGACCGACCGAGGCGTTTAGATGGTTGACCGGGCGGCGCGCGTCCATCCCCGGCGGCGCATGTTTTTCTGATCGCCCCCTGTCGGAATCTGGCGCATGCCTTCGTCATCATGGCGGGACCACCTTACGAGTGCGGAGACCATGCGATGGATGCCAAGACCGAAACCCTGATTCCGGCCGAAAAGCTGGCGCGCGAAGGACCCATTCGTGTTCCAGGAGAGAGCGCCGAGTACCGCGCCGCGCGCACGGCGCTGCTGGCCCAGGAGATCGAGCTGCGCCGGCACATCGAGCGCGTCGCCGCGCAACGCCGGACGCTGCCGCCGGGCGCCGCGGTAACCGGCAACTACCGCTTCATGACCGAAGCTGGAGAGACCGATCTCGCCGGGCTGTTCGGCGACAAGCAGACGCTGGTCACCTACAGTTACATGTTCGGGCCGCAGCGCGAACGGCCCTGCCCGATGTGCACCAACCTGCTCGACGCCTGGGACGGCAATGCCGACGACATCGGGCAGCGCGTGTCGCTGGTGGTGGTGGCGCGATCGCCGATCGAGCGGCTGATTTCCTGGAAGGCGGCGCGGGGCTGGAAGAACCTGCGCCTCGCCAGCGATCTCGACGGAAACTACGTCAAGGACTGGTTCGGCCTGACGCCTGAGGGCGACGAAGTGCCGGCCCAGAACGTCTTCACCCGCCGCGACGGGACGCTGCGCCATTTCTGGTCCGCCGAGATCACCACCTCCGACCCCGGCCAGGATCCCCGCGGCGCCCCGGACCCCGCGCCGCTCTGGGCGGTGCTGGACGAGACGCCAGAAGGACGCGGTCGGGACTGGTATCCGAGCCTAAGCTACGGCGCTTGATGCGGATTCAGGCGTCAGACTGTCTGGCCTTGGCGTCCGCGCCAGGTCTTCGACATCGTCAACGACTGAAGAGACCCTGCGATGCGGTTGACCGCGCAAGGTCTTGCCTGCCGCGCCGATATCGCCGTCCGCATCTACGGATTTTGAAAAGTTAGCCACAGGGCTGACCAGCGATATTTTGCCCAGGCTCAGATCGCGACCCTCGCTGGCGCCAACGGCAGGCCGGGGATGTCGACGCGGGTCTTGAAGATCGCGCCGCAGTTGGGCTCGGGGCCGCCGTCCGAGCCGGTGACGATGTAGAGGTCCTTCAGGTCGTCGCCGGCGAAGCAGAGGCTGGTGACCATCGGCAACGGCACGGCGATGTCCATGCGGTGGGCGCCGTCTGGTTCGAACACGGCGACCCGAGAGCCGCGGGCGTCGGCGACCCAGACCGAACCGTCGGACGCCACCTTCATCCCGTCCGGCGTACGGCGCTCGCCGAGGTTGGCGAACTCGCGCCAGGGCCCCACCGACCCGTCGGCGGCGACGTCGTAGACCCGCACCCCGGCGCGGGCGTCGCAGTGATAGAGCCGCTTGCCGTCCGGCGAGACGCCGAGGCCGTTGGTCAGGATCACACCGTCGGACAGCGTGCGCATCGAGCCGTCCAGATCGATCACGTGCAGGAAGCCGGGCTTGGGTGGGTCGGCGAAGACGCGGTAGGCGAGGGAGCCGACGTAGACGCGGCCGGCCTGGTCGGTGGTCAGGTCGTTGAAGCCGATCGCGCCGGGGATGGCGGCGGAGTCAAGCAGCGCCCGCGTCTCGCCGTCGGCGCCGACCCAGGCGATGTTGCGGCCGCCGACGATCAGGCCGCCCTCGGCGTGCAGCGCCATGCCGCCGACGCCACGGCGCTTGGGCACCACCGGTGAGACCTCGCCGGCGCGGTCCAGCAGCCAGACGCCGCCGTTCAGCACGTCGCTGAAGTAGAGTCCCCGCGCCGGATCCCACACCGGCGCCTCGACAAGGCCGTAGCCGCCCGCAACCTGTTCCATGGTGCTTGCTCCCTTATGTGCTTGCGCCCTTATCTGCTTGGCGCTCTGGCGCCGCGACCATAGAGTTCGCGCGACTTCCAGCGAAGGGACAGAAACCATGCGTTCGCCCGATTTCCTCACCGCCGTCGGCATCGGCGTCGCCGACCTCGAGCGCTCGACCCGCTACTACGAGCAGGTGCTGGGCATGACCAAGATCCGCACCTTCGAGGTGGAGTACATGGACGAGGTGATGCTGGCGCACGAGGGCCGCAACGCCGTCGTGCTGATGCACTACACCGACGGTTCGGTGCGCAACTACCAGGACAATCCGGTCAAGCTGGTGTTCTATGTCACCGACCCGGCCGCGATCGCCGCCAAGGTCAAGGCCGCCGGCCTGGAAGTGACCCGCGAGCCGGCCCCGATCGAGAGCCTGGGCGGGGCGGTGGTGTGCTTGGCCAAGGACCCCGACGGCTATGTGATCGAGCTGATCCAGGCCCCGGCGATGACGGAGAGGGCCAAAACCGACGCGGCAATGACAGCCTAACGGGCGCTCAGGCGTCCATCTTCTCGGCCATCCTCACGAACTGAACCACCGTTACCTCTTCAGCCCGGAGGCTAGTGTCGAGACCGATCGCCGCGCAGAGCGCCTCGCCGCGGAGCGGCTTCAGGCTGGAGCGGAGCATCTTGCGGCGCTGGCCGAAGGCGGCGGCGGTGAGGCGCTGCAGGCGCTCGACGATCTCGTCGGAGGGCCGATCGGGGCGGGGCGTCAGCCGGACGACGGCGGAGGCGACCTTCGGCGGCGGGGTGAAGGCGCGGGCCGGCAGGTCCATCGCGATCCTCGCCTCGCACAGCGCCTGGGTCAGCACCGAGAGCCGGCCGTAAGTCTTCGAGCCGGGCGCCGCGGCGATCCGGTCGGCGACCTCCTTCTGGAACATCAGGGTCATCGACCGGGGCCGCAGCTGGCCGGTCAGCCAGCCGATCAGCAGCGGCGTCGCGACATTGTAGGGCAGGTTGGCGACGATCGATGCGCCGGCGGGGAGGGCGGCGGTCAGGGCGTCGGCGTTGATCACCTGGAGCCGGCCTGGCGCGTGGACGGCGAGGTCTTCCAGCAACGGGACGAAGCGAGGGTCCTTCTCGACCGCGACGACGTGGGCGCCGGCCTCCAGTAGGGCGCGGGTCAGCCCGCCGGGGCCCGGACCCACCTCGATCACCGTTTCCCCGGCGACGATCCCGGCCAGGCGGACAATCTTGCGGGTGATATTGAGGTCGAGCAGGAAGTGCTGGCCGAAGCTCTTCTTCGCGGAGATGCCAGCTGCCGCGAGGGTGTCCTTGAGCGGCGGCAGGTCGTCCAGGCTCACGCGGCGACCAGGGCGGCCCGGCGTTCGGCGATCTCATCGGCCAGGCGGATGGCGGCGATCAGGCTGTCGGGGCGCGCGATCCCCCTGCCGGCGATGTCGAACGCGGTGCCGTGGTCGGGCGAGGTGCGCACGATCGGCAGGCCCAGCGTCAGGTTAACCCCGCCCCAGAAGTCCAGCATCTTCACCGGGATCAGCGCCTGGTCGTGATACAGGCAAAGCGCCGCGTCGTAGGTCTGGCGCGCGGCGTCGTGGAACAGGCTGTCGGCGGGCAGGGGCCCCCTGGCGTCGATGCCGGCCGCGCGCAGGGCGGCGACGGCGGGCGCGACGATCCGCACCTCCTCGTCGCCGATTGCGCCGCCCTCGCCGGCGTGCGGATTGAGGCCGGCGACCACCAGGCGGGGCTTGGCGACGCCGAAATCGCGAACCAGCGCCTGGGCGACAACCTGGCCGGCGGCGACGATCTTCGCCTGCGTCAGCAGGCCCGGGACTTGGGCTAGCGGTACGTGGACGGTGACCAAGGCGACGCGCAGATCGCGGGCGGTCAGCATCATCACCGGGCCGCGCGCGCTGTGATGCGGTGCGCCGGGCATTGGCGTCGTCGCGGTCAGCGCGCCGACGAACTCGGTGTGGCCCGGATAGGCGAAGCCGGCTTCGTAGAGCGTCGCCTTGGCGATCGGGGCGGTGACCACGCCGGCCGCCTCGCCGGCCAGCGCCAGGGCCACGGCCCGCTCGATCCAGGCGATCACCTGAGCCGCGGCGGCGGGGGTTGGCTGGCCGGGGGTCACCTGAGCGGTGAGCGGGAGATCGAGCACTGGCAGGGCGTCGGCGAATGCGGCGGCTGCATCCTTCGCCGCCGCGATCCGTTGAACCGCGCAGCCCGTGGCCGTGATGGTCGCGGCGTCGCCGATGGCGAAGAAGCTGGGGCCGGCCCCGCGAAGCGCCGCCCAGGCGGCCGCCACGATCTCCGGGCCGATGCCGGCGGGATCGCCGAGGGTGACGGCGAGTGGGGTCGCGACGCGCAGGCCTGGGCTCAACTCCCCGCCTGGCTTTCGCGCACCTCGATGCTGGCCGAGTTGCGCAGGTCGCGCAGGTAGCGCTTGTTGATCATCTGCAGCTGCTCGCCGATCAGCTGGTTTTCGATCTGGTCGTGGTTGAGGCCCTGGGCCGTGCTGCTGCGCTTGCTGCAGACCACCAGCAGATGCAGGCCCTGGTCGCTACGGATCGGCTCGGAGACCTGGCCCACCGGCAGGCTGGTCGCGGCGTCGCGGAAAGCGGGGGCGAGATCCTTGGCGTCGGCCTCGCCGAGGTCGCCGGCCAGGACGCCATCGACCTTGCCGGCGACGGCCTCGAAGTTCTCACAGCCGTGCAGCTGGCCGCGCAGCGCCTCGAGCTTGGCCTTGGCGGCGTCGACCTGGTCCTGCGGCGCGTCGGCGCCGAGGGCGATCGCGGCCTGCTTCAGGTTGATCAGCACGGCCGACCCGCCGGCCTGGCGGTCGCGCAAGTAGACGATCCAGATCCCGTCCTTGGTCGGGATCGGCGCCGAGAGCGAGCCCGGGCGCATCTGATCGACAGCGGCGCGGACTTCGGGGTCGAGCTCGCCAGCGGTGACCCAGCCGGCGTCGCCGCCGTTGGCTGCGGTCGAGGCGTTGGAGAACTGCCGCGCGACATTTTGGAACGGCGCGCCCTGGTGCAATTGGGCGATCAGCTGGGTCGCCTCGTCATTGGCCTGCGTCTGGCCGCCAGCTTTGTCGAAGTCGATGTAGACTTCGGACAGCTGGTACTTCGGCTTGTTGGCCTCGGCGGCCATGCGCGCCTGGAACGCCTTGATCTGGTCTTCGCCGATGCGCAGCCGCGAGCCGTAGCGGCCGCGAATCCAATCTTGCCAGCTCTCCTGCGCCTTCAGCTGCGAGCGCAGGGTGTCGGCGCCGATGCCCTGCTGGGCGAGCGAGGCCATGAACTGCTCGGTCGTCATGTGCGAGTCCTTCGCCATGTCGGCGACGACATCGTCCACGACCGAGTCGGTGGCGATGATGTTGGACTTCTGCTCCTTCTCCTCGCGCCGCAGCTCCTGGAGCTCGAGATGCTCGTCGATCAGGCCGGAGAGGGCGTAGCGCTGCAGCTCGGGCAGATCGTTGCGAGTCGGCTGGATGCCGGCGGTGACCACCAGCAGCCGCATCCGTTGCAGGATGTCGTAGTTGGTGATGACGTCGTCGTTGACCGAGGCGACCACGCTCTCGGTCAGAGCCGAGGCGGGGATCGCGGGATCGGGAGCCGCGCTTGCGGGCGCCGTATCCTGCGCCCCGGCCGTGGCGGCGATCAACAAGGCCAGGCTCAGTCCCAAGACGGTTCTGACGCTGGTGCGTGCGTTCAAAAAAAGCGAGCGCATGCCGGCTTTGCTTTCGTCCTTTTCGCTGCGCGCCCGCTGCCTAGGGGGCGGGCGTGTCGGTTTCGGGGCGGGCATAGACTGAATTGCTCAATGTGGCGAGTGAAAGGCGCAGGCCGATGCCCTGGGAGGGGCCCAGCACGCCGTTGAAGGTGTTGTCGCGGCGATACACGATTTCGACCCGAATGCACTGGTCCTTGTACACAATGCCGAAGTCCTGCTCGCGCCAGACCCCGGTGGTGAATTCGCGCGCGCCATAGGCCGTGACCCCCCAGTTCTTCAGCACGAAGAATTCGCCGTGGAAGTCCAGGTCCTGGACGCGCTGGCCGGTGGGGTCCTGCGCTTCTTGCAGATAGCGCACCTGGCCGTCGAAGCGCGAGGTGATGAAATCGGCGCCGGCCTCGAGGCGGTTGATGCCACCGGTCCTGGAGTCGAGCCGCAGGTTGGTGAAGAGGTTCACGCCCTTGATCGGCGTGGCGTCGGCGGCGACGATCCAGTCGGAGCTCGTGCCGGCAAGGCCCGTGCTGGCGGGAATGTCCGGATCGGGCTCGGCGCGGAAGCTGCGGCCCACCAGCACGCTGCCCGAGAGTCCGTCGTCGCTCAATACCGTGGCGCGGCCGCCGACGTTGAGGCGCTGGCCGCTGTCCAGGATGTCGAAGCCGGGCGACTTGTTGGGCTGGAACAGGTTGGTCTGGTCGAACTCGAAGTCGATGCTGTCTTCGTCGGGAATGCGCGGGTCCTGCTTCACGACCGGCGAGAGCGCGATCTGGGCGATCGGCTCCAGCACGATGGTGAGGTTTCCCTGGCGCTTGACGAAGGGCCAGCTCAGCGTCGCCCCGGCGGTCTCGAGGGTGCGGGCGATGGTGGCGTTCTTGGGGTTGGGCGTCGCCGGGTTGATCTGGGGCAGGTCGCCCAGGCTGTAAACGTCGGTGCGAGCGTCGAAAAACGGATCGATCCGGATGCCGTCGCCGAGAATGAACGTCCGCTGCCAGTCGGCCTCGACCGTGCCGCGTCGACTGTCGATGCCGGGCAGGGTCGGGTCGGTGGGCGATGCGTCGCGGGTCAGGACCACGCCGCTGCCGTCGATCCGCAGGCGGCCGCCGAGTATCGCCTCGTCCGGCTCGTAGCGCGCCTCGATCAGCGGCGCGACGACCGGGAAGGTGGAATTGACGTCGGTCGAGCGCAGGCCCTGCACGTCGATCGCGGCGACGGAGAGGAACGAGTTGGAGTCCTGACGGACGGTGAACAACTGGGAGATCAGCCGGCGGTCATCGGCGGCGTAGAGGCCGCGCTCGATGAACGGGTCGGCCACGCCATAGCGATCGAAGATCAGCGGGTCGGAGGCGCGCTCGGCGGTGAAGCCCCAGTTCCAGGTGTCGTCGATGGCGAACAGACCTTTGGCCAGGATGTAGCTGCGCGAGGTCGCGTTGCCGAGCTTGTCGCCGCTGGAGTCGAAGTCCTGCTCGTAAGTGTAGCCGGCGCGCACATCGATGGCGCCGGAGTAGAACCGCTTGCGCCAGTCGACATTGAGGAACGGATCGACCTTGGTGTTCAGCTGCGGGCTGATCACCAGATCTTCGGACGGTGAGATCACCTGCAGGTAGGGCTGTTCGTAAGAGAGGCCCCGCAGGCTGGAGACGCCGATGTTCGGCACCAGGAGTCCGGACTTTTGCTTGGTGTCCGGGTCGGGCGCTGAGAGCGCCGGCAAGTAAAGGACTGGGATGCCGTGAATCTCGATCACCGCGTCGCGGAACGAGATAATGTGCCGCTTCTTGTCTTCGATGATCTTGCTGGCGTGGATCGACCAGGTTGGGTGCGGATTCTTCGCGCAGACCGTGCAGGGCGTGAAGATCGCCTGGTTGAGCTCGGTGACGTCGGCGGACTTGCGCGCCACGCTGGCGGCGGCGATCGAGATGTTGTCCTTCAGGCGGCTGGAGAAGGCCATCGCCACGCCGATTGAGAGCTCGCGGTCCAGCACGGCCGACTGCGAGAA
>Ga0302311_10003850_pt1 | contig 16307 bp, 18 predicted proteins | sample III_Palsa_N1_3_FD_200449 | JGI IMG/M metagenome (GOLD analysis project Ga0302311, IMG submission 200449) | Peat permafrost microbial communities from Stordalen Mire near Abisko, Sweden - III_Palsa_N1_3 | ecosystem: Environmental > Terrestrial > Soil > Palsa > Peat permafrost | place: Sweden... | reverse complement strand
CGGCCATTCACCATGCGCGTCTCTATGCCCAGCGTGGCCTGTACGCTATCCAGCTGCGGACCGCCGCCATGCACCAACACCGTCTTGATGCCCACCTGATGCAGGATGGCGACTTGTTCGATGAGCGCGCGCGTCGACGCCTCGTCGCTGAACACCGCCCCGCCCGCCTTGATGACGAATACCTTGTTCTTGTACATGCGGATATAAGGTGCGGCGCTCATGAGCGCGAGCACGGCAACGGAAGGATCGGGTCGACTCAACATCGGGTACTCCCAGGAAAAGCGGTTTAGGCCAACATGCGGTGCAGAACAGCCATTTGCACCGTCAAACGATTGAATGCCTCGCGCTTTACGACGGCGCGCGGTCCATCCAGTACTTCATCGGCGACGGCGACATTGCGACGTACCGGCAAACAATGCATCAACTTGGCGTCCGGCGCGGCATTCGCAAACCAGCGTTCGCGCACGCACCAATCGGAGAGTTCGGCGCGCAGCCGCGCGTCCGCTTCGACGTCGCCGTAGTATGTGGTGCTGCCCCATTCCTTGGCGTACACCACATCGGCGCCCTGGAGCGCCGCGGTGCGATCCGCGGTCTCGGTGACCGAGCCGCCGGACGCGGCCGCGGCCGCGCGTGCCTTGTCCATGATTTCCGGCGGCAGCGCGAAGCCTTCAGGCCGCGCCACGACCACGTCCATGCCGCGCATGGCGGCCATGTGCACAGTGGCGGACGGCACGGCCAGGTACAGGGGCTTGGGGTGATACACCCAGTTCAGCACGAACTTCGCGCGCTGCGGCACCCGCAGTTCGTCCAAGGTGCGCCAATCCGCCAACGCCTGGCAGGGATGATTCATGGCGGACTCTAGATTGATGAGCGGCTTGTCGCACAGCCCATCGATCATGCGGAACAGCGTCTCGTCGAGATCGCTGCGCAGATTCTTGCCTTCGGCGAAGGCGCGCACGCCCAAGGCATCGCAGTACGAGGCCAGCGCGGGAATGCCTTCGCGTATGTGCTCCGCGGCGGCGCCGTTCATGATGGCGTTCAAGCGCGTCTCGAGTTGCCAGGTGCCTTGGCCCGGGGTGATGACGAAGGACTGGCCGCCGAGCCGCGCCATGCCGGCTTGAAACGAAGCCAGTGTGCGCAGCGAGGGATTGAAAAACACCAAGCCCAATATCTTGCCGGCCAACGCCTGCGGTTGCGGTTTGTCCTGGAGTGACTGCGCGAGGGCCAGCAGATCGAGCACTTGATCTCGGCTGAAGTCGGCGAGGTCGAGAAAGCGGTTCATGCGGGTATCTTCGCGAGGGCGTCGCACAATCGGTCGACGTGGCCTTCGTTCAAAATGTATGCCGGCAAGAGGCGCAGCACATGCGGGTCGCCGCTGGTACCGGTGAGAATATTCATGTCCATGAGGGCCGCCTGCACTTCCTTCGCCGGACGCGAGGTCTTCAATCCCAAAAGAAAGCCGAGCCCTTGGGTGCCGGTTACGGGACCCACCATGCAATTCGAGCGGATGTACGTCGACACCTGACGTACGTTGGCCAACAAGGACTCGGATTCGATGGTGTCGATGACCGCTTCGGCCACCGCGCAAGCCATGGGCCCGCCGCCGAAGGTCGTGCCCATGTCGTCATACTTGAGCTTGTCGGCCACAGGCCGCGACAGCAGCAGCGCCGACACCGGAAAGCCGTTACCCAGTGCCTTGGCCGCGGTAATGATATCCGGGGTCACGCCATAGTAGTTGGCTGCAAAGGGCGCGCCGGTTCGGCCGACGCCGCATTGCACCTCGTCGAAAATCAACATCGCACCGACGTCGTCGCAGCGCTGACGCAGGGCCTGCAGCATGGGCTTGCCGATATCGTAGGCGCCGCCCACGCCTTGCACCGGCTCGACGATGACCGCAGCGGTATCCGAGTCCACGAATTGTTCCACCGCCGCGGGATTGTCGCGCGGCGCGAAGCTCACATCGAAGGGAGCGCGGGGGAAGCCATACCATTTACCCATGGCGCCCCAGGTCAACGCACCGGCCGCGGCGGTGCGGCCGTGAAAGCTTTGTTCCAACGCCACGGCCTTGGAGCGGCCCGTGATTTTGAAGGCCAGCTTGAGCGCGTTCTCGTTCGCCTCGGCGCCGCTGTTGATCCAGAACACGGTGTCGAACCCCAAGCCCACGAACTTGGACAGGCGTGCGGCCGCCCGCTCACGGATCACCATGGGCAGCGCATTGGTTTGAAACGCCATTTGCCGAGCCTGCGTGGACAGCGCGGCCAGCCAACGGGGATGACCGTAGCCCAACCCTGCGACGGCGTGGCCGCCATAGAAATCGAGAATCTTGCGACCGTCGCGGGAGTGCAGCCACACGCCGTCGCCATGAGCGACTTCGATCGGGTACTGCGCGAACACCTTTGCCAGGTGGCTCTTGAGCGGTTGGCTCACGGGAGTAAGGGATTGTGATGCTGCCATGATGGTTCTCGTTCTTAAGTCCAGCCTGGTGCCGGGGCGGTGAGCCCCGTGCCTTCGTCGAAACCCAGTAGCCGGTTCATCCACTGCATGCCGCCGCCGGCGGCGCCTTTGTTCAAATTGTCGAGCACCGACATGACGGCAATGGAGCTGCCGTTGGTGACCGCGCTCAAGTTCGCGTAGTTGCTGGTGGCAACATCCTTGACCCGCGGTGCCGTATCGATCACGCGGACGAAGGGGCAATCCTTGTAGAACGCCGCCAGTTCCTCGATGGCCTGTGCCGTGCTCACCGGCCGTTTCAGCGTCGCCTGGACGGTCACATGAATGCCGCGCGCGAAGGGCCCGGAATGCGGGACGAAATTGATTTCCGCGGTGACACCGCTGGCCGCCGCCGCGCAGGCGGTCATCTCGGGTACGTGCCGGTGGCTCAAGGCGCCGTAGCTGTACAGGTCGCTGTGTCGTCGCGGGTGATGGGTGCCTTCCACCGGGCGGCGTCCCGAGCCGGTGCTACCGGTAATGCCGGTGACGAACAGCCGTGGGTCGGCGAGTCCCAAGGTGAGCAAGGGCACGCTCGCCAGCAGTGTCGCGGTGGCGAAGCAGCCGGGATGCGCGACATGCGGCGTGACGGAAGTCTTCAGGTGCTCCGGAACGGCGCAGGTGAATTGTGATATGCGCGAGGGTGCGCCATGCGGGTGCTTGTAGACGGCTTCATAGGCGCCGGCGCTGGTGTAGCGAAAGTCCGCCGAGATATCCACACAATGTATGTGAGTGCGGGCACTCTCGGCCGTGCAGAGCAGCCGGTCGACAATGGCCGCCGCCACGCCGTGGGGCGCTGCCGAGAAGAGCGCACAGCGCGGTGTTTCTCGCACAAGCGCGTCGATTTGATCGAGACTGCTGAACGTCAGGTCCGGATAGGCGCTGCGTAGGTGAGGAAAGGCTCCGGCCACCGAACCGCCCGGTTGGCTGTCGGACAAAATGGCGGCGGTGTGCAGGCGCGGATGCCCCGCTATCAAGCGCAACAGCTCGCCGGCCACATAGCCGGTGCCGCCCAGAACAATGGCGGGAATGGAATCGCTCACGCGCCCACGACCTTGGACTCACGCGCATTGGCGATACCGAGTTTCGCGATGAGGTAATCCCCGAGATCCGCGGGATTGCTGATGGCGTTGAAGGCCTCGACGTTCATTTGCTCCCGGATCATTTGCACGCCCACCATATTGTCGGTGGCGGGCCCGGTGACCGCCGCGGGTTCGATGCCGAAACGTTCGCGCAGCAGTTTCATGCCGCCCCAGGCGGCCACGGGGTCGTTGGCCGATAGCACCACGGCGGTGAGTGCCTTCTTGATGGCCGCGTCATAGAGAATGGACTGCACGCCGTACGTCCCCAACAGACCGTCGCCGAGCTCGAACACGATGACGTCAGGCTGGCCGCTGGCCATCTCGGTGAGCATGGTGCGGGTGAGCGCCGGGCCGGACTTCTCCGTGGTCGTGACTATCCCTAAGTCCGTGAATATCATGGTGCGCCGCGCACCCGAATCCTCGAAGGCGAGGATGTCGCGCCGCAGGGAAACCCCGGTGGCCTTGAACGCGTCCACCACCAGGCCGCGATGGCGCATGCGGGCGATAATGGCCGCGGCGGCGGCCGTCTTGCCGGCCTCCATGCAGGTGCCGGCCAGTGCCACCACCGGCACGCCGCGCATCTCGAGCGGTGCGTCGTAATCCAGCGGCTTGTAGCCCACCCGCGCCGGAACGCCGATGCGCTCACCGAGATAGGGGAAGGTCAGTACCGTGCCCAGCACCTTGCAGTCGAAGGGCTTGCCCTTGTCCGGCGTGGCCGAATCGCATATGCCCAACACGCCGCCGATGTTCAGCATTTGAATCACGTCGCCGGGCTTCAAGTCCGTGGGAATGTGCCCCGAGTAGCCGAACAGGGCGTTGCGATGGCCCAGCGCGCCCACCACGATGTCGCCGCGCGACACTTTGGCCATGCGCCCGCTGGTGAGTTCCACGGTGTTGTAGGTGGATTTGCTGTTGAGAATTTCCACCACCAGCACCACGCCTTCCTCGCAGGGGATGTCCGCCGCGATGCGCACCTCGTGCGACAGGCCGCAGGCCTGCGTGACCGAGGCGATCTTATCGACGACTACCGTACGCATGCCGCTCATGATTTGTTTGCTCCTGCCCGCTTATAGAAGATTCCAGTCAATGCCAGCATCTTGGAATACCCCAGTGCATCAGTGGGCGTCCATTCGCCCGCGGCCTCGCCGTACACGCCCTTGGAGGCGGCCATCAGCGAGTACGGTGAGGTGACGCCCTCGATGAACACGCTGCCTGGCCGGAACAGCACATTCACCATGCCGGTGACGCGAGCCTGCGACGAGATGAGAAGGGCTTCAATGTCGCGGCACACCGGGTCCAGATGCTGGCCTTCGTGTACCAGATCGCCGTAAGGTTGCGCCACCGTCTCCTTGATGCGTGCCTGCTTGCCGGTCAGCACCAGCTTCTCGAGCTCGCGATGCGCCGTCAGCAGGACCTCCGCGGCGGGCGCCTCGAAGGCCACTCGTCCCTTGGTGCCGATCACCGTATCGCCCAAGTGGATGCCGCGGCCAATGCCGAAGGGGCCGGCCAAGGCTTCCAGTTCCTCGATAATGGTCACCGCCGATTTGGTAACGCCGTCGAGGCTCACCGGCATGCCGGCTGCGAAACCGAGGCTGTGTCGCTCAGGTTGCTTCGGGTTGGAAAAGGCATCCTTGGAGAGCACCCAAGCATCGTCGGGAATGCTGCCGCCGGAGGTCAGTGTTTCCTTGCCGCCGATGGTCACACCCCACAGGCCGCGGTTCACCGAATAGGCGGCACCGAACGGCGGGATGGGCAGCTTGTGCTCTTCTAAATATTTGAGCTGCTCCGGCCGCTTGAAGGCGCGGTCGCGCACGGGCGCAATGATCTCGAGGTCCGGTGCGAGCGTACGCAACGCCACCTCGAAGCGCACCTGATCGTTGCCCGCCGCAGTGCAGCCGTGGGCCACCATGGTGGTTTTCAAGGTCAGTGCCATTTGCGCGATGGTTTGCGCCTGTAGGACGCGCTCCGCGCCCACGCACAGGGGATACATGCCGCCCCGGCGTATGTTGCCCATGACGAGAAACTTCAGGACTTGTTCGAAATAGGCGGCGCGCGCGTCGATCAAATGGTGCTCGATGGCGCCCAGCTGTACCGATCGTTCGGCCAAGCTCTGCGCCGCCGCCTTGTCGATGCCGCCGGTGTCGACGCACACGGTGATCACCGGCCTTTTGTAAGTGTCCTTCAGCCAGGGCACGCAAAAAGAGGTGTACAGGCCGCCGGAAAAAGCCAAAAGAATGGGCTCAGCGCCCTGGAGGGTGGTCGATGTCATGGGATTTAGCGTCCGAAAAGAGTGCGAAGGCGGTCGCCGAGCTGCCGTTGCTCGCGAGCGCCGGCAGTAGCGATGAATATCGTATCGTCACCTGAAATGGTGCCCACTACTTCGGGCCAGCGGGCGGTGTCGATGGCCACGGCGACGCTTTGAGCTGCGCCCACGGTGGTCTTCAATATGGTCAGGTTGGTGCCCGCGGTGAGCAAGGCGTTGACGAATTGCTTGAGGGTCGAAAAATCGTTTTTGGGAGACAGCGCGGTCTCGGGCAACACGTAGCGGTCGCCCTGTTTGGCGACTCCCATCTCCCGGAGGTCGCGGCTCACGCTCGATTGAGTCGCGACATGTCCGTGCTTGCGCAGCATGGCGACCAGCTCGCTCTGCCGACCCACGGACGTTTCGCGAATGATTTTCGCGAGCGCAACCCGCCGCGCCGGCGCGCTGGCGTTTCCGCTGTCGATGGTGGATAGAGAGTGGAGCACGGAATCGCCTTGCATAAATTTGCGCGCATTCTGCATAAAAATGCACACCCTGTCAACAGGCTGCATGAGATCCGGTATCCTGCGGCGCATGACGCTTGAAACGATCGAAATTGAAACGGCCGCCCGGCCCGATGCCACCGTCATTTGGTTGCATGGTCTGGGCGCGGATGGCAACGACTTCGTGCCCGTGGTCCCGGAGCTGGTACGGCAGGGTGAACGCGCCTGGCGGTTCGTCTTTCCGCATGCGCCGAGCCGACCCGTCACGCTCAATGGCGGGATGCGCATGCGCGCGTGGTACGACATCTCGGGTTTGGATCGCCGGTCGGCGGAGGACGCCGCGGGCTTTCGCGACACCGACGGCGCGATTCGGGAATTGATGGCGCGGGAAGTCGAGCGCGGCATCCCTGCGCAGCGCATCGTTCTGGCGGGATTTTCGCAAGGTGGCGCCGCCTCTCTTTATACCGGCCTGCGGTATCCGGAGCGGCTGGCCGGCATCATGGCCTTGTCCACCTACCTACCGCTGGTCGACCGGCTTGCAGCGGAGCGGTCGGCGGTCAATCAACCGATTCCGATTTTCATGGCCCACGGGCTCTCCGATCCTGTGCTGCCCTTCAACCTCGGGGTGGAGTCCCGGGAGCATTTGAAGACGCTGGGGTATTCGGTGGAGTGGCATCAATACCCCATGCCGCACTCGGTTTGCGCGGCGGAAATTGCCGATATTCGCAACTACCTGCTCGGGGTATTGCCGAATGTGAACGTCCCGTGACAAGCGGGAACCCGAAGCATAAGCTGAGGGGAAACCCCCTGATGCGAGGCGATTATCGTGGCGACTACACCGAATGCGGCTCGATCCAAATTGCTGACGGACCTCAAGCGCCGGACCGCTGAAGCCAAGAAGACGGTGGGGCGCGCCGAACTTGCGAAGCGGGGCCTGCGCACCATCAAGGCTGAACTGAAGAAGGCTCGCAAGTCGTCCAAGATCGCGAAAAAGGCTGCCAAGGAAGCGCGGAAGAAGCTCGAAGCCATACTGGCCGGGCTGCAACGACTCGATGCCGCGACGGCGAAAGCCAAATCCGCCAAGGGCGCCGCTGCAACGGCCAAGGCGGAAGCAGCCGCCAAGCCCAAGGCGGGTACCGCGGCCAAGCCTAAGGCGCGCGCGAAGGCGAAATCGCCCAAGGCGGCTCCCAAGGCGGCGGCAAAGACGCATCAATCGGCCGCCGACGTGGCACGATCGGTCATCAAGCGTTTGGTTGCCGATAAACAGAAGAAGGACAAAGCTGCGACCGTATCCGCGGCGCCGTCTCCCGCGAAGAGCGCCGAACCCGTGGCTGAACCTACCGAGAGCACGGCAGAGTCTGCCTGAGGGCAACGGGTCTAACCCGGCACGGCCCCGGGAAACAGCGTCACCAGTAAGATCGCCAGAAAGAGCAGCGCCAGAAATCCTATCAGCTGGCCAAGTACCCACAGTCCGAAGGCTCTCGCGGTTGTGAGACCTTGGACCTCGCTCAGTCCCATGACCTGAATCACCACGCTCCATAACGCGAGTATCAGAAAGGCGATGAACTGCATGCGCAGCAGCAGCGCTACGAAACCCTCCACGTCGCCGTGTGGGGTTTGCTCGAAGGTGGCACCCCCGGTGAGTAGCGCGGCGAAGACCCACACGATGAGGGATGCGGCCAGCGGCACGTTGCCGTAGGCGAGCACATGAAACACTTGGCCGCGGGTGGCGGCTCGGCCCGCCCGAGACCCCAATCGGGTGTAAATCAGGCCCATGAGAAAAAGGCCTGCGACACCCACCGTGGAGCCGATGCCGAGCGCCCGCAGAAATATCTCGCCTATGCCCATAGTGGCCCCCGCGTCCTGCGCGCGGCTCAGCGCGAGGCAATTGGCGATGCCCTGGGCCGCGCCGAGCAGGTAGTCGACGCGGCCGACCGGTTGGGAGGCCAGCTCGCGAAATACGCGGCGAGGTCGAAGCCACACATCGTGCAGCGGGCGAATTTGTTCTGTAGGTAGCACGATGAGCAGCGTACGCAATCCTTGCGAGCGACTCCAGCATCACGCATAGATGACAGCAGACTTTTTCAGGGCTACTCTCCTAACGAGTGGCGTTAAGACTGCGAGGAGAAAATTGATCATGGCAAAGAAGGCAAAGAAGAAGAGTAAAGCGAAGCAGCGTCCGGCGGCGAAAGCGAAGCGCACGGTCGTGAAGGCGAAGAAGAAGGCCCTCCCGGCGAAGAAGTCGCCGAGCAAGGCAAAGAAAGTAGCGAAGAAAGTAGCGAAGAAAGTCGCGAAGAAGGCGAGTAAGAAGACGAAGGCCAAGGCTGCGCCGGTAGCCAAGAAGCTCGTCAAAAAGGCAGTCAAGAAGAAGGCTAAGAAGTCCAAGACGGTAGCGCCGGTATCCGCGCCGCCGGTAGTCTCGATGCCGGAACCCGCGGAAACGGGCTCAGTCGTCGAAACGCCCGTGGTATCCAATGTGGAGACCGAGGCCTGAATTCAGGCCCTCACTCGCAGCCGTCAGGCGCGTATCAGTCCTAGGAGAGGGCGCGCGCCGCTACTGTTCGGGAACACATGGGCAGACAGACTCGCGTTGTCGACCCGCATATGATCGCCGAGCACGGCTTTGAAGACGCTGCGTAGATCCGTGGTCGGTCGCAGATCTCTGCCCTCGAGCAAGGCGCTGCGACCGAGTCCCGGCCAATCCGTTACGACACGGCCGCCGCGGACGGCGCCACCGACCAAGAAGGCACACCCGCCGGTACCATGATCGGTGCCTCGTGTGCCATTAATGGCCGCGGTGCGTCCAAACTCGGTCACGACCATCACGGCCGTTTGTTGCCAGAGCGGACCGAGGCCGTCGGCAAGCTGGCGTAAGGCACCGTCGAGACTGCCGAGGCGCTGCGCCAAAATGCCTTTGGCGCCTCCCTGATTAGCGTGCGTGTCCCACCCGGTGGCTTCAATGACGGCGATCTCCGGTCCGCCGTCACTACGCATCAAAGTGGCGGCCATGCGCGCGACGCTGCCGATGCGGTCGGTGGCCGGTTTGGCGGCTTGCATGGTCGTTTCGGGGCCAGCGTCCGCCGTCATGCGATCGCTTTGCACTGCTTCGCTGAGCCGGGCGGAGAACCATTCGTCCTTCGAATACAAATCTGCGAGTCGCTCGAGCAGGTCTGCGTCCGCTTCAGGCTCCGTGGCCGGAGACTTCGAGAGCACTTGAATTGGTCCGCGCAGGATCAACGGAACGTTTTGGCTCACCGCAACGGCACGCTCGGGGCGACCGGCCGTTCGCAGGGGAAGGGACGCCAAGGCGCGATTCAGCCAGCCATCCGCTGTGCCGACGGGTTGCGTGAGTCCATTTTCCAGCACGTTCTGACCGTCGAAGTGCGAGCGATCGCGGTAGGGTGAAGCAACGGCATGGATGACGGCGAGTTCGCCGCCTAGGTAGCGCTCGTGCAAGAAGGTCAGCGAGGGATGCAAGCCGAAAGTTGCGTCGAGGGCCAGGGCCCCGTCGGCGGCGCCCGGCGCGGCGACGGCCAACTCGCGACGCAGCTCGCCATAATCCCGGTCGCCGTAAGGCGGTACCGCGGCCAACCCGTCCAGTGCGCCGCGCAGCACGACGACGACCAAGCGTCCGGAGCCGCCGGTTTTGGCGAATAGCACCGGAGGCAGCGCGGCGCCTGCGGCCAGTAGGCCGGTGGTATGGAGAAAGCGGCGTCGCGAAAAGGAATGGGGGTGGCGCATGCTATCTCCGTTGGAATTCCGGACTCATGATCAGGAGTGCGAGAGCCTGGGGTGCCGAGGCGGCACGGCGTACGGCGGCTAACGTCTCCGCGCGCGCATAGTTCCCCAAGCTGGATGCCGCGATTTGCAGCGGGTCTATGCCGGAGTCGAAATGTTCCGCCGCCCGGGACGCCCAGAGCACCCGGCGCATGAGGGCGTCCGATCCATCCCAGGCCTGCGCGATATCCGGCCAGCCGGCCGGTGAGCCGGGCGTGTACTGCCGTTGTCCGAGAAACTCGAAACTGCGAAGCACCTCCTCCGGCTTGCCGGGCGCGCTACCGAAGGCGCGTAAGGTCGAGAACACCAGGTCCTCCGGCGTCTTGAATTTGCGCGGGCTGGCATTCCATGCCTCTGACGATTCGATCAGCGCCGAATACACGTGCGGCAAGTCGCCGTCCGATGCAAGGAAGGCCCCAGCGACGCGTTCCACGGTGGCCGGCGGCGGTTCGTCGCAAACGAAGTGACGCGTGAGCTTGGTCGCGATGAAATGCGCGGTGGCGGGATGACGGGCGAGGTCTTTGAGCGCCGCTTCGCCCTGGGCCTGACCCTCCTGGACATAGCGTTTGCCTAAAAACATTTTGGCGCCGGGTTCATGAAGATTGTCGCGGAAGTAGAAACGCCCCGCATCGCCTCCGGCGAGACGCCCTTTACCGCCGCCGATCGACCAGCCGGTAATGATTTGCGCAAAACTGGTGACGTCCTGCTGCGAGTAACCGCCGTTGACGCCGAGCGTGTGGAGTTCGAGGATTTCGCGCGCCAGGTTTTCGTTGATGCCAAAGCGGCGTTTGGAGTTGGCCCGAAAGAGCTGCCGCCGCGCGGCAGCCTGCGCAGCCGGCGAATCGGTGCCGACGGAATATTGGTTGTCGAGAAAGGCCAGCATGGCCGGGTGCTGCTCCACGGCCATCAATAGGTCGATGAAGCGGCCATTGGTGTGCGGCCTGATGGCCTCGTTCTCCAGAGTGCCCGCCAGCCCGAAGATGGCGCCCTTGTCCGCGGATATGGCGAAATGATTGGTCCAGAAGTGCACCAATCGCTCGGCGAAGGGTCGCGCTGTCAGCGCCGCGCTTTGGGCGCGCGCCAACACTTGGGCTCGGTAGTGGGGAACGTAAGCATTGCGCAGCACGTTGAAGGCCGCCTTGTTGGCATCCGGCTGCGCAGCGTCCAGGGCCTTCATTTCCTTGCGCTCTTCGCGCGCCTCCACCACCTCGGCGAAAATCTGCTGAGAGGGTGCCAGCGGCGTATCGCCGGCGAGAGTTACCGCACCCGTCAATTGCGTCCGTAGCCACGCGCGGGGATCACCGGCGGCCGCCGACAAATCGCCGGGCCGGGCACCCAGGCCGAAGCGCAGAACTGCTATTTCCGATTGCACCATAGGCACTCAACGGCGTCGCCGGCCCCGGGTTGACCGGACCGGTGAGAAACGACTCCGCCGCCGCCGTTCACCCTGCCGGCGGCGGCTGTGCGGCCGAGCTGGGTAATGCGGTGTTGATGCAAGCCCACGTAGGCGCTTGCGATGTCCAGATGGTGCCTGCGGGTTGCGCGAATTCGGGATTGTCGAGTGTGCCACCCCGCACGAAAATCAAATGGGGGCGCGCGTCGGCTTCACTGAACATGGGAGTGCCGCAAGTCGGGCAGAATCGCCGATGCATCACATTGCCGCTATCGGCAACGCTGCGATAGTCGCAGAGGGGGCCCTCGATGGTGAACGTGGGTCGCGGGAAGCAGACATTCACGGTTCCGTTACCCGCTGCTAGATACTGACAAAGGCGGCACCAGCAGACGCGCGCGGTGAGAGGGGCCGCGGTGCTTTGATAACGCGCCGCACCACAGAGGCAGCGTCCGGTAATGATCATGAGGGCTTCCTGAATTTATGAACCTACGGCAAGTCGGTCGGTCAATTCTTACATGCGCCTGAGATTATGGCCGATCGCGTTGTGAGTAAGACCGGGAATAATCGGAACCTGGTTTGAGAGGGCGTGGCATGACCTGCGGGCGTAGTAGATTGTATGACGGCGGCGACGTGGTAGAGCGTGGGACTGTGGCCGCTACAGCCGTCAGCGAGCATGGCGAACCGGCCGCGCGTACCCTGCCGGATGCGTTATGTGAAATCGATACGCTTCGTTCCATTAATGGGCATTTGGTGCGCCAGATCGCCGAGCTCACGGAGCGCGAAGCACAAGCCCTGCAGCAAGCGGATCGAGATGGCCTCACCGGGCTCTATAACCGTCGGAAGTTGGGAGAGCTGCTCGTAACGGCGGTTGCCGATGCGCTGAAACATGGACAGCGAGTAGGGGTGCTGTTCATTGATCTCGACGGGTTCAAGGGCGTCAATGATGCCCATGGCCACTCAGTGGGTGACAAGTTATTGACGACGGTGGCCTCGCGAATTGCGGCGCGGGCGCGCACCGGTGACTTCGTTTGCCGGTACGGCGGCGATGAATTCGTGGTCATTCTTCCGCGAGTGGCGGACATGGCCGCGACCCTGCAAGTAGCCGATTCCATTCGTAATCGCGTGGCACTGCCCTATCGAATCGACGGTACCGAGTTGCAGGTCACTGCTGCCATCGGTGCCGCCATATATCCCGATCAGGCAGCGAGCTCGGTGGAATTATTGGAACTCGCGGACGAATCCATGTACCGCGCCAAGATGCATGCCGAGGATCCGCTGCGCGTGATGCAGGCGATACCAGCCGAGACGCGCCGCCACGACGATAAGGTAAAGCGTCGCACGCTGAGCTAGTCGCCATCACAGCGCGGCGCTATTCTTGGGCTCCTCGGTCTAAGAATAATAGGTTGCCGATATGCATTCCCACATTCTTCGTTACGCTGCGCTGAGCGTACTCGCCATGACACTTTGCGCCTGCGTCATCGTGCCCGATCAACGGCATTACGCCGATGGACTGGTCATGGTCGCGCCGCCGCCGCCGCGTGAGGAAGTCATGGGTGTTGCTCCGGAGCCCGGCTACGTGTGGCTGGGAGGATATTGGGGATGGGTGGGCAATCGGCACGAATGGGTGTCGGGTCATTGGGCGCCCCCTCACCCCGGCCAACACTGGGTGGCCCACCAATGGGTACGACAAGGCGATGGTTGGCGGTTACGTCCGGGGCATTGGGAGCGCGGTTAGCGGAAGATCACGCAACGCCCGGTCGCTGCCGGCATCGAACCAATGCTCAATGAGGCTGTAGGAAATCGATTGCCGAGGCGGCAAGAGAGGCAGGCCGCCCGCCACGTCCTGGCGGGAGAACCAGCGCACGTCTTCCAATTCATCATCGCGTCTGAGTATGTCTAAGGTCGTCGCCGTGGCGGTGAACCCCAGCATCAGGGATGCCGGGAACGGCCAAGGTTGGGAGGAATGGTATTCAATTCCGCCAACCTGGACCCCGGTTTCCTCCAGCACCTCGCGAGCGACGGCGTCCTCCAGCGATTCGCCGGGCTCCACGAATCCGGCAATCGTGGAGTAGCGCCCGGGCGGCCAAGTGGCTTGCCGGCCCAGTAGGGCGCGTTCGCCGTCGCTGACCAATACGATAATGGCGGGGTCCAGGCGTGGGAATTGTTCGTGGCGGCAGGTCGCGTTAGTGCAAACCAGTACGTGACCGCCTTTCGAGGGGAGCGTCTTGGCCCCGCAAGTCCCGCAAAAGCGGTGCCGTTGGCGCCACGAGATCATGGCCCGGGCATAGCCCAGCAGTCCCGCTTCCTCCGATGGCATCAGAGATGCAATGAACCGCAGATCCTCGAATCTCGTGCCTTCGGGCATGGCGGGCTGATCGAGGGATTCGATCTCGTAGGCAAAGACGCTGCCTCGATCCGTCCGGCCCAATAAAATCAGATCATCGAGACCGCGGCGTTCCGGCGGAATCTCGCCGAGCGCCAGAAAGGCGGCCCGCGACGGACCTTCACCGCTGACGAGATTTCGAGAATTCCACAGCGGAATGACGCGGCTGTTGGCGTCGGCCAACGCGCCCGCAAACCACGCCTCGTCCTGACGCAAATGAGCGCCCCGATCCAGGTAAGGTCCCGCGAATACGTTCCTGGTCTGCATCCAGCGATTCTAACAGGGCGCGCCCATTCCTACTCCCGCCTAGCGGTAAAGCCGGCACACTCGCAGTTGCCGCAGGTTTGGCGTCGTTTCGACAGTAGGTCACGCAGCTGCACGCCGCTGCATACCCTGCAGCGAGCAATGCCGAGTTCGTCTCTGCCGGATAGCGCCATGAGCAGAAACCATGCGTGTTCGAAGGATATAGCCGCCGCGGCGTGCAATTGGAGATAGGACTCGTAGCTTTGGCAGAGCACGGTTCCCGATTCGATCGAACCGGTGCTGTACCCCCGCTCCACAGCGGCTGCCGACGTGCGGAGCAGCCCGTGAGTAACGAACAGGCTCGCCAATTGTGCCGCTTGAAAGTGGAGCTCCGCGCTTCTGAAAAAATAAGCCGCTTGCCTGGGCGACTTGCCGCGATGCCGTCGCACACGGCGGCCGCCGTCGGTTTTGGCCTGGGTCAAGATGTAGCTGCGATACAGCTTGCGGATGCGGTCATCGCTGAGCCCGGTCCACTGGCGAATCGTAAACGTTCGTGCCTCGTGGTGAATCAGTCGCTGCGCAAGATCCAGTCGCAATCGATCTCGGGTGTAACGGTCGTCGGACACTCTCATGGTTCGCTCCCTGCGTGATGAAATCGCCGTGTTTCAGGTCCAAGTAAATTTGACAGAAATTAATCACAAAATATAGCGCTCCTGCAGCCGGGCGCAAGTGCGAGCAACGGTGTGTTCGTCCAGGAATGCGCCAATTCGGCCGCCCGGCGACATGAGGGGCGGCGTACGTCCGCGTAGGCGCCAATCAGCGTTCCATATTTGGTGAAACTGCCGGGTTTTAGGCTTCAGAAAAATTTGACAGAAAGTAGTCACAAAGTTAGCGTACTTGTGAAGGATCGTCAGCGCGCGAATTGGTCAACACGGAGACGGCTATGCAGGACACGGAAGTCGAGAATTGGAGACGGAACTCCCAGGTGGCTCCTGAATTGCTTCTATCCCTGCGCGGGCTCAATTACCGGTTCTTGGAACTCATCACGGCTTTACCTGCCGGCTGGGACTCCCCACGGCAGGGACTGGACGCCGCGATATTCAGCCGGATCAATGCACTGTCGAGCGCGCAACGGGCCGCGGTGGCCAACTGCCCCTACGCCCTGTTCGATTTGCGCTTTCACGATGACGATCATTGGCGCGCACGGCTACGGGCTCCCGGCGGATACGTCGCCGAGCCCGCCTCGGTGAGTGCCGAGACACTGGAATTCGTGAGGCTCGCTATTTTCTTCGCGTGGCACGCCGCAAATACCACCCGTTTCGCGGCGCCCCTGCTGCTGGGAATGAACCCGGGCACGGTCGGGGATTTCCACCGTGCCAGTATCGACCGCCTACCCGCGTTGGCCGCGGTCGAGGCGGTCAATCTGACCGCGAGATGGAGTAATTGCACCGCCTATTGGGGCGCATTGACCGCCGCTGCGGCTGACGCGCACCCGGGGAGGCTAAAAAGAATTCAGCTGTACGGCATGCAGTTGGCCACGGCGGCGCGCCTGCCCTGATCCTATTTCCTACGCTTAGGTTGCGGGCGGGGGCTCGCGGGGTTTAGTCTACGCGGCTCCTATGCAAGCCCTCGCCCTGCGCCAGCTCACCAAGACCTACAAAAACGGCATCAAAGCTCTCAAAGGTATCGACCTGGAGGTCGCCGAAGGCGATTTCTTTGCGTTACTCGGGCCGAACGGGGCCGGCAAGACCACCGCCATCGGCATCGTCACCTCGTTGGTCAACAAAACCAGCGGCACCGTCGAAGTCTTCGGTCACGACATGGACCGCGAGTTGGAAACGGCTAAATCCTGCATCGGCGTCGTGCCGCAGGAAATCAATTTCAATGTGTTCGAAACGGCATTCACCATCGTGGTGAATCAGGCGGGCTTTTACGGAATTCCTCGCGCGTTGGCCAAGCAGCGCGCTGAAAAGTATCTTAAACAGCTGCAATTGTGGGACCGGCGTAATTCCATCGCGCGCGGGCTGTCGGGCGGCATGAAACGCCGCCTCATGATCGCGCGTGCGTTGATGCACGAACCGCGACTGCTGATACTGGACGAGCCCACCGCCGGCGTGGACATCGAGATTCGTCGTTCGATGTGGGAATTCCTGCGCAATATCAACGAGCAGGGCACCACCATCATTCTGACCACGCA
>Ga0302311_10003844_pt1 | contig 16323 bp, 15 predicted proteins | sample III_Palsa_N1_3_FD_200449 | JGI IMG/M metagenome (GOLD analysis project Ga0302311, IMG submission 200449) | Peat permafrost microbial communities from Stordalen Mire near Abisko, Sweden - III_Palsa_N1_3 | ecosystem: Environmental > Terrestrial > Soil > Palsa > Peat permafrost | place: Sweden... | reverse complement strand
CGGCGATCTCACGTCTCGAACTCGTCCGTTCCGCAGTGGCCGACACCCCGTTCACCACCTCCGCCGACCAACGCCCGCACCACTCACAGGGAGTCCGCTGATGGACCCACGATTCACCGCCCTGCTCCGGCCGCTGCTCAAATTCCTCGGCGAACGCACCATCACTTCGGACGCCCCTCTGCGGGAGCTCGGTCTCGACTCCATGCAAGCCGTCGAGTTGCTCTTCGCGATCGAGGACACCTTCGATGTGACATTTCCGGAAGAAGACCTCAGCGACGCGACCTTCGCGACCGCGGGGAGCCTGTGGTCGGTGGTCCAAGCCGCCATGGAAGCCCAGCACGGCAATGCTTCTGGGCAAGCATGAGCACGCCGTTCCCGGCCTGCGGTACGGAGGACCTCCAGGCGGCGGTGGAGCGCGTCGCCCTGGTGGCCGGCGAGCACGTCGCCCGCACCGACGCGGATGCCACCTTCCCCACGGCCGCCCTGGACGCCATGCGCCAGAGCGGGCTGCTCGGCCTACTGGTTCCCGTGGAGCACGGCGGTCTCGGCGGCGACCTCCGCTCACTGATCGACACGAGTATCCGCCTGGGCCGCGTCGACATGTCCGTTGCCATGATCTTTGCCATGCACTGCCAGCAGGTGGCCGCCCTGGTCAACCACGGGAGCGCCAAGCTGCGCCAGGAACTACTCCCCGAGATCGCGGCGGGACGCCTCTACCTGGCCTCAGTGACGACCGAGACCGGCAAGGGCGGCCACCTTCTCAGCGCCGCCACGCCACTCGGCCAACGCGACGGGGAGTTGGTACTGGACCGGCTCGCTCCCATCGTGACCGGTGGCGACCACGCCGACGGCTTTCTGATCACCATGCGCAGCCCTGACGCACAGTCCCCCCATGAGGTGTCCCTGGTGTACGCCCACCGTCACCAGCTTGAGGTGTCCGGCTCAGGGGAGTGGGATCCCTTGGGAATGCGGGCCAGCCACAGTGTGGCCCTCCACCTGGCCGGAAGGCTGCCTGAGCATCAGATCGTCGGCCGAAACGGTGACTTCCGCAGCATCAGCATTCAGACATTCGCACCGTTGGCGCACCTCGGCTGGTCGGCATGCTGGTTGGGCACCGCCGCCGGCGCGCTGTCGCGCACAGTCAAGATGCTTCGGCAGAGTCGCAAGACTGCCGAGCGCGACCCGCTCGGCTCCGAGTTCCTGCTCGGCCGCCTGGCCGGCGCACGCGAACGCCTCGACTCCGTCCACGCCCTGCTCAGTCACAGTTGTCGGACCGTTGAAACGTCCAGCGACCTCAGCACACCGAGGATCCAACTGCTGCTCAACTCTCTGAAGATCACGGCGTCGGAGGAGTGCTATCGGGCGGTCGACACGCTGGTCGACGCCGTCGGCATGCGCCACGGATATCTCAGAGGCTCGCCCACGCGTCTGGAGCAGGCCCTGAGGGACCTTCGCTCGACGACACTGAACTACCACAACGACAGGTTGCGCCTGGCAGACGGAAGGCTCGTCCTCCTCGATCCGGAGGTGACGTTTGCCTGACGCCGCTCCGAGGTTCCATCCGACGCTTCCTCCCACCCAGTTCCTCCCCGGTGCGTGGGTGGCAGCCATGCCCAGGGAGGAACTCTCTCGCTGCGCCCCACACCCCCTGGACCGGGCGGCGGCACGACGACGGCGGGGACGGATCGACGAGTTCCTTGCCGGCCGATCACTGCTTCGTCGATTGCTGCGTCACGTGCAGCCCGAACTGTCCGAATCACTTGTGGAAACCGGTTCGAGGGGTGAGCCGCTGCTGCCGAACAGTTCGGAGCACGGGGTGAGCATCTCGCACGACCACGTCTGGGTCGCGGCGGCGTTCACGACGAGGGGCAGGGTGGGCGTGGACATTCAGACGCCGCCGGCCCAGGTGTCCGAGCTCTTCCTACGGCGATGCGGACTGACCGGAATCTCTGCTTTGCCCGGACCGCTTCGCGCGCGGGAAGCCGCGTGGGCCTGGACCGCGCGAGAAGCCTGCGGTAAGGCACTGGGCGTCGGGCTCGCAGGCAGGCCATGGGAATTCGACCTGCCCCCTGGAGGGAGAGAAGGAAGGTGGAAGGAATGCGCATGGGTCAGCTTGCGCGGAGAGTCGGAGGTGCCACTGAGTTGCGCCGTCTCCCGCGTACCGAGTGATCAGGGAAGGGATATAAAGGGCCTCTGGCTCCATGATGGTCACAGAGGAACAAATGGAATTTCTACCCGTGGGGATTCTCTTTTCCGACCGGCGTTCCAGGCCGTTGATCTCTCGCCGACCGGGCGCGGGGGATCTTTACAAGGGGCTCTGGGTTTGGCATGGTCCAGTGGCGGAGAGGTGGCGGGTCTCTCGTGATTGAGATGAGTACGCGCATGGGGAGCCGGATTCACGCCGGCAGTTTTCCAGAATAGCTTTCCAGAGCAGGAGATCCGGAGTCGCACCCCCGAGCGCTGCGGCGGCACCGGCGGGGCGGCGGGACTGCGCCATCATCGAAAGGATGATCAGCAATGAGTACATCAGAAACCACGGGACTGCGCCCGGAAATACGCATGATGCTGGCCCTGGCCGACCTGGAGCTGGGCGACGAGCGCGTCGAGTACTGCCGGAGTTCCATCGCGGATCAGGCCCGGAGTATCGACTGGGGGTTCTTCGTCGACCAGGCTGCCCGGCATCGGATACTGCCGCTCGTCTCCAAAAATATCATCAGGCACGGGCTGCACCTCAGCGAGAACGGTGCCTATCTGATCCCTTACCACTGGCTCTACCCGTTCGTCTACCATGGAAACGAAAGCCGCAATCAAGGACTTGCTGCCGAGTTCGGGTCCGTCATACGTGCCCTCAACGCCGCAAATATTGCCTACGCGATCCGAAAGGGTCCGGTCCTGGGCGAGTGGCTCTACGGCGACGCGGCGATACGGCCGGTCAACGATCTGGACGTCCTGGTGGAGCGCGGAAACGTCGCTGCGGCCAGCGCCGTGCTCAACACCCTTGGCTACACGCAAGGGCGGCTGTCGGCCTACGGCAAGGGGATTGAGCCGTTCAGCCGTCGCACCCAGGTTTTCTGGCACATGAACGTCGACAACGAACTCCCTTACCTCAAGTTGGCCGGCCAGAAGTACGTCGAAACATATATCGTAGATATCTGCTTCGACATCTCCAAGACCTTCTCCGAAAGTTCGGTGGGGCTCGGAGAACTGTTGGAACGGCGCATACCGCTCGGGCTCTGCGGTGAACAGGGGTTCGCCCTCGCGCTGACCGACCAGTTCATCGACCTGTGTGCGAACCTGCACATGGAGGCGACCGCCCTCTACTACGTAGCCGACGGAGGCGACGTCGAGATTCTCAAGTTCCTGGATATTGCTCTGAGTTGCCGTCAGCTCAGCGCAGAGGGCCGGTGGGCCGAGGTGAGGGAGCGGGTCCACGCCCTTGGTGCACTTGAGAGTGTGTACTACGCGCTGCACTATACGGCTCTGCTCTACCCGGACTCGGTGCCACCCGAGGAGCTGGTGGCGTTGCGCCCGGTCGACTGCCGGTACCTGGACGAGTACGGGGCCTTCGAAGGCAAGCCCCAACAGTGGCGGCAGCCGTTCCTCCACCGGCTTTTCGACCCGCGTCGACCGGATGAAGTGCAGCAGAGCACATCGATCCCGCGGCTGTAGGGCGCCAGAACCATCTCACCTGCTTCGGTCCAGCAGACCCATCTGCGTCGGGTCCCAACCGCCGCCTCCGCACCGCTCGTTGCCGTCCACGCCGCCCGGTCGCGGGAACCGGCCGGAGAACATCCCGCTCAACCCGAACTCGAACGGCGCGCCCAGCGCGTCGCCCACCGCCCAGCCGACGACGGCGCCCGCGACCCGGTCCCGGGCGGCGGCCTCGCTCTGGCAACGGGCTGCTGGACGTCAGACGGCCGACGGGTACGTTGCCTCCAGGGCGGCGCGGACCTTCGCTGCTCGGGGGGACTTCAGCTCGTCCAGGATGGCCAGGGCGGCGCGCCAGGCGGTTCTGGCCGCTTCGGTTCGGCCGACGGACTGGAGTGTGTCTCCGAGGGCGGTGAGGCTGATGGCCTGGCCGTCCAGGTGGCCGATCCGGGTGCGGAGGGCGGTGGCCTGCTGGAAGAGTTCGATCGCCCGTGGAGTGTCGCCGGCCGTACGGCTGGCCTCGCCCATGGCGTTGAGCACATAGGCCTCGATGTACGGCAGGTCGCCCTCCCGGGTGACGGCCAGGGCGGAGTCGAACCGCTCGAAGGCCTCGGTGAAGCGGGCCAGGTTCGCGTACTCGACCCCGATGTTGAGAAGCGTGGTGGCCATCGCATACGGACCGCTGTCCAGCGCTCGAATGGCGACCAGGGCACGCTCGTTCCACACCACCGACTCCTCCGGGCGTCCGGCGAGGTGGAGCATGGCGCCGTAGTTGCTGATGGCCCCGGCGATCAGGCTCGGATTTCCGGACGCCTCGGCCAAGTCCTTGGCCTCGCGGGCCAGTTCGACCCCTTCTGCGAAGCGTTCCAGCCGGAAGCAGTCGTGGACCATGCCGCTGATCATGCGCTGCAGGGCGAGCGGGTCGCCCAGGTCGCGGGCGGTTCGCAGACCGATCGCGTTCATCACCCGGAACTCGTCCCAGTAGCCGAACTGGGCGTAGAACAACAACAGTTGGGCGGGCAGCACCCACGCCGTGGGATCGCCCGGCCGCTCGCCGGCCAGCCGGACCACCGCGACCAGGTTGCGCTGCTCGCGTCGGCACCACTCCACCGCCTGCGCCCTGTTGGGGAAGGTCTGAGCCGGGGCCACGGCCGGGACGTTGTCCAGTCCCCAGTGGTCGCTGCCGGGTCGCAGGTGTTCGCCGACGGCCGCCGCGGTGTGGGTGTACCAGCCGATCAGCCGACTGACGGCCCGCTCGCGGCGCTCCGCGGAGTCGCCGTCGCGGGCCAGCTCGCCGGCGAAGGTGCGCAGCAGGTCGTGGAAGCGGTAGCGGCCCGGTGAGGGGTCCTCCAGCAGGTTGGCGTCGACAAGGATCTCCAGCAGGTCCTCGGTGCGGTGCAGGGACTGGTCGAAGAGGGCCGCGGCGGCGGCCGCGGTGAAGTCCGGTCCGGGGATCAGGCCCAGCAGCCGGAAGGCCCGCGCCGGGCTGAGCGCTCCCGGGTCCTCAAGGTCCTCCAGGCTGGTGTAGCTCATCTGGAAGCTGACGCGCACCGCGGTGTCCTCGACCTGGAGTTCGTCAAGGCGGCGGTGTTCGTCGGCCAGGCGGCACGCGAGCGCGGCGACGGTCCAGGCGGGGCGTGAGGCCAGCCGGGCGGCCGCGATCCGGACCGCCAGCGGAAGCCCGCCGCAGTAGCCCAGGACCTGTTGGACGGCGCCGAGTTCGGCGTGCACCCGCTCGGCGCCGACCACGGAGGTGAACAGTTCGAACGCCTCCGGCGGGGTGAGCACGTCCAGGTGCAGCGGCACCGCGCCGACCAGGCCCGGCAGCCGTCGCCTGCTGGTCACCAGGACCGCGCAGGTGCCGCTGCCGGGGAGCAGCGGACGGACCTGGGCGGTGTCCCGGGCGTCGTCCAGGACGATCAGCAGTCTGCGGCCCGCGGTCAGTGACCGGTACCGCGCGGCCCGGCCCTCCTCGTCCGGCGGGACGGCCTCGTCCGGCTCACCGAGGTCGCGTAGCAGGCCGGCCAGCACCTCCGGCGGGGCCTGGGGCGAGTCGCCGGTCCCGCGCAGATTGACGTAGAGCTGGCCGTCGGGATAGTCGGCCAGCACCTGGTGCCCGACCCGCACCGCGAGCGCGGTCTTGCCGATGCCGCCGATCCCGGTGACGGCCGAGATCACCACCGGCCGCGCGGGTCCGTCCGGGGCTCCTGCGCCGAGCAGTCGGCCGAGCCCGTTCACGTCCGCCTTTCGCCCGGCGAAGTCGCTTATGTCCGCCGGGAGTTGGGCGGGTATGGCAGGCGCGGTGGCGGCCGGGTCGGCGACTGCGGCGACTGCGGCGTCCGCGGCTTCCAGGGCGAGTTCGGGGTCGGCGTTCAGTATCCGGCAATGGAGTTCCTGTACCGGCGCGGACGGCTCGACCCCGAGCTCGTCGATGAGCGTCTTGCGCAGGAGCCGGAACGCGTCCAGGGCCTCGGCCTGTCGGTCCGCCCGGTACAGGGCCAGCATCAGCTGTCCGTGGAAGACCTCCCGCAGCGGCTGCTCGCGGATCAGGGCACGCAGTTCGTTGACGACCTCGCGGTGCCGGCCCAGGGCGAGGTCGGCCTCGACGCGTCCTTCGAGGGCCTGCAGCCTGCTGTCCAGCAGCCGGTGGCGGAAGTCCGCCCCGATCTCGGGGAGATCGGCGAACGGCTCGCCGCGCCACAGGGCAAGCGCGGCCGTCAGGTCCTCGGAGGCCTTGCCCCACCGCAGCTCCCGCGCGGCCGAGGTGCCGCTGGCGCACAGCGTGGCGAACCGCTCGGTGTCCAGTTCCCCGGGGTGCACCTCGACGAGGTAGCCGCCGGACTGCTGACGGACGCGGTCGGCGGCGCCCTCGCCCAGGGAACTGCGCAGTCTGCGCACGTGGTTGTGCAGCGCGGCGGTGGCCCGGGCCGGCGGACGCCCCTCCCACAGCGCGTCCGCGAGCGCGTCGGCCGACACCACCTGGTTGGCGTGCAGCAGCAGGATGGTCAGCAGGGCGCGGGGTTTGGGGGCGGGGATCGGCAGCAGGACGTCGTCCTGGGCGAGGGACACCGGTCCCAGCAGGCCGAATTGCACGCGCAGCTCCAAGCCCCGGGGTGGCGCCGCAGCCAGGTGGTTCGCGTCCGGCTGCGGCATTGATAGGGAAATGTTAGTGCCCGGATAGCAACGCCGTGCATGGTCATCACTGACAGCAACGTCCCCGGTGAGCAATCGGACGAGGACACCCACGCCGACAGGCGACAGCGGCATCGACCCCACCAGCGACGGGGCCGGTCCCGACCGACGTCCCAGCACGAGGGCAATCCAGGATCCGGTCGACTGACAGCTGTGGCTCAGCCGGCCCCTGAGCCGCAGCTGTGAACGGGGCTGACTCGATTGACGGCCGGTTCCCGTCCGGGGTGGGATGCAGCCAATGCGGGGGCTGAGCGGCCCTCCTCGTCAGGGGGACGGAATGAGCAGGACGACGCCGGTGCTTTTCGGGGAGGCCATGTTCTGGGCGGACGAGGTCGCGCTCGGGGTGCTCTTCGTCGAAGCGGCCCGGATCGCCGAGGAGGTGCCCCCGGAGCAGCGGATGCCCTGGTCGGAGGGGCTGGTGCGGACCCTGCGAGTGGACGCGATCATGGGGCACAACCACGCGGTTCCGCTTGACGAGTTCTGCGTCGAGGCGCGCCAGGCCGTGCTGTCCTGGCTCGCGGAGGCGGCGTCCCGGTACGTCGCCCGCGGGGGCGTCAGCCGAGCTGCGGTGGAGCAGTGGGACGTGCTGGACGGATACACGGTCCCCATTCGCGGCACCGGTCACCTCGACCCCGGGCCGTTGGTCGAACTGGCCCAGGCCGTGGCCGACCTGGTCGCAGGCACGCTGCCGGCGGCGCCGGAGGGGCGCTACTGGTACAGCGGGACGCCCGCGGGGCGGGTCCTTCAGGGCGGCCCCCGCGATTGAGTTCGGCAGCTGGGCGGGCGGGCTTCGGTGAGCGACTGGGCGGGATCAGTGGACGGCTGCGAGTCGCGGTCGGCTTTCGGCCAGGGTCTGGGCGGCGGAGGCGACGAAGTCGCGGATTCGGGGTTCGCGCCGGTCCTTCGCCACGGCGAGGCAGGTCTCGACCGGGACGGCGTCGGTCACCGGGAGGTGGACCAGGTCGGGTCGGGAGTACGACCGGGCGACGCTGCGCGGCACCAGGGCGATGCCGTGTCCGGCGGCGATCAGCTCGAACTTCTCCTCGACCGAGGACGTTCGGCGGGAGTGCGCGTCGAGGACGGTCTCGCCGTCCAGGTCGGCCTGGACCAGTGACCGGCGGCCGGCCAGCGGATGGGTCACCGGCAGGCAGGCGACCTTGGGCTCGCGGCCGATGGGGACGGTGCGCAGCCCGGTGTCGTCGAACGGATGGCGCAGGTATCCGACGTCGGCCCGGCCGTCGCGCAGCGGCGCGTCCTGCTCCCACCAGTGCAGGTGCAGCAGTTCGATCTCGACGTCGGGGTGCGTCGCGGTGAACGCGCGGACCGCCTCGGAGACGTGCAGCCCGGGAGCGAACGCGACCACGAGCCGCTGGACGCCCCGGTCGAGCTCGTGGACGCGGCGGACGGCGGTGTCGACGGCCGCGAACACCCCCCGCGCCTCCTCCTGGAGCAGTTCGCCGGCGGGCGTGAGCTGCACGCTGCGGGTCGTCCGCACCAGCAGCGTGCAGCCGAGCTCCTGCTCCAGCGCGCGGATCTGCCGGCTCAGGACGGGCTGGGCGATGTACAGCTGCTCGGCGGCCCGGCCGAAGTGCCGGTGTTCGGCGACCGCGGCGAAGTAGCGGAGCTTGCGCAGGTCGAGATCCATGCTCCAAGGGTATCAATGCCCGAGGGGTATCAATGCCCCACGGGTATCAATCGGCGGCGGGAGGTATTGGACGCCCTGCCGGGCCGCGCGCAGGATTGAACCATGATCGTGATCACGACGCCCACGGGCGACATCGGCAGCCAGGTCCTCAACAACCTCCTCGACAACGCTCCCAACGGCGGTGAGACGTCCAGCGGCGAGACGCCCGGCGGGGAGAAGCTACGCGTCATTGTGCGCGACCCCGCCAAACTCCCCGGGTCGGTCCGCGACCGGGTCGACGTCGTCACCGGCTCGCACGGCGACGCCGACACCGTCGACCGGGCCTTCGCCGGTGCGGACGCCGTCTTCTGGGTCATCCCGCCGGACGCCCGGGCGCCGAGCCTGGAGGCCGCGTTCTCCGGCTTCACCCGCGTCGCCGCACGGGCGTTCACGGCCCACGGGGTCAAGCACGTGGTCGGCGTCTCCGCGCTCGGCCGCGGTACCGCCGTCGCCGGACGCGCCGGGCTGGTCACCGCGTCGCTGGCGATGGACGACCTGATCGCCAGTACCGGCGTGGCCTACCGGGCGCTCGCGAACCCGTCGTTCATGGACAACGTACTCCGCCAGGTCCGCTCGATCCGTGACAACGGCGTGTACGGCGGCACCGTGGCCGCCGACCGGAAGGCGCCGACGGCCGCCACCCGGGACATCGCCGCGGTCGCCACCCGGTTGCTGCTCGACCGGTCCTGGACCGGGACGGACAGCGTTCCGGTGCTCGGCCCCGAGGACCTCTCGGCGAACGACATGGCGCGGGTCATGGCCAAGGTGCTCGGTCGGCCGGTGCGCTACGAACGTCAGTCGCTCGACGACTTCGGCGCGGCCCTGGCCGGCTACGGCTCCGGCCCCGCGTTCGTCGAGGGCATGCTCGACATGATGCGGGCCAAGGACGAGGGCCTGGACGACGGTGTGCGGCGCACTCCGCAGGCCGCCGGCCAGACGTCCTTCGAGCAGACGACCTTCGAGCAGTGGTGTGAGCAGGTGCTCAAGCCGGCCGTGCTCGGCTGAGCGTCGGCACCAGGTCGGCGCATCGGGATAACCGTTGGCTGCGGACGCGGCGTGCGGGCTAGCGTGGGCAGGATGGTCACGGGGGCCATGCGCGGAGCATAGGGGCGCTGCTGTGAGCGGGAGCGGGACTGTCGGCGTGCGAACCACCGACGCGGGAACTACCGGCGCGGGGGCCACGACGACGCTGTGGCGGCCGACCGGGCCCGAGGAACTGGCGAAGGTGGAGGCGTCGGGTTGGCGCGCCTGGCCGCCGAGGCTGCCCGAGCAGCCGATCTTCTACCCGGTGCTCAACGAGGACTACGCGGTGCGGATCGCCCGGGACTGGAACGTGCCCGCGTCCGGGGTCGGCTTCGTGACCCGCTTCGAGGTCGACTCCGCCTTCCTCGCCCGCTATCCCGTGCGCCGGGCCGGGGGTCGGACGATCCTCGAACTATGGGTCCCAGCGGAGGAGTTGCCGGAGTTCAACCGGAACATCGTCGGGCCGATCGAGGTCGTCCACGAGTTTTGGCCGCAGTGAGCGGCAGTTGCCGTCCCGGCTGACCCGAGAGCCCTCGTAGGTGGGGGAGTTGGGGAGGTGGTGGCGCTCAGGTGAACCGTGCTCTACAACGGGTAGCAATACCCGGATGGCAGCACGGTGCGGGCGACGGAGAGGGGCGGGACTGTGCACAGGTCGAGGCGAAACGTTCCGGGGGTGGGGCCGGCCGACGCCGTCGCCCGGGTGCGGTGGGTGCGGCGGGTGCGGAGCGGCGGGGGGCGCCGCTGATGTCCGGCGGGGAGGACCGTGCGGACGGGGAGCGTCGGCGGGAGATCGCTCGGTCCCAACTCGCCCTGTACGTCGAGACATTGCAGGTGACCATGCCTGCGGCGCAGTACGAGCTGTTGATGGAGGTGATCCGGATGTACGTGGAGGCCGGTGGCGGCCGGATCCGGATCAAGATGGACGGCGAGGAGCGCGAGCTGTTCACCCGGGAGGTGCAGAAGGAACTGCTGACCCTGATCGGACTGCTCGGCGCGCTGGAGCCCGGCCACGAGGACCGGGGGGATCTGGTGGTGGCCGAACTCGGCGACGGCGAGCACATCAAGGGGGCCATGTCGCTGGTCCCGGTCGCCAAGGCGGAGAACCCGGAGGAGTTGCGCAGGATGCGCGAGCGGCTCGACAGCGCGGCGGGGCAACGCCGAGCGGACACCGCGGAGGTGGAGGCCATCGCCCGCGCCAGCGGGATGCGCTCCGAGAGCTCAGAGGGCTCCGAGGCATCCGACGACGAGCCGGACCAGGACGATGGCCGGGGCACGAACGGCGGGCGGGGGCCGGGGGAGCGGTGACGTCAGCAGGGGGGTGGCTGGTTCGGGCAGCCGGGGGATTCGTCTCGGGGGAGGCACTCCTCGGCCCAGCGGCCGAGTTCGACCAGGGCGGGGCGTAGGCCCGCGCCGATCTCGGTCAGGCTGTAGCTGACCCGCAGCGGGGGCCCCGGGTTGACCTCGCGGAGGACGAGGCCGGCTGCGGCCAGTTCGGTGAGCCGGTCCGAGAGGATGCGTTCGCTGATCCCCGGGACTGCCCGCCGGAACTCGGCGAAGTGCACCGGGCCGCCCATCAGCGCGGCGACGATGAGTCCGGTCCAGCGCTTGCCGAGCAGCTTGAAGACGCGTTCCACGGAGCTTCCGGCCTCGGTGCAGAACGCCTCGCCGTGGTCGGCTCCCGGAAGTGCCTGCTCCGTCGTCATGGGGACAGCTTACGTGGTGGCATGCCCAAGCTGCAGAATAGTAAGCTGGTGTGGTATCACTAGTTACATACAAAAAAGCACACCCGAGCCGCCGTGCGCCCCACGGACCCCGCGCGCGCCGACGGCGACTATCTGGAGTGATCCCATGGCTACGCTGCTGCACATTGACTCGTCCGCCCTGTTCGAGGGCTCGGCCTCGCGTGAGGTCACCGCTACCTTCGCCAAGGCGTGGCAGGAGCAGCACCCGGACGGCACCGTGGTCCACCGCGACCTCGCCGCCATCCCGCTGCCGCACCTGGACGCTGCCGCGATCACCGCGGGCTTCACCGACCCGGCCGCGCTGAGCGACGAGCAGCGGGCCGCCGTGGCCCTGCGCGAGGAGCTGGTGACGGAGCTGGAGCAGGCGGACGCCGTGCTCATAGGCGCGCCGATGTACAACTTCACCATCAGCTCCACCCTCAAGTCCTGGCTGGACCGGGTGATCGTGGTGGGCCGTACCGCCGGTGAGAACGGCACCGTCGCCGGTACGCCGACCGTCGTGGTGGCCTCCCGTGGCGGGTCCTATGCTCCGGGAGCTCCGCGCGAGAGCTTCGAATTCGTGCAGAATTACCTGGGCAAGGTGCTCAACGGGATGCTCGGCCTGGAGGTCGAGTTCATCGTGCCGGAACTGACGCTGGCCCGGGTCAACCCGGCGATGGCCGGTCTGATCGACCAGGCCGACGCCTCCCGGGCCAAGGCGCACGAGGACGCCGCCAACCGGGGCAAGGAACTCGCCGCCCAGCTCGCGGCCTGACCTGCGCCGGCGCCCGACCCACTCTCCCATCCGCAAGCCAGCGCACGTCAGAAGGTAACCTCGTCATGGCGGACAGCACGACGGCCGAGCTCAGCGTCGGCCACTGGACCCTGGACGCCCCGGCGTCCTCGGTTGGAATCCGGAACAAATCGATGTGGGGCCTGGTCACCGTCAAGGCGACCTTCGCCAAGGTCAGCGGTGTGGGGGAGACCCTGGCTGACGGGTCCGCGACCGGTACGCTGACCGTCACCGCCGCTTCGGTGTCGTCCGGCAAGTCCAAGCTCGACACCCATCTGCGCAGCGTCGACTTCTTCGATGTGGAGAAGTTCCCGGACTTCACCTTCGCCGCCGAGCGGGTCGTTCGGAAGACGGCGGACAGCGCCGAGGTCACCGGGCAACTCACGGTCCTCGGCAACAGCCGTCCGCTCTCCTTCACCGTCCGTACGGCGGCGGCCGGGTCGGACGAGGTCGCCCTGACCGCCGAGGTCGACATCGACCGGGCCGACTTCGGGATGACCTGGAACCGGGGCGGCATGCTCAAGAGCCCGACCACGGTCGTGCTGAGCCTGCGCTTCATCCGCGAATAGCCGTCCGCGAATAGCCGCCGTCCGCGACTAGCCGTCCGCGGTCGGCAGTTGGCGGCGTTTGGAACGCGAGACCGGGCGGGGCCATCGGCCCCGCCCGGTCTCATTCTCATTGCCAGTGTTGAAACTCAGTGCCGCTGCGCCGAGCGAGACGGCGACCATGTCGTGCAATCCGACGCCTGACACATCGGGTACCTCGAAGGCATGGTCGGCGACGGGTTCCAGCCGGCGGTGGTTGACGAACCGTCAGTTACGGGAGCGTCCACGACTGGTTGGACGAGCCGGTGCAGGACCAGATCTGCAGCTGGGTTCCGGACCCGCCGAAGCCGGTGTCGTCCAGGCACTTGCCGGAGGCCGGGTTGAGCAGTGCGCCGTCGGACTGGTGCTCCCAGACCTGGGCGCCGGTGCCGTTGCAGTCGTACAGGTCGACCGTGGTGCCGTTGGTGGTTCCGGCCGCGTCGATGTCCAGGCACTTGCCCAGCACCTGAAGGGTGTTGCTGGAGGTCACGGTCCAGTCCTGGGCGGTGGTGCCGTTGCAGGTGTAGACCTGGACCGGGTTGAAGTCGGCGGTTGAGGCCGAGCGGTCGTCCAGGCACAGTCCCTCGTAGCCGGTGACCTGGCCGGACGCGGTGGTGCCGCCCCCGCCGCCGGTGGTGGTACCGCCGGTGATCTGGTTGAAGATCCGCGAGTAGGCGTAGCCGGTGGCCTTGTCGTACTCGTCGATCTCCCAGAAGGACAGCTCCTGAACGCCGTTGGCGGCGGCGAAGCTCTCCAGGGTGGAGGCGTTGGCCTGGGTGAAGTTCTCGTTGTCGTCGTTCTGCCCGGCGATCGGGGTCAGCCCCTCCAGGGCGTATCCGGCCGAGGTGGAGATCCCGTACAGGCTCGCCAGCTGCGAGGCGGTGTCGGTGGAGGCGGACTCGGCGTCGGCGAGCGCGTTCTGGCCGTCACCGAAGTCCATGGTCATCAGGTTGACCACGCTGACCTTGACGCCTTCGCTCTTGGCGTTCTGCAGCACGCCCAACTCCTCGGAGGGCAGCCCGTTCGGGGCCACCGCGAGGGTGTAGTCGACCTGCACCGACGGGTCCTCGGCCTGGAGCGCGGCGAGGGCCTGGTTGCGGCGGGTGTTGGACGCGGAGTCGTCCAGCACGCTGCCTTCGATGTCGAAGTCGAGCCGGTTGACGCCGAGGGTGTTCACCACGTTCAGGTAGGCCGCGGTGAGCGAGGTGACCGAGGTGCAGGTCTGCGCGATCTCGTTGGGGTTGCTGCCGTCCGGCGCGCCGCCGAAGGACGGGATGATGGTGCCGCCGGACGCCTCCAGCGAGCTGATCTGCGAGTTGTACGCACCCACCGAGGCGCCGCTGTCGCCCCACTCGGGGGTACAGCCGGACTGCGGGACCAGGAACGCGAGGGTGTAGTCCTTCAGCCCGGTCGCGCTCAGGTCGGCGGCCATGTCGCCGGCGTTGCCCGAGTCGATGTACAGGTACGGCGCGGCGTAGTGGGCCGGCAGTGCCGGCGCGGCCTGGGCGGTACCGGTACCGGTGAGCACCATGCCGACCGCGGCCAGCGGGAGCGCGGCGGCGGTGACTGTTCTCTTGGTGCGGAGCCAAGACATGAGTGTCCTCCTGGGGGGACGTTCGAGTGCCCGTCTCGGCCGTTCCACGGCGCGCCGGTCGGCGCGGGGGCGGAGACGGCGGAGCGGGACGTGGGGGTGTGCACGCCAGGTGGTCACGGCCGACGGTGGTGCCGTGCTGCCGTACCTGCCGGGCCAGGCGCAGGCCGGGGCGCGGATCGGGGGGCGCGCCAACGGCCCGCGTTCAAGAGGTTGAACGGGGGAGGGTCTTTCTATGACCCTTTGTTCAAGGTGTGATTGAACTAGTGAGCCATGCCCGCGTCAAGGGTCTGGACCAATTTTGGGTAAGGATGATTACCGATCGGCCCGGGCAAGGGGTTTCCCACTCTCCCCGCCCGGCGCGGGGCGGCAACGGCCCGCCGGGCGAAGGATCCTGAGGTCACGGCACTGGTTCACGAAGCGAACCCGGGTCGGGGCGCGAGCTGGGAGCGTGTCCAACGCCGCGCGCCCGCCGGCTCACTGCCGCGCCCCCGCGCGCCCCGGCGCGCCCCCGCTCACGCGGCGCGAGCGGCAGTGCCGGCGGCGGTGCGGGCGGCGTCGCGCCAGCGCCTTCGCCGGACAGCCGTTCGGAGCAGCTGATCCACCGGCGGGACCAGGGGTCGCCGCTCCCGGTATAACTGGCGTTATGAACAGAAAGCCGCCGTCCACCGGGTCGGTCACGCTGGAGGACGTCGCGCGGGTCGCCGGAGTGTCCCGGGCCACGGTCTCCCGGGTCATCAACGGCAACACCACGGTCGACCCGGCCATGCGCGAACTGGTCGAGCGCGCGGTCGCGGAGACCGACTACGTGCCCAACCGCGCGGCCCGCTCGCTGGTGACCCGCCGCACCGACTCCATCGCGCTGGTGGTCTCCGAGGCCGAGCAGCGCGCCGTCGCCGACCCCTTCCTCGGTCGGATGTTCACCGACCCCTTCTTCGGTCGGGTGGTCACCGGCGTGATGGAGGTGATCCGGCCGCGCGGCGTGCAGTTGGTGCTGATGCTGGTGGACGACGCCGCCTCGCGCGCCAACCTGGTCAGCTACCTGCGCCAGGGCCACGTCGACGGCGTGGTGCTGATCTGCGGCCATGTCGCCGACCCGCTGCCGAGGATGCTGGCCGAGGCCAGGGTCCCGGCGGTGCTGTCCGGACGCCCCGGGCGGACCACCCCGATCAGCTTCGTCGAGGCGGACCAGCGCGCGGGCGCGGCGATCGCGGTGGAGCACCTGATCTCGGTCGGACGGCGGCGGATCGCGACCGTCTCCGGACCGATGGACATGCCCTCCAGCCAGGAGCGGCTCACCGGCTTCCGTGAGGCGCTGGCCGCGCACGGGCTGACCGAGGCCGGCATGGTCGAGGGTGACTTCACCCAGGCCGGGGGAGCGGCGGCGATGCGCCGCCTGCTGGCCGAATCCCCGGACTTCGACGGCGTCTTCATCGCCTCCGACCTGATGGCGCTCGGCGTGCTGCCGGTCCTCGGACGCGAGGGGCGCAGCGTCCCCGGGGACGTCTCACTGGTCGGCTTCGACGACAGCAGCGCCGCCCTGGCCTGCGACCCGCCGCTGACCACGGTCCGTCAGCCGCTGGAGGAGATGGCCTCGCGGATGGCCCAACTGCTGCTCCAGCAGATCGGGGAACCGGCCGAGGCCCTCCAGTCGGCGGTGTTCCACCCGACCCTGGTGGTCCGCGAGTCGGCCTAGCGGCCGCCGCGGGGTGCCGCCCCGGGGGACAGGGTGCCGACGGACGCGAAGTCCTGGGCGGCAGCCGCGGCGTCCCGGTAGAGCACGGTGCGGAATATCCCGGAGACGGCGGCCCCTGCGAGCAGCGCGGACACCAGCAGCAGGGCGGCGACCAGTCCGCCGGCGATGGTGACCGCGGTGAGGTTCGACTCCACTCCCAGCATGAATGCCATGATTCCCACGACCACTGAGAGCAGCATGGGCAGCGCGATCCACAGCGAGCCGTAGATCTGGCGCGAGAAGGTCCCGCGCAGCATCCCCGCCGATCGGCGGGCTCCCTCCACCACCCCAAGGCCGTCGATCACCATGGCCGGTAGCGCCAGGTAGGTGGCTACCGCCCAGCTCGCACCGA
>Ga0302311_10003831_pt1 | contig 16341 bp, 13 predicted proteins | sample III_Palsa_N1_3_FD_200449 | JGI IMG/M metagenome (GOLD analysis project Ga0302311, IMG submission 200449) | Peat permafrost microbial communities from Stordalen Mire near Abisko, Sweden - III_Palsa_N1_3 | ecosystem: Environmental > Terrestrial > Soil > Palsa > Peat permafrost | place: Sweden... | reverse complement strand
TAACCCAGGAAGATCGACGGCGTTCGCAGGTGGATCTGCCCGACGTCGCCCGCGCCGAGCACGGCGCCGAACTCGTCGCGGATCTGCACTTCCACGGTCGGCTGAGCGGGCCCGGCGCTGTCGGGAACGCTGATGAACAGGTCCCCGCCGGTGATCGTGCCGAGCCCGGTGCTCTCGCTCATGCCGTAGCCGCTGCCCAGCCGGACCTTCGGGAAGCGCGCGTGCAGGTCGCGCACCAGCTGGGGCGGGAAGGTGGCCCCGCCCGAGCCCACGCTGACCAGGGAGCTGACGTCGTAGGAGGCCAGCTCCGGATGGCGCAGGATACGCCAGAACTGGGTCGGCACACCGCTCCAGGCCGTCACCGAGTGCTCCGTGGTCAGCGCGAGGTAGGCCGCCGGGTCCCAGGCGCCGGGCCGGGCGAAGACCAGCTTGGCATGGGCGAACGCGCCCGTGATGAACACGCCGACGAGGCCCGAGATGTGAAACATGGGGCTGGTCAGGATGGAGATTGTCTGCGCGGGCGGCTGAGCCGGGGCGGTGTCGCCTGCGCCCGGGACCGCGGCCGCGCTGAGCGCCCCGCTCAGCATCTGCACCATCCCGAAGTTGATGATGTTGCGGTGCGAGAGGGTTGCGCCCTTGGGGCGGCCGGTGGTGCCGCTGGTAAAGAGGATCACCGCCGGGGAGTCCTCGGTGATGTCAGGCGGGGCGGGGACCTGCCCCCGGTAGGACTCAGATTCGGCCACCAGCGCGTCAATCAGCCTTACCGGCAGCTGCGCCGGCCCCGAGTGGTGATCGAACCGGGCCAGCCGCCGTTCGTCCCCGGCGATCAGGACCGGGCCGGTCAACTCGATACCGGCCTGCAGCTCAGGTCCCGCCCACCATCCGTTGAGGCTGGTGACAATCGCCCCCAGGGTCACGGTAGCCCACATCAGCAGCGCGTACTCGGCCGAGTTGGCCGCCACGATCGCAACCCGGTCGCCCGCCTTGACCTGGTACCGCTCGGCCAGCAGGACCCCCAGCGCATCGATCTGCGACAGCGCGTCGCGGAACGTCCAGGTGCGGTCGGGCGAGGCCAGGAAGACAAGGTCACGGTAGTCGGCGCTGTGCCGGTTCAAGGTTTCGCGCAACGTCTTCGGCCGCCGGGCGAAGACGGTATGCGGGCATCCGAGTACCGGCTCGGTCGTCAGCTCAAAGGGGCCGTCGGGTCCGAGCAGGGCGTGCCGGGTCTCAGCCGCGATCACTTCCGCCCCCGCCCAGCGCAGGTGCGCGGAAGATCCGTCTTTGGATTCTGTCACGGTCTCGCCTCTTGGTCAGTCTCGCCGGACCTGGCCAACTTCTGCGAACTAGACCCCAGTTTCGGCTAAGTCGCCGAGGATCGTCAAGGACCACTCCCACGGCTGACCGTGAGCAGCGGAGGTCGGGCCTTTGCTTGCACGAACTGAAATCCCAATCTAGATTGATAACACATAGACAGTGACCCTGATGATCGCGTCGGAGGCGTTAGCCATGGCCGAACTGTCGTTTCCCATGTTCGACTGCGACAACCACTACTACGAGGCGCTGGACGCGTTCACGCGTCACCTTGAGCCGGAATACCGCAAGCGCGCGATGCAGTGGGTCACGCTCAACGGGCGGCAGCGCCTGCTCGTCGGCGGCAGGATCAACAAGTTCATCCCCAACCCGACCTTCGACCCGGTCGCCGCTCCGGGGGTGATGGACGAGTACTTCCGCGGGCGCAACCCCAGAAGCGCCGACCCGTCGAAGCTGTTCGGCGACCTCGAGCCCATTCGCGCGGAGTACCGTGACCGTGACGCTCGCCTCGCCGTGATGGACGCGCAGGGCGTGGCAGCCGCCATCTTCCTGCCGACGCTGGGCGTCGGCATGGAGCAGGCGCTCATTGCCGACCTCCCGGCCCTGACCGCGGCCTTCCGTGCGTTCAACCGGTGGCTGGAAGAGGACTGGGGCTTCGCCTACCAGGAGCGTATCTTCGCCTCCCCTTACATCACGCTGTCCGATCCCGCCAACGCGGTGAGCGAACTGCAGTGGGCGCTCGAGCACGACGCCCGGTTCGTGGTGATGGTCGGCGGCCCGGTCATGACCGAGCGGGGCTCGCGGGCGCCAGCCGACCCGATGTTCGACGGGTTCTGGCGGCTCGCCAGCGACTCGGGAATCACCGTCCTCTACCACGGGGGCGAAACCGCCTACACCAAGTACCTCGGCGCCTGGGGTGAGAGCGACTTCACCGAGGCCTTCCGGGCCAGCGCCTTCCGCAGCCTGGTCTCGAGCGACGCGCTGCACGATACGTTCGCCAGCCACCTCGCCCTGGGCCTGTTCCATCGGTTCCCGAACCTGCGGACGGCCTCGATCGAGGCCGGCACGGCCTGGGTGTTCCACCTGTTCGAGAAGCTGACCAAGACGTTCGGCCAGGTGCCGCACCTGTTCCCCGAGGACCCGCGGGAGACGTTCAAACGGCACGTCTGGGTCTCGCCGTTTTACGAGGACGAGCTGGCCAGCCTGCTGGGCCTGCTCGGCCAGGATCACATCCTCATGGGCTCGGACTACCCGCACGTCGAAGGCCTGGCCGAGCCGCGCAGCTACATCAAGGACCTGGAAAACTTCAACTACACCCCCGAGCAGTGCCGTGCGGTGATGCACGACAACGGCAAGTACCTGTCGGTCCGCCGGCCGGCCAGCTGAACCGGTTCGCCCCTGCTGCTGGCCAGGTATGAGAATCTAATTCTCGTTCCCGCTGTTAGAATGCCCCCAGGCCACGGCGCTACGCCGTGCGGTAGAAGACCAGCGGGAGGAGACGGATGCTACGGGCTGCTGGGCCCCCGCCTCCTGAGGAACTCCGCCGCGACCTACGGGAGCGCCGGGAGCGTATTGTGCGCGCGGCGCTCAAGGCGCTGGCGGGCAGTGACCACGAGAGCGTGAAGATCTCGGAGGTCGCCCGGGACGCCAACGTTGCCCTGGGGACGGTCTACCGGTACTTCTCATCCAAGGAGCACCTGTTCGCGGCCGCGTTCTATGAGTGGCAGCATGCCATGAAGGTGCGTCTGGAGAAGAGCGCGCTCGCGGAGGCACCGGAGCAGGACCGGCTGCGCGAGGTCTTCCACCGCACGATCAAGGCGTTCCAGGTCCAGCCGCAGTTCTTCCGCGTGCTGATGGCCCTCCAGACGACGAACGACTCCTACGCGGCCGAGGTCTACGAGTCGCTCAGCGTCCAGTTCGAAGAGATCGTCGCCGCCGCCTTCGACGGGCCCATCGAGGGCGACAGAAGGGCCGTGCTGGTGACGTTGCAAGCGGTGCTCTACAACTCGCTGCGGAGCTGGGTAACGGGACGCGGATCGATCAAGAGCGCCTACGAGGACGTCGATAACGCTCTTCGGCTGATGTACCGCGCCTGCTAGGTCAGTCCCTCGACCTGCACGGGGTGCGACAGCACCGAGCGCTGGAGGTACCCGAGCTCGTTCCACTCCGACGCGTCCGGCTGGGTGCGGCCCCGCTCGTCGGTCGCCCGGACCCGCAGGACGTAGTCGCCCGGTTCGGGGGCCCAGGGGAACTGCCACCGCACCCAGGCGCCCGGTATCTCGGGGGAGCGCAGATCGGCGGGCCGCCAGGGCCCGTCGTCGACCCGGTACTCGACCGCCGCGATCGCGACCTCCCCGGCGAACGCGCGGCCGCGGATCATCTGCCGCTCCGCCCGGAGCCGGGCCGGCCAGGGCAGTTCGGTCAGCACCGACAGCGGCTGGGCGGTGATCGCCGGGCCGCGAGCCGGGCCGTCGGACGCAAAGCCGGGACCGATCAGCACATAGTCCTCGGTGTTCCAGGGCACGTACAGGTGCCGCTGGCTGACCTCGATCCGGTCGAGCCACTTGATGCTGGCCGCCCCGAGCCAGCCGGACACCACCATCCGGGCGGGAAATCCATGGTCAGCGGGCAGGATATCCCCGTTCATGGCCAGCGCGACGATGGTGTCATCGGCCCTCGCCTTGGCCAGCGGCATCGGCCGGCGGGCCCGGATCGCGTCGAGCGACTCGGGCATCACCTCGCGCGCGCCCGGCGCCAGGCCGGCTGGCTCAAGCAGGTCGCGCAGCCGGACCCCGGTCCACTCGGCGGTGCCGATCGCGCCCCGTCCCCACTGGGTGCCCTTGAAGGTGGCCGCGAACTCGTCACCGAGCAGCACCCGGCGGTTGCCCGCGCACTCGATGGTGCGGATCACGGACACCAGCGGGAACCGGTTCCACAGCTCGTCGTAGCGGTAGCTGACCGACTGGCGCACGCCATCGCCATCGATGTCAAGCGTCCAGTCGGTTACATCCACCTGGGGCGTGGGCGCGTGGCTGCGGACGTAGAACCGGTCGTTGGGGACGAGATAGCCGGGCATCCGATCCGGCCGGGTGCCGTAGTCCAGCCCGGTCCCGGTGTCCTCCATCAGCTCCGGAGGTGTCGGCTTGACGAGCTTGCGGCCGGCCGGCGCAGGAGCGCTCACCCCTGCACCCTCCCTCGATGCGGTCGCCGTCAAACGTGGTTCCCGGCCAGCACTACACGGGGATCAGGTACTGAGACTCGCCCGAGCGCAGGTGGTTGCCCCTCCAACCCGGGCGGACCTACTGGCCCGCGTCATCGGCCCGGAGGCCGGCTATGTTCCCCGCCGGGCCGGACCTACCGGCCCGCGTCATCAGGTCGCAGGCCGGCCAGGGTGACCCCGACCAGGCGGTCGACCGCCGCCGCCGACGGCAGCGCGGCGGATGCGGTCAGCGCGTGCAGGCAGTAGGCGGCGAGTTCCGCCGCGGGCACGTCGGCCCGCACCTCGCCGCGGGCGGCGGCCTCGCTGATCAGCGCGGCGATGAACTCGTCCAGGTGCGCGTGCGCGCGGCCGACGTGCTCGCCCTGGTGCAGCGCCGCCGCCAGGTCGCCGCTATGCGGTCGCCGCTGGCCTGACCGGGCGACGTAGGCCCGCAGGACCGCCTCGAGCCGCCCGGCCGGCCCCGTCGCCTCGCTGACCGCGGCCAGCTGGCGCAGGTGCTCGCAGATGTGCCGTTCGTGCCAGGCGGCCAGGATCGACTCGATATCCGGGAAGTACTTGTACAGGGTGGCCCGGCCGATGCCGCTCCGCCGGGCGATCAGGGACATGGTCAGGCCGGTCAGCCCGTGCTCGTCGACCAGCGCCGCGGTGGCATCGAGGGTCGCATCGCGGACGGCGTCGCGGTGCGCCGCGATCGTCTCGCCCCAGATCCTCGGCATCACCGGATCGTACACTGTGCCAGCCCCGTGACAGAATGTCTTGACGGCGACACATTGTCTCGTAAAATTACGATCATGCCCGCCTCCTCCGCCCGCGTCCCGACCGGCCGCGCTGCCCGATACCTGGCCCAGCTGTGCAGTCACGGCCGCTTGATGAGCCGTCTCGCCCGCCATCGCGGACCAGGCCACGATCAAGATCAAGATCACGGCCACGGAAACGACGCCGCGGCGCCGATAGCGACCGCGAGCTCAGCCGGAACCGAAGGGATCATCGACTTCGGCTGGGGGCGCTGCACCCTGCGGGCCGCCCCCGGCGAGCTGACCCTGTACGCGGAAGCCACCGACCCCCGGCGGCTGCGGCAGATCGAGGACGGCATCTCCGCCCGGCTGCAGCGCATCGGCCGCCGTGACCAGCTCACCGTCACCTGGACCGAGGCCTCTTCTTAGCTATAGTCGCTCACGGCCGGGCTTGTCCAGAAGTCGGTCGAGCCGCCGTCGACGTAGATGTCGGGACCGCTCCAGCTCATTCCCGTGTCGGACCAGGAACTGCCGTCCGGGCTCACCGTGATCGTGTCGCCCGAGCCGGCGTCGCCGTCGGAGTCGGTCGCGGTCGCGGAGTAGGTGTTGCCGCCCAGCGGGGTGAGCGTGACGTTCACCGAGGCGTTGTCGGGCGAATCGTAGTCGTAGGACGGCGCTGCCCCCAGCGCTGCCTGCTGCTCGTTTGCGACCGACTCCGACAGCGTGCTGACGTCGTCGAATTGCCCCGACGAGGACACCGGCGCGGACGTGACCGGGAATTCCACGTACGCGTTGTTGCCCCCGGTGCAGACCTCGTAGCCGGTCCCGCTGGCGGTGCAGGACATCGTGTAGGTCAGTCCCGTGGCCGGGCTGAAGGCGGTGACCGAGCTCGCGTCGCCCGAGGACTCCCAGGCCGACTCGACGTTCTCCGCGAACGGGCAGCTGGTGACCGCGTTGACGGAGATGCCGCCTTGGTCGGCGGGGGAGCCGCAGTCCTGGGAAGCACCGGCCGGGGCGGCCGGGGCGGAGGCGGCCGGAGCCGGCGCGGCCTGGGTGACGGTCGGCGCGGGCTGGCCCGCCGCGGTCTTAGCGGCCGCCGGAGCCGGCGTGGCCGCGCGAGCGGCCGGCGTTGTCGCCGCCGCCGGGACCTCCTTGACCGTGATCGTGCCGCCGCTGCACCCGGCCGCGGCGACAACCGTGATGACGGCGGCGCTGGCCGCGCCTGCGATGGGCTTGTTCATGGCGCCCGCCCCTCAGCCGTTGGGGTCTTGCATGGGAACGTCCTGGCCGGTGGACGGGCAGTAGCCCTCGCCCATCCTCACGTAGTAGCAGCCCTGGGCGTTGGTGGACGTGCCGGGCGCGGGGCCGCCCGGGTTGTCGATGTACTGCTGCTCGGTCTCGCCCGTGGGGTTGCAGTCGCCGAGCTGGTAGCCGCTGGCGAAGTTGCACGGGTTGCCGGTTCCGCCGCCGAAAATGTCCCCCAGGTAGCCCGCCGCGGGGGCGGCCGATGGGGTGGACGGCCCGGGCGCGGCCGCGGGCGTGCTCGCGGCGGGCGTGCTGGCGACGGCCGTCGCCGTCCGGGTGATGGTCTCGGTAACGGTCGGCCTCGGCCGCGCGGTCTTGATCGCGACCGGAACGGGCTTCGCCGTCCCGGTCTTGGAAACGGTCGGCTTAGGTTCAGGCGCGCGGACCACGGTCGTGCTGGTGGTCCCGCACGCGGTGACGGCGGCCGCGACGATGGCCGCCACGCCCGCTGCCCCGGCGATTGGCTTCCTCATGATCGCTCTTCCTCATCATCCCCACCACCATCCACCCCCGTTCCAGCTGAAACCGGCCATACCCGCAAACCGACCGACGATACCGGAACGGAGCCCATGAAAATGTTGTTTGCCCAGTTCAGCGCCGTCCCAGCCTCGGTCACGCCGGGTTCGGGGAGCCGGCTGGCCGTGCGGGCGGAGCCAACGGTCCGTTCGGAATGATTAAGATGTTGAATTCCTGCCCAGGAGCTCCTCGATGGCGCTGATGGCCTGGGCGTTGCCCGTGTACAGGACCGCCTGCAGGCCGGCCTGCCGTGCTCCCTCGACGCAGCTCTCGACGTTGTCGAGGAACGCCACCTGGGCCGGCTCGACGTCCAGACGCGCGCAGACCAGGGCGTAGCTCCGGGGATCGGGCTTGCGCAGGCCGCATTCGTGGGAGTAGACGAGCTCGTCGACCAGGTCCTCGAAGCCGTACGCTTCCTGCTCGCGCTCCCTGGCGCCGACGAAGCTGTTGCTCAGGATCCCGGTCCGGTAGCGCGGGCGCAGCCGGCGGGCGTACTCGATCAGCTCCGTGTTGGCGGTGCCGAGGTAGTCGCGCCACAGGTCGGCCATGAACTCCGTCAGCTGCCGCTCGTCAAGGCCGAGGCGCTGTCGCGCGGCCTGCTGCACCTCTGCCTCGCTGACGGTGCCGACCTCGCCGCCGCGCCAGGCATCGGCCATCCGCTCGCCGAGCTCGCCCGGGGCCAGCCCGAGCCTGGACTCCCAAGCGGGCACCCAGCCAAGGTCCGGGGTGATCTCGAGCACGCCGCCAATGTCGAATACCACCGCATGGATCGTCATGCCCACGATGATGCGCCTGGCCCCCAGGGCCAAGGCAAGGCAAGCGGGCCGGGCTACCCCTTCAGCCGCTGGCCGGTGACGCCCCAGACCAGCTGGTCGATCGGATCCGGCTCCGGCACCGCCAGGTTGACCCAGGTCAGCCCCTGGAGGAAGACCGGCAGGTCGTCCGTGTTGGCATCGGGCAGCAGGACCGGGACGATGACGCAGCCCCGGCTGACGGACTGCTGGATGAACGCGTAGATCTCCCTGGTCTGCCAGGGGCCGGGCTGCGCGCCGATAACCAGCGCCGCCGCCGGGACGCGGGCGATGATTTCCTCGAGCTCCGGCTGCCATTGCAGTCCCGGACGAAGCTGGCGCTCGTCCATCCACGGCCGCAGGCCGCGGCTGCGGAGCCGCTCGGCTATCGAGCGGACGGCGTCCTTGTCCCGCCAGCTATAGGAGAGGAAGACATCGTGCTCGGCAACATCCTCTTTTCCGCGCAGCACGGCGGTTTTCCCCCGCAGCACGGCGGTGGCGGCCTCGATCTCCCGGCCGGCGTCGGCTGACGCGTTCATCTGCGCGGTGGACTGATCGGTGCCATTCGCCTCGTAGTCGTCCGACAACGAGACTCTCTGCTCGCAGACCGGGCAGAGGATGCTCAGCCGGCCGCGGCGACGGACCTCATGGACCATGCCCGCGGTGAACGCCAAGCCGCAGTCCGGGCAGCTGTACTGGCGCTCCCTGGTGATGCTGCCCGGCTCGGCCCAGCGCTCGAGGTGGGTGTGCACGAAGCGTTCGAATTGCTTCCTGGTGTCGTCCGGTACTCGGTCGTACCCGATCAGCAGTTCGGCCTCGCCCTCGACCTCGGATCTCAGGGCGACGACGCACGTCCCCTCCTCGGCCGCGAACCGAGCGGCTGACTGCCAGGTGTTCGCTCTCCTGAACCGGTCGCTCCGGGTCAGCCGGACGATCAGCGTCGCGTAGATGCTCTCTATCGGCCCGGCGAAGCGGAAGATGACCCCGTGCCCCTCGGGTATCTCGGACGTCGGCAGGTCGCGCCGGTAGGCCGAGGGGAAGACGAGCTGAACGCCGTCCCCGGTCGGCTCGCGGAGCACCAGCTCGTGCAGTAGGAGCTCCTCCAGGGTGGCGAGCACGAGCAGGCGCTCCTGCAATTGGTCGGGCACCCGTTCCGCCGCCGGAACCGGGAAGTCGACGTTCACCACCGCGGCCTCGAGGATGCAGCCGAGCCCGTCCGGCTCGTCCCTGGCCGCGTTCACCATCGCGCCGGCGTACGCGTCAAGCAATTCCGGCTGCAGGAGCACGTAGTCACCGAACTTCAGCCGCTTCACCAGCCCGGCCGACTCCAGGCGGGCGATGCACCCCTCGAAAACCGAGGTCAGCCGGTCAGGCGAGGGCGCCGGCGCGTCGGCCGCGGCCGGCTCGCGGGCGGGCTCCGGCCCGGTCAGCAGCTGGACGCCGCTCGGCACCTCCGCCTGGAACAGTCGGCACAGTTCTTTGATCGGCGCTAGCAGGATGCCGCGTCTCTGCTCCATGACGAATTTCTTCACCGCGGCGAAGACGGTGGTCGAGGTGACCTCCGCAATCCGGGACCAGTCGATCGCCGCCAGCAGCTCGGAACGGAGCAGGTCGGTGTTGGTCCCTTCCTTCGCGCTGGTCTTGAAGTACTGAGCGAGCCCGAAGTCCGCCATCAGCTGCTGGATTCTCTGATCGGAAACGTTGATGCCGCCCCGATCGGCCCGGGCCGCGACCAGGAAGGTGGGCAGCCCGCCGTCCGCCGCCGGATAGGCGTGCCGCACCGCCCGGGCCCAGTGCCGCACCCCGGCCAACGGCGTGGTCTCGCTCTTCGCGTCGAACAGGATGAGCGCCACCGCCGCGCCGTCGAGGTGGAGCTGATGAACGATCCGGTAACCGGGCTGGCCGGCCAGGTCCCAGAGCATGACCTCGCGGCTGTCGCCGGAGGGCTCTTGCTCGTCGGCGGCCGGGTCGGACGTCTGGAGCTGCCAGATCCGCCGCCCGTGGGTCGACTCGGTGGGCTCGAACTCCTTTCTGGCCAGCACCATGGCGAGGCCCGACTTGCCGACCCCCGAGTCGCCGAGCAGCAGGACCTTGGCGTTGACGTAGGTGGTGGTGGTGGCGGGCGGAGTGCTGTCAACCCGGTCCCAGCCATTGACCAGCAGCAGTTCCGTCGATCCGGCGTCGACCAGCGCCAGCAGGCCGGACACGGCGCTCACGGCCGGCCGGGTGAAGTACGCGGCGACGTTGCGGTCCGCCTGGCTTCTGTCCCACAGTTGGGTCGGGGTCTCGGCCAGCGACCAGGCGAGCAGTTCGCCCCGGGCCGACCAGATCAGCGCGGTGCGCCGCTCGGGTACGAATACCAGCCCCGCCGCCGCGATGGTCTCCACGACGGTGGCCGACACCGGGTCGTCCGGGCGCCAGACCTGCAGCGTCGCGTCCATCGAAGCGGAGATGAGCCATTCATCGTCGATCCAGTCGAGGCCGGTGACGGTCTTCGAGTGATCGTCGAACTGCCGCACCTGCTGCCCGGTGGCGGCATCGAACACCGAGACCGAGGACGTGCCGGTGGTACAGGCGAGCAGGCGGCCAGCGGGCGACGGCACCAGGCTGACACCTTCCGGGTGAGCGTTGGACATCCGCTCCCTGGCCAGCACCTGGCTCCAGATCACCGCTCGGTCTGGCCCGATCACCGTCAACGTCATCCGCCCGGGCGAGGACGCCGTCAGCACCGCCAGCCGGTCGCTCTCGGGGAGGAAGGCCATCGCGCTGGCCGGCCCGAGAGCCAGCATCCGGCGCTCCGCCTCCTCAGCGGCGACCTGTCCAGACAGGTCGATGACCCGTCCTCGACCGTGCTCGTCACGGAAGGCGAGCTTCTCGCCGCCCGGTGACCAGGTCAGCCCGGGCGCTGGCGCGCAGGCCTGCTTGAGCGGCCGGGCCGCGTGCGGAGCGTCGCCGGTGCCCAGGATCTTGATCCGCTGGCCGACCGAGAGCGCCAGCCGGTCGCCGGCCGGGGAGAGGGCCACGCTGATCGGCTGGTCGCCGCGGGTTGGCCATGAGTCGGCTGCCCGAACCTGCCGCCGGGTCCAGGGCCGGTATTCATCGGGGTCACGAGGCGCCGCTCCGAGAGGACCATCGGACTCTTGAGGCACTGGAACCACTCCCGGCCATAAGATAAACACATCACCCGCGGCCGTATCACCGACAGGCCCACCAGCACTTTTTAACCGCCTAGCCTCGTCCGCTCAGCATATCCCGGGGATACCCATGTTCTTTTCTGCGCTGTATTCTAATTGTTATGGCAGATCGTGAGCCAAGCATACGGAACGACGCGGTACCTTGGTCTAATTTTGACGCTGACGAGTACTGGAGTAACAACTACGCCTCGGTTCTGCCGGAGGACGCGGAAATTATTCAGTGCGCCAGTAAGTTCCTGATCGAGGCCTGCGGGGAACCGGCGCGTCTCAAGCAGGCCGTCGACGTCGGGGCCGGCACCAATCTCTATCCGGCGCTGCTGATGCTTCCGTGGGCCGAGCGGGTCGTCTTCACCGAGTTCGCTTCGCCCAATGTCGATTGGCTCAGCCAGGATCTGGCTGATGCGCCAGGCGAATGGCGCTGGCAGCCCTTCTGGGACCTCGTCGCGGGGATGCCCTGCTACCGGGCCGTCGAGCATCCCCGGCGGCTGCTCGCGGCCGGGCACGACGTCCGGACGGTCAGTATTTTCGACTTGCCCCCGCGTACCTGGGACCTCGGCAGCATGTTCTTCGTCGCGGACGGCATGACCACCGACCAGGAGGAGTTCGAGGCCGCGGTGCGCGCATTCCTCGGCTCGCTGCGGCCCGGGTCGCCGTTCCTGATGGCGTTCATGGAAGGTTCAACCGGATACGACGTCCGCGGTCAGCGCTACCCGTCGGTGGAGGTCACCCCGCGGTCCCTCGACGCACTGCTGGCCAGGCTCCCCGTCGCCGACGCCAGCGTCCTGCGGACGGACAACTCCGTCCGCAGGCTCAGGCCCGGGTATGACGCAATGCTGCTCGTCACTGGATTCACCCTGGGGTTATGATGACGCAAAGGCACACGACGGCACAAATAAGGCACCCGCGCCCGCGCCCGCGCCAGGGCCATGATGGCATCGAGGTCTTCGCGATCCCGCGCGATGCGCTACCGTGTGTTCTCATGGCAGACGTTGAAGAGAATGTTCTTCGTAACGCCGGCGCACCATGGAACATGTTTTCGTCTAACGACTACTGGCGTCGGAACTATAGCGAGCTACAGGCGGAAGATCGCGAAATAATCCGCCGTGTGAGTGATTTCTTTGTATCAGCGTGCGCGGGCGGCCCGCCTGTTCAGCGTGCCATCGACGTGGGCGCCGGGACGAATCTCTATCCCGCCTTGCTGATGCTCCCGTGGGCGGAGCGAATCCTGCTGGCCGAGTTCTCCAAGAGCAATGTCCTCTGGCTCCATGATCAGCTCGCGGATAGCAGCTCCCCGTGGCGGTGGGACCACTTCTGGCATGAGATGCAGCGCGGTAAGGGATACGCCGACATCGACCGCCCGCACGAGCGGCTGCGTAACGCCTGCGCGAGCGAGCAGGGACACGCGGGGATCGAGCAGGTGAGCGTGTTCGACCTGGCCAAGGCCCGGTGGAACCTCGGCACGATGTTCTTCGTGGCCGAGTCCATCACCGAGGACCCGGCCGAGTTCGGCGCCGCGGTCGCGTCCTTCGTCGGCGCGCTGACACCAGGCGCCCCGTTCGCGGCGGCCTTCATGGCGGGCTCGAACGGATACCCGGTGGACGGCACTCACTTTCCGGCCCTGCCGATAGAGCCGGACGACGTCGAGCGGCACATCACCGCGCTCGGCGTGCATGAGCTGAGCGTGGACCTGCTGGAAACGAGCCACCGGGTACGGGACGGGTACACAGGAATGATCGTTGCCACCGGTTTCGCGGGCGACGAGAGCGACGCCAGCGACCAGTGACAATGCCGGGAAAGCTGAGGCCGGAGAGCCATGGAGATCCAGACACGGCGACACATCCTTGAAATCTGGCGCGCGACCGTTAGCCACTGTTTCCGCGACGGCACGTGGAACTGGGGCGGCCATCGCAGCGGGCGTAATTCGATCAGTGACGCCGAGCAGTTGCTGACCATCCTGTACCCGGCCACCGCCATTGACTCGCTGAAGATCGACCGGGTCGACCAGACGGCGGATGACGTGCTCGACTCCCTCAGCTCGCTGGGTAACGCGCTGGACATCCCGCGTCGGCTGATCGCGGTGCTCAGCGAGTACATGACCACCTACATGGTCGACGGGACACCGGACTTCTCCGGCGGCACTTACTTCGACGTCCCCGGTCAGGGAGAGATGCCCGAGGCCGAGCAGCTCAAGCTGCACGTGGTCGACTCCTACTCGATGTCGGTCTCGCTCTGCCTGGCCACGCTGGGCTTCCTGCAGGTCTACCGCGAGAGCAGCGTCAAGAGCCAGCGGATGCAGCGGGAGGTCGACGAGCTGCAGAAGCTGTCGTCGAAGCGGCTGACGGCGGCCATGGTGGGCCTGCTGCGCAGCTTCACGATCAACACCTTCCTGCCGACCGATCCGCCCGGCGAGACGCTGAGCCGGATGATCAATCAGGGCAATATCGCCTCCGAGAACCTCGTGCACGACCTGCTCGCGGATCTGGCCCAGGTCAGGTCCAGCGTGCAGAAGGAGCTGACGCTGGGGCTCGGCCAAGTGGCCGATGAACTGGACAACCCCGGGCGGCTGTTCGAATGCGGCTGGTCCTGGGGCGTCGTTGACGGCGCGACCGAGATCATCTCGACCGAGGACGTCGGCGAGCAGCCGACCGGGACGGCCGCCGCCCGGCCCTACATGTACTTCACCGTCGTCGCCCTTGACGGCATCCAGGACCTGTTCAGTGAGCGGACCCGCATTCTCGGGCTGCTGAGCGAGGAACAGCAGCGGCTGGCCACCGCCCTGCAACTGCGGTGGGACCTCACCCGGCAGTTCTGGGCCAAGATCGCCACGTTCGGCGGCGGCCGCCGGTGGCCGATCGAGGACCTGCCGTGGATGACCTCCGATGGCGACGAGAACGACTACTACTCGCTCCTGCTTACCTCGATCGTCATCGAGGGCGCCGCCAGCGAGCGGACGCTGAACGTCGACATCGAGCGGGTCGCGAACCTGCTCGAGGAGCTCGCCGACCGCGGCCGGATCACCCGCAGGCCAGCCGTGCGCGACCCGGCGATCGGCCTGCACATCCCGGGCATGCGGCTGACGCTGTACGGCAGCGAGAAGGTGGCCGAAGGCCCCGCGCTCCGGTGGACCGTCTCCAGCTACGCCTCGCTGGTGCTCAAGCGGCTGCTCCGGGTTGCTCAGCTGATGGACGACAACGTCACCCGGCTCCGCTTCCTTGATCTGGCCGACCAGATCTGGGCGCACCTCGAGCAGCGCCGGATAGGAGCGTCGTACGGGCGCGGCCTGTGGGACGAGCCGACCCAGGCGTTCACCGGCACGCCGTTCAGCCCGTACGGCGGGCCGTCCTGGTACCACACCGAACGCGTCGTCGAGGCGCTGGTCGCCGCCGCCAACGTCACCCTGACGCCGACCGGATCCGCCAACCCGGATCTCATACAGCTCGCCGCCCGGCTGATCGCCGAGGCGGAGCAGCGGTTTGACGAGGAACTGCTGCGCGGGACGGACGACGCCGGCGCCCAACTGCGGGAGATGTTCCAGGTCGTGGTGGCGAAGCTGCGGCGGGCGCGCAAACTGCTGGACGACCGGCCGGGCACCGCGGTCGTGCTCGCCTCCGATGTGCTCCGCGAGCTCGACACCCTCGACGCCGCCCGGCAAGACACCGCCAGAATGAGCTGACCATGATCGTCATCGCGACATCGGACAAGGGCGGCACCGGCCGATCGGTGACCGGGAGCAATGTCATCTACCGTCGTGCCCTGCAAGGCAGCGACGCGTGCTACGTGGATTTCGACTTCGGCTCGCCGACGGCGGGAGCGATCTTCGGCATCAGCGCGCTCACCCGCGGCACCAAGACCGGCCATGGCACCCACTCGTACCTGCTCGGCCGGTCGCCGGCCGAGGAACCGTGCGATGTCTGGCAGCACTCCGATCGCCTCGACCTCCGCCAGCGCCCGCCCGGGACCGGGCGGCTCGTGCTGGTTCCCGGCGACGCCAACGGAGGCGAGTTCTCCTTCGACGACGCCGTGGTTGACCGCTGCATCGACCTCTTCCTCCGGCTGCACGGCGAATTCGAGGTCGTGCTGGTCGACCTGAGCGCAGGGCGCTCCTACGCGGCCGACATCGTGATCGCCGCCACCTCGTCACCCGCGCTCATCAACGTGACCACGCGGTGGCTGGTCTTCCACCGCTGGACCAGGCAGCACATCCTGGCCGCGCACGGCCTGGTGTACGGCGAGCGGGGGCTGCTCGACATCAGCGAGGCGCAGGGCCGCGACCGCGATCAGTTCATCGACGACATCCGGTTCGTCCGCACCGCCATCGTGGACCCCAACGCCCCGGACCTGTCCGGGTTGCGGCAGGAGCAGCTCGCCTGGCTGCGCGAGGCCAACCGGGGACTGCAGCAGCTAGCGGCCGAGCTCGGGGTGGGACGGTCCACCATGCTCGGCGCGGTGCCGCTTGACCCCATCCTGCAGTGGCGCGAGCAGCTGATCACCGACAGCGACGTCCGGGCCAGCCGGGTCGCCAACGAGGCGACGACCGAGGCGTTCGATTCGATCGCCAAGAAGATCACCGACGACTCCGCCTGGGAATCGCTGTGACCGAGGTCAAGACCGAGTTCCTGGAGACCAGCGCCGACCTCAAGGTCGAGTCGCTCGCGCTCGCCCACGTGTCGGTCGAGATCGGCCATCTCTACATGGAGGATCTCGAGGACGGCCTGGACGCGGTCCGGCGCAGCTTTGCCGCCGCGGCGCCCTGGGCCCATACCGCCCGGATCCCGCAGGCGGTCGGCTGCGACAAGAAGTCCGTCCGGGTCAGCACCTGCTTCCTCATCGACGACTATTTCAGCCGGTTCTCGTCGCCAGCGGAGGTAATCCCCATGGTGTTGGCCGCGGCCGAGCGCGAAGGGGTGGAGATCGACTACCTAGCGCGCGAGTCGGCCTGCGCCAGCGCGAACGGCGTCAGCCCGGCCAGCCTGACGCTCGGCAGCCTGGTGACCGAGCCGGTGCCGGGAACCACCGGCGGCCGTCCGCCGCTCATCGAGTCCGGCTGGCTGACCAACGGGCAGCGGTCGCCCGGCACCTCGCAGGCCGAGGCGATGGCCAGGCGAATCCCATGGCAGCCGCCGCTGGAGAGCGCGCGCCGACGGCATTCCATCTTCGTCGACGTGGAGCTCTGGGATGAGCGCGGCGGGCAGCGGACCTGGTCGTGCCCGATGCTGGCGGCGGTCTGGCAGCTGATGCGGCTCGGGCTGCTGCGCGACCGCGGACGGCCA
>Ga0302311_10003829_pt1 | contig 16347 bp, 17 predicted proteins | sample III_Palsa_N1_3_FD_200449 | JGI IMG/M metagenome (GOLD analysis project Ga0302311, IMG submission 200449) | Peat permafrost microbial communities from Stordalen Mire near Abisko, Sweden - III_Palsa_N1_3 | ecosystem: Environmental > Terrestrial > Soil > Palsa > Peat permafrost | place: Sweden... | reverse complement strand
CGGCGCGCGGGGGATCATCTCACGCAAGCTCTCCGGCGTTCCCGGGTGGGTCTGGGACGGCGCCGGCGAGAACCCCTATTTCGCCTTCCTGGGTGCGGCGGACGCCTTCGTGGTGACCGAGGACTCCATCAACATGGTCGCCGAGGCCGCCTCCACGGGAAAGCCGATCTACATCGCGGCGGTCGACGGCGGCCAGCGCCGCAAGCGCCTGTTCCACGCCGACCTGACCCAGCGCGGCGTGATCCGCCCCTTCACCGGCGCCTACGAGGCGTGGAGCTACGAGCCCCTGCGCGAAACCGATCGCCTCGCCGAGGCTGTGGTCGGCAAGATGAACTCTGGAACCGCCAGGCTCTGAAACCTGTTGTCGGGTCCAGCGGCGCATGAAACAAATTCCGTCGCTGCGCGCTTCGTCGTGTGCGCTGACGATTTCGGGGCGGGGGCTTAATTGAGCGACGAAAGCGTACTGACCGGCAGGCGCGTGCTGCTCGTCGAAGACGAGGCCCTGGTCGCCATGCTGGTCGAGGACATGCTCGCGGACGAGGGCTGTGAAGTGGCCGCGACGGCATCGCGGCTCGGCGAAGCCCTGGCGCTGGCCGGCGACACCGGCCTCCTGATCGACCTCGCCATCCTCGACGTGAATCTGGCCGGAGAGCCGGTGTTCGCGGTCGCCGAAGTACTGGCCAAACGCGGCGTGCCGTTCGCCTTCGCCACCGGCTATGGCGCTGGCGGCCTGCCCGAGGCCTGGAGACGCCGGCCGACCCTGCAGAAGCCGTTCACCGCCGCCGACGTCCACGCCGTGCTCAAGCAGATCGTCGCGGAAGGCTAGAGCGCGTTCCGAAAAGTGGGAGCCGGTTTTCGGATCAAGCGCGCGTCAAACCAAAACCCTGGAGCGCCGATCTGATCCCATCAGATCGGAACACGCTCCAGGCCGCAAGAACCGGGTCGCCTCCGACGTCCCGCCGACCTACATTGCGGTGATGGTCCAGGGCCTGCATATCTTCGAAACGGCGATCGGCCCCTGCGGGCTGGCGTGGAGCGAGGCGGGCGTCACCGGCGCCGCCCTGCCCGAACCTTCAGCCGAAGAGACCCTGACCCGGCTCAAGCGCCGCCGGCCCGATGCCGAGCTGCGCGAACCGCCGGCCTTCATCCAGGCGGCGGCGGCCGCGATCGTCGCCCTGACCCGGGGCGAGACGATCGATCTCACCTTCATCCCGCTCGACCAGCAGGGGTATCCCGAGTTCGACCGCAAGGTCTGGGCGATCACCCATGCCATCCCCGTGGGCGAGACCCTGACCTATGGCGACATCGCCCGACAGCTCGGCGACGTCGCGCTGTCGCGCGCGGTGGGCCAGGCGCTGGGCGCCAACCCCATTCCGATCATCGTGCCCTGCCACCGGGTGGTGGCCTCCGACGGCCGCACCGGCGGCTTCTCGGCCCCCGGCGGCGTCGCCACCAAGCTGAAGCTGCTCAACATCGAACGCGCCGCCACCTCGCCCGAACCCCTGCTGTTCGGCGACCTGCCGTTGGCCGTGCGGCGGTGATGTTTCCTTCGCCCCTCGTGGGAGAGGGAAGTCAGCGCCGTCCGAATTCCTGCCTGTAGACCGCGCCGATCGCCGGCAGGCCGCCGTCGCTGATCCGTGAATTCACTCCGCCGTCGGTGCGATCCCAGTAGTTGTGATGCGACAGGCGGGGGCCAAGGCCCTTGATCCACTCCGCCATCCGGGCGGTGAAGACGGTGGCCCGGTCGCTGTCCACACCCCACTCGGAAATGCCGATCAGCTTGTGGTGGGCGCCGGCGAACCGCTCGAGCCAGTCGAGCCCGCGGGGCTGGGTCTTGCGATAGCCGAAGATGCCGGCGCCGTTGTCGGTGCGGCCCTGATCGTCGAACTGCTTGCGGTAATAGACGTCGACGCTGATCACATCGACCACGTCGTCACCCGGATAGCAGCCCTCGGGATCGAGCTCTCCCATGCCGATGTTGGGGCACCAGTCGAAATAGAAGCGCGGCGATACCTTCTTGAAGATGCCCACGATCCGGCGATAGCCGGCGATATAGGGTCTGCCGTCCCAGACGCCGTAGACGGATTTCGAAGCCTGGGACTGATCGGGAATATTGAACTCCCAGGGCGGCCGGATGCAGATACGGCTCTTGTCCTCATCATAGGCGGTCAGGATCGACCGGGCGATGCGCTCGTAGAGGGCGTCGTGCTGGCCGCCGTTGAGGCTGTCGTAGGCGCCCCAGCCGCCGACCGGGACCGACCACTGCACCCTGCGCCGCCGCGCCAGGACCTTGCGGCCGATGTCCACGATGTAGTCGACGGAGGCCTCGAGCTTCGGCCAGCTGTCCTGGTTGAAGTAGAGCAGGTCGTGATCCTGCGGCCGCCCAAGCCAGCGCGCCCACCGCTCCATCAGCACGGTATCGTTGCCGATGATGGCGCCGAGCTGCTGGGTCGGAATGGCGTCGAGCTTGACCGCGGCCTTGACGGGCGCGTTCTTCGCGAGGGCGGACGCCGACAGCGACGCCATCGCGAGACCGGCGGCGCCGGCCTGCAGCAGCGATCGCCGATCGGGAGCATCGCGGTCGAAGCTGGGACTTGTCAGAACATCCTCCTGGCTAGGCGCCGAGCGAACCATCATCGTTAGCATATTGTAAAGCGGTACGATCCACCTGTGGCGTATTCGACTGTCTTTGTCGGGGGATGGTGCGTTCTGTTGCAGGCGGAACGCTGTTCGGGCAGCATAAAACCTGAGGCGGAACTGCGCGGGGGAGGGCCGGGCCGATGACGCGGACGAGACTACTCTCGCTTGACGCCATGCGCGGATTGGCGGCGCTCACCGTCCTGTGTCACCACATCGAGCGGGAATACAGCCTAAGTTTCGGCTTCCCCTACGGCTATATGGCCGTCGATTTCTTCTTCCTGATGAGCGGCTTCGTCATCGCCGGCGCCTATGAGCCCAGGATGGACAAGCGCATGGGGCTGGCGTCGTTTGTGGCGATCCGGCTGAAGCGACTCTATCCGATGATCTTCCTGGGCGCGCTGCTCGGCGTGGGGGCGGCCTTCTCCAGGCACTCCAATCCGCAGACCCTGGTCTGGGGCGGGGTAAGCGCGCTGACCATCGTTCCGTTGCTATGGTCGGCCGACGTGCTGTTCCCGGTCAACATCCCGGAATGGTCGCTGTTCTACGAGCTCGTCGCCAACCTGCTGCACCGGATCCTGAAACCGATGCTGAACGTGTGGGGCGTCGGTCTCTGCGTCGTGCTCTCGGTCCTGGGCCTGGGGCTGGCCGGCTGGAAGTTGCACGCCCTGGCCAACGGCTGGTCGCCGGGCACCTTCTGGGGCGGCTTTCCCCGCGCCTTCTTCTCCTACTTCCTCGGCGTCCTGCTCTACCGGCTGACCACCAAGGGATGGCTGAAGGTTCCCTCGCTGCCGCTTCCGCTGCCGATGCTGGCCTTCGTCGCCTTCGTGGTGCTGGAGGGCGTCCTCGGTCGCCGCATCCCGCCGAGCGCGTACTGGCTGGCGGCGATCGCGGTGGTGTTCCCGATCATCTTCCTGTTCGCGGTCAACGCCAGCATGCCGAAGGCCTTCGCCAAATTCGCCAGCGGCCTCGGCGATCTGTCCTATCCGCTCTATGCCGTGCATGTGCCGCTGCTGGTGCTGGCCGATCCCGTGGTGCTCCACTTCACCGGCGTCCAGCGTATCGCGGCGGCCGCCGTCGCGGCCGGCGCCGTGGTCGTGATCGCCCTGCTGCTCAACGCCTTCTACGACAAGCCGGTGCGCAAGATGCTGGAGGGCCCCCGCCGCGACCCGGCGCCCGAACCCGAAGCACAGATCGCCGCACCTTAGACTACCTCCTCCGCTGCGCGGGTGAGGTAGTCAGCGCGCGTGTGTGAGCGCGACCAGGGCGATGGCCAGCGCCCCCACCGACAGGCCGAGGGCCAGGCCGGTCCACAGCCCTCCGCCCGAGCGGGGCTCCGCCACCACCACCGGCGGCGAGACCGGGTTTTCGGCCCAGCGGGCCAGGCCTTCGATGATCCGCGTCCCCTGGTCAGCCAGGCGGCGGGCCTGGGCGAGGGGCGAGAGCTCCCGCGCGATCCAGCGCTCGACCACCGGCTTGGCGGCCGACCAGATGTCGTGGTCGGTGTCGATACGCCGCGCCACCCCCTCCACCGAGGCCATGGTCTTCTGCAGCAGCACCAGCTCGGGCCGCAGGTGCATGTCGAACACCGCGGTGATCTCGAACAGCAGGCCAAGGAGCCGGCCCATCGAGACGTCCGCGGCCTTGCGTCCCGCCACCGGCTCGCCGACCGCGCGCAGGGCCTGGGCGAAGGCCTCGACCGAGTGGCGCGCCGGCACATAGCCGGCGTCGAAGTGCACCTGGGCCACGCGGCGGTAGTCGCGCTGCAGGAAGCCCCACAGGATCTCGGCCAGGAACCGCCGCTCGCCCGGGCCGAGCCGGCCGACGATGCCGAAGTCCACCGCGTAGAGCTTGTCCGGCGGGGCGGCGAACAGATTGCCTTCGTGCAGGTCGGCGTGGAACACGCCGTGGTCGAGCGCCTGGGTCAGGAAGGCGCGGACGATGTTATCGGCCAGGGCATGCCGGTCGAAGCCCGGTTGTTCGAGGGTGGCGGGCGAAGACAGCGGCGAGCCCTGGATCCACTCCGTCACCATCACCCGCTTGGCCACGCCCTCCCACACCACCTCGGGCGCAGCCATGTAGCCGTCCTTGGCCATCACCTCGCCGAGCTCGCTGCAGGCCGCCGCCTCCAGCCGGAGGTCGAGCTCCAGCTCCAGCGACCGGGCCACCGTCTCGGTGAAGCCGATCATCTCCAGGCGCCGCGCCTCTTCCGAGAACCGGTAGGCCACGCCGGCCGCCAGCCGCATGGCGGCGAGATCGGTCGCCACACGCTTCTCGACACCGGGGCGCAGCACCTTGACCGCGACCTTGCGCCCGTCCTTCAGCACCGCCGGATGCGCCTGGGCCAGCGAGGCGGCGGCGACTGCCGGCTGAAAGCTCAGGAACAGGCTCTCCACCGGCCGGCCCAGGGCCTCCTCGACCGCCGCGCGGGCCACATCGAGGGGGAATGGCGGCAGCCGGTCCTTGAGGTGACCGAGGTCGTCGGCGAACTCCAGACCGAACACATCGGCGCGGGTGGACAACAGCTGGCCGAGCTTGATCGCCGCCGGCCCCAAGGTCTCGAACGCCTCGGCCAACCGCTGGCCCGGCCGGCCCTTGCGCGCCTCCCGGCCCGAGAACAGCCGCACGGTCCGGCCCACGGCCCGCAGGCTCGGCGGCAGGATCGGCTCGATCTCGCGCGGGATCAGCGCGTCATAGCGCACCAGCACCCAGGCCGCGCTGATCAGCCTGAAAAAGGACGACACGCCGCCGGCCATGTCCTCAGATCGCCCAGCCGTGGTGGAGCGCGGCCACCCCGCCGGTGAAGTTGGTGTAGCCGACGTTGGAGAAGCCGGCGCCGCTGATCATCCTGGCGAAGCGCTCCTGGTCCGGGAAGCGGCGGATCGATTCAACCAGATACTGATAGCTGTCGCGGTCGTTCATCACCGCCTCGCCGATGCGCGGGATGACGTTGAACGAATAGGCGTCGTAGAAGGCGCGGAGCGGGATGGCGCGCGGGCGCGAGAACTCCAGGCACAGGAACCGGCCGCCGGGCTTGAGCACCCGCCGCGCCTCCCTGAGCGCGGTCGGGATGTCGGTGACGTTGCGGATGCCGAAGCCGATCACATACGCATCCGCCGAGGCGTCGCGGAGCGGCAGGCGCTGGGCGTCGCCGACCGACCAGGCGATCTCGGGCTCGGAGCCCTTTTCGCGGCCGGCGGCGATCATCTCGGCATTGTAGTCGATGATCAGGATGCGAGCGTCGGCGCCGCCCCGGCGCTGTTTGGCCTGGCGCGCCAGCTTGGCCAGCCGGCGGGCGATGTCGCCGGTGCCGCCGGCGCAGTCGACGATGGTCTCGCCGGGCTGCGGATTGAGCCGCGCGGCGGTCATGTCCTTCCACACCCGGTGCACGCCGACCGACATCAGGTCGTTCATCAGGTCGTAGCGCCCGGCCACCCGGTCGAACACGCCGCGCACCAGCGACGGCTTTTCCGCCGGATCCACGTCCCTGAACCCGAAGCTGGCTTTGGTCTCGCTCATGCGCGGAGCCTTAGATCAAAACAGATGCGGACGTAAGCGACTGGCGTGACCGCCCGGCGTGGCCTATCTGCCGCCGATGCCCGAATTGCCCGAGGTCGAGACCGTACGCCGGGGGCTGCAGCCCCATCTGGAAGGCGCGACGCTGACCCGCGTGGTGCAGAACCGGCCCGACCTGCGCTTTCCCCTGCCCGAGGACTTCGTCCATCGGCTGACCGGGGCCGCCATCCGCCGGCTGGACCGCCGCGCCAAATACCTGCTGGCCGAACTCGACACCGGCGAGACCCTGATCGCCCACCTCGGCATGACCGGCCGGTTCCTGGTCGGCGAGCACAAGCCCGGAGAATTTCATCACCCGGCGGGTGACGATCCCAAGCACACCCATCTGGTGTTCGAGACCGATCGCGGCGGCCGCATCGCCTTCAACGACGCCCGGCGCTTCGGCTACATGGACCTGATCCCCACCGACCGGCTGGATCAGCATTCCTACTTCAAGGGCCTGGGGCCTGAACCGCTGGGCCCGGATTTCAACGCCGCCGCGCTGAAGGCCGCGCTGGCCGGCAAGAAGCAGAACATCAAGGTCACCCTGCTCGACCAGCGCATCGTCGCCGGGCTCGGCAACATCTATGTCAGCGAGGCCCTGCACCGCGCGCACATCCACCCCGAACGCCCGGCCGGATCATTGAAGCCCGCCGAGCTGAAGCGTCTGGTCGAGGCGGTGAAATTGGTGCTGGAGGAGGCGATCACGGCGGGCGGCTCGACCCTGCGCGACTTCCGCGCCGCCGATGGCGAGCTCGGCTATTTCCAGCACAGCTTCCGCGTCTACGACCGCGAAGACGCCCCCTGCCCCACCATCAGCTGTCACGGCGCCATCCGCCGCATCGTCCAAGGCGGCCGCTCCACCTTCTTCTGCCCGGTGTGCCAGAAATAGGGGCCCGCACGCCCGGTTTCGTAGTGTGGCCCGGGTTTCGTAGTGTGGATCGAATGGTCTATGACCGCGCCCGCGCAGCCAGAGGAGCCCTGCCATGACCGACTACCAGACCCTGCTCGTGGAGCGTCATGAAGCGGTGGCGCTGGTGCGGCTGAACCGGCCCGAGGCGCTGAACGCGCTGAACTCGGTTCTGCTGGGCGAACTCTCGGCCCTGCTGGACGTGCTGGAGGCCGACGACGGGGTGCGCTGCGTGGTGCTGACCGGCTCGGAGCGCGCCTTCGCCGCCGGCGCCGACATCAAGGAGATGTCGACCAAGTCGTACGCCGACATGTTCAAGGAAGATTTCTTCACCGCCCCGGCGCGCCGGATCGAGCGGTTCCGCAAGCCGATCATCGCCGCGGTGGCCGGCTATGCCCTCGGCGGCGGATGCGAGCTCGCCATGATGTGCGACTTCATCCTGGCCGCCGACACGGCCAAGTTCGGCCAGCCGGAGATCAACCTCGGCGTCGCGCCCGGCATCGGCGGGACCCAGCGGCTGACCCGTTTCGTCGGCAAGTCAAAGGCCATGGAGATGATCCTGACCGCGCGGATGATGGACGCGGCCGAAGCCGAGCGCGCCGGCCTGGTCAGCCGGGTGGTCCCCGCCGACACCCTGATCGATGAGGCGCTGAAGGCGGCGGCCAAGATCGCCGGCCAGTCGCCGCTGGCGGTGATGATGAACAAGGAGCTGGTCAACACCGCCTACGACACCACCCTGACCCAGGGCGTGGCCGTGGAGCGGCGGCTGTTCCACTCCCTGTTCGCCTTCGACGACCAGAAGGAAGGCATGGACGCCTTCGTCGAAAAGCGGAAACCCGACTTCAAGGGGACCTAGTAGCTGGCCTTGCCCGACCAGGTCAGCCAGCGCCGCACGCCATAACCGGCGGTCGTCGGCGCATAGCCGTAGCCTTGCGGCGCGTAGCCGTAGCCGCCCTGGCACGGCGCGGGGCCGCAGGGCGGGGGTGCGGATTGCGGGCACGCGCCGGGGCACGGCTGAGGCGCATAGATCGGCTGCTGGTAGACTGGCGCCGGCTGGTAGACCGGTTGCTGGTAGACGGGTTGCTGGTAGATCGGCGCGGGCTGGGCGTAGACCGGCGGCGCGTAGTTCTGGGCGTAGCTGATCGGCGGCGCGATGACCGCCGGCGCCAGTTCGAGCGTCTCCATGGTCTTGAAGCTCAGATAGCCGCCGTGCTCGATGTGGCGTCCGTCCTGGAAGCGCTTCACCGCCTCGGCGGTCGAGGCGTCATACTCGCCGCCGTAGCCGCCCTGGTAATAGCCCCAGTCGTGCAGCCGGTGCTGGATGTGGCTGATCTTGTCGCGCGTGGCGTCCTTGTCGCAGATCACCCGGATCCAGCCGTAGCGCTCGGGCGTGAAGCTGACGGTGGGCTGGTAGCCCTGCTCCCACACCTGGCACCAGACCGGGCCGACCGCGCCGGGCGGCGGCGGGCTCTGCACCCACTTCAGGTGCGGACCCGAGGGCGGGCCGTAGACCGGCTGGCCGGGCACCACCACCTTGGCGAAGCACTGCCCGGCCTTGGCGTCGGCGGGCGGCTCGGCCAGCAGGCCGTCGTCCGGCTTCGGCGCGATATAACCGGCTGCTCCATAAGACCCGGCGCTATAAGCGCCGGCTGCGCCGGCGTTGGCGTAACCCGAGGCGCCGTAGACGGCCGAGCCGGTCGAGGCGCAGGCGGCCAGCGGCGCGGACAGCGCGATCGCGGCGGCGGTGAGCAGGGTTTGAGCACGCATCACTTCAACCTTCTGGACGGCAGGGCGTCCCGTTTTGGCGCGCCCGGCTCGTTTCCCCCGGCAGGCGAGCAAACCCCAGGCCGAAGCCGGGCCCGCAGCCCTCATGGACTTGCGCCGCGCCGGGCCTTACCGAAGGGCCGCAAACCTGAGGACAGTAGCGTGATCGAAGCGGTGATCTGGGACTTCGGCGGGGTGTTCACCACCTCGCCGTTCGAGGCGTTCAACCGCTATGAGAAGGCCCGCGGCCTGCCGCACGACTTCATCCGCACGGTCAACGCCGCCAACCCGCTCGACAACGCCTGGGCCCTGTTCGAACGGGCCGAGATCACGGCCGAGGAATTCGACCGCATGTTCCGCAAGGAGGCGCTGGCCTTCGGTCACGACGTGCCGGGCGCCGACGTGCTGCCTCTGCTGGCCGGCGACGTGCGGCCCAAGGTGGTCGAGGCGCTAAAGGCCTGCAAGGCGCGGGGGCTCAAGGTCGGCTGCATCACCAACAACGTCCGCAGCGGCGAAGGCGCCGGCATGGCCCGCACCAGCGAGAAGGCCGCCCAGGTGGCCGGGGTCATGGCCCTGTTCGATGAAGTGATCGAAAGCTCCAAGGCCGGCGTCCGCAAGCCGGACCCACGCATCTACCAGATGATGCTGGACGCGCTGAAGGTGGCGGCGCCGGGCTGCATCTACCTCGACGACCTCGGCATCAACTGCAAACCCGCCGCCGCCCTGGGGATGCACGCCATCAAGGTCAGCGGCGAGGCGCTGTTGCTGGCCGATCTGGAGCGTGCGGTTGGGTTTCCGCTCTTCTCAGGCCAACAAATATAACCCGTCATCCTCGGCCTTGTGCCGAGGATCCACGCTGGTCAAGTCAACGACGGATAGAGATCGATCCAGTCCGGATTGTCGCGCTCGATCAGGTTGATCTTCCAATGACGCGGCCAACGCTTCAGCGACTTTTCCCGCTGGATCGCCACGATCATTTCCTCATGCGGTTCGTACCAGACCAAGTTCTTTAGGCCGTAGCGCTTGGTGAAACCTTCGAACACGCCTTCGCGGTGTTTCCAGATACGATCGGGCAGATCGCTCGTGACGCCGATGTAGAGCGTTCCCCGGATGCCGTTCGACATCATGTAGATGGCGATGAAAGGGCGAACTCGGCTCATGTCAGAGTAGCGGAAACGTGGATCCTCGGCACAAGGCCGAGGATGACGGGGTTATTTGGAAAACGCTTCTAAATCACAACGGAATATTGTCGTGCTTCTTCCAGGGGTTCTCCAGCACCTTGCCCTTCAATGACTTCAGCGCCCGCGTCACCCGGCGCCGGGTTTCGCGGGGCATGATCACGTCGTCGATATAGCCGCGGCTGGCGGCGACGAAGGGGTTGGCGAAGCGGGCCTTGTACTCGGCTTCGCGCTCGGCGAGCTTGGCGGGGTCGTTCATGTCGGCGCGGAAGATGATCTCCACCGCCCCCTTGGCGCCCATCACCGCGATCTCGGCGGTCGGCCAGGCGTAGTTGAAATCGCCCCTGAGGTGCTTTGAGCTCATCACGTCATAGGCGCCGCCGTAGGCCTTGCGGGTGATGACGGTGATCTTGGGCACAGTGGCCTCGGCGTAGGCGAACAGCAGCTTGGCGCCGTGCTTGATCAGGCCGCCGTACTCCTGCTTGGTCCCCGGCATGAAGCCCGGCACGTCGACGAAGGTCAGGATCGGGATGTTGAAGGCGTCGCAGAAGCGCACGAACCGCGCCGCCTTGCGGCTGGAATCGATGTCGAGCACGCCCGCCAGCACCTGCGGCTGGTTGGCGACGATGCCCACCGGCTCGCCGTCCAGGCGGCCGAAGCCGGTGATGATGTTCTTGGCCCAGTCGCTCGATATCTCGAAGAAATCGGCCTCGTCGACGACCTTCAGGATCAGCTCCTTCATGTCGTACGGCTTGTTGGGGTTGGACGGGACCAGGGTGTCGAGCGAGGGCTCCTCGCGGTCGAGCTCATCGTAGCTTTCCCGCACCGGCGGCTTCTGCCGGTTCGACAGGGGCAGGAAGTCGACCAGCCGGCGCACCTGGGTCAGGGCCTCGAGGTCGTTGTCGAAGGCGCCCTCGGCCACGCCCGACTTGCCGGCGTGCACGCGCGCGCCGCCGAGCTCCTCGGCGGTGACGATCTCGTTGGTGACCGTCTTCACCACGTCCGGGCCGGTGACGAACATATAGCTCGTATCCCGCACCATGAAGATGAAGTCGGTCATCGCCGGCGAGTAGACGTCGCCGCCCGCGCACGGCCCCATGATCACGCTGATCTGCGGGATGACGCCGGACGACAGCACGTTCTCGAGGAAGATGTCGGCATAGCCAGCCAGGCTCTCCACACCCTCCTGGATGCGTGCGCCGCCGGCGTCGAACAGGCCGATGATCGGCGCACCGACCTTGGCCGCCTGGCGCTGCACCTTGACGATCTTCTCGGCATGGGCCCCCGACAGCGAGCCCCCGAACACGGTGAAGTCCTTGGAGAAGACGTAGACCACCCGGCCGTTGACCGTGCCCCAGCCGGTCACCACCCCATCGCCCGGCACGCGCTGGTTCTCCATGCCGAATTCGTGGCTGCGATGCTCCACGAACATGTCGAACTCCTCGAAGGAATTCTCGTCGAGCAGCAGGGCGATCCGCTCGCGGGCGGTCAGCTTGCCCTTGGCGTGCTGGGCCTGGATGCGGCGTTCGCCTCCGCCCGAGCGGGCATGCGCCCGGCGGCGCTCGAGTTCTTCCAGGATTTCGTGCACGCGGTCCTCACGGAAAAGTCACCTCCTCGTGGTAGAAGGGCTGGCCGCGCCTGACAAGTTTGCGCGGTGGAAGTCTCTGTCGGGGAGATCCCTCATGACGCCGCTTTTCGTTCTCGCCGCCCTGGCCATGGCCCCGGCCGCACAAACCCAGGCCCCGGCCAAGCCCGCCGCAGCCGCAGCCTCCAGCCCAGCGCCGTCCTTCCGGGTGCCTGGCCCGGAGGACGAGGTGAAGGCCGAGGGCGCGCTGACCTCGACCATCGCCGCCTTCGAGAGCGGCAAACCCAACCTCAACGACATGGACGACGCCATCGTCGACGCGGTGAAGACCCAGAGCGGCGCCCTGACCGCCACGCTGACCCAGCTCGGCGCGCTGAAGAGCCTGGAGTACAAGGGCTACGGCCCGGGCGGCGTCTGGCGTTACCGCGGTGAATTCGCCAACGGCCAGGCCGACCTGTCGATCGCCTTCAGCAACGCCGGCAAGATCACCGGCCTGTGGTGCAATCCGGCGAAGGCCTGAAGCGCCTTCGCCTTCGCCGCCTACTCCGCCGCCCTCACCAGGCCCGCGAGCCGGGTCAGCTCGGCCACGTGGGCGGCGAAGGCGCGGCGGCCTTCGGGAGTCAGGCTGAGCCAGGTGCGCTGGCGACCGTCGGCCGCGGCCTTGCGTGGACGCACATAGCCGGCCTCCTCAAGCTGCTTCAGGTGTTTGGAGAGGACCGAGTCCGAGACCGTGATCGCGTCGCGGATCATGGCGAACTCCGCCTCCTCGGAGGCCGACAGCAGGGCGCAGATCTGCAGCCGGCCCGGGGCGTGGATCACCGGATCGAACCGGGGAACGGCGATTGAGGCCTTCACCGGAACAAGGCCCGCCGCTTGAGCGCCATCAGCCCCGGCGACGCCATCAGGGCGAGCGCCATGCCGACGAACAGTCCGACGACGTAGGAGTCCACCCCGCGCAGGGCCAGAACGCCGGCGATGAGGCCGCAGGCCAGGCCGAGACCGACGACCGGCCACAACCAGCGCCGCCGCCCCGTGGATTCGGCCACCACGCCCGCCTCGACCTCGGCGCGGAAGATGCGCCGCCACAGCCGCGATCCGCCGAGCGCCAAAAGACCGACGACCGGCCCCAGCGCCAAAGCAACCCAGGCCTGCCCCTGTCGGGCCCCGATGGCCGCGGCGAGGGCGGCGGCGGCGGCGAACAGGCCGATGCCGAGGGCGGCCCAGCGGGCGCGCTTCGGCGTGACGCCGCTGATCCAGACGCCGGTCCGCGCCCGCCACCAGCGGGCCAGCGTGACCAGGGCGACGATGATCGCCGCGTCGGCGAGGGTGTTGAACGGAAGCGGCAGGCCCTGGGCCATCACAATGCCCGCGGCCAGGGCCGAATAGATCAGGTCATAGCGCCAGGAGCCCCATTCCACCCGCTGCAGCAGCGCGGTCCGCGCCTCGTTCACAGCCGCCAGAGCCTCGGCCGCATCGTATTCCGTCGCGGGATCGTTCATGATCGCCTCCACTTTCCACGATGGAAAGTATCATGACTTTCCAAGTTGGCAAGCGATAACTTTCCACGACGGAAAGCTAGCTCAACGCGGCGAACCAGCCCTCCAGCATGCCGGCCTCGCCGCGCAGCGCTTCGGCCCGGGCTTCGGCCTCGGCGTCCAGACCCCACTGCTCGGCCTGGAAAGCCTCCTCCACACGCGAGAGATCGAAAGCCGCCGCCGCGTCCAGCGCCCGGCGCTGCACCGCCAGGGCCAAGATGGCCGACCCGTAGAGACCGCAGGCGAACACCACGCCGGCCAGGCTGAAGGGGTCGAGCGCCGCCGCGATGGCTTCGACGCCCGCCAGGGTCTCCGGCGGCTGTGCATGGTGCAGGGCTTCGCCCGCGGTCTCGAACCGGAGGCCGAGCGTGTCCCGCGCCCAGTCGCGCCAGGGCGTCCACAGCACCGCCTGCCGTTCGGCCAGCGCCCGTGGCCGCTCCACGGGATAGCAGAGCGTGTCCGACCCCGCGTAGCGCGCGGCTTCCTTGGCCAGGTCCGCATGCACGGCGGCGCCGCGATCGATCACGGTGAAGGCCAGCCGGGTCGCCGGCATGACGTTGAAGTCGATCAGCTCGACCTGCGCCTCCCATTCGGCGGCCAGCAGGGCGGCCAGTTCGGGCGTCGGCGTCGAGAGCACGGCGCCGCCGGCGGTCTTGGCAGTCTTGCCGTCCAGCAGCACGCCGTGGCCGCCGGTCACGGGCCCCGGAGCCGCCTCGCGGTAGAACCGGCGCACGCGCGTCAGCTTGTCTGCGTCGGAGAGGGCCATACGAAACCTTAGGGCTATGCGACGGAAGGTGGGGCGACGGGCGTTATCTAGTCGCGAGGGCTTGGGGAAGCGAGGAGTGAGCTATGGCCGACCAGGCCCTCATCGGCGCGATCGCGGTGACCCGCTTCGGCCTCGGCGCCCGTCCGGGCGAGATCGAGCAGGCGAGTTCTGATCCGATCGGCTGGCTGCGCGCGCAGATCCGCCGCGAGGGCGCCGACCAGCCCGTCACCGCCCCCCTGCCCGCTTCACCGCCGCCGGCCCCGCCCAAACCGCCCATGCCGACGCCCGTCGTCGCCGGCGCGGTCATGGCCACCGGACCCGTACCCCCCGACGCCATGGCCAGGATGCAGGCGCAGATGGCGGCTCAGGGCGGGGCGATACCGGCTTCGGCGCCGACCGCGCCCCTCGCCCCCATCCCACCCAAGACCGATTTCGGCCTGGGCCGCCCCCTGCCGACCATGGAAGCGTCGTGGCGGACCTTCCAGCAGTATCGCGACGACATCAAAGGCGCGAAGGCCGACCCGGAGCTGCGCCGGCTGGCCAGCCTCCCGATCAACGAGCTGGCGGCCGAGGAGGCCCTGGCCCGCGCGCGCCTCGCCACCACCACCGACGCGGGTTTCCGCGAGCGCTGGGCCCTGTTCTGGTGCAACCACTTCACCGTCGCCGCCAAGAACCAGGACACCATGGTCGCGGTCGGTCCGTTCGAGCGCGAGGCGATCCGGCCGTATGTGTTCAAGACGTTTTCCGAGATGCTGCTGCGCTCCAGCATGCACCCGGGCATGATCCTCTATCTCGACCAGGCCCAGTCGATCGGCCCGGACAGCCAGGCCGGCCAGCGCCGGAAGGGCAGCGGCCTGAACGAAAACCTCGGCCGCGAGATCATGGAGCTGCACAGCGTCGGCGCCGACGCCGGCTATACCCAGGCGGACGTGACCGAGTTCGCCCGCGCCCTCACCGGCTGGTCGATGGCCAACAACCCCAACGAGCCACAGGCCCCGCCGGGCGCCTTCCTCTATCGCGACAACTTCCACGAGCCCGGTCCACGCACCATCATGGGAAAGACCTACGCCGACGACGGCGGCAAGCAGGCCGCCCAGGTGATCGTGGATCTGGCCCAGAAGCCGCAGACCGCCCGCCGGCTGGCGCGCAAGATCGCCGCCCACTTCGTCGCCGACGATCCGCCGCCCGCCCTGGTGGCGCGGCTGGAGCAGACCTGGCTGCGCACCGGCGGCGACCTGGCCAAGGTAGCCGAGGCCCTGATCACCGCGCCCGAAGCCTTCGACCCCGCCCCGCGCAAGCTGAAAACGCCCTACGACTTCATCGTCTCGAGCTATCGGGCGGCGAACTTCACGCCGGTGAACCCGGCGCGCGAGGTGGTAGGGCCCCTGAATACGCTCGGCCAGCGGCCGTTCGGCGCGCCCCAGCCCAACGGCTGGTCCGATGTGGCCGCCGACTGGGCCGCGCCCGACGCCATCGTCAAGCGCCTGACCTGGGCCCAGGGCTTCGCCAACGCCAACGCCCCGCAGGGCGCGCCGCCCGACGAGGCCCGCGCCGTGCTCGGCGAGCGGCTGACGCCCAAGACCCTGCTCGCCGTCTCGCGCGCCGAAAGCCGGCCCGAAGCCTTCGCCCTCCTCCTCCTGTCGCCGGAGTTCCAACGCCGATGACCACCCCTCTTCACTCCCGCCGCACCGTCCTCAGCTCCGCCCTCGCCGCCGGGGTCGGGGCCACCTTCCTGGGCGTCGCCAGCGGCGCGGCCGCCGCCGACTTCGCCGGCAAGAAGCTGGTGGTGATCATCCAGCGCGGGGCCTGTGACGGCCTTTCACTGGCCCCGCCGATCGGCGACCCCGACTACCAGGGGCTCCGCGGCGACATCGCCATCCCGAACGACAAGGTGCTGGCCATCGACGGCCACATCGGCCTGCACCCCAAGCTGGTGAAGGTGCACGACCTGGTCCTGTCGGGCCAGGCGCGGATCGCCCCCGCCGTCGCCATCCCCCAGCGCATCCGCTCGCACTTCGAGGCGCAGGACCTGCTCGAGACCGGCGGCGCCCAGCTCTACGCCTCCACCACCGGCTGGCTGAACCGCACCCTGCAGGCGGCCCAGCCGGGCCGGACGATCACCGCCCTGTCGATCGGGGCGCAGGAGCCCTTGATCCTGCGGGGACCCGTGCAAGCGGAATCCTGGTCGCCGGGCGGACGGTTGAACGACCAGACCAACCGCGTCGCCAACGCCCTGATGGACCTCTACGCCGGCGATGCTCTTCTGGGCCCCGCCCTCGCCACCGGCCTGCAGACCGAGGCCCAGGCCGACGTGATCAACGGCGGCAAGCCCCTGAACGGCGCCGACGTCCAGGCCTTCGCCAACACCGCCGCCAAGTTCCTGATCGCGCCGGGCGGCCCGTCGATCGCCGTGCTCA
>Ga0302311_10003828_pt1 | contig 16349 bp, 13 predicted proteins | sample III_Palsa_N1_3_FD_200449 | JGI IMG/M metagenome (GOLD analysis project Ga0302311, IMG submission 200449) | Peat permafrost microbial communities from Stordalen Mire near Abisko, Sweden - III_Palsa_N1_3 | ecosystem: Environmental > Terrestrial > Soil > Palsa > Peat permafrost | place: Sweden... | reverse complement strand
TGTGCCGATCGGCCACATCGTCGACGAGCGCGCCATCATCAACGGCGTGATCGGCCTGCACGCCACCGGCGGCTCGACCAATCACCTGCTGCATCTGGTCGCCATTGCACACGCCGCCGGCATCCAGCTGCGGTGGGACGATTTCGACGCACTCTCCGGCGTGATCCCGCTGCTGGCCCGCGTATACCCGAACGGCTACGCCGACGTGAACCAGTTCCACCAGGCTGGCGGCATGGCCTTCCTGATCGATCAGCTGCTCAGCGCCGGCCTGATGCATGCCAATGTGCACACCATCTTTGGCACCGGTATGGACGGCTATACGCAGATTCCGCAGCTCGATGACAGCGGCGCACTGCACTGGACACCGGTATCCAAACAGAGCTGCAACCGCGGTGTGCTGCGCGGCATGGACGAACCATTCCGTCACGACGGCGGCCTGCGCATGCTGCAAGGCAATCTCGGCCGCGCCGTGATCAAGGTGTCGTCCGTGCCCGACGATCGACTGATCATCGAGGCGCCTGCCGTGGTGTTTCACGATCAGGACGAAGTCGGCGAAGCATTCAAGCGCGGCGAACTCAACCGCGATTTCATCGCGGTGGTGCGCTTCCAGGGCCCGCAGGCCAATGGCATGCCGGAACTGCACAAGCTCACCCCAACGCTCGCCCTGCTGCAGGATCGCGGCCACCGCGTCGCCCTGCTCACCGACGGCCGCATGTCCGGCGCCTCCGGCCGCGTGCCGGCGGCGATCCACGTCACGCCGGAGGCCGTCGCCAGCGGCAACATCGCCAAGATTCGCAACGGCGACATGATCCGGCTTGACGCCGTCAGCGGCCGTCTGGACGTGCTGATGGAAGCGCACGAACTCGACGCGCGCCTGCCGCAGCACGCCGATCTGTCGTCCCAGCACAGCGGCATGGGCCGCGAACTGTTCGGGCTGTTCCGGCAGGCCGCCACCACGGCCGACCTTGGCGCCGGCGTGCTTTGAGTTTTTCGCGATAAACACGTAGCTCCATTACTTTCAAACTTTCCGCGAGCGATTCCATGAGCAGCATCGAACAAAAGCAACAGCAGGTTGAAACCCTTATGCGGCTGGCGCCGGTGATTCCGGTGGTGATCATCGACAACGCCCGCGACGCCGTGCCGATGGCACGCGCCCTCGTCGCCGGTGGCATTCCGACCATCGAAGTCACATTGCGCACGCCGGCCGCACTCGATGCGATTCGCGCGATCGCCGCCGAAGTTGAAGGCGCCGTGATCGGTGCCGGCACCGTGCTGACGGTGCGCGATCTGGAAGCCGCACGCCAGGCTGGTGCACGCTTTGCGGTATCGCCCGGCGTCTCGCCAAAACTGCTCGACGCCGTCGACGACAGCGATGTACCGCTGCTACCCGGCGCAGCCACGGCCAGCGAGGTGATGACTTTGCTGGAGCGCGGTTATCGTTTCCTGAAATTCTTCCCGGCTGTGCCGGCCGGTGGCACCAAGCTGCTCGGTGCGTGGGCCAGTCCGCTACCGCAGGTGCGCTTCTGTCCTACGGGTGGCATCAGTCTCGGCAGTGCGCCGGATTTTCTCGCCTTGCCGAATGTGCTTTGTGTGGGTGGGTCTTGGTTGACGCCTGCGGACAAGTTGGCGGCGGGGGATTGGGCGGGGATCGAGTTGTTGGCGCGCGAGGCGGCGGGTTTGCGCTCGCTCTGATTTTCCTTTGGGCGCGATTTTCCGCCCCTGCCCGCGCCGATGTTTTAGAGGCAGAGCTTTCGTCCTCCTTCGGAGGGCGAGTTACTTCTCTTTGCGTGGCCAAAGAGAAGTAACCAAGAGAAAAGCCACCCCACTTGGCGCTTGCCGTGCTGCGCCCGCCAAGTCCGTGAGGTGAGGTCGGGCTTTTCGACAGGGCTCCTGCCCTGACGAAAAGGAATCGACGTCCTGTCGATTCCCCTGCGGGCCTGTCGACCTCACCTCACCGCCGCACAGGGGTTCGTAAAGCAAGAGCATGCTCGCTTGCGCATCGCCCGCTGCATGATGCTTTCATGCAAGGAATTTTTAGTGCGGTCATTTGCGCCATGAAGTTGGCCAAAGTATCAGTCTCTACCACTGACGCGTCGTCCATCGGCGTAAATAAATATCATCTGATCACATACCGCGCTTGGGATAGCGGAAGATGGCGACAGTCTGATTCAATGTCAGCTCATTCGAATGACGTAAGGATTCCACTGCAATGCAAAGGATTGCTTTTCTTCTTCTGCTTTCGTTGATGGGTGTATCGCTTTCAACACCTAGCCAAGCGGATAGCCCCGCGTGCGCGACAGACGCCACGCTTTTGCAAGCCACGACGAGCACGTCGGCAAAGATCAAGGGCAATACCCCTGACGAGCGCTTGGCGTTGCATGCCTATCACCCACAATACGACTCCAAACGCGTACCTTCGCCTTCCGATGCATACCTGGTAGTGGGTGACGCAGTGGAAGTAATAGCCACCTGCGGAAATTACGCATACGTCCGCTATCAGGGCAACAAACTCGTATCCACCGGCTGGGTAGAAAAAGGACGCTTGCAAGCGGAAGGTGCCGCACATGCTCGGCCTTCGGACACCGTAACCCAAGTTTGTGAGGCAGCGGCCAACGTGGTCAACCGTAATGGTGCCGATCCCGATCCATTTTTCTTAGTACGCCTGCCGCTAGCGTCGGCGCCAGAAGGTATGGAGGATCGAATTTCCAAATCCTTGGAGGATGACGTCGGCCCCATTAGTAGGCTGGATGGCATGAGTCGTATTAAGACCGGTGGGCAGGTCGTACGAGTCTTTCCTATCGAGGATGGGGGTACCTGCCCGTCGAACTATCTACACGTCTGGCCTGACGATCTCTCCCGCCCTATTGCTCACACCGACAAGGAGCAGCAATTCGGCGACGGCCAAGAGTTGGTACAGGTGCTAGGCCACCCGCTTGTTCTGAACATTAATTACGGTAACAAGACAGGATTCGCATTAGGGTCGCTGGACAAGAATGGCCAAGAAAAATCCTTTGTAAGGCGATCAGGAGATATACGCCAAAGCCACACGACAGGTCAGGTAGCAATAACGATGTATGCAAAGCAGTAGCCAGAGGGGATGTCAATGAGATACCGATGCTAGCCGTGGACAGCAACAACCTGTCGCTGCCCGATACTGCCAAACAGTACAAATCCGACTTTGCACTGCGGGTTTCAAAAGCAGACCTGTTCAACGAGGGAAAGGTACAAAAAGTAGGGCTGGTGACGTTGCATTTCGAATCTGGCGGAGGTTGCGGTAGTTCTCATGACACTACTTTCCCTGCCGTCCTGAGTGAAAAGGGAGATGCTGATCTGACTAACCCTACGAACGTCCGACTACTCAAAGAGGCCACCGGGGCAGACTACCTTTATCAAAATTATTTGGATTATCCAAGCGGCGGAAGGTTAGCTACCTATGCAGGCAATACCTACTTTGTCACGTACGCCGAACCTACTGACCACATATCCAGCACGGCATTGGCGGGCGTATCCAAGTTCACTATCAATGGGTCTAAAGACGTATGCAAATTTCAACCTTACCGTTTTGAGATTACGCCGATAGCGGGCCTTGAAAATCAATCGGTGCTTTGAGTGACTGATTTACTCATAAAAGCCGCATCGTCGGTCACAGGTATGTTTGAAAAGCGCGCAGGACGCGCGCGGCTTTTAAACGGGGCCCCTGAGCGGCCGTGAGCTGGGTGGCCTTCTCTTTGGGTTACTTTTCTCTTGGCCACGCAAGAGAAAAGTGACTCGGTCGCCGAAGGCGAACGAAAGCTCTGCTTTCAAAAAAACATCAATCCGAAAAGCGGCCCCTCACCTTAATCCTCTCCCCGACGAGGAGAGGAAGAAAAGCGCGGCTCGGTCATACAGGCGATGCGAAACCTTCGCCTTAAATCATTGCGTTTTCCGGGGTCAGACAGAATGTCCGGCAACCCCAATTAACGAGTGGGCGATTTCAAATAAGTCTCAAACAACTCATCAATCCGCCGATACTCATCATGCCAATCGTCCGCATGGACGAACCCATGCCGCTCCAGCGGGTACAGCGAGATCCAGAAGTTTTTCTTGTGCAGTTCAATGAAGCGCTGATACAGGCGAATCGAATCGCTGGCCATCACGTTGTCGTCGATCAGGCCGTGTTCGATCAGCAGCGGGTCGCGCAGTTGGTCAGCGTATTCGATCGGTGAGCTGGTTTTGTAGGCCTCGGGATCAAGCTGTGGTTCGTTGAGAATGTCGGCGGTGTAGTCGTCGTTGTAGCTGGTCCAGTCGGAGACCGGGCGCAGCGCGGCGCCGGCCGCGAACTCGCCCGGTGCGCGCAGCAGCGCGATCTCGGTCATGAAGCCGCCGTAGCTGCCGCCGTAAATGCCGACGCGCTTCGGATCGACGCTGTGGTTTTTGACCAGCCACGCCTTGCCGTCGAGCAGGTCTTCCAGTTCCGGGTGACCCATGTGCTGGTAGATCGCGGTACGCCAGGCACGGCCGTAGCCTTCGGAGGCACGGTAATCCATGTCGAGCACCACGTAACCTTGTTGCACCAACAGGTTGTTGAACATCTGTTCGCGGAAGTAGTACGTGGACGAGAGCGTGACGTTCTGCAGGTAGCCGGCACCGTGCACGAAGAACACCGCCGGACGCTTGGCCGCCTCGCTCTCGTCGGCGGGGCCGTAGTACTTGGCGTAGATCACGCCGGCACCGTGACTGGATGGGATCTCGACAATCTTCGGCGCGATCCACGCGTGCGCGGTATAGGCCGGCTTGAGCGTGTTGGTCAGGTCGTGACCTTGACCACCGGCGGACGGCTGGACGGCCAATTGCGCGAATACGTACGGTGAGGAATGCAGCACCGCCAGCTGCTTGCCATCGGGCGAGAGTTTGAAATCGTCCATGCCCTGATACTGCGTGACGCGGGTCAATGAACCACCCTTGGTCGGTATCCGGTAGACGTCGTAGCTGTACGGCGCCGCCTGGTTGGTGCGCACGTAAAACCACTGGCCATCATCGCTGAGCAGCGGGTGGCTGACTTCAAACTTGCCGGAGGTCAGCGCGGTGGCCTTACCGTCGAGCGGCTTGCGGTAGAGATGCGAATAGCCGGTGTGCTCACTCATGTACCACAGCGTGCGGTTGTCCTTGAGCCAGCCGAAATCGTTGAAGTTCCAGTTGATCCAGGCGTTGTCGCTGAGGCGCTGCTGGTTGACCAGTTTGTGCGTGCCGAAATCGACGCTGGCGATCCAGCGGTCCTTGTTGTCGTTGGCGCGCACCTGCACGGCGAGCTGGCTACCGTTGTCGCTCCACGCGATGCCGCCGCCACCGCCGTCTTCCGGGCTGCCGACCACGCGCACGCCGCGCACGTCAGGCGCTTTCAAGGCCTTGGCTTCATCCGGCTTGCCGGCTTTTTCCAATGCGGCTACGGTCTGCGCGCGCAGCGCCTTCAACGGATCGTCCTTAATGCCCGGCAAGTCGTCGGTCGCCAGCGGATAGCTCTGGTGTTGGCGCAGGTCGAGCAGCAGCAGCGACTGCGGCGCGGGATCGTTGTGGCCGACGTAGGTGCGTGCCTCCTTCGGCTCGGTGTAGCCGCTCTCGGTGACGTAGTGATTGACGACCGGATGCTTGCCTTCGTCATAACCCTTCGGTGCGGTGACCACCAGCAGCCAGCGACCATCGGGCGAGAGTTCGGTATCGACCGCGATGGCCTTGTCGCCGAGGAAGAACGGCGCCGGCGCACGACCGGGATCGGCGGCGTCGAGCGCCTTGTCCTCGTCCTTCAGCGCCTGCTTGTCCGCTTTGATGTCGCGCAGCGTCTTGAACAGGCGCAGCTGCAGATCGCCCAACTCGTCGGCTTTCTTGGCCTGCGGATCGTTGGCGAAATTCAGCACGGCCACCTGCGAAGTGCCGCCGCTGGCGAGGTCATAGCTGTACCAGTCGTTGCCATCGCGAAACTGCAGCGCGCGACCGTCGGCGGAGAACTGCGGCGAGGATTCCTCCTGCGGCGTGCGCGTGACCTGGGTTCGCCGGCCAGTGCTGGTGTCGACCACGAACACATCGCCATGCAGGATATACGCGGCGTGCCGGTGCGAGCGATCGAACACGGCCGGGCCATCGGCTTGCGCCATCGCGGCGGGATCGAGCTTGGTGCTCTGACCGCTGGCGGCGTCGACGCGATACAGATCTTCCACCGGGCTACCGTCGCGCTTGAGCGAGTAATAGATGCTGCGACCATCTACGCTCCAGTACGGCATCTCGACCGGATGACCGATCCAGTCCGGGTTGGCCATGATGGTTTCCAGGTCGAGCGGTGCACTGGTGGGCACGCCATCGGCCGGCGGCGTAACGGCTGCGGCGGGCAGCACAGCAAAAGCGATAAGGCCGGCAAGCAGCAGTCGACGCATGGGTCTGTCTCCACGAAAGGTATCAATGACAAAAATCAGCATAGCCGAGCGCGACGACCGTGCATGCCCACCCCTGCCAGAAGTCAGGGTCGCCGTGGCTGCACGCCAAGCAGCGCGGCGGTACGCTGTGCCTTCTCCGGTCATCGAGTAAAGCTTATGCGCCTCGCCATCGTTCGCCTGATCGTTGTCTCTGGCGCGCTGCTCGGCGCAAGTTCGATCTGCGCTGCGCAGATAAAACCGCCCGCCACGCCGCCGGCGCGCGATGTCTCGCTGATCGATCCGAACCGAACGCTCTCGATACCACCGACCACACCGCAGGGCAAGGACGCCAGCGTGCTGCACGGCACGCGCGTCAGCGATCCCTACCGCTGGCTGGAAAATCCCGACAACCCTTCCGTGCAGAAGTGGATCGCCGTGCAAAACGCGCACACCGAGACCGTGCTGGCCGCGATGCCCGACGGCAAGGCGATGATCGCGCGCGTACAGCAGCTGGCGATCACCTCGACCACGCGTTCCGGCCCCCTGCTGGCTCACGGCACGCTGTTCTACATGCAGGAAACACCGCCGCAACCGCAGCCGCTGCTGATGGCGCAGCCGTGGCCGAATGGCAAGCCGCGCGTGCTGGTCGACCTCAACGCCAACGGCGGCAATACCGCCATCACCGACTACTGGCCGTCGCCGCGTGCACGCTATCTCGCCTACGGCACCGCCGAAGGCGGCAGCGAGCTGACCACGGTCCATGTGCTGGATGTTGCCACCGGCAAGGTGCTGACCGACGCCTTGCCGTGGGCCGGCGGTGGCACCACGCCGCAGGGGCTGGCGTGGGACGCCGATGAAAAAGGCTTCAGCTATGTGCGCTTTGCGCCGCCGCAGGGCAATGCCGAGGTCAAGCAGTTTGACGCCACGCTGGTGCATCACGTGTTGGGTGAACCGGCGGCCAGCGATACCGTGGTGTTCGGCCAGGGCTACTCGCGCGTGGCGGAATATCGCCTGCTCAGTTCGCCTGACGCGAAGCAGCTGGCGGTGCTGACCAACGTCGGCGATGGCGGCCCGGCCTACGTCTATCTGCGTGATGGCGCGCAATGGAAAAAGATCATCGGTGATGAAGCGAACGTGCGCACGGCAGCGTGGGTTGGCCAGCGGCTGTTCGTGGTGAGCTATGCCGATGCACCGCGCGGCAAACTGCTGGCGGTCGATGCGCAAGGCGCAGTAAGCCAGGTGCTGGGCGAACGCGATGGTGCGATTCAGAGCGTCGAACCGATCGCCAGCGGCTTTCTGGTCACGCGCAGCTGGGGGCCGGACTGGTGGGTGGAGCAGTACGACGGCAAAGCCAGGTTCGTGCGGCGCCTGCCGCTGCCGGCGCAAGGCATATCGGTTGGCAGCATCGCGGCCGAGCTGGGTCAGAATCAGGCATTGATCAGCTATGCCGGCTGGACCACACCCGCGCGCTGGGCCGAGTACGACGCGCGCAGCGGCCACCTGAAAACCGTGTTCGAGGTGAAGCCCGCGGGCGACTATTCGAACATCGAGGCGCAGCGCATCGACGGCCTCTCGACCGATGGCAGCCATGTTCCGGTGACGGTGATATCGATGCGCGGTATCACGCCGAATGGCAAGCGTCCGACGATTCTTTACGGCTATGGTGGTTTCGATATCCCGATCGCGCCCAACTTTGTCGGCGCCAACCTTGCGTGGCTGGAACGCGGCGGCGTGCTGGCCTACGCGAATATCCGCGGCGGCAACGAGTTCGGCGAAGCGTGGCATGTGCAGGGCCAGCAGTTGCACAAGCAGACCGTGTTCGATGATTTCCATGCAGCCGCACTGGCATTGATCGACAAGCAGTGGACCGACCGCACGCACCTGGGCATTCTTGGCGGCAGCAACGGTGGCCTGCTGATGGGCGCATCGCTGGTACAGCATCCGGGCGACTATCGCGCGGTGGTGTCGATGGTCGGCATCTACGATGTGATCCGCCACGAAACCGATTTCGCCAACGGCGCCTACAACGTCAGCGAATACGGCACGGTCAGCGATCCGGCGCAGTTCAAGGCCACACTGGCCTACTCACCGCTGCAGAATGTGCAGCCGCATACCGCCTACCCCGCCGTGCTGATGACCACAGGCGCCAACGATCCGCGCGTGGCGCCATGGCAATCGCGCAAGTTCACCGCGGCGCTGCAAAACTCCACCACGTCCGATCAACCGATCCTGCTGTTGACGCGCGTCAACGCCGGCCACGGTATCGGTGCGCCCTTCAGCCAGCGCGTAGGCAACACGGCGATCATGCTGACCTTCTTTGCGCAGGAGCTGGGGCTGGATGCGAAGTAATCCGTGATGGTAGATGTGTTCGCCGCATCATTCTGGCAACGCTGCAGCGGCTGCTACCATCGAGCTTTATTTTCGGAAGCACACCACTCATGCCACTGCCCACCGTCGAACAGGAAACCGCCGCCAACCCGACCCATAGCGTGATCTGGCTGCATGGGCTGGGCGCCGACGGCAACGACTTTGCGCCGATCGTGCCGCAGCTGGTGGCACCGGGCTGGCCGGCGCTGCGCTTTGTGTTTCCGCACGCACCGGTGCGGCCGGTGACGGTCAACAACGGCATGTCGATGCGCGCCTGGTACGACATCGCCGCGTTCGATATCAATGCGAAGCAGGACGAAGTCGGCATACGCGCGTCGATCAGTGAAGTGGAAACGCTTATTGCCCGCGAACACGGCCGCGGCGTGCCGAGCGAGCGCATCCTGCTGGCCGGTTTTTCGCAGGGCGGCGCCATCGCATTGTCAGCCGGCCTGCGACATGCAGAGAAGCTGGCCGGCATCATTGCGCTTTCCACCTACCTGCCCATGCACACCAGCCTGGCCGCCGAACGCCACGCCTCGAATTCGGCCACGCCGATCTTCTGGGGCCACGGCCTGGCTGATCCGGTCGTGCTGCTGCAACGCGGCCTCGATTCGCGCGACCGGCTGCAGGCACTGGGCTATCCGGTCGACTGGCATACCTATCCGATGCTGCACGCGGTATGCCCGCAGGAGATTTTCGACCTGCGCGACTGGATGGGGCAGCGGCTGCAGTAGTTCTCTCGCCGGCTTGAACGGCGCGCGCACCGATCAAGCCGGCTGCCATCATGCGGCATACTTGCCCGCATGCCGCCACCTCCCAACACCAGCCGCCCACGCGATCGCATCGAGCAGAGTCCGTTACCGGACTTCTGCGGGGCACCCGCGCTGTTCGCGTTGATCATTGTCGGCGCGCTCACGGTGACGGTGATGTGGCTGGCGCGCACAGGCCAGCGCGACTGGGCCGGATACAGCGTCGGCATGTTGTTCGTGACCTGGCTCGCGCTGGTGATCGCCGTGGCGCTGTGCAAACTGCGCCCGCTGCTGCAGCGCCTGCCGGGCTACCTGCCCTATGCCGGCATATGGCTGCTGATCGTGCTGATCGTGCTGCTGGCCAGCAGCGTGGCGCACTGGCTTGATGGCGCGCTGCAGATGCGACTGGGCCTTGGTACCAGCGATGTATTCGTGCGTGACAATATCGCCATCGCCGCCCTGCTCGGCGCTGCCATGCTGCGCTACTTCTACGTGTTGGCGCAGTGGCAGGCCCGGCTGGCCGCAGTCACGCGGGCACAGGTCGATGCCTTGCAGGCGCGCATCCGGCCGCACTTTTTGTTCAACAGCATGAACACCGTGGCCGCGCTGATCCGCGTCGATCCCGATGCCGCCGAGCGCACGGTGGAAGATCTATCCGAACTGTTCCGCGCCGCACTCGGCCAGCACAACAACGACGACGGCACGCTCGGCGACGAACTGGCGCTGATCGAGCGCTACCTTGCGATCGAGCAACTGCGCCTGGGCGATCGTCTGCGTGTGCGGCGCGAAATCGAATCGCTGCCGGACGACTTCCCGCTGCCGCGACTGCTGCTGCAGCCGTTGCTGGAGAATGCCGTACGCCACGGCATCCAGCCGCTGGTCGGCGGCGGCGAAGTGATTCTGCGTGGCCGGCATGAAGGCAGCGCCATCCTCATTGAGGTCATCAATCCTCTTCCCGGCACAGCAGCCGAACCGGGCAACGGTCACGGCCTCGACAGCGTGCGTCGGCGCGTAGCCTATCGCTATGGCCCCAAGGCTCGCGTCGACGCGGGACCGCAAAGCGGATCCGATGGCGAACGCTTTGTGGTGAAACTTTATCTACCCGTGCTTCAACCACTCAAGCAGACAAGCGATGCGCGTACTGATCGTCGATGACGAACCGCTGGCCCGCGCACGCATGGCCGCGCTGCTGGGCGATTGCACCGATATGGAAATCGTCGGCAGCGTCGCCGATGGCGAAAGCGCGCTGGCTGCCATCGGCGAACAGCAGCCCGACATCCTGCTGCTCGACATCAATATGCCGGGCCTCAACGGCACAGCACTGGCCCAGCGACTCGCCGGCCGTGCACGGCCGCAGGTGATTTTCTGCACCGCTTACGAAGCACATGCGCTGCAGGCATTCGAACTCGGCGCTGTGGACTATCTGCTCAAACCGGTGCGCCTCGAACGGCTGCGCGATGCCTTGCAGCGCGCCGAGCGCCGTCTCGCTGACCAGGGCCGCAACACACCAAAGTATCTGCGCGGCCGCCTGCGTGGCGAAGAGGTGCGCATTGCCCTTGAGGAAGTGATCTGCCTGCTTGCCGACGAAAAATACGTCGTCGTGCAACACCGCCGCGGCGAACTGCTGATCGAAGAATCCCTGCGTCAGCTCGAAGAAACCTACCCCAACCAGCTCATCCGCCTGCACCGCAACTGCCTCGTTCCACCGTCACGACTACTGGGTTTGAAAACGCTCAGCGACGGCCGCGTGCTCGCGCGTCTCGACGGCAGCGAAATGAGTCCGGAAATCAGCCGGCGTAACTTGCCGGCCGTGAGAAAGCTGTTGCGTCTTGGGTGATGAATTTGGAAGGCTATATCTTTTAGATGACCCAACGTCATGCCATCGGATAGCACGAAAGGCTACTGATAGCTGCATCGTCGAACCAAGTGTGAGTGAGGTTTTAATGCAAATCAGCGTTGCGCAATTTTCTGATATCGACGACGTGCTGGAGCTTCAGAAAAAGTATCACGTCGCATCCATTGCAGAGGCCGATAAATCGAGTGGTTTCGTCACAACCCTGTTTACCAGGGACCAGCTGAAAAGTCTGATAACTGACGAAGGCGGCCTGTCCATCGCGCGTGACGGCGAGCGCCTCGTGGCCTATGTCATGGCGGCGTCCTGGAGCTTTTGGTCGCAGTGGCCGATATTTGCCCACATGATTGAGGGACTCGATCAGCTGGCGTTTCTCGGCCAGCGATTGACGATCAATAACTCGTATCAATATGGCCCCGTTTGCATCGATACGTCCGTCAGGGGTAGCGGAACGCTTGAAGCCGTATTCGATTTCTCCCGGGCCCAGATGGCCAAGCGATACCCCATCCTGCTTACCTTTATCAACAAGACGAACACGCGATCTTTTGCCGCCCATACCAGGAAGCTTGGCCTTCAGGTGATTCACGAATTCGAGTTCAACGGCAACCAGTACCATGAACTCGCGCATGACACATCAAAAAGCATTTTAAAGTAGCCCGGTGATCAACCAAACATTTTAGGCAACAGCGAGAATGTCCATGCGCTCACCGCTCAATGCCATCATGATCTATGTAAAGGACATGGATAGAACAGCTGACTTCTATCGGAAATTTTTCGCGCTGGCGTCCACTGGAAAAGTTGAAGGTTTGATCGAACTGAGCTCGGCGGATGGTGGCCCGATCATCCTGATACACCAGGCGGCAAAGAGCGTGAAGCTGCGGCAGGTCGCGGTGAAGTTGGTCTTTGCCGTGGAGGATGTCGAGGCATTCAATGCAAAGAGCGCCGAGCTCGGGCTAGTGTTTGGAAGTACGCATCAGGCCAATGGTTACACGTTCGCCAATACCAAGGATCCGGACAAGAACTCAGTATCGATATCCAGCCGCGCGTATCGCAATCGCGCGTAGTCACTCTGCTCAAGCCCCAAGCAAAGGAATCACCATGAAACTGATCGGCATGCTCGACTCGCCCTACGTCCGCCGCGTGGCGATCTCGCTGCAATTGCTTGGCATCCGGTTCGAGCACCAGTCGCTTTCGGTGTTCGGCGGCTTCGACGAGTTTCAGCGGATCAACCCGCTGGTCAAGGCGCCGACGCTAATCTGCGATGACGGCGAGTTGCTGATCGATTCGACGCTGATCCTGCAATACTCCGAATCGATCGCGAGTTCCGGCAGAAGCCTGATGCCAAGTGGGACCGCCGAGCAAAGGCACACGCTGCGCATCATCGGACTAGCGCTGGCCGCGTGCGAGAAAAGCGTGCAGATCGTCTACGAACGCAAGCTGCGGCCGGCCGAAAAGCAGCATGCGCCGTGGGTGGAGCGTGTTACCGGACAGTTGCTGGCTGCCTACGATGCGCTCGAATCATCTTTTCGCGATCAATCACAAACCATCACCAGCAGCAGCATCGATCAGGCCGGCCTTACCACCGCCGTCGCATGGAAGTTCACCCAGGAGATGCTGCCGGAAATCGTGCCGGCTGCTGACTATCCGGCACTGCGCGCGTTCTCGCACAAGGCCGAGGCGCTGACGGAGTTTGCCGCTGCGCCCTGCGGTTCCAGCACGTATCGCGGCGGGGCGTAATCCGCGCCAGCTGCCGGAATCCTTGCGGCCCAGAGCATTATCGAAACGGCAACGGCGCCGTAGGTTGGCGCTCAGCGCCAACCTACGTTTTCAACGCCGACGTTTGGTCAGCGCCAACCCAGGTTGGATCACCCTTCCTTCTTGATCTCGTGCCCACCAAACTCATTGCGCATCGACGCCAGCAACTTGTCGGCAAACGAGTCGTTGTCGCGCGAGCGGTAGCGTTCCATCAATGACAGGGTGATCACTGGCGCAGACACGCTCAGCTCCATCGCCGCATCCACCGTCCAGCGACCTTCGCCGGAGTCGACCACGTAAGGTGCGATGCCGGTCATGTTGGGGTTCTTGCCCAGCGCGTCGGTGGTGAGGTCGAGCAGCCAGGAGCGCACCACACTGCCGTAGCGCCATATTTCACCGACCTGTTTCAGGTCGAGGCCGAAGTCGGTCTTGTGCTTGAGGATGGAGAAGCCTTCGGCGTACGCCTGCATCATGCCGTACTCGATGCCGTTGTGAACCATCTTGGTGTAGTGGCCGGAGCTGACCGGGCCGACGCGTCCCCAGCCCTGATTCTTGGCCGGCGCCAGCGTCTCGAAGATCGGCTTGATCGCATCGACAACTTTCTCGTCGCCGCCGACCATCATGCTGTAGCCCTCGGCGAGGCCCCAGATCCCGCCGCTGGTACCGCAATCGACGTAGTTGATTTTCTTGTCGACGTACGAGGCCGCGCGACGCTGCGTGTCCTTGTAGTTGGAGTTGCCACCGTCGATGACGGTGTCGCCTTCGGACAGCAGCTTGTACAGCGTATCGACGGTGTCGTCGGTGATCTTGCCCGAGGGCACCATCACCCAGACCACGCGCGGCGCAGGCAAGGCCTTGACCAGCGCTTCCAGCGAATCGGCTTCACTGGCGCCCTTCGACACCAGCAGCGTGCGCGCATCGGCGTTGGGATCGAAACCCGTGACCTTGTGGCCGCCCTTGAGCAGACGTTCCGCCATATTGGCGCCCATTTTGCCGAGACCCACCATGCCAAGTTCCATCGGATGTCCTTTACGTAGAGTGATTGGGGAGAGGAAGAAATCGTGATGCTTCGGTTGCACAGTCTATTCACGTCGTCGATAAGCCGGCGTGATCGCAGAAACTTACTCGGTGGTGCGCGCCAGCCATTTCTGCAGGCGCGCGCGCAGGCGTGAGGTGATGCGCGTGCGGCTATACGCCTTGGCCGCTTCGCGAATGGCCTCGGCCTGCGTGGGATAGGCGTGGATCACGCGCGCCAATGTGCGCAGGCCGATCTTGGCGACCATCGCCAAAGTGATCTCGTTGATCATCTCGCCGGCGTGACGCGCCACGATGGTCGCGCCGAGAATCGTGTCGGTGCCTTCGCGCACGTGGATTTTGACGAAGCCGCCTTCTTCGCTGTCGGTCACCGCGCGATCGATCTGATGCATCGGCACGGTAAAGGTTTTTATCGGAATACCCTTGAGGTTGGCTTCGCGCACATACAGGCCGACGTGAGCAATTTCCGGGTCGGTATACGTGCACCACGGGATGATCAGTTCGCTCAGACGCATGCGCCCACGCATGAAGGCATTGTTGACCACGATGCGCGCCGAAGCCGCCGCGGTGTCGGTGTACTGGTCCTCCAGACAGACGTCGCCGGCAGCGTAGACGCGCGGGTTGCTTGTCAACAGAAAATCGTCGACGGCGATACCTTTTCTGGCGTCGTATTTGATGCCGGCCTTTTCCAGATCCAGCCCTTGTACGTTGGGCACGCGACCCACGCCGGTGAGAATCGCGTCGACCTCGATCACGCTCTTGTAGTCGGCACTGAGCAAGTCGACCTGCTTGGCACCGTTCTCCAAGCGCACGGCGGTGGCGGTGGTATTGAGCCGCACCTCGATGCCGTCGCGTCCGAACGCATCGGAGAGAATCTGCGCCGCGTCGCGCTCCTCCTTTTCGAGGAACAGCGGCTTGTCCTGCACGATGGTCACCTTGGAGCCGAGCTGGCGAAACGCCTGAGCCAACTCGCAGCCGACCGGGCCACCGCCGATCACCAGCAAGCGCTTGGGCAGTTCGGTGATATTGAATATGGTGGCATTGGTGAGAAAACCCGCTTCGCGCAGACCCGGTACGTCAGGTATATGCGGGCGCGTGCCGGTGGCGATCATCGCCTTGCCGAAACGCAGCTTGAGCTCGTTGACCATCAGCGTGTCGTCGCCGGCAAAGCGTACATTGCCGAAAAACATGTCGACGCCGAGCTTGGCCATCTGCCGCACCGACGAGCCGCCGCTGAGATGGCTGCGGATGCGTCGCACACGATCCATTACTGCCGTGAAGTCGACCTCGATGTTCTCCGCCTTGCCGCCGTAACGTGCCGCGTTGCGCATATCGGCGTACAGCCGCGCGGTGCGAATCAGCGCCTTGGACGGCACGCAGCCGGTGTTGAGGCAGGTGCCGCCGATGAAATGACGCTCGATCATCGCCACCTTCAGGCCCATGGCGATGGCCAGCTCGGCAGCGGCGACGCCGGCCGAACCGGCACCGATGATCACCAGCTGATAGCGATCGGCCGGCTTGGGATTGGCCCAGGCCACCGGGTGCAGATCGGCCACGCGCTTGTCTTCCCAGGCATCCTCTGGCGTGGTGATGGAAGCGTCGAACGGGGGCGACATCAGTGTGCTCCTTGGGGATCGGATGGCTGCATCCAGCCGCCTTCGAAGCCGGCCTGGCGCAAGCCGTCGCGGATACACGGGCAATCGCGCATCAGTTGCCAGATCATGCCGCTGCGGTGGTTCTCGATCATCATCACGATCACGCCCTGATCGAGTCCGTAATAACCGTTGGAAATCCACGGCTGGCCGTCGACCGGCACCGAGGGATTGAAGCTGCTGGCCAGGCGGTTGTCGACCATCATCTGCGGATAGCGCATCAGCATGTTGCGCATCGCTTCCATCACCAGCTCCGGCGCAAACGGCAGTGACGCCAGTACGGCCGGTGCGGATAGCGTGCCGTCATCCGGGCCGTACGGCACGCCGCGTCCGGCATAGCCGAACAGGCGGTGGTCAGGGCTGACGGCATCGGACTGCTCGTCGGTCGGGCCGTCGCAAGCGGACAGGCCCCAGCAGTTTTCGTCATAGCCGACGAACTCATGCGGATTGAGCTGGGTGTAGCGACGCTGGATATACACCGCTGCGCGGCTGTTCTCGAAGTAGTCGGAGTTCTTTTCGCGCATGAAGGGGTCACGAATGCCGCGCAGGTCGACCC
>Ga0302311_10003824_pt1 | contig 16361 bp, 11 predicted proteins | sample III_Palsa_N1_3_FD_200449 | JGI IMG/M metagenome (GOLD analysis project Ga0302311, IMG submission 200449) | Peat permafrost microbial communities from Stordalen Mire near Abisko, Sweden - III_Palsa_N1_3 | ecosystem: Environmental > Terrestrial > Soil > Palsa > Peat permafrost | place: Sweden... | reverse complement strand
GACATGCGGCGCGGAAGCGCGACAATTTAGTCGGAAGAAGCGGGCCCCGTGGATCAGGCCCAGGCGTCGACTCCTGCGGAAGGTGCGATTGCGCCTTCCGAGGCCGCAATTCGTCTTTGCGTCTCGGAAATTTGAACTTCTAGGCGCTGAATCGCTTCCGCAGCTTGTGGAGTTTTAGGCGCCGCAATGTTAGCCGCATAACTGCCGAGATGTTCTTGCGCAATCACCAGTTGGCCGTAGAGGGCGGCCGCCGATCCCCCATTGCCGGCAATTGCATAGGACGCTGATATGACCGTCGAATTGACTGCCTTGTCCATTATTGTCCACCTCTCGGTCGTTGGGCTCAGCGTACAACCCCGTCTGCGAACAGCAATGGGACTCACCAGGAACTGTGGGCGAGTGCTCATTATTATTTGAAAGCTCGAATTAGGCCGTGCCTGAAGTGGGGCTTAAAGCTCCTCTAAGGCTAGAGAGGCGACTTCGCCTGCAGGCGGCAGTGTCGACAGTAGATTGGACTCCCCTGGTGCGCTCTTAAGGTGTCACGTCGTTCTCGGTGCGCCGTGCAAAGGCACGGTCTTCCAGTGGGTGCGAATCCCACCCGGCAACTGTCGCTCCAGCCGGTAGTAATCGGAGCAGTCGTGGAGGTGACGAAGCGGCTGAAGCCTTCGGTGTAAAGGACCCTTTAAGGGGTCTCGCGAGTATGTGCAGGCTGTCACGCGAGTGAACGCTGAGCAAGCCTCGAAAAGTGCAATGCGGAAGCCGACCCGCTCGAGAATCCGGGGAAGGCTGCCATCGATGGGGAAGAGGGCGATACCGGCACCCATCGATTCCGCCGGGGTAGTGGCGACGGCATGTATGCAAGAGGAAGACTGATGCAACGCGGGAAACCCCATTGCGTGATCGGACACCACGATCAACCAGACGCCCGCGAGGGACAGGCTGGGCGCTTTGGGGTGGCGGAGGGGCTCGTAGTACCGCTGAGACCGGGTAATGCCGGGGGAGGGAAGGAGCCTCAGTTCGAGATGAGCGTAACAAGCAGTGAGGGACGGGAGATTGGGTAACCTAGCAACTCTGCTGAGTGTTCAGAAACTGCAGATGGCGCTCCATGTCAAAGCGAAGGGAGAGCCGGGCTGTCGGTTCTATGCGCTGTACGACAAGATGTACCGAGAAGACGAAGGAGTCCTTTTTCGGCGGATAGATCCAGGCAGCGGTTGGCAGCACGGGAGGCGTCGGGCCGCGTCCCTTGAAGCGTAGCGGATGGGCCGCGAAGGCGGCATCCAGCGTGATGGCGCGCTGCGCGGTGAGCGCGACGGCGGTGCCGTCATGTACGGCAGCCGGAGCCATCCAGCCGATTCCGCCGTGACGGTGATCATGGTTGTACCAGCGAAAGAACTGTTGGCAATGAGCTCGAGCATCTTCGATCGAGCCGAAGCGATCCGGGAAGTCAGGCCGGTACTTCAGGGTCTTGAACTGCGCCTCGGAGTACGGATTGTCGTCCGAGACGTGCGGACGGCTGTGGGTCTTGGCGATCTCCAGGTCGACCAGGAGCGCGGCGACCGGCTTGGATCGCATGCTGGTGCCACGATCAGCGTGCAGCGTGAGCGTCCCTGGGGCAATGTTTTGTTTCTCTACGGTGTCGGCGATGAGTTGCACGGCAAGGTCTGCGGACTCACGATGGGCGATCAGCCAGCCGACGACGTAGCGGCTATAGATGTCGAGGATGACGTACAGATGGAAGCAGGTCCATTTCGCCGGACCCTTCAACTTCGTTATGTCCCAGCTCCACACCTCGTTGGGTCGGATCGCCAGCAGTTCAGGCTTGGCGTAGGTCGGATAGAGGCGTTGGTTGCGCCGCTCTCCGCTCTGGCCTGCAGTGACCAGAGGTCGGTACATCGTGCGGATCGAGCCGTAATAACAGCCTTCATCGAGCAGGGTGGCGAAAACGGTGGCCGGGGCGACGTCCACGAAGCGCTCGCTGTCGAGCACGCCGAGAAGGATCTCCCGCTCGGGCTCCGAGAGCGCCAAAGGAGGCCGTGGCCGAACACGCGGTGCGCAGCGTGGGACAGTGGTGCGATGCCGCAGCCGATCGCGGTACACGGACCCGCGATTCACGGCGAAGGCTCCACAGGCTCCTCTGATCCCGATGTGCGGTGCGAGCGCGGCCACGGCGAGCATTATTCCTCCTCGGTCCGATCGTCTGAGGTCGGCAGCCCCAGGGCCACACATTATTTTTTTTGGGCATCGATGATCAGCTCCGCGCGCTCGAGCTTGCGCCGCAGGCGAACATTGTCTCGCGTGAGTTGCTGCACCTGGCGGGCCGAGGGGTCAGGCTTCGGCCCCCGCCGCTTCGGCGAGAGCGCCACTCAGTCTGCGGCGCCCAACTGCTTACGCCAGCTCGAGAGCATCGAGGAGTAGATGTGTCTCTCACGCAAGAACGCTCCGAGCGTGCCTGCGGTCTTGCGCCGGTCGGCCTCGCAATTACTTCGGCTCGCACGCTGTTGGAGACCGTATGCAAACACATACTCGACGATCTCTCGGCGTCGTATGACGATGGGGCGGAGTTGCCAAAGTTATATGGGCTAACCGCGGAAGCCCTGCAGATCGCCCCCAGCCAGCACACTGAAAAGGTGTTCAAGCAGATCCTTGGCGGGTGCATGGCAGTTGTGGAAGGGCTGGGTGCCCTGCGAAATCGACTGAGCGACGCACACGGGGCGGGTCCGCGACGAACCAAGCCGGCCGCCCGCCACGCGCAACTCGCGGTGGATCTCGCGGGGGCAATGACATCGTTCCTCGTAGCAACATGGGAGGCGCGCAACGCAGGCAAGGCCACTTAAGCGGGAAGTCGCGCCCGGCCAAACGTGGGGCGGGCTCACCGCAATCCAACGAATACTCTCCCCGGCCCACGAGTGACGGGGGAACGCGGCGCATTGAATGCGTACGCCGCGACGGTTTCTCACTCACGCAGGCCCTTCGGCCTGTTCGGCAAGAGTTGTCCGTTACTTGCCTTGCTATCCTATCCGATCCGCGTTTACCCACCTCTCGCATGCGGATTCACGCGCAAGGAGTACGGATCGTCAAAAGCTTGGTCAAGGTGACCTCCCTGCTGACGATCCTATGGGCCGAACCCTTGCAGCATGGGGGTGGTAGGGCGAACCTCAAGGGGGCAGGAACGCCTGTCAGGTGGGCTTCCAAGCCAAGCTATTGCCGTCTACAGGCAGCTCACGCCGTACAGGCACCATACAGGCACCAACGATTGTTTCCGACTCTAATTGCGGGGAGCAGGAGGAGGGTAACTTGCTGATTTCACTGGCTCCCCGGGTTGGAATCGAACCAACGACCAACGGATTAACAGTCCGACGCTCTACCGCTGAGCTACCGAGGAACACGAGGTGAAATCGAGGCGGCGGATTTTGCTGACACAGCGCACCGCCGTCAAGCAACCCGCGCACATGGGCTTAGCCGAGGCCGGTTCTTCAGCCTGTGGCGGCCAGCGGTGACTGACCTGCAGGCACGCCACCGGTGATCACGCGGCGCATACGGTCCAGGGCCTGCTCCAGCGTCTTCATGCTGCAGGCGAAGGACAGGCGCATGTGGCCCGGGGCACCGAAGCCGCTGCCCGGGACCACCGCGACGCCACCCTGCGCGAGCAGCAGCTCGGCAAATTCGTTGTCGTCGCGGCATCCCAGTCGGGCCATGGCCTTGCTGACATCGGCAAACGCATAGAAGGTACCGGCGCCGGGCACGCATGACACGTCCGGCAGGGCGTTCAGCCCCTGCACGATGAAGTCGTGGCGGGCCTTGAAGGCATCATTCATCTTCGCCACGCAGGCCTGATCGCCATTAAGCGCAGCCGTGGCGGCTTTTTGCGAAATGCTCGACGCGTTGGAGGTTGACTGACCCTGGATGGTGGACATTGCGGTGATGATTTCGCGCGGTCCGCCGCAGTAGCCGATGCGCCAGCCCGTCATGGCGTAGCCCTTGGATACGCCATTGATGGTGACCGTGCGGTTGTACAGTTCCGGCACCGCCGTCAGGAGGCTCGAGAAGGGCTCCGGATCCCAGAAAATCTTCTCGTACATGTCATCGGTGCCGATTACGATGCGCGGGTAGTCGAGCAGCACCTCACCCAGCGCACGCAGCTCGGCGCGTGTGTAGGCGGCGCCGGTCGGGTTGCAGGGGCTGTTCAGCAGCACCAGGCGGGTCTTCGGCGTGATCGAGGTGGCCAGCTGCCGCGGAGTGATCTTGTAGCCTTGGGCGGGGCCCGCGAAGGGCATCACCGGCAGGCCGTCCGACAGCAGGACCATGTCCGGGTACGACACCCAGTACGGGGCCGGGATGACGGCCTCATCGCCCGGATCGAGCACGGCCATGCACAGGTTGTACAGGGTCTGCTTGGCGCCGCTGGACACCAGCACCTGCGGGCGCTCGTATTCGATGCCATTGTCGCGCTTGAACTTGGCGATGATGGCGTCCTTGAGCTCATTGGTGCCATCGACATTGGTATAGCGCGTGAAGCCCCCATTGATGGCCTCGATCCCCGCCTGCGCAATGTGCGCGGGTGTGTCGAAGTCCGGCTCACCGGCACCGAGGCCGATGACGTCGTGACCTTCGGCCTTGAGACGGGCGGCGCGTGCCGTGACTGCCAGCGTCGGTGAGGGCTTGACGCGCTGAACGCGTCGTGAAACTGGTAGGTACATTTATTCCTGAAGGCGTCGCGGAGGAAAGCGGGCATACGTATATTACGGGATTGCGTGCGTGGTCACCAATGCCCCTCCTCTTAATCGCGACGCATTCAGGGAATTTCTGATGGAACGCTTGCCGTTCAAACTCCAATCTGATTACTCCCCGGCCGGCGACCAGCCGCAGGCGATCGAGAAACTGTGCGAGGGGCTTACGACTGGTCTTGCGCACCAGACACTTCTCGGCGTGACAGGCTCCGGCAAGAGCATCGGCTATGACGATCCGATTTATCTGGTGGAACATAGACTTGGAGTGTCCACTGCGAAAATCGTTAAGGCGGGGCCGTTCATTGACGACTTGACGCGCACCCATGATCTGGACTCACCACGGGGCGGCACGGAGCGCTATGCCTGCGTGAATGCCACTTACTCGACAGTCGCATTCGATCCCGTCCGCGGCGCAACCGGTACTTTTCCGGTACGGGCTTTTCTGCGTCATGAGGCGCCAGCCGAGATGTTTCGCCTCACGACCCGATGCGGGCGCAGCATAACTCTGACCGGGGATCACAATCTGTGGGTGCTTCGGGATGGCGTGCCGACCCTCATCCGTACCGCCGACGCACGGACTTCCGATCGTCTACCCGCGCCGCTGTCCCTGACTTGCACTGAGGATCTAAGAGAGCTGGATGTTCTGCCGTATCTGCAGGGTGCGGGACTGTTTGTGCAGGCCGAAGAACCGATCCTCGCGTTCGTAGAGGATACCGACGATCTTGGTGGACGGGTCGCAACAGCCCGCGTCCGGGTAACCGGGAAGAAGGCGGCTTGTGGCTTGCCGGTTCGCCTGCCGCTCTCGGATGCAGTGTTGGCTCTGCTCGGGTACTACATTGCGGAGGGCAATTCCCAGTCGCAATTCTTCATATTGGCGAATCGCCACCCTGTCATCCGGACGCGGATCGAGGATGCTCTCGACGAGCTCGGCATCCCTTTCTTTGTCCGACAGTCGTCGGACTATCAGGTTTCTTCCAAAGCTTTGACGGTGCTGTTGGAGAAGACCTGTGGCAACACGGCCGGGTGGAAGCGACTGCCGGATTTCTGGCCCCGGCTTTCGAAGCGCTCGCTCGGAATCCTGCTGCGCGCCTATTTCGACGGCGACGGCACCGTCGGATCGAACGGAGAGGTCACAGCAACAACCAACAGCCCAGATCTGGCCTCGGATCTTGGCTACGCGCTGAAGCGCTTCGGTATCCACGCGCGGCTGCGTAATGTGTTCAGGCGGGCCACCAACAGCGAGCACCTGGGCGACTCCTATGTAACCGTGGCTATCTCCGGCCAGGGCAATCTTCGTAGCTATGCGCAGGACATCGGATTTGACCATCCGGAAAAGCGATCGAAACTCGAAGGCTTCCTGGGACGCAATGAAAATACCAATGTCGATGTAATCCCACTGCCGATGGGATCATTGCAGGCTTTGCGACAGGGGCTGGGCCTTACACGAGAGCAGCTCGCCGAATTGGCGGGTGGTTGCAGAGGCATGATTCGCTCGCTGGAACGGGGGCGTAGGCGGCCAAGCCGCGCGCTCTTGGGTCGGTTGCTCGACACCTTGGCGAGTCGTAGCAGGCAACTGACCGTCACGAGCGTTCACTGGTGGAGCGAATGGCGGACGCTGCGGGGCTTGGCTCAAGTGCAGTGGATGCGGATACGGAATGTGCGTCCCGTCCAGTACCCACATCCGTACGTCTACGATCTGTCCGTGCCGGGCCCGGAGACTTTTCTCGCCGGGAGCGGGGGCGCGTTCGTACACAATACTTTCAGCATTGCGTCCGTCATCGATCGCGTCCAGCGTCCGACCCTGGTGCTGGCTCACAACAAGACGCTCGCGGCCCAGCTGTACGGGGAATTTCGTGAATACTTTCCAAACAATGCAGTCGAATACTTTGTTTCTTATTACGATTACTACCAGCCCGAGGCGTACGTCCCCTCGAGCGACACCTATATAGAGAAGGATTCCTCGGTCAACGAGCACATCGAGCAGATGCGCCTGTCGGCCACCAAGGCGCTTCTGGAGCGCTCGGATTGCATTATTGTCGCAACGGTGTCCGCCATCTACGGCCTCGGCGACCCCGAGGCGTACCTCTCGATGGTGCTGCACATCTCGCGCGGCGATCGCATGGATCAGCGACGCCTGCTGCGACGGTTGGCGGACATGCAGTACACGCGTAACGAGCTGGACCTGACCCAGGGTACCTACCGCGTCCGCGGTGATGTGGTGGATATCTTTCCGGCGGAGTCCAGCCGGGAAGCCGTGCGCGTTGAACTTTTCGACGACACCATCGACTCCATCGCCACCTTCGATCCGCTGACCGGACAGGTGATCCGCAAGGTGCCGCGGTTCACGGTCTATCCGGGAACTCATTACGTGACGCCGCGGGACCGGCTCATCGGCGCCGTGGACCAGATCCGCGAAGACCTGCGCCTGCGACTGGCGCAACTGCGCGATGCCAGCAAGCTGCTGGAGGCGCAGCGGCTGGAGCAGCGCACCATGTTCGACATGGAGATGATGCAGGAGGTCGGCTACTGCGCCGGCATCGAGAACTATTCGCGCTATCTCTCCGGTCGGCAGCCCGGGGAGGCGCCACCTTGCCTCTTCGACTATCTGCCGAACGAGTCGCTGCTGATCGTCGATGAAAGCCACCAGACCATCCCGCAGCTCGGCGCCATGTACAAAGGCGACCGGTCACGCAAGGAAACGCTGGTGGAATATGGGTTCCGGCTGCCCTCGGCGCTGGATAACCGGCCGCTGAAGTTCGAGGAGTGGGAGCGGCTCGCGCCGCAGATGATCTTCGTCTCGGCGACTCCCGCCAGTTACGAGAAGACACACTCCGCGCAGGTGGTGGAGCAGGTCGTCCGGCCCACCGGGCTGGTCGATCCGCAGGTCGAGGTGCGTCCGGTGCGCACCCAGGTGGACGATGTACTTTCCGAGATCAACCTGTGCACCGCGCGCAACGAGCGGGTGCTGATCACCGTGCTCACCAAGCGCATGGCGGAGGATCTGACCGACTACCTGCATGATCATGAGATCCGCGTGCGCTACCTGCATGCGGACGTGGAGACCGTCGAACGCACCGAGATCATCCGTGATCTGAGACTTGGCCGTTTCGACGTGCTGGTGGGCATCAACCTGCTGCGCGAGGGCCTGGATATGCCCGAGGTGGCCCTCGTGGCCATCCTCGATGCCGACAAGGAAGGCTTCCTGCGCTCGGACAATTCGCTGATCCAGACCATCGGTCGCGCGGCCCGCAATCTGCATGGGCGGGCGATCCTGTACGCGGACCGGGTGACCGGGTCGATGCAGCGCGCGATGGATGAAACCGAGCGGCGGCGCAACAAGCAACTCGAATACAACGTCGAGCACGGCATTACCCCGGTCGGCATCACCAAAGGCGTGGCCGACATCATGGAGGGCGCCCGTTCGGCGGCGCCGCAACCGAGTGGCAAGCGGCGCGGCAAGGAACGGCCGGGTACTGCCGCTTCCGGCGCTGCGCCCATCAGTCTTGAACCGGCGGCCCTGGTGCGGCGGATCAAGGCGTTGGAGACCAAGATGTTCGCGAAGGCGCGGGAGCTGGAGTTCGAGGAGGCCGCCGCGTTGCGCGATGAGATCGAGAAGCTCAAGCAGCTCGAACTGGGACTGGCGGGTTGAACCTGCCGCTGACGTTCCTCAACCTCGCAGGCTCTGTGGGGTTGCTGCTCTGGGGCGTCCACATGGTCCAGACCGGCGTGCAGCGCGCCTTCGGCGCGAGGCTGCGCAATTTCCTGGGACGCACATTGAGCAAGCCGTTCCGGGCCTTCCTGGCCGGCGTCGGCGTGACCGCCATCCTGCAAAGCAGCACGGCCACCGGGCTGATGGTGACGGGATTCGCCGCGGGCGGTCTGGTCGATCTCGTGCCGGGCCTGGCCGTGATGCTGGGCGCGAATGTCGGCACCACCCTGATCGTCCAGGCGCTGTCCTTCAACGTCGCGGATCTCGCGCCCGTCCTGATCCTGATGGGCGTGATCATGTTCCGGCGCGCCTCGGCTGCGCCGCGGGATTTCGGGCGGGTGCTGATCGGACTCGGGCTGATGCTGATGGCGCTGTACCAGTTCATCACCCTGCTGGCGCCCTACGAGGACGCGCCCAATCTGCGGCTGCTGCTCGGGGCAATCTCCACGCAGCCGCTGCTGGATGTGGTGCTGGCGGCCGGGTTGACCTGGGCCACCCATTCCAGTGTCGCCATCGTGCTGGTCATCGTGTCATTCGCGGCGCAAGGGACGGTGCCGCCCGCTGCCGCGTTCGCGCTGGTGCTGGGCGCCAACCTGGGCACGGCCATCAATCCCGTGCTCGAAGGCAGTACCGGCGCGGATCCGGCCGCGCGGCGCGTGCCGCTCGGCAACCTGCTCAACCGGCTGGTTGGGGTGGTGGTCGTGCTGATCCTGCTGCCCTACATCGGGCCGTGGCTGGTGAGCCTCGAGACCGGCAACGCGCGCGCTGTGGCCGATTTCCACACCGCCTTCAACCTGTTGCTGGCGCTGGTGTTCTTCCCGTTGCTCAAACCCTATGCGGCGCTGCTGTGCCGCTGGCTCCCGGCGCGCACCGATCCGGCGGATCCGTGCCGGCCGCTCTACCTGGATCCGGCCGCGCGGGACAATCCTGCCATCGCCCTCGGGGGCGCCTCACGGGAGGCCCTGCGCCTTGCGGACGTGGTGGAGAACATGCTCATCCGGTTGCGCGAGTCGCTGGAAAAGGCTGACCGGCGCCAGATCAGCGAGTCGCGTCGTATGGACGATGTCCTCGACAAGCTCAACACCGCCATCAAGACCTACGTGACCTCCCTCGATACCGAGGCGCTCGGGGAAGCGGACCATATCCGACTGCGCCAGCTCCTGACCTTCACAACCAACATGGAGTACGCGGGTGACCTGATCGGTCGCAGTCTCTTGGGGATTGCGAACCGGATGGTGAAGCGGGGGGTGACCTTCTCCAAGCCCGGGCAGGCAGAGCTCCTGACCATGCTCGATCGGCTGGTGGCCAACGTGCGCATGGCCGCCTCGCTCTTCATGACGGGCGATGAACGCGCCGCCCGCCAGCTGGCCGGGGAGCAGGAGATCTTCCGGACCCTGGAGCAGGCGGCGACCGATGCGCATTTTGCGCGCTTCCGGGCCGGGGAGACCGAGTCGGTGGAGACCAGCACCATGCACCTGGGGGTACTGCGGGATCTGAAAAGCATCAACGGGTATCTGGTGGCCGCTGCCGCCTATCCCATTTTGGAGCGGCGCGGGGAGCTTCTGGCGAGCCGCCTGCGGGGGCCGGAGATTTCGTAAGTAGTTGGATGTGCGGCAGTTCGCTTGCCTCCCCCAGCAGGCTTCGGTATCGTGCCGGTCCCCGGTTGCACCCGGGGTTGCAGGCGCGTAGCTCAGTGGTAGAGCATCACCTTGACATGGTGGTGGTCGGTGGTTCGATCCCACTCGCGCCTACCAGAATTGACCCTACAGGCGCCCGCGAGATCGGGCGCCTTTTTTCTTGCAAGAGCAGTGGATCTTTCATGCCTGTCGTGACATTGCCGGATGGCAGTCAGCGCCAGTTCGATCATCCGGTGACGGTGGACGAGGTGGCGGCGAGTATCGGACCGGGGTTGCGCAAAGCCGCCCTGGCGGGCCGCGTGGACGACGCTCTGGTGGACACTTCCTACACAATCGACCGTGATGCGAAGCTGTCGATCATCACGCCCAAGGATCCGGCCGGCCTCGACGTCATCCGCCACTCCACCGCCCACCTGCTGGCCCAGGCCGTGAAGCAGCTGTTCCCGGAAGCGCAGGTCACCATCGGCCCGGTCATCGAAGACGGCTTCTTCTACGACTTCGCATACAAGCGGCCCTTCACCACCGATGATCTCGCCGCCATCGAAGCGCGCATGACGCAGCTGTCGCAGGCGGATGAAAAGGTGACGCGCCGGGTCATGGACCGGGACGCCGCGGTCGAGTATTTCAAGAGCATCGGCGAGTTCTACAAGGCGGAGATCATCGCCAGTATCCCGGCAGGGGAGGCGATCTCCCTCTACGGCCAGGGCGACTGGGTCGACCTGTGTCGCGGACCGCACGTGCCCTCCACGGGCAAGCTCTCCGCCTTCAAACTCACCAAAGTGGCCGGCGCCTACTGGCGCGGCGACTCGCGCAACGAGATGCTCCAGCGTATCTACGGCACGGCGTGGGCCGACCGCAAGCAGCTGGATGAGTATCTCAAGCGCATCGAGGAGGCCGAGAAGCGCGATCACCGCCGCATCGGCCGCGAACTCGACCTGTTCCACATCCAGGAGGAGGGGCCGGGACTGGTGTTCTGGCATCCCAAGGGCTGGGCGATCTGGCAGGTGATCGAGCAGTACATGCGCGGCATCTACCGCAAGTCCGGCTACCAGGAAGTGCGCGGTCCGCAGGTGCTGGACGTGTCGCTGTGGAAGAAGTCCGGCCACTGGGACAACTACCAGGACAACATGTTCTTCACCGAATCGGAGAAGCGCACCTACGCGCTGAAGCCGATGAACTGCCCGGGTCACGTGCAGATCTACAATCACGGCCTGCACAGCTACCGCGATCTGCCGCTGCGCTACGGCGAGTTCGGGGCCTGTCACCGCAACGAGCCCTCGGGCGGCCTGCACGGCATCCTGCGGGTGCGCGGCTTCACCCAGGATGACGGCCATATCTTCTGCACCGAGGAGCAGATCGAGGGTGAAGTCACCGCCTTTCACCGCCAGGCGCTGGCGGTCTACGAGGACTTCGGCTTCAAGGACCTGCAGATCAAGATCGCCCTGCGGCCCGACAAGCGCATCGGCTCCGATGAGTTCTGGGATCGCACCGAGGGCATGTTGCGCCAGGCGCTCAGCGCCGCCGGGGTCGAGTGGCAGGAACTGCCGGGCGAGGGCGCCTTTTACGCACCGAAGGTCGAATACCACCTCAAGGATGCCATCGGCCGCACCTGGCAGCTGGGCACCATCCAGATCGACTGCATGATGCCCTCGCGGCTCGGGGCCGAGTATGTCGGGGCGGATTCGGCCCGCCACGTGCCGGCCATGCTGCACCGGGCGATCGTCGGTTCGATGGAGCGGTTCATCGGTATCCTGCTGGAACACCATGCCGGAAAGCTCCCGACCTGGCTGTCTCCGGAGCAGGTTGTGGTCCTGAATATCACCGAGCGCCAGGCGAGTTATGTCACGCAGGTTACGGAAACTCTTAGAAAACATGGAGTTCGGGCCATCCCCGACTTGCGAAACGAGAAGATCGGCCTTAAGATCCGCGAGCACACGCTTCAGCGTGTCCCATACTTGATTGTTGTCGGCGACAAAGAAGTCGCCGCAAACCAGCTTGCAGTGCGTACACGTGGCGGCAAGGATCTGGGTGCGATGTCTGTGGAGACGTTCCTGGAACGCCTGCAGGTCGAACTCAGCAGCCACGGACGCAAAACATTGGAGGATTGACGCATCGCTATTGCATCCAAGCGCGTCCGGCGCAACGACGAGATCACATCGCCCAGTTTGCGGGTGATCGCAGCGGACGGTTCCCAGGCGGGTGTCATGACCCGATTTGAGGCCCTGGCGATGGCCACGGCAGCGGAATTGGACCTCGTCGAGGTTTCCCCGACGGCGGAACCGCCGGTCGTGCGCATCATGGACTACGGGAAATTCCTGTTCGAACAGAACAAGAAGACCCATGCGGCGAAGCGCAAGCAGAAGCAGATTCAGGTCAAGGAAGTAAAGTTCCGGCCTGGGACGGAAGAGGGCGATTACCAGGTCAAACTGCGTAACCTCACCCGCTTCCTGACGGAAGGTGATAAGGCCAAGGTAACCTTACGGTTCCGCGGTCGTGAAATGGTGCACCAGGATATCGGACGCCGGCTCCTCGCGCGGGTTTCCGCAGATCTCGCTCAGCTGAGCGTGATCGAGCAGAACCCGATGATGGAGGGCAAGCAGATGATCATGGTATTTGCACCGAAAAAGAAGTAACGCCACAGGCGTCAGGCCCGTAAGGGTCCGATGCATGTGTCGTTCGCCCGCCAGTGGGCGCCGCAAGGCGCCTTGCGAACGGGGCTATACAAATAGGAGTCGAGAACATGCCCAAGTTGAAAACCAACCGGGCTGCGGCCAAGCGTATTCGCAAGACTGCGAAGGGCTACAAGGCGTATTCCGCCGGCCGCCGCCATAACCTCGGTCATAAGGACCGCAAGCGCAAGCGTCACCTGCGTTCAGGTGGCAGCAGTCTGGTGCACGAGAGCGATGTCGGCCGTTTGCCGGCGCTGCTTCCGAATCACTAGTCCTTTCGCTTACGGAGATATTCCATGGCACGAGTCAAGCGTGGTGTGACGGCGCGAGCCCGCCACAATAAAGTTCTGGGTAAGGCGAAGGGCTACTACAACGCCCGTCGCAAGATCTATCGCGCCGCCAAACAGGCGGTCATCAAGGCCGGTCAGTACGCCTATCGCGACCGGCGCACCAAGAAGCGCGAGTTCCGCGCACTGTGGATCGCGCGCATCAATGCCGCGGCCCGCATTTACGGGCTCAACTACAGCCGCATGATCGATGGCCTGAACCGGGCCGGTGTCGAAATCGACCGCAAGATGCTGGCGGATCTCGCCGTGCACGATACGGACGCTTTTGGCGCGATCGCACAGCAGGCCAAGACGGCACTCGAATCCGCGACTGCGGCCTGATCCCCTCGACCAGGGGATTAGTGTGGTGCTGACACCGGCGGACCGGACGTGAGCGATCTAGCTTCCGTCGTGGATCAGGCGCTGCGCGAAGTGGCTTCGTGCGGCGCCCTTGCGGCCCTTGAGGATTGCCGGGTCAAATGGCTCGGCAAGAAGGGCGGTCTCACCGAACAGCTGAAGGCCCTGGGATCACTGCCTGCCAGTGAACGCCCCGCCGCCGGGGCGCGCATCAACGAAGCGAAAGCACGGGTGCAGGAGGCCATCGAGGCCCGGCGCGCGCAGCTCGAACACCTCGAGGATGAGGCGCGCCTGGCCTCGGGCCGTATCGATGTCACTTTGCCTGGCCGCGGCGAGCAGCGCGGCTCGTTGCATCCGGTAACGCGTGCGCGGCTGCGCATCGAGAGCATCTTCCGCAGCGCCGGATTCGATGTGGCGGCGGGTCCGGAAATCGAGGACGACTTCCATAACTTCGAGGCCCTGAACATCCCCGCCGATCATCCGGCGCGGGCGATGCATGACACATTCTATTTTGCGGACGGCCGGCTGCTGCGTACCCACACCTCACCGGTGCAGATCCGCGCGCTGCTGAGCCGGGGTGCGCCGCTGGCGGTCATCGCGCCGGGTCGTGTGTACCGCAGCGATGCCGACGTGACCCACGCGCCGATGTTCCACCAGCTCGAGGCACTGGTGGTGGATGAGAACATCAGCTTCGCGAACCTCAAGGCCATCCTGCACGGCTTCGTCGAAGCGTTCTTCGAGCGCGACCTCGCCATGCGCCTGCGGCCCTCGTATTTTCCGTTCACGGAGCCCTCGGCAGAAGTGGACATGTCCTGCGTCTTTTGTGATGGCGGCGGCTGCCGCATCTGCAAGCACACCGGCTGGCTCGAGATCCTCGGCTGCGGCATGGTCCATCCGAACGTGCTCAAGGCGAGTGGCGTGGATCCGGAGCGCTACAGCGGCTACGCCTTTGGCGCCGGCATCGACCGTCTGGCGATGCTCCGCTATGGCGTGGATGACATGCGGCTGTTCTTCGAGAACGACCTGCGCTTCCTCGAGCAGTTCCCGGCGTTGTGATGGCACAGCGATGAAAGTTCCGATCTCCTGGCTGCAAGAATGGGTGGCGGTGCCGTGGCCCGCCGCTGAACTCGGCTCGCGCCTGACGATGGCGGGTTTTGAGCTGGAGAACCTGGAGCCGGCGGCGCCGGCGCTCACGAATGTCGTCGTCGCACAGATCGTGGACGCCAGCCAGCACCCGCAGGCCGACAAGCTGCGCGTGTGCCAGGTGAGCACCGGAACCGGTCCGGCACTGCAGATCGTGTGTGGTGCGAGCAATGCGCGCGCCGGACTGCGCACCGCACTGGCCAAAGTCGGTGCCGAACTGCCGGGTGGCCTCAGGATCGGCGCGGCGAAGCTGCGCGGCGTGGAATCGCGCGGCATGCTGTGCTCGTCCAAGGAACTGGGTCTGGGCGACACCAACCCCGGCATCATCGAACTGCCTGACGATGCGCCGCTGGGCGTCTCGCTGCGCGAGTACCTGCAGCTCGATGACTCCACGCTGGAACTGAACGTGACGGCCAATCGCGGTGATGCCATGTCCATCATCGGCATCGCGCGTGAAGTCGCGGCATTGAGCGACGCTCCAGTGCGTGGGCCTATGGATGCGCCGGTGAAGCAGGTGCTGGCCGACCGGCAGCCGGTGCGCCTGGAAGCGGCAGCGGCCTGTCCGAAATTCGTCGGCCGCGTGATCCGCGGCATCGACAACACGCGGCCGACACCGGTGTGGCTGCGGGAGCGGCTGCGGCGGGCGGGGGTGCGCGCCATCAGTCCGGCGGTCGATGTCACCAACTACGTGCTGCTGGAGCTGGGGCAGCCGCTGCACGCCTATGATCTGGCGACGCTCACAGGCGGTATCGTTGCGCGCCTGGCGCGACCCGGTGAGTCGCTGCAGCTGCTCGATGGCCGCGAGGTCAGCCTCGATGCCGACATGCTGGTGATCGCCGATGGGACGGGCGCCGTGGGCGCCGCCGGCATCATGGGCGGTGAACGCACGGCGGTCAGCGCGACGACCCGGGATGTGTTCCTGGAAGGGGCCTGGTTTGCGCCGGACAGCATCCGTGGGCGCGCGCGACGCTTGGGACTGCACACTGATGCCAGCCAGCGATTCGAGCGCGGGGTGGATCCTTCCGGACAGGCGCGTGCCGTGGAGCGCGCCACGGCACTGCTGCTCGATATTGCAGGCGGCAGCCCGGGTCCGCTGGTGATCACGCAAGCGCCTGCGGGAGTGCCGGTGCGCACACCGGTCGCGCTGCGGCGGGAGCGCCTGACACGGCTGCTGGGCATCGCGGTGCCCGACGGCCAGGTGAGCTCAATCTTCCAGAACCTGCAGATGCGAGTGGCGGCAGCGGGCGAGGGCTGGAGTGTGACCCCACCGCCGCATCGATTCGATATCACGATCGAAGAGGACCTCATCGAGGAGGTGGCGCGCATCATGGGGTTCGACGCGATCCCCGAGCGTGCGGCGAAACGCCAGCAGATTTTTCTGTCGTTGCCGGAAGCCGTATCTGCGGAGCGCGCGCTGCTGGAGAGCCTCATCGCGCGCGGTTACCACGAGATCATCACCTTTGCCTTCGTGGATCCGGCGCTGCAGGCACAGTTGTTCCCGCACACCGAAACACTGGCGCTGGCCAACGCCATCGCCTCGGACCTCTCGGTGATGCGCGTGTCGCTCTGGCCCGGCCTGGTGCGCACCGCGCTGGAAAACCAGCGTCGCCAGCAGGAGCGCGTGCGTCTGTTCAGTCATGGTGCCCGCTTCGTGGTGACGGACGGTACGGTGAGTGAAGTGGATTCCATCGCCGGCATCGCCCTCGGCCGGCGCCTGCCCGAACAGTGGGGCAGCAGCGAATCGCGCGAACCCCACGATTTCTTCGACAGCAAGGCCGATCTGCAGGCACTGC
>Ga0302311_10003821_pt1 | contig 16372 bp, 7 predicted proteins | sample III_Palsa_N1_3_FD_200449 | JGI IMG/M metagenome (GOLD analysis project Ga0302311, IMG submission 200449) | Peat permafrost microbial communities from Stordalen Mire near Abisko, Sweden - III_Palsa_N1_3 | ecosystem: Environmental > Terrestrial > Soil > Palsa > Peat permafrost | place: Sweden... | reverse complement strand
CACCTCCAGCGCGCCGAACCCATCCTCATCGCCCACTGGCTCCTCGCCTACGTCGCCATGATCGAGCGCGACGCCAGCCGCTTCACCGACGCTCGCGCCCGCCTCAACGTCTGCCCTCTCGGCAGCGGCGCAGTCGCCGGCGCAACCCTCGCCCTCAACAGGCAAATAGCAAGCGACGCCCTCGCCTTCGAAGCCCCCACCCCCAACAGCCTCGATGCAACTTCCGACCGCGACTTCATGCTCGACTTCGCCCAAGCCGCCAGCACCCTCGGCCTCCACATCTCCCGCTTCGCCGAAGAGATCACTTTATACGCGACGGCTGAATTTGGATTTATAGACCTCCCCGAAGCCTTCTCCACCGGCTCCTCCGCCATGCCGCAAAAGAAGAACCCCGACCTCACCGAACTAGCCCGCGGCAAATCCGCACGGCTGTTAGGCGCGTCAACCGCGCTATCCACACTCATCAAAGGCCTTCCCCTCGCCTACAACAAAGACCTGCAAGAAGGCCAGGAGCAAATCTTCGACATAGCCGACACCCTCACCGGCCTGCTCAGCGTCCTCCCCGCGTTCACGCGCTCGCTCAAATTACGTTTCGACAAGATGCAACTCGCCGCCGAGACCGGCTACCTCAACGCGATGGCCGCGGCCACCTACCTCAGCAACAAGGGCGTCCCCTTCCGCAAAGCCCATGAGATCGTCGCCAACGCCGTCCGCCTCGGCCTCGAAACCCAACGCGAACTCAACACCCTCCCTCTCACCGAACTCCAAACCCTCAGCGAGCACTTCGCCGAAGACTTCTTCGCCGCCATCACCCTCCGCGCTACGTTAGACTGCCATGATGTCCTCGGTGGCACCGCCACAACCCGCGTCGCCCAAGCCCTCAGCACCGCCAAGTCCAAACTGGCAGCTGGTAGCTGGAAGCTGGAAGCTGATCGCACGAAACCGGAGGCCGCCGATGCCTAACCCCGTCCCCTCCGCTACCGAAGCCACCACGCCAAGCCTCTCGCCCTCCGCGAAGGACAACATCCACATCCACAAGGCCCGCATCCAGGACGCCCTCGAGATCTACAACCTCGTCAACTCCCTCTCCGGCGACGGCACCCTCCTCCGCCGCACCTACGCCGAAATCTGCGAGAACGTCCGCGACTTCACCGTAGCCCACGCCGTAGACCCCGACGGCACCACCGAGTTCCTCGGCTGCGGCGCCCTCCATCTCTACGGCCCGCACCTCGCCGAAGTCCGCTCCATCGTCCTCAAGCCCGAAGCCAAAGGCCTCGGCGCCGGCCGCGAACTCCTGCAAGCTCTCATCGACGAAGCCGCCGAGCACTCCATCCTCTCCGTCTGCCTCTTCACCCGTATCCCCACCTTCTTCGAGCACTTCGGCTTCCGCGAAGCCGACCGCGCCGCCATGCCCGACAAGATCTACAAGGACTGCCAAACCTGCCCCCGCCTCTACGCCTGCGACGAAGTCGCCATGGTCCGCGGCCCCCTCCCCAACATCGCCGTCCTCGGCCCCACCAAGCTCACCCGCCCCGAGCTAGTCCAACTCCAACTCACCGGCACCACCCGCTAAAGCAAGCCCTCATCGGCAACACCCGCTAAGGCAAGCCACCGAACTAAGGGCCAAAGGCCCGACGACATCACAGCCCAGCCGCAGGGCTGGGTTAGGCCCGCCACAAATCCAGAGGGCTGAAAGCCCGACCCATACGGCTAAGCACAGCACACCCACCCATCACCACGCATTAAAGTACCCACCCCGCTCCATCAAATGAATCTCCCCACCAAACAACTCCCCCAACCTGGCCTCCGTCAGCAGTTCCTCTTTAGAACCATCCGCCACAATCCGTCCCTCCCGCATCATCACAATCCGGTCGATCTCCGGCAAAATATCCGCAATATGGTGCGTGATCAAAACAATCGCCACACCCCGCTGCGCCAGCCCCCGCAGCATCTCGCGCAAGTCTCTCTGCGCAGCCAGGTCCAACGCATTCGAAGGCTCATCCAGCAACAGCATCTGCACCTCACCATCGAGCGACGCCCCAGCCAGCGCCCGCCCAATCATCACCCGCCGCTGCTCCCCAGCCGACATCTCCCCGACCATCTTCTCCCGCAACCCCGCCGCCCCAACCAGCCCCACAATCTCCGCCGCTCTCTCCCTCATCGCCTCCGTCACATGCAGATTCGGCCAAATCGTAGAGCTTGAAAAGAACCCCGTCAAAATCGCATCGAACCCCGTAGTCCGTAGCGTCTGCCTCCCCGGCAGCTCCGCGCTCACCACCCCCATTCGCCGCTTCAACTCCGTCAAGTCCCACCGCGAACGCCCCAGTATCCTCACGCTCATCCCAGGCTTCACCAGCGGATAAATCTCACAAGTCATCGTCTTCAGCAGCGTCGACTTCCCACACCCATTCGGCCCCAGTATCGCCAGATGCTCCCCCGCCTCAATCCGCAGGCTCACATCATGCAACACCACGCTCTCCCCCCGCGCCACACTCACATGCTCCAACTCCACAATCGCTTCCAACTCGCTTCTCCTACTTCCTGACTCGCACCAACACCCCAAGTATCCGCCAAGCCGCCTTAACACTCGCCGAAAAATTCCCCGACACCTTCGACACCCCGCCCATCCGCCTCCGATAATTCACCGGCACCTCCACAATCCTCAACCCCATCTGCACCGCCTTGATCTGCATCTCCAGGTTCCACCCATACGTCATCTCGCTCATCCGCATCGTCTCCAGGCACTCTCGCCGGATCGCCCGGAACGCGCACATATCGGTATACCTATGCCCATACATCACCCGCACCATCCACCCAATCAGCTTCCCCGCAAACACCTGGCTCCCCAGCATCGACCCCGGCTCCCGCGTCCCCGCTATCCTCGACGCCAGCACAAAGTCCGCCTCTCCGCGCTCGATCGGCCCCACCAGCTCCGCCATCGCCTCCACCGGGTCGGCCCCATCCCCATCCAGAAACACCAGCACCTCTCCCACCGCAACAGCCACACCCGCACTCATCGCCGCCCCGTACCCACGCTCCGAAGCAATCACCCGAGCCCCCGCCAGCGCCGCAATCTCCGCTGTCCCATCCGTGCTGCCATTGTCCACCACAATGCACTCCGCAATCTCACCCCACGGCATTGCAGTCACAACAGCACCAATAGACTCCGCCTCATTCAACGCTGGTATAACAACCGAAACCCTCATCGTCCAAGTCTATCCAACTGGCATCTGGCATCTGGAAACTGGCATCTGATCGCCTGACCCTCTCGCTGAATCGTGCACAATGCCATCTCCTCTCATCCCTCATTCCTCACCCCTCATTCCTCATCAACACCCGCCTCACCCGTCCACTGGCGCACCACCGCCACATCACCTGCACCACCACCGCAACCACCACCACCCCATACAAAATCTCATTCAACACAAACATTCTCCCCACGGTCCCATCCGCAAGCACCGTCGTAAACAAATAAAAGAACGCCATCAGATAAGCCAGCACCGGCAAGTTCGGTGCCAGTACAAAGAACGGAATCAACCACACCACATACCACGGATAGTGCGGCGAAAACAGCAGCATCATCCCAAACCCCAACCCCATCGCGACCCTCAAAAACATGGGTGGCCCATCTTCGCCGCCGCTTTTGGCGGCTAAGGTGGGGTCGCGACGCTGCTCACACACCTCCACCGCCGCCCTCCTCCAAGCCCACCACGAAATCCCCCCCATCACCACCGCGCAGAAAACCACATAAGCCCCCACGCTCAAACTCCTCAGCCCATGAAAGCGCTGCGCCACTTGCAGCAGAAAATACCGCGTCCCCGTCTCGATCCCTTCTTCCTTCGCATACCCTCCCGCAAATCCAAACACAGCCTTCCCCACCGACGAATAGATCGCATACCCCGCCGCGCTCATCCCCACCAGCACCGCCGGCATCTTCCAGTCCCTCCGCTGATACAGCGCCGGAAACAGCACCAGCGGATAGAACTTCGTCAGCACCGCACAAGCCAGGAAAAAACCCGTCAACACTGGCGAATTCTTATACCGGAACAGCAGCGCCAGCGTCACGAACGCCATCACCGCGGCATCCACATGCCCCGCGCCGCCAATCTCCCACACCAGCAGCGGACACCACGCATACAGCAACACCTCCGCGCTGCGTCGCCCCATCAACCGCAGCAACGCAAGCAATGCGCCAACTGTGACGCACTCAAACCCCAGCATCGCAATCTTCATCGCCCGCACCGTCGGCGAAAAATAGGTAGCCCCCCAATAGATCATCTGCGCCACCGGCGGATAGATCGTATGCGCATAATCCCGCCGGTTGATCTTGTCGAACACCTGCCTGTGCGGCGACCGCAGAAACGTCAGCGCCGCATCGCCCGGCACATACCTATAAGGATTCACAGCAGCATGTTGCACGATCCCGTCCCACACATAGCGATAGATATCCGTCGACAGGAACGGCTCCGCAAACAAGGTCATCGCACGCATTGCCACGGCAAATCCAATCACAATCCAAAGCGTCCAGCGGTTCACCGGCTGCGTCAACACAATCGCAACCGCAACCACATACAGCACCGCCGACCACCCCGACACCCCGGAGAACCCCATCGCAAAGCGCGTATGCTCCACCACGAACTGCCGCGCCAGCAACTCCAGCCCGCAGCCCAGGACAATCAGCGCGGCATTCGTCATCCACGCTCGCCAGCTGTTCGTAGAAGCCACAACTTCATGCGCCGCTAACGATTCATGCCGCACCACCAGAAACTCCCGCGTAGCCCGCGCATCATACCCCTCCAAGCCCGCAAACCCCGGTCTCACCCCATCCAGCAACTCCGCCTCCAACACCGCCAGCGTCGCCGCATCGTCCACGTCATACCAAACCGGAAGCTCCACCAGCTCCAGCCCCGCCCCGCGCACTCGCGCCACGGTCTCGGCATACACGCTCTCCGTACTCCACGTAATATCTTCAAACGCCGCACCATGCGCCTGCTTCATCCCGATCAGATAGTACCCACCGTCATCCGACCCACCCAGCACCACCCGGTCTCCCGGCCTTGCCAGCTCCCTCACCGCCTGCTGCAACGCCTCCGCCGGCAGCGTTGGCGAATCCGAATCGATCAAACACACCGCCCCAAATCCACACGCCAGAATATCCTCCGCCGCCGCCAGCAGCCGTTCCCCAAACCCATCGCCGCGTTGCCCAATCAGCGCAAAACCCTCCGGCAGCAACCCATCGAACGCAATTTCATCCCCCACCGGCGTATAGCAAACCAACCCCGCCGCCCCATCCACGCCGGCAATATTCCGCGCCGTGTCCCGCAGGAAGCAAATATTGATCGCCATCGCGCCTTCAAATCCCAGCGCCGGAGCCAGACGCGTCTTCACCTTGCCCGCCCGTGGGGCCTTCGCCATAATCGCCAGCGCGCATACCTGTTCCCGCTCAGCCTCTCTCACGCTCGGATCCAGCACGTTCTCATGAGGCTTCCATCGCTCGTCCATCTCCACCAATTTACCGCACGAAAAAAAGGCGCGCGATGTTCACTCGCGCGCCTCAACTCAATTTCAACGGTCTTAGCAGATTAGAAGAACAGCGTCCCCGAGAACTGCATCTTGCGTCCATTCGTCGACGTGTTCCCATTGTTGCCGGTCGTCGACAGCACCTGCCCGAACGTGCTCGTCGGCGAAAGCGCGGGTGCGTTAATTCCGGTACCCACCGTCGGCAGCGTGTTGGTGGAATTGCACGGCCCATTCGGCACCGAGCCTCCCGGCCCTAGCGTCGTCGACGTACAGCTAAAGCCGGACGAAGGATTGGCAAGATTCGGCGTGTTGAACACGTTAAACGCCTCGGCGCGAAACAGGAACCGCATCCCTTCCCGTATCTTGGCCAGCGGGAAACTGCGCGCGAAACTCATGTCCGTCTCGATATATCCCGGCCCGATATAAGCATTGCGCGGTACATTGCTGAAAGTCCCAATCTCCGGATACGTGAACGCATTGACATTGAAGTATTCATTCACCTTGGGAATCCGGTGCCGCGTATTCGATAGCTTCGGCGTGGTTCCCGGAACGATCGCCGCCCTCTGGTTCGGCTCGCCATCCAGTGCCGAGTCGTTGTTGATCGTCACCGAATAAGGCTTGCCCGAGTGCGTCGTAAACTTCCCGCCATACTGCCAGTTGTTGAAGATGTCCCGTACCAGCGACGATCCCGTCGTCGTGTTCGGCAGTTGCAGCACCCAGCCCATGTTCAATACATGCCGCGCATCGTAATCTGAAAGTCCACGCTCGCTGCTGATGTTGTACACATCCGGAATCACATTCGTCGTCGACTGCGACTGCGTCTGAAGATCGATCGACTTCGCATACGTGTACGACGAAATGATCGTCAGCAGCTTCCCGCCGCGCTGCGTAAACTGCACCTGCAACCCGTTGTAGTTCGACGTCCCAATGCTCGCAAAGTCCACCAGCCCCGACCCGCCATAGTTGAAGTCCGTATACCGCAACCGCGCCTGCGTCGAGGTAACGGTCGAACTCGCGCCGCCCGCCGGAGTCCCCGCAAGCGCAGGGCAGTTTGGGTTGCCGTACAGCGTCGGGTTCGCTTGATAGTACCCGCCGGAGCAATCCGTAATCGCAGGGTTCTGGTCGAACGGGACCGTCAACTTCCGCCCCAGCTTGCCCACATAGTTCGTGTCCAGAATCCCGCCCCGGTCCACCTGGTACTCGAACCCAATATTGAACGCCTCGTAGTACGGCGTCCGGAAGTTGCGGTCCGGATAGAACAGCGAGTACGGCGCTATAAACTGCGGCGCTGCCGGATTGTAGCCCGTCGGTATCTGGCGGACCCCCTGTATCACATTCCCCGTAAGTTGCAGCGGCACAGACGTCCCACCCGGAGGTATGTTTGCAAAATATTGAAAGTAGTAAGGCTCGCCTTCGCCGATCACATCTGCATTGATCGCATCGAAGAACATACCAAAGCCGCCCCGCAGCGCCAGCTTCCCATTGCCGTAGACGTCATACGCAAATCCCAGCCGAGGCGCAATCCCGTTGAAGTCCGTCGGCACCAGCGACGACAACACACCCGGATCGCCCGGATACGCCAGTCCGCCCACCGCTCCGGGAAACTTCGTCGATTGATGCCCCGGTATGAACGTCGAAGACTCCCCATTCGGCTGGTACCACTGGAACGGCAGTTCATACCGCACACCCAGGTTCAACGTCAGCTTCGCCGTCGCCCGCCAGTCGTCCTGCGCATACGTAAAGATCGAGTGATTCACACCGCCCTGCACCAGCCGGCTGTTCGCCGTGATCGAATTCAGCAGGCCCAGCGACTCATCGGCGGGCGCCAGCCCGGTGAACGTTGAGCTGAACGCAAGCGTCCCGGGATAGTCCGTCTCATTCAGATACTGCAGCCGCAGAAAGTTCGCCCCAAACTGAAAACTGTGGTTCCCCTTCGTCCACGATAGCTGCTCCAGCACCTCGATGTTCTCATTCACCACGCTCGCATTGGACTGCGCCGTGCTGCCCAGTTTGTAAGCGCCGGATACGTTGATCACCGGCATCACAGGAATCCCGGGCTCCACAAAGTTGCCGCCGAACGTGTTCCACGTACTGTTATCCAGCGGCGGATTCAGCACCGTATACCGCTTATACCCCACCCGCAGTACATTCAGAATATTCGGCGTCACCACCCACGTGTCGCCGATATTTCCAAAGTTGCTCACCGCATGGTTCGCGCTCACCTCAAACGTCGGTACGCCCTGGCTCGATGAGTTCACCCCAGGCGCCGTCGCATCGTCGGCATCGATCAAGTCGTACCGCGCGTCGATATCATGCCGCGAACTCGCATGCCAGTCGATGCGTATCAACGCATTCCTGTCGTCACGCGGCTGCGGAGACACGCCAATAAACTCAGGCTGCCCCTTCGCCGTGAAACCGTTCGGCAGCCCAAGATAATGGTTCAGCACGCCCGCCACCGTCCCCGCCAGCTTCGGATCGAAGGGGTTCGTCGACCCATTGCCCAGGATGTTCAGATTTCCGTTGATCACGGGGTTCAGGCAGGAACTCGGAATCTCCGCGTTCGGCAGGTCCGTGGATGCCGTTGTCCCCGTCGATCCAAAATAAGGGTGCCCCGCCTGAGAGTAGATCGCCGCATCCGCCAACAGGCCCTGGCATGGATTGTTCGTGATCCCCGCCTGCACGTTCGCGGAATTGAACATCGTGTTGGCATCACCCGCCGTCGCTTCGATACCGCTCGCGCTCGCCACCAACTCAGGATTGATCAGCTTGCCGTAAGCCGTTCCCGCGGGACTCCCGATGGTCGGCACCACCTCCGCCACAAAGCTCGCGCACGGCGTTCCCGCAGGATACAAAGTCGAGCCCGCCACCCCAGGAGAGCACAGCCGCTGCGTATACCCGCCCGCGCCATTGGACTGCAACCCACGCTCCGCCAGCCCCTGCGCAAAGATCGACGTGCCCGCTACCTGCAAATGCTGGATCAGGTCCTGGAACGTTATCGCATAGTACAGCTTGTTCTGGATGATCGGCCCTTCCACCGTGAACCCAAGCTGCTGGCTGTTGTCCGTCGGGTTGCGGTGCGTCAGGTAGTCCGCCGCGTTGAATATCCGGCTCTGCACATAGTCCCAAACCGCCCCATGGATCGTATTCGTGCCGCTCTTGGTCACCACGTTGAACACAGAACCCGCATTGCGCCCATACTGCGCCTTGAAGTTGTTCAGCAGTACGCTGACCTCCTGCAGTCCGTCCCGAGGCGGATAGTTGATTCCCGTATTGAAAAACAGGTTGTTCCACATCAACCCGTCGAACAACATCAAATTCTGCGTATTCCGCGAACCCGACACCGAATACGTCGGCCCCGTACGGTCGTTCGTATTGGTCGCCGGAGCATTCAGGTCCGTCACGCCCGGCAGCAGTGCCGCCAAACCCACGGCATTGTTCCCGTCAATCGGCAACTCCTCCACCATCGTCTCCGGTATCAGTGTCCCAATCGTCGCCGACTTCGTATCCAGAGCCGTCCCCGAAGCGTCTACCTGCACCGTCTCGTTCTTGCTGCCGATCGTCAGCTTCACCGCGATCTTCACCGACTTGTCCGCGTCCACCGTAATTGAGCTCGCCACGTTGGTCTCAAATCCAGGCGCCGTCACCGTCAGAAAATACGTTCCAACCGATAGATCCGAAAGCGAATACTCACCCGTCTTGGAGGTCGTCACCGTGCGGTTCACGCCCTTGTCGGGCTCCGCCACAGTCACCGTCGCACCCACCACCACCGCACCCGAAGGGTCCGTCACCGTGCCATAAATGCTGCCCGTGTTCTGCGCCTGCCCCCACGCCGACCCGGCGCTCAACAGCAACACCGCCGCCACCAACACGCTCCAGCGGCTAAGCCCCTGTTTCACGGTTTGACATCCGGCAGCGCCTGTATGACATGACACTGACCTCGAATTTATCCCCATCACCGACCCCACTTCGTCTCAAATATCGTAGTTTTCCGTACAACCCAAAGACACGTTCTTGAAAGTTTCAGGACGCCGCACAGTATGCTTAGCCGCAATAGCCGTTGTCAACCCGCCCCATCTCAGCTTTTTCAATCCTCGCCCAATTTCCAGTTTGAAACTCTTTCACAGTCTCCGCTCAGCGCATCTTCTCTACCGCCTGCTGCCTTACCTCGTCCTCAGCCCGTTTGACAGCGGCTTTCTCCGCCAGATACAGTTCGGGCGGTCACCTATGTTCGTCTGCTCCGCCGGACCATTGCCGCAGGATCTTCTCGTTCTCACGAAGACTCCGCGCCGCTATAATACCGCCGCAGCAGCATTCGTGGGCATGACAAGAATTTAATATTTATGCTGCACATGGGGTAAGGTATGCGTCTTTTCGGCCATAAAATCTTCTTCGGCACTCCCTCCAGGCCTCAAGCCTCTCTGCTGGTGCTCCTCGCCTCCGCCTTCGCCGGTTCGCTCGCGCCCCTCCACGCCCAGACCGCGCCCTACGTCCTGCCCTACACCATGAGCACCTTCGCCGGCCCCAACCCCAACTACACCGTCGGCGCAGCCTGTACACCCGCAGCGACAGGCGTCTATAGCACCCTCAAAGCTCTCGACGTCCAGGGCGACGGTTGCCTCGCCTCCCAGGTCAGCATCGGCGTCGATCCCCATGACATTCGCGTCGACGCCAAGGGCAACGTCTACTGGCTCGATAACTCCAGCGGCTCCATCACCCTCGTCCACAAGATCAGCGTCGACAATCAGCTCTCCACCGTCTATCTCGGCACCAATGGCAACTCCAGCGCCTGCTCCGCCCACACTGACACCTATGGCGATGGTTGTCCTTCCACTGACGGCGCAGCCGGAGCCAACACCACCATCCTCACCACCGCCAACAAGTTCAAAAACCAGCGCGGCATGGCCATGGCCCCCAACGGCGATCTCTTCACCGCCGGATACAACGACTACAACATCCACAAGGTCTCCGCCGCTACCGGCCTCTTCGCTTACACCACCACAGTCCCCACCACCACCATCATCTCCGGCACCTTGTCCCAGGTAGCCGGGCTCACCCAGGCCACGGCTGCCACTACCTCGGTCGTCGCCGGTCCCGCTCTTACCAGCGGCCTTGGCAGCTCCCGCGGCGTGGGCGTCGACCCCTCCGGCAACATCTTCATCGCCGATACCGGCAACAGCATCATTCAGGAAGTCAGCAACAGCACTACCGTGTGCGGTTCCATCACCCCCCCCTGCACCATCCCGGTCACTGGCGCCAACGCCGGCAGCACCAAGCTGGTCACCAGCGGCGTCCCCGCCAGCTCCGCCCTTGTCGAGGCCCCCGAAGACGTCCAAATCGACTCCTTCGGCAACATCTTCATCGCCGACGCCGGAAACAACGTCCTCCGCGCCATCTACGTCGCAGGCACCCTCCCCGGAGTCGTCGCCCCCATCGTCGGAGACATCTACACCATCGCCGGAGGCGGCGCTACAGCCTATCCCAAGAATGGCACCACCCCCACCATGTTGGGCACCTCCATCGCCATCACCCTCCGCAAGATCGGAATCGATAACCACAACAACATCTTCATCGCCGATAGCGGCAGCAACGTCGTCTGGTTCGTCGATAACGCCACCGGCTTCATCCGCGTCGCGGCCGGCAGCTACGGCGGCGCTCAAACCGCACCCCTGTTCTCCACGCCCTACGGCTGCGCAGCCCAAACCAACGCTCTCGGCGACGGCTGCCCAGCCTCCTACGCCGCCATTACCGCCGCATCCGACATGGGCACAGCCCCCGACAACCAGGGCAACCTCTACATCACCGACGCAGAAAACGCTACCGCCGCCTTATCCCGCCTGCGCAAGGTCCTCTCCGGCCTCAACTTCCCCGCCGTCGCCGTCGCCACGCCCGTAACCCAGACCCTCCTCGTCCACTTCGCCCCATTGGATACTCCTGCTACGCCCGTACTCACCACTGGCTTCAAGGTCACCGGATCCAACTTCACCCTCGGCACTCCCACCTGCACCGTTGAGACCGATACCACAGACGACTGCACCCTCCCCGTCACCTTCACCCCCACCGGCCCCGGATACCTCACCGCCACCCTCACCATCACCTCCACCTCCGGCGGCATCAATACCTACCTCCTCACCGGCACCGGAACCTCCCAGGCCCTGGCCATCGATCCCGGCACCGCCAGCCTCAACCCCAGCACCATCAACAACGCCCAGGGCGCCGTCCTCGATGGAGCAGGCAACCTCTACATCGCCGACACAGCCAACAACCGTGTCCTCAAGTACACCGCCGCCACCACCACCACCGCCATCTTCGCCGGCGCGGGCACAGTCTGCTCAGGCAAGACCGATAGCTTCGGCGACGGTTGTCTCGCCACCGCAGCCACCCTCAATGCCCCTAAGGCCGTCGCAATCGACACCCTCGGCAACGTCTACATCGCCGACACCGGCAATAACCTCATCCGCAAAGTCACCGCCGCCTCCGGCATCATCACCACCTACGCCGGCGGAGCAACCACCGTCTGCACCGCCAGCACCGATACCCTCGGCGACGGCTGCCTTGGCCCGCAGGCCAAGTTCTCCGCCCCCTCCGGCCTCGCCGCCGACAGCCTCGGCCAGCTCTACGTCGCCGACACCGGCAACAATGTCATCCGCCAGATCAGCACAGACGGCTTCGCCACGCTCCTCGCCGGAGGCGCCACCACCATCTGCGTCTCGCCCACCGACACCCAGGGCGATGGCTGCCCCGGCCTCCAGGCCACCTTCAGCGGTCCCACCGGCCTCGCCTTCGATCCCGCTGGGAACTACCTCTTCGTCGCCGACACCGGCAACAGCAACATCCGCAAAATCTTCCTCGCCAACGTCATCACCGCGACCGCAACTGTACCCAGCGCCAACATCGGGTTCCTCAACCCCGTCACCCTGGTAGCCGGCAACGGCCAGGCCGGCTCTTCGCTCTCCAGCACCGGCCTCGCAACCGCAACCCAGCTGTTCCATCCCACCGGCGTCGCCGTCGATGCCGCCGAAAATATCTACATCGCCGACACCGGCAACGCCTCCGCTCGCCTCGTCGATAGCGCCACCGGCATCATCTCCGTCATCGCCGGAATCCTCAACGCGCCTGGCACCGGCACCGCCCTCCCCACCTCCGCCATCAACGCCCAGCTCACCACCCCCGCTGCCGTCGCGGTCTCGCCCCTCGGCCTCCTCTACATCGTCGATAGCGGCAACAACCGCGTCCTCAGCGACAACCGCTCTCAGGTCGCCTACAACTTCGGCCGCATCAACGTCGGCTCCTCCAGCCAGCTCCAGCCCTTCACAGAAGTCAACATCGGCACCACCACGGACACCCTCCCCTCCGCCACGCAGATCACCGCCTCCGGAAACACAACCCAGTTCACCCTCGCCGCACCCTCCGGCAGCTCCGGTTGCGCGAGCTCCCTCACCATCGGCAACTCCTGCATCGTCAACGGCCAGTTCACCCCCACCGCCGCCAACGCCACACCCTACTCCGCCACCTACACCGACACCGTCGCCTTCTCCGGCGTCTTCCCCAGCATCAACCTGATCGGCACCGGCGCAGTCCTCACCCCCACCACCAGCGCGGTCGTGCAGACCGCGCCCACCGGCAACTCCCAGTACGGGGCCTCGCTCACCCTCACCGCCACCGTCTCGGCCACCTGCAACACAGCGGCGCCCTCCTGCTACCCCTCCGGCACCATGAAGATCGTCGTCGACGGTAACGCCGGCTCGCCCATCCCCCTCACCGCCACCGCCACCGCCGCCCAGACCATCTCTGGCCTCTCCGTCGGCACCCACACCATCTCCTGCATCTACTCCGGAGACAACTTCTACGCCTCCAGCACCTGCCCCAACATCACCATCACCGTTGTTCAGGCCACTACGATCTCAGTCCTCACCGCCGCCCCCAACAACCAGCCCCAGTTCACCACCGCCACCCTCACTGCCAACGTCAGTTCCAGCACCATCGGCATCCCCACCGGCAGCGTCAACTTCTACTCCGACGGCACTCTCATCGGCAATGGACCGCTCTCCACCTCCGGTTCCTCCGCCGTGGCCACCCTGGTTCTCTCCGCGTCGTATGACAGCAACAACAACCTCATTGGGCCCGGCAACACACTGCTCCCTGGCACTCACACCCTCACCTGCACCTTCGTCGGTTCCACCAACAGCAACTACGCCACCTCCAACTGCGCCGCTGTCTCCTTTACCGTCGCTCCCCAGACCCCCGCCTTGCTGCTCTACCCAAGGGCCTGCAACGCCACCGTCTTCACGGTCGACGGCACTCTGACGCCAACCACCAATCCGGCATTGACGCTGCTGAACATCTGCAATCCAGGGCCGGCCACCAACGTAGCCGTCCCCACCCTCGCCGTTGCCGATGGTGCTACCACCGACGCCACCGTCCTCATCCTGCCCACCAACAACCTCTCCGGCTCGCTCAGCTTCTCCTGCACCGGTATGCCCGTCACCACCACCTGCACCTTCTCCCCGCAGACCCTCGCGCTCACACCCTCCACCGGTGTCTCAACCCTCCTTTACTTCGATGTCACCTTCTGGACCGATCTCCAGGCCAGTTACATCACCTCCCTGCATAAGCCGTCCCTCGGCGTCGGCACATCCAGCAAATCGGGTATCCAATACGCTCTGATCCTCGGCTGGCCCTTCACCCTGCTGGGCCTCGTCGCCTTCGCCCGTCTCCGCCGCAAGTCAGGCGCCGCGCGCGGTCTTTCGCTGCTCGCCATGCTCCTGGTCATGACCGGCTCCTCGTTGCTCTTCACCAGTTGCGCTGGCCCCGGAACCTATACTCCCGCGCTCACCCCGGCCGGCACCTACCCCATCACCATCACGGTCACCGGTGGAGGAGTAACAGCAACCACCCAGGTCATCTTCAAGGTCACCTCCCCGGGCATCACCGGCCAGCAATAACCCCACCCCATCCACCAACAGCAGAGGCAGCCCCACGGGCTGCCTCTTGCTCTGGCACTCATTCACTACTCACTACTCCTTACTCACTACTCCTTACTCCTCAAACCCCCGATTCCACTTCACCACCACCCGCGTCTCCCTCTCATACCCCACCACGCTGACGCTCCCCGTCCCCAGCGCAAACAATCTCCCTCCCACGGCCTCTAACCCAATCCACCGCGCCGCCAGTATCCGCAGAATATGCGCATGAGCAAACAGCGCCACGGCACCCGAGGGTGGCCCATTCATGACTGTTTCACCGTCATGAGTGGGGTCCCCAACAGCAGCCACCGCCTTCGCAATCACCTTATCCGCGCGCTCCCCCACCGCCTCCACCGTCTCCCCACCCTTCAGCGGCGACGTCCATACACTCCAATCCGCCCCATAAATCGCCCTCATCTCGGGAGTCGTCTTCCCCTCAGCCTCGCCATAGTTCCACTCCATCAACCCCGGCTCCACCACCGCCACATCCCCATACCCCGCAATGTCACAGGTCTCCCTCGCCCGCTGCATCGGACTCACAAACACCGCTGCAAACTTCTTCCCCTTCAAATAATCCCGCAGCTCCACCGCCCTCTGCCGCCCATGCTCCGTCAGCGGAATATCGGTCACACTCGTATGCGCCCCACTCAACGACCACGCCGTCTCCCCATGCCTCACCAACCAAAGCTCCACACCCATAACGCCTCCTCTACTCCTTACTACTTACCCTCTACACTCTATCTATGGACTTCCAGCTAGTCACCGGCTACAAACCCGCGGGCGATCAACCTCGCGCCATCGCCGATCTCGTCGCCGGCCTCAACGCCGGCGAAAAAGATCAAGTCCTGCTCGGCGTCACCGGCTCCGGCAAGACCTTCACCATGGCCTCGATCATCGCCGAGCAGAATCGCCCCGCGCTCATCCTCGCCCACAACAAGACCCTCGCCGCCCAGCTCTACCACGAGTTCAAGCAGTTCTTCCCCAACAACGCAGTCGAATACTTCGTCTCCTACTACGACTACTACCAACCCGAAGCCTACATCCCAGCTGGCGACCTCTACATCGAAAAAGAATCCACCATCAACGACGAGCTCGACAAGCTCCGCCTCAGCGCAACGCGCAGCCTTTTCGAGAGAAGAGACGCCATCATCGTCTCCTCGGTCTCCTGCATCTACGGCCTCGGCTCGCCCGAAGCCTACTACGGCATGTTGCTGCTCCTCGAAAAGGGCCAGCGCATCAAGCGCGAAGACATCACCCGCCGCCTCGTCGAAATCCTCTACGAGCGCAACGACGTCGACTTCCGCCGTGGCACCTTCCGCGTCCGCGGAGACGTCATCGAAGTCTTCCCCACCTACGACGAAAACGCCTTCCGCATCGAACTCTTCGGCGACGAGATCGACTCTCTCTCCCAAATCGACCCCCTCTTCGGCACCGTCCGCCAAAAGTATTCCCGCCTCCCCATCTACCCCAAGTCCCACTACGTCGTCGCCCCCGAGCGCAAGAACACCGCCGTCGCCAGCATCCTCGCCGAGCTCTCCGAATGGGAGGCCCAGCTCGAAAAGGAGCATCGCTTAGTCGAGTCCCAACGCATCCACCAACGCACCCGTTTCGATTTAGAGATGATCAAGTCCGTAGGCTTCTGCCACGGCATCGAAAACTACTCCCGCCACTTCTCCGGCCGTCTCCCCGGCGAACCACCCCCCACGCTCCTCGACTATTTTCCGAGGGATTATATGTTGTTTATCGACGAGTCCCACGTCACAGTCCCTCAACTCCACGGCATGTGGCACGGCGACCGCTCGCGCAAACAAAACCTCGTCGACTATGGATTCAGGCTTCCGAGCGCAATGGACAACCGCCCCCTCCGCTTCGAAGAGTTCGAAACCCGC
>Ga0302311_10003813_pt1 | contig 16401 bp, 17 predicted proteins | sample III_Palsa_N1_3_FD_200449 | JGI IMG/M metagenome (GOLD analysis project Ga0302311, IMG submission 200449) | Peat permafrost microbial communities from Stordalen Mire near Abisko, Sweden - III_Palsa_N1_3 | ecosystem: Environmental > Terrestrial > Soil > Palsa > Peat permafrost | place: Sweden... | reverse complement strand
ACGTCCGCCCCTATTCGAAGGGACAGAAGAACGACTTTCGCGACGCCGAGGCAATCGCCGAAGCGGTACAGCGGCCGACGATGAAGTTCGTGGCGACGAAGACCGCCGATCAATTGGACCTGCAGGCGCTGCACCGGGTACGGGAACGGTTGGTCAGCCAGCGCACCGGTATCATCAATCAAATTCGCGCCTTCCTGCTGGAACGCGGTATTGCGGTGCGCCAGGGGTTACGTTTTTTGCGCGCCGAGCTGCCGCGCATATTGACGACACCCCCGGACGTTCTGTCACCCCGCATGGTGCGGATCGTCGAAGACCTGGCTGGCGATTGGCGTCGGCTCGACGAGCGGGTCGAGATACTATCGGATGAGATTGAAGCGACCGCGTGTCAGGATGCCGGTTGCGAGCGCCTGATGAGCGTGCCCGGTATTGGGCCGATCATCTCCAGCGCGATGGTGGCCGCGATCGGCACAGGGGATGTGTTCACCAAGGGCCGTGACTTTGCCGCCTGGCTGGGGCTCGTTCCCAAGCAGATCTCGACCGGGGACCGTACCATCCTCGGCAAGATATCCAGGCGCGGTAATCGCTACCTGCGGGTTCTGTTCGTACAGGCGGCATGGGTTGTGCTGATCAAGCCGAAGAGCTGGGAGCGCCACGGGCTCAAATCCTGGATCGAGGCCGCCAAGAAGCGGTTGCACCGCAACGTGCTCGCGATCGCGCTGGCCAACAAGCTGGCCCGCATCGCTTGGTCAGTGCTGGCTCGTGGTCGGGACTTCGAGGCGGGGTCGATCGCCACCGTCCAACCTGTTTGATCGTTGAATACGGGAACGTAGAGGAATCCGCAATGATGTAGCCAGCCTGACAACTCTTACCCGCCGAGGTCTGCGAGAGGATAAGTAGAGATGGAGGATCGGTCTTCCCGGCGCATGCGAACACTGGTGACCCGAATGGCCCGTTGAGGCCTGTCCGCTAATGAGGTCGCACGCGCGCTGATATCCATGATGGTCCGGAGCAAAACAGCTCCAATCAGAGACCGGATACATTGATGCAAGACCGCTGAAACCCAGCTCGACGAAAACCTCTTGCAACGCACGGCCGGACCATACATTCGGGTCAAAATGCCACCTCGGCGCATGATCTTGGCGTGGCCGCTCCCACCCCAAAACCAGACATCCCTGCCGACCGGGAGAAAGAGACTTGGCCTCACGGCTCGGATTACTGAGAAGATCGGCCCCGCCTCAGCGTCCCCAGCGATCCTGCCAGATCTTCTCGCCGACCAGACAGGAAACGCGCGGCTCCTTCTCGACTGTCTTCTCGGCCACTGGAACCACCGGGCGTTCGGGCGTGCGGCCGGCGACCTCGAGCAGCAGCTTGGTGCGGATCGCTTCCTTGAATTTTTCGCGATCCTTGATCGAGACCACGAAGGAACCAGGGCCCCCGATCACACAATCCTCATAATAAAAATCGAGGTTCTCGATATCCATGGTCGAATAGGACGGCTCCTTCACCATGATCGGAAGGCCGTTGATGGTGATCCCCTTCGACAACGCGATGTCGCGCGCGCCGGTCACGGGCGAGCCGTTGTTGTTGGGACCGTCGCCGGAGATATCGATGACACGCCGTATCCCGCGATACGGATTCTCGTCGAACAGCGGCATCGCGAAATAGATCGCGCCCGAAATCGAGGTGCGGGAGGCCCGGCGGATCGGCGTCTTCAGGATTTCCTCGGCAACGGCGTCGGCCGTTTCCGGACCGTCGATCACCCGCCAGGGAATGATGATCTTCTGATCGTTCGATGCCGCCCATTCGAAATAGGTCACCGAAATCTTGCCGTTCGGAAGCGCCTTCAGCGCCTGCAGGAATTCCTTCGAGACGATGGCCTGCGCATAACCCTCGCGCTGGATCGCGAGTTCATCCATATCCATCGAATAGGAAACGTCGACGGCGAGAACGAGTTCGACATCGACGGTCGGCGTGCCGTCCTTGGCGGCCAATGGATGGCCCGGCTGACTTGGCGGGTTCGGAGCCGCCATGCCCGCGACAACACCTGCGGCGATCACTCCCGCGACAAGCACCGCTCCGATCGAGACATACCAGCGCATCGCGGCCCTCCCGTCGTACGACAGGATGTTGACACGCAAAGCGGCCTGCGAAAAGCGGGAACATGATCCGGCGTTCACATTCGAGTTAGGAGCAGGACTGCAGGCCAGCCGCAGAGTCGCCTCAATTTTGCGGCGGCGGATTCCCGTGCGATAGAACGTCTCGCAACAAAGGGGGCATCATGGTTCGGATTGGCATCGTGTGCTGCGTATGGCTGCTTGGCGCATTTAACGGCGCCATGGCTGAAACGCCGGCCGAGCGTGGCGATTATCTGGTCAATACCATCATGGCCTGCGGCAACTGCCACTCGCCGCGCGATGCGAACGGCAAAACCATCGCCGAGAAAGCGTTTTCCGGCGGCCTGACCTTCGATACGCCGGCCTTCGTCGCCACCGCGCCGAACATCACGCCCGACGTGGAGACCGGTCTAGGAAGCTGGAGCGACGCCGAGATCAAGCGCGCGCTGGTCGAGGGCATGCGCCCGGACCACGGCGACTTCGCCGGCGTGCCGCTGGCGGCGATCATGCCGGCCAATTTCTACAAGGCGCTGCTGCCGGACGATCTCAACGCTGTCGTCGCCTATTTGCGCACCATCAAACCGGTCCGCAACGAAGTCACCGCCCCCGTGTACAAGGCTCCCGTGCATCGCGATCCCTACCCCGCCGCCGAGGCCGGATTCAGCAAAACCATGTTCGCCGATCCGGTCGGCCGCGGCACCTATCTGGTCACCATCGGCCATTGCATGGAATGCCATGCCGCACGGACACGCGGCGTGTCGGATTACACCACCGGCCTCGGCCGCGGCGGCAGGGTCTTTCCGCCCCCGCCGGGGTCTGCGGAGGGAGCGCCAGGCACCACCGCGGCCAATATCACATCGGATCACGTCGCCGGGATCGGCGCCTGGAGCGATGCCGAAATCGTCCGCGCCATCACCCATGGAATGGCCCGCGACGGACGGACGCTCAAGCCGCCGATGGCGTATAATTATTATGCCGCGCTGAAGCCATCCGACCTGGCCGACATCATCGCCTATCTGCGCACCGTGCCGCCGCTGCAATGAAGCCATCGCAAAACAGCTGGTTCCAGGCCGGCCCGGAAGCTGTATTCTGGTTTGGCTCATGACGAAACGTCAGGAGGTGCCACCGGAATGATCGACGCCGTCACCAAGCCGCGAACCAAGGTTCGGACCAAGACAGAGCGGCCGCGCCTGCACAAGGTCATCCTCGTCAACGACGATTTCACGCCCCGCGAATTCGTCGTCACCGTCCTGAAGGCGGAATTCCGCATGACCGAGGACCAGGCCCACAAGGTCATGATCACGGCGCACCAGCGCGGCGTGTGCGTGGTTGCGGTCTTCACCAAGGACGTGGCCGAGACCAAGGCGACGCGTGCCACCGACGCCGGGCGCGCCAAGGGCTACCCGCTGCTGTTCACCACCGAGCCGGAGGAATAGCGGGCGTTTCGCCAACTATTTCCCTCACACCGATTTGCTTTCAATTTTATCGATCGCTCGCACCGAAGTTTCAGTTTCGGCTGGCATTGTCGGACCATGTCGATCGCCCTCCCCAGGCAGCGCCAGTCGCAATCACTTCCGCAAGTGTCGTTCGGGCCGCTTCGCTTTCTCGAGGCGCTGCCCTGGCTGGTGCTGGCGGCGGCGGCGCGAGTGATCGCGTCCGCCGGCGGGGCGGTGGCATTTGCGGCAACCTTCGTGGCCAGCATCGCCGTGCTGCATGCCTTCTTTGTGGTGGCGCAGCGCTCCATCGAATTGGCCGATGGCCAGACGGGTCTCGGTGAGCTCGACTTCAGGGAACAATACAGGCTGACGTGGGCGATCCTGTGGCGAATCGTGCTGCTGATGTATGCGGCGGCGTGTGCGTCATCATGGGCTGGGTATGTATCGGTGATGCCGCATTTGCTCTTGGGGCTCGACGGCATGGCATTCGATCAGTTCGCCGACATCGGCAGGTTTTGGAGTGCCCTCGTCGCGGCCCTGATCTTGCTGATGGCTGTCGATGCCGAGCGCAATAGTGGCCGGGTCAACTTCCGCAGGGCGATCCATGAGCTCGCGCGGCGCGGTCTCTGGGTCGGTACCGCCATCCTGGTGCTCGGCGTCGTTTATGTCGGCCTCGGCCTTGGTCAGGGATGGGTCCGCAGCGCCATCTGGCAGTTCTGGCAAACCTCGCCGTCGAGCCAGTTCATCAAGAACCTGATCTATTTCGTCTTCATCTTCGGTTTCGCGATGCTGCGGCTGTGGGTGACGCTGCTGATCCTGACCTATGGCCTGAAGCAATCCTACATCCGCGGCGGCTCTCAGGCCGGCACCGGCGTCTCGTCCAGCAAGCCGTAGACCCGCGCGGCTTTTGAGAATCCGGCGATCGGAAACTCGCCCAGATCGCTCCAGTCGTCGTCGCAGGCGCGGGCGAAGGCCGCCGACGCCACCACCGTGCGATGGAGCCGGCCGGCGATCTTTTCCAACCGTGCCGCCAGATTGACCGCGGGCCCGATGCAGGTGAAGTCGAGCCGGTTGCCGCCGCCGATATTGCCGTACAGAATTTTTCCGACATGCAGCGCGACGCCGAAGCGAAAGCGCTCGATGGTCTCGCCAACCGGAAAGTGCATGGCTTCGACATTGGCACGGGACTCGCGGGCGGCTTGCAGAACGTTGGCGCAAACGTCCTCGGTATCGCCGGGCTGCTCCGCGATCGGAAATACCGCCAGCAGTCCGTCACCCATGAACTTCAGGACTTCGCCACCATGGGTCCTGATCGCCGACACCTGGCAGTCGAAATAAAGGTTGAGGATATCCACCACGGTCTCGGCCGGCAGCCGGTCCGACAGCGCGGTAAACCCGCGCAAATCCGACAACCAGATCGCCGCGTGCATGATTTCGGCGTGGCCGCGCCTGATCTGCCCGCCGAGAATCCGCTCGCCGGCGCGGCTGCCGACATAGGTGTCGAGCAGGACCGTCGCCGTGCGGTGCAGGCGGGTGATCTCGATCAGCCGGGCCATCGGCGGGATCAGCGAGCGAAGCGCGTTCAACTGGTCATCGGTGAAACCGCCGGGCTGCCTGGTGGTCCAGCTCGACGCATGGACGAACCCATCGCTTTGCATCAGCGGCAGCGCGATATAATCGGTGACCCCTTCCGCGCGCATGTCATCAAAGAACGGGAAGCGTTTGCTGTCGGGAGCGTCGATCAGCGATCTGACCTCGCGCCCCTCCGCGAATACGATCGCCAGCGGGCTGTTGAGATATTCAGGCGAATCCAGCATCTCGAAATTCACGGTGCCCATCACGACTTCGGCGCCGGGCCGCCAGATGAAATTGCGGCCGACGATATCGGGATGCAGAGTCCGGACGAACACGCCGACGCGCCAGAGCGGCAAGCCGGCCGCAACCAGACGCTCGCACATCTGCGACATCATCTGGCCCGACCCGGGCGCGGAACGGGCACCGTCGATCAGCCAGTCCCTCAGGTTCTGCAGGTCGGACGCGTTCATAAGGAGCAATTTGCGGCGCAGTTGCCGGAAACGTCAAGATGCGTTGCGGCAGAACCTCAACGGAGGCTCGACAAAACAGAACGCGGCTGCAACACTGCTCTCATAATAGAAAAACGGAGGAAGCCATGAATATCGATCGACGCCAGCTGGCCTTGCCGGTGCTTGCCATCGGCCTCTTGGGAGTGGTCCCCGCCTTGGCGGGCGCGGACGAAGACGCCGTCGCCAAGAACGTCGAGGCCTTCCGCGCGGCCCAGGCCGCCGCCGACGCCAAGACACTGGAAGGGCTATGCGCCGCGGAGCTCAGCTACAGCCATTCCGACGGCAGGGTCGAGGACAAGGCGACCTTTGTCGCCAATGCCACCGACGGAAAATCCAAGGTGTTGTCGCTGGCCTACCAGGACGTCAGCATCCGCGTGGTCGGCCCTGCCGCGATCGTGCGGTTTCACTGGGTCGGCGAAAGTCAGGCCGTCGCCGACGGCAAGAAGAGCGCCACCAATCTCCACATCCTGATGAACTGGCAAAAACAGGGTTCGGACTGGAAGCTGCTGTCGCGCGCATCGACCAAGCTGTGAGCCGTTCCAATCGAACGGCTGGCGCGCGATGATGCCAGCGATGGAAAAGGCTGTAGCCCGAATCAGATAGTGCCGACGCTACGTCACCCGATGTCGTCCCGGCGAATGCCGGGATATGGCAGTCGCCTTCCTTCACAACGAACGCCGGGTCCCTGCTTGCGCAGGGACGACGCAGAGTTTGGTTCGGCACCGCGCTACAAGAAGTCGTCCACAGTCTCGGTAGCTCTAACGGCGGATGACGCTGACGAAAGTCTACCCGCCCACCTGCCCGCGGTGCCGCAAAAAATGATCGGCGAGCACGCAGGCCATCATGGCTTCGCCGACCGGCACGGCGCGGATGCCGACGCAGGGATCGTGGCGGCCCTTGGTCAGGATGTCGGTGTCGGCGCCCTTGCGATCGACGGTGCGGCGCGGCGACAGGATCGACGACGTCGGCTTCACCGCGAAGCGCGCCACCACCGGCTGGCCGGTGGAGATGCCGCCCAGAATGCCGCCGGCATGGTTGGAGAGGAAGCTGACGCCCTGATTGCCCATCCGCATCTCGTCGGCGTTTTCCTCGCCCGACAGTTCGGCCGCACCGAATCCTGATCCGATCTCGACGCCCTTGACCGCGTTGATGCTCATCAGCGCGGCGGCCAGTTCCGCGTCGAGCTTGGCATAGATCGGCGCGCCCAGTCCGGCCGGCACGCCTTCGGCCACAATTTCGATCACCGCGCCGATCGACGATCCCTTCTTGCGGATATTGTCGAGATAGCCTTCGAAGAACGCGGCCTGGTCCTTGTCCGGACAGAAAAACGGATTGCGCGCGATCTCGTCCCAGTCCCATTTGTCGCGATCGATCTTGTGCGGGCCCATCTGCACCAGCGCGCCGCGCACGGTGACGCCGGGCAGGATCTTGCGGGCGATGGCGCCGGCGGCGACACGCGTGGCGGTCTCGCGCGCCGAGGAACGCCCGCCGCCGCGATAATCGCGCAGGCCGTATTTGGCTTCATAGGTGAAGTCGGCATGGCCGGGACGAAACTTGTCCTTGATCTCGGAATAATCCTTCGAGCGCTGATCGGTATTCTCGATCATGAGCGCGATCGGCGTCCCCGTCGTCACCTGCACGCCGGTTTCCGGATGCGCCATCACGCCGGACAGGATCTTCACCGCGTCGGCTTCCTGGCGCTGGGTGGTGAAGCGCGACTGCCCGGGCCGGCGGCGGTCGAGATCGTGCTGGATGTCCTCATTGGTCAGCGGCAGCAGCGGCGGGCAGCCATCGACCACGCAGCCGATCGCGATGCCGTGGCTTTCGCCAAAGGTCGTGACCCGAAACAGGTGGCCGAAGGTGTTGAAGGACATTTTGTCGATCCGCATCGCCGTTGGCTGACAACAGCGCGCCTTGTCGTATCGCGAGCGGTTAAGGGGGTCAAATAACCTTTCAGTCGTCATGGCCGGGCTTGCCCCGGCCATCCACGTCTTGCTTGCAGAACGCTAGTAAGGAAGACGTGGATGCCCGGCACAGGGCCGGGCATGATGGCGGATAAAAGCGTTCCATCGCCCGCCCTTAACTATATTTCCTCAGCCCGCCATCGCCGAACACGTAGACGGCGCCCTGCTCGATGGTCAGGTCGGCGGCGCTGTCTGATGTCTCGACGCCGAGCGCCACCATCAGCGCCCGCGCGGTGCCGCCATGGGCCACCGCGACGGTGTCCGAAGTGAGCTGGTTGTACCAGTCGCTCACCCTCGCCTGCACCGAAGCATAACTCTCGCCATCCGGCGGCGGGACGGTCCATTTGTCGCTCAGCCGTGCGGCGAACAGCTCGGGATCGGACGCCTGCATCTGCGCCAATGTCGCGCCTTCCCACCGCCCATAGCCGATTTCACGCAGCCGGGCGTCGACGGCGTAGCCGCCGGTCGGCAATTTCAGCACGCCGCGCACCAGTTCCATCGTCGAGCGCGCACGGCTGAGCGGACTTGCCACGAAGGTCAGGGACGCCTGGTTGCGCCCATCGCGGGCAAACAGATCGGTCAGAATGCCGCCGGCATCCGCGGCCTGCCGGCGACCGAGATCGTTGAGCGGAATATCCTGCGTGCCCTGGAACCGGCCTTCCGCGTTCCACGCGGTTTCGCCGTGGCGGATATAGTAGATGGTCGGCGCGGGCATCGTGACGTCAGCTATTCCTTGCTCAGGGAATTGCCGAGCGAAATATCCGGCGCCTCCGGGCGCTTCATGCCGACGACGTGGTAACCGGCATCGACGTGATGCACCTCGCCGGTGACGCCGCGCGACATGTCCGAGAGCAGATACAGCGCGCTGTCGCCGACTTCCTCGACGGTCACGTTGCGGCGCATGGGCGCGTTGTATTCGTTCCATTTCAGAATGTAGCGGAAATCGCCGATGCCGGACGCCGCCAGCGTCTTGATCGGCCCCGCCGAGATCGCATTGACGCGGATGTTGTTCTCGCCGAGATCGGCGGCGAGATAGCGCACGCTCGCCTCCAGGGCGGCTTTCGCGACCCCCATCACGTTGTAATGCGGCATCCATTTCTCGGCGCCGTAATAGGTCAGCGTCAGGATCGAGCCGCCGTCGGTCAGAAGCTTCTCGGCACGCTGCGCGACCGCGGTCAGCGAGTAGCAGCTGATCAGCATCGTCCTGGAGAAATTATCCGCGGTGGTTTCGAGATAGCGGCCGTCGAGCTGGTCCTTGTCGGAGAACGCGATCGCGTGCACCACGAAATCGATTCTGCCCCATTTCTGCTGCAGCACATCGAACACCGCGTCGATGGTGGCGGGATCGGTGACGTCGCAATGCCCGAGCAGGATGGCGTCGATTTCCTTCGCCAGCGGTTCGACGCGCTTCTTCAGCGCGTCGCCCTGCCAGGTCAGGGCGATTTCAGCACCCGCCGCGTGACAGGCCTTGGCGATACCCCAGGCGATCGAGCGGTTGTTGGCGACGCCGAGAATCACCCCGCGTTTGCCCTGCATCAGACCTGAATTTGGCGCCATCCGCTTTCCAATCGACCTTGAGCTGGTATTCCGTATTCACAATTAGCAATATTTTGCCGCGCCACGAGAGAACTTCGAAACCAAGATACCGGTCTGGAGGTACACCAGCCCCCGCAGCCGGTACAGCCCCAATCCGCTCCCGCTCGGGGCGTTTGCGGCAAAACCCCAATGACCGGAATAGCTGCTTGGTGCCGGTGTTAGTTGTATGAGGCGTTGAGGTGGCCACGTTGAGGTGGCCAATAGTGAGCGCTGGCCGGACCGAACCATGATCGAGCTTCCATGACCGCGTTTCGAGAAAGCGTCGAAGCCATGATACCGGCGCTGCGCCGCTATGCGCGGGCGCTGACGCGCGATGCCGACGTCGCCGACGATCTGGTGCAGGACACGCTGGTGCGGGCGTTGCGTTCGGAACGGCTGTTTCTCGGCGGCGACGTGCGAAGCTGGCTCTACACCATCCTGACCAACCTCAACAAGAACCGGCGGCGTTCGCTGGCGCGGCGGCCGCAATTCATGCCGCTGCTCGACAACAATCCCGACGCCAGCGGCACCGAGGCCGAAAGCCGCGACATCGCCCGCGCGCTGGCCACCCTGGTGGAAGAGCAGCGCGCGGTGCTGCTGTTGGTGATGCTGGAAGGATTGAGCTACCGCGAGGTCGCCGAAATCCAGGGCGTGCCGATCGGGACCGTAATGTCACGGCTTGCGCGAGCGCGTGCGCATGTGAAAGCCTCGCTGGAGGGCGAACGCCCGGCGTTGCGACGGGTGAAATGATGACCAGCATGGCGTACGCGGATTTTGGGGAACCGATGACGAGGAGACGGCCTATCCTGCTTTCACCTGCCAGGCGTGAAGGCAAGAACACCGGGATGATTTCGACCGAGAAGAGACAACGACAATGACTGATCCAACGATTCCCGTCACCGAAGACGAATTGCATGCCTTCGTCGACAACGAACTGCCGGCGGAACGCCGCGGCGATGTCGAGGCGTGGCTGGCGGCGCATCCTGAAGACGCCACGCGGGTGCAATCCTGGCGCGCGATGGCGGAGGCGCTGCATGCGCGCTACGACTCCGTCGCCGACGAGGCGGTGCCGAAGCGGCTTGAGATCGAACGCCTGGTGCAGCGGCCGCGCCACTGGATCTATGGCACGGTTGCCGCGGCGCTGGTGGCATTTGTCTGCGGCGGCGGCGTCGGCTGGCTGGCGCGTGGCGTGGCAGCTGCGCCGTCGGCGTTCCAGAACCTGACGCTGGATGCGCTGGATGCGCATCGGCTGTATGTCGTCGAGGTTCGCCATCCGGTCGAGGTGCCGGGCAACGAACGCGAACATCTGCAGGTATGGCTGACCAGGCGCTGCGGCTGGGACGTCCGTGCGCCGGAATTGAATGGCACCGGGCTGAAGCTGGTCGGAGGACGATTGTTGCCCGGCCCGACCGGACCCGCATCCTTTCTGATGTATGAGAGCGCCTCGGGAGAGCGCTTCACGCTCTATACCTCGCGCGCACAGACCGGTACCGCGCAGATGCGCTACACCGCCGCCGAGAATTCGGGCGCGATGTATTGGTCGGAAGACGGTGTCGGCTATGTGCTGAGCGGCCCGGTCGACAAGGACCGGCTGAATCAGGTCGCGCGGCTGGTCTACGACCAGACCGAGAAGAACGGCGGGTAACGGGCGCACCGATCGGTAGCCACCGCTCGGCGTCCCAATTCCGACATCAAGAATCTGGAATCAAGACATCGGCGCGTCTCAAAATCGCACCGGGTGCTCACGCGAAAATGCAGAGCGTTCGATCCGCCGATCGACGCAAGCGGCCTCGATCGGGTTTTACCGCGCTGGTCCCCGGTCGAGGCTGCACCTTTTCGGTAGTCACGCGAAAACGCTATAGATCGCTGCGCGGATTATAGGGGTGTCCGTCGCGCCACTTCTGCATCAACGCCTCAAGCTCGGCATCGTTCCCGTCCGGCAGCATGATCCGGGTGGTGACGAACAGATCACCGGTGCCGCCGGGCTTCGGCAGGCCCTTGCCCTTGAGGCGGAAGGTCCGGCCGGTTGAGGTATTTTTGGGAATCGACAGCTCGACCGCGCTGCCGAGCGTCGGCACGCGGATCTTGCCGCCGAGCACCGCTTCATACAGCGTGATCGGCAGATCGACGCGCAGGTCGCTGCCGTCGACCTTGAAGAAGGCATGCGGCGCGATGCTGACGGTGATCAGGAGATCGCCGGGCGGGTGACCGGCCGCGGTCTCGCCCTGCCCCTTCAGCCGGATCTGCTGGCCGGCGGTCACGCCGGCGGGAATCTTGACGTTGAGCTCCTTGCCGGTCGGCAGCCGGACGCGCTTCTCCGCACCCTTGACCGACTCTTCCAGCGACACCGTCATGGCGACGCTGAGATCGAGATCGAGCGCGATCGAACCGGGGTCGAACTCAAAGGTGCCGCCCGCGCCAGGCCGCGCGCCGCGCGCCGCAGTACCGCCGAACATGCTGTTGAGGATGTCCTCGAAACCGCCGCCACCGCCAAAGCCGCCCGCGCCGGCGCCCCCGGTACGGAAGCTGTGGCTCTGGAAGCCGCCGCCGGGCGAGGCGCCGCGCGCACGCGGGTCGCCGCCGCCGGGATAACCCTGGAAGCGCGGCTTGCCCTCGGCGTCGATCTCGCCGCGGTCGAACTGCTTGCGCTTGTCCTCGTCGCCGATGATCTCGTTGGCCGAGTTCAGTTCGGAAAAGCGCGCTGCGGATTTCGGATCGTTCTTGTTGGCATCGGGGTGATGTTTCTTGGCAAGCTTGCGATAGGCACTCTTGATCGCCGCAGCAGTGGCGCCCCGCGGCACCCCCAAGACCTCATAGGGGTCGCGCATCCGTTACGTCTCCTTCAGGGAAAGCAGATTTCAAATTCGGGTCTCTCAACCCAGTCTCAAGTTCATCTGGGGTGTTCGTGGCATTTTTGCAACGGGCCCCCCTCAGCTCTGTCTCCAGGGCTTCAAGGTGTGGATTTCCCATCGGCCCTGGCTGGACTGGCAGGCGGCGCCCTGCAGCCAGCTTTCCGACCGGCCGTTGACATAGCTTGCCAGAAAATCCCGGCAGGTGTGCCCGTCCTGGGAATAGGCCTGGGCCAGCGGCGTCACCGAGCCGCGGGCACCGGTCTCCGGGTTTTCCCATGGCTGGCTGGAATCCTTGTCGCCCTTGGTCAGCACGTCGGAGGCGGCATTGCGCGCAAAGGCAAGATCGGTCTCGGTCGGGGCCGGTGCGCTGGCCTGGGCCGCGCCGATCGAGCCCGTCATATCGCCATCGCCCATTTTGGCGAAGGCGCCGTCGGTGCGGGACATGCTGCAGCCGCCGGTGCCGACGCCGATCAGAATCAGGGTCATCACCGCGCCGGCGGGCCCGATCGCCGATAGGCCAACGCGTCCCCATGCCCTATATAGGGCGAGCCTATAATGGGGCTGCAACGCGCTCTGGGCCGCGGGCGGGCGCAACTCGGAACTCCTTGGATGACGGACACGACCTCCATCAAACACCCGACACCCTTAACATCCGGTGATTTCACCGCGGCCGAGGAGCCGTTTGCGCTGTTCGGCGACTGGTTCGCCGAAGCCGCAAAGGCCGAACCCAACGATCCCAACGCCATGTCGCTGGCCACGGTCGACGCCGACGGCCTGCCTGACGTGCGGATGGTGCTGATGAAGGGCTACGACATCAAGGGCTTCGTGTTCTACAGCCATATCGCGAGCCAGAAGGGCCGCGAACTCGCCGACAATCCCAGGGCGGCTTTGCTGTTTCACTGGAAATCGCTGCGCCGGCAGGTGCGGATCCGCGGCAATGTGTCACCGGTCACCGAGGCCGAGGCCGACGCCTATTTCGCGACCCGGCCGAAGCAGGCCCAGATCGGCGCCTGGGCCAGCAAGCAGTCGCAGCCGCTGGAAAGCCGCTTTGCCTTCGAGCAGGCGATCGCCAAGGTCGCCGCCAGGCACATCATCGGCGACGTCCCCCGGCCGCCGGGCTGGAGCGGCTGGCGTATCGTCCCATTGCGGATCGAGTTCTGGCACGACCGCCCGTTCCGCCTGCACGACCGCATCGAATTCCGCCGCGCCACGCCGGATCAGCCATGGTCCAGGACGCGGCTATACCCGTAGAGTAGGGCGTGATGACCGGGCAGAAGCGCGTCTTCGGCTAGATGTCCCGGCCATCCACGTCTTTGCTCGCAACCAGTTTCGAAGCCGTGGATGCCCGGCACAAGGCCGGGCATGACGAAGAACGAGAGAAACGTTGATGCCCACTTCATCCGCCAACACGCCACGGCGCACTTTGCTTCTGACCGGAGCCAGCCGCGGCATCGGCCATGCGACCGTGATCCGTTTTTCCTCGGCCGGCTGGCGCGTCATCACCTGTTCGCGCCATCCGTTCCCCGAGGAATGCCCATGGGGCGCCGGACCCGAGGATCACATCCAGGTCGACCTTGCCGATCATGCCGACACCACGCGGGCGATTTCGGAAATTCGCGACCGGCTGGAGGGCGGCGAGCTGCATGCGCTGGTCAACAATGCCGCGATCTCGCCGAAGGCCGCCGGCGGCGGGCGGCTCGGCTCGGTCGATACCGACATCGACACCTGGAGCCATGTGTTCCGGGTCAATTTCTTTGCGCCGATCATGATGGCGCGCGGGCTGATCGAGGAATTGAAAGCCGCCAAGGGCTCGGTGGTCAACGTCACCTCGATCGCGGGCTCGCGCGTGCACCCGTTCGCGGGCGCGGCCTATGCCACCTCGAAGGCGGCGCTGGCCTCCTTGACCCGCGAGATGGCATCGGATTTCGGCCGCATCGGCGTGCGCGTCAATTCGATCGCGCCGGGCGAGATCGACACCTCGATCCTGTCGCCGGGCACCGAGAAGATCGTCGAGCAGCAGATCCCGCTGCATCGCCTCGGCACCCCCGACGAAGTGGCCAAGATCATCTATGTGCTGTGCACCGAGACGAGTTCCTACGTCAACGGCGCCGAGATCCACATCAACGGCGGCCAGCACGTGTAGGGTTCGTTTTCAGACCCGTCGCAATGACGCAAACTGACCCTCGCTCCCCTGGAACACCACGGAAGAGGTGAAGAAAGAAACACAGCCCGATCAATCCGCGCGGAACTTGCGCGGGCCGCCGCGCAGGTCTCGCGTCACGACATTGAAGGTGCTGGAACATTCATCTTCGTTCTCGCCTTCCGACAGCGCCGCGCCGCAATGCCGACAGGTCCGCGCCGACATAGCGAATACGGCGGCGTTGCGGCCCTGTTGATAGCGGGCGAAATCGATGACGTTGCGCCCTTGCATTATGACTTTCTCAACCATTGCTGTCCTCTTGACCAGAGACAGCGTTATCGCAGAAAGCCGTCGCACAAACGTTCAGCGCAATGCTCAAATTTTAGCGGAGGAATTGAGGCAGTGGTCGACGGACGCGCCATTGTTTTCTTAACCTTTGCCCGCATGCGGTTAAGAGGCGCCCTATAACCACCGCTTCCATTTGAAGAACACGTAAGGCAGCACCGCGGCGAACAGCATCATCAGCACCGCCAGCGGATAGCCGTGTTCCCACTCGAGTTCCGGCATGATCTTGAAATTCATGCCGTAGATCGAGGCGATCAGGGTCGGCGGCATCAGCACCACCGCCATCACCGAAAACAGCTTGATGATATTGTTCTGCTCGAGATTAACGACGCCGAGCATCGCATCCAGCACGAAGGTGATCTTGTTGGAGAGATAGGAGGCGTGGTCGGTCAGCGACGCCACGTCGCGCTGCATGGTCTTGAGCTGCGCCCGCATCTCCTTCGACCACTTGACGCTGTCGGCCTCGGCGGTGATGAAGGTGACGAGGCGGCCGATCGAAACCAGGCTTTCGCGCACCTTGGAGGTCAAATCGCCCTTGCGCCCGATCGCGATCAGGATTTCGGAATAGCGCTTGGCGTGGCCGGTGCGCGCGGCGCCCTCGGGCTCGAAGATGGCGTGGCTGACCGCGTCGACATCGGCGCCGGCCCGCTCCAGAATGTCGGCGCAGCGGTCGATCACCGCGTCGAGCAGTTCCAGCAGCACGCTCTCGCCATTGATCCCGGGCGCGGCGGCGCGCGCCAGCTTGTTCTCCACCAGCGCGAACGGTTTGGGGATGTCGTAGCGCACCGTCACCAGGCGGTGGCCGGACAGGATGAAGGTCACCGGCGTGATCCGCGGCGATTCCGTGTCTGCCGCGCACATCAGGCTGGCGGTCATGTAGCGCGCGCCGTTCTCGACATAAAGCCGGCTGGAAATCTCGATTTCCTGCATGTCCTCGCGGGTCGGAACGGCGATCCCGGCCAGTCCTTCCACCGCATGGTCCTCGGCCGCGGTCGGCTTGACCATATCGATCCAGACCGCGTTTTCCGGCAGTGCGGCGAGGTCGACGGAGACCGCCTTCTTCAAGGAGGATTCGGAGGGGATGAACACCGAGAACATGGGGAAAACTCCGGAACTGGACGGGCCAAAACCACCCAACAGGACTTAGCTCGATTCTGGCAAGCGCTTCATGACGGCGACCTGCCCCGCCCCGCCCCGGCTTTGCGGCAACCCGATGGCACCGGGGTGGCGGCTATTCGACCGCCGCGTGCAGCTGCCCAAAAATGAGACGAAACCGCGGGAACTTGAGGCAAAAAAGACACAGCCAGCGTCTCGCAGCGCGGGACGGGCATCCAGGCACTGGAATTATTCCCAATCTAGGCGATAATGCTATTAATGGAATCGTCGCGTTTGGGGCCCATTATGGGCGCCGCGATCGCAAGACTTTCGATTGGAAGCCACCATGTCGTCGCTGAAGCTAACACTGGGCGTCCTGGCCGCCGGCCTGATGCTGTCGGGCTGCATGGAAACCGCCAGCTACGAGGCGACCAACACCAACAATTTCAAGCCGCACGACAAGGAATTGCTGGCGAAGATTCGTTACGAGAATGTGGCGATTCCGGAAGCCTACCGTCGCGCCATCGTCGATTACCACCGCAAGGAAGCGCCCGGTTCGATCGTGGTCGATTCCGACAACCACTATCTCTATCTGGTGCAGAACGACGGCAAGGCCATCCGCTACGGCATCACTGTCGGCGAGGAAGCCATGGCATGGTCGGGCATCGCCAAGGTCGGCAGCATGACCGAGTGGCCGCCCTGGCATCCGACCAAAAGTGAAATCGAGCGTCTCGGCGTTCCCACCTTCGTGGCGCCGGGTCCCGACAATCCGATGGGTTCACGCGCGCTTTATCTT
>Ga0302311_10003809_pt1 | contig 16404 bp, 13 predicted proteins | sample III_Palsa_N1_3_FD_200449 | JGI IMG/M metagenome (GOLD analysis project Ga0302311, IMG submission 200449) | Peat permafrost microbial communities from Stordalen Mire near Abisko, Sweden - III_Palsa_N1_3 | ecosystem: Environmental > Terrestrial > Soil > Palsa > Peat permafrost | place: Sweden... | reverse complement strand
GGCAGCTGCTCTACCGGGGCGCCTACTGGCGGCGCGGGCCGGTGACCATGCGGGCGATCGCGGCGGTGGACGTGGCGCTGTGGGACATCAAGGCCAAGGCCGCCGGCCTGCCGCTCTACGACCTGCTGGGCGGAAAGAGCCGCGAGGGGGCGCTGGTCTACGGCCACGCCAACGGCGCCGACATCGCCGCCACCTGCGATGAGGTCGAGCGCTATGTGGGCCTCGGCTACAAGGCAGTACGGGCGCAGAGCGGCGTCCCGGGGCTCGACAAGCCCTACGGCGTCTCGGGCGACCAGATGTTCTACGAGCCGGCCGACGCGACGCTGCCCACCGAGACGGTGTGGTCGACGCCGAAGTACCTCGATCACACGCCGAAGCTGTTCGAGAAGCTGCGCGAGCGGGTCGGGTTCGGCGTCGAGCTGCTGCACGACGCGCACCACCGCCTGACCCCGATCGAGGCGGCGCGGCTGGGCAAGTCGCTGGAGCCCTATCGCCTGTTCTGGCTGGAGGATCTGACGCCGGCGGAGAACCAGGAAGCTTTCCGGCTGATTCGGCGGCATACTGTCACTCCCATTGCCGTCGGCGAGGTGTTCAACACGCTCTGGGACGCCAAGGACCTGATCCAGGAGCAGCTCATCGACTACATCCGCGCCACCGTGGTGGGCGCCGGCGGGATCACCCATCTGCGCCGCATCGCCGACTTCGCCTCGGTCTGGCAGGTGCGAACCGGCTGCCATGGCGCCACCGACCTGTCGCCGGTGACCATGGGCGCGGCTTTGCATTTCGACAGCTGGGTCCCAAACTTCGGCATTCAGGAGTATATGCGCCACACGCCGCAGACCGACGAAGTCTTTCCTCACGCCTACCGGTTCGAGGACGGATTGCTGTTCCCAGGCGAGACGCCCGGCCACGGTGTCGACATAGACGAGGCGCTGGCCGCGAAATTCCCTTATAATCCCAAGCAATTGCCGATAGCGCGGCTGGAAGACGGTACGATGTGGAACTGGTGACATGAGAGTGGTCGTCTTCGGCGAGGGGATGATCGAGGAACAGGCCGACGCCGCCGTCGCCTGGGGCGGCGACGTGGTCAACACGGCGGTCTATCTGGCGCGGCAAGGCGCAACGCCGGAGCTGATGACGGCGATGGGCGTCGACGCCGAGAGCACGCGGATCATGGCGGCCTGGGCGGCCGAGGGTATCGCCGTGGGCCACGTGCTGCGTGATCCGGCGCGCACCGTGGGGCGCTATCGGATCACCCTGGACGACGCCGGCCAGCGGACCTTCGCCTACGACCGCGCCCGCAGCGCGGCGCGCGCCTTTTTCGATCATTCCGAGGCGACGCGGACCTTCGCCTGGGCGGCCGGGGCCGACGTCCTCTATCTCACCGGCATCACCCTTTCGATCTTCGGGCGCGACGGGCGCGAGCGGATCGGAGCGCTGGCGCGGCGGGTGCGCGGGCGTGGCGGCCAGGTGGTGTTCGACCCCAACTATCGGCCGCTGAGTTGGACCTCCGCCGAGGCGGCGTGGGCCGCGATGTCGGCGCTGGGGCCGGCGATCAGCCTGGCGATGCCGTCGATCGAGGACCAGGCGGCGCTGACCGGCGCGGCGACGCCTGAGGCCGCGGCCGCAGCATGGCGCGAGCTCGGCGCGGACGAGGTGGTGGTGAAGCTGGGCTCGGACGGCGCCTATGCCAGTTCGGCCGCCGCATCGGAACTGGTTGCGGCCGCGACGCCGGCGCAAATCGTCGACACCACGGCGGCGGGCGACGCGTTCAACGCCGGCTACATCGCCGCGCGGCTGGTCGAGGGCGCCTCGATGCGGGAGGCGGCCGAGCGCGGCGCGGCGCTGGCGGCCGAGGTGATCGGCTGGCCGGGGGCGATCGCGCCGCCGCCCGTGGGACTGCGCACGGTGAAAACCGAGGCATGACCGCCTCGATCGCCCGGCCGCCGCGCTTCGAACTGACGAGGCGCGACGGACCGCGGCTGACGCTGACCTCCGACCAGGGCTACGCCGTCGATATCTTCGTGCTCGAACCGGACATCGTCCGTGTGCTGCATACCCCGCCGAGCGGCCTGACCGGGCCGCGTAGCTGGGCGATCGCGCCGGGCGCCGAGGATGCGCCGACGCTGGGGCGCGATCGGCTCGACGCGAGCGGTTTCTCGCATCCCGAGTTCAGCGTCGAGACGCCGGAGCGCCGGCTGATCGTCGCCACCGGGCGGCTGCGGCTGACGATCAAGCTCGACGGCCTCTTCTGCGCCTGGGAGATGATGGGGCCCGACGGCTGGCGGCCGATCGCCAGCGACCGGCCGACCCAGGCCTATAACTTCGGCTGGTGGGCGGGCGGCGTCCGCCACTATCTGCGCCGCGATCCGGCCGAGCGGTATTTCGGGCTGGGGGAGAAGTCCGGCCCGCTCGACCGCGCCGGGCGGCGGCTGCGGATGAGCAACACCGACGCCATGGGCTATGACGCGCGCACCTCCGATCCGCTCTACAAGCACATCCCGTTCTACATCACCGCCAACGCGGCGACCGGCCTCGCCTTCGGCCTCTTCTACGACACCTACGCCGACTGCGCCTTCGACTTCGGGGCCGAGCACAGCAACTATCACGGGCTCTATCGCGGCTTCGAAGCCGCGGCGGGCGACCTCGACTACTATGTGATCGCGGGTCCCGCCGCCCTCGACGTGACGCGGCGTTTCACCTGGCTCACCGGCCGGCCAGCGCTCTTGCCGCGCTGGGCGCTGGGCTATTCCGGCTCGACGATGAGCTACACCGACGCGCCCGACGCCCAGGCGCGGATGGCCGGGTTCGTCGAAGCGTGCCGCCACCACGACATCCTCTGCGACAGCTTCCACTTGTCGAGCGGCTATAGTTCGATCGGCGCGCGTCGCTATGTGTTCCACTGGAACCGCGACAAGTTCCCCGATCCGGCGGCCTTCGCGGCCAGCTATCACGCGGCCGGCCTGAAGCTGATCGCTAACATCAAGCCCTGCCTGCTGGACGACCACCCGCTGTTCGCCGAGGCGCGCGCCAAGCGGTTGCTGATCGCCGGCGCCGAGGGCGAGCCGGTCTGGACCCAGTTCTGGGACGGGCTGGGCGCCTATCTCGACTTCACCAATCCGGCGGCGGCCGACTGGTGGCGCGAGCACGTGACATCCGAGCTGCTGGACGTCGGCATCGACGCCACATGGAATGACAACAACGAATTCGAGATCGTCTCCCCCGCCGCCCGCGCCGCGATGTTCGGCGATCCGGCGGCGGCGATCGAGAGCAAGCCGCTGCAGACGATGCTGATGCTGCGCGCCTCGCGGGACGCGCAGGCGGCGCACGCGCCGGACCGGCGGCCGTTTCTCGTCTCCCGCGCCGGCGCGGCGGGGATGCAGCGCTATGCGCAGACCTGGACCGGCGACAATGCGACCAGCTGGGAGACGCTGCGCTGGAACCTCCACATGGGCCTGGGCCTGGCGCTGAGCGGCGTCTCCAACGCCGGCCACGACATCGGCGGCTTCGCCGGGCCAGGGCCCGACCCGGAGCTGTTCGTGCGCTGGGTCGAGGCGGGTGTTTTCATGCCGCGTTTCTCGGTCCATTCCTGGAACGACGACGGCTCGGCGAATGAGCCGTGGATGCACGCGGCGGCGACGCCGGTGGTGCGCGACCTGATCCAGCTGCGTTCCCGGCTGATCCCCTATCTCTACGACCTCGCCTGGCGCCATCACCGCGACTACGCGCCGATCGCGCGGCCGACTTTCGCCGAGTTTCCGGACGATGCGGCGGCGTTCGAGGACTGCGACGAGCTGATGCTCGGCCCCTCGCTGCTGGTCGCCTCGGTGGTCGAGCCCGGTGCGACGGCGCGGCGGTTGCGGACGCCGGCCGGGGCGGCGTGGGTCGATTTCTGGACCGGCCAACGGCGCGAAGGCGGCGTGCAGGTGGAGCTGCCGGCGCCCTGGGGCCGGCCGCCGCTGCTGGCCCGGGAAGGCTCGGCGATCCCGCTCAATATCGCGCCGCAGAGCTTCGACCGCCGCGCCGATACGCGCGCCTTCGCGGTGTTCGCCCCGGCGGCAGGCGCGTTCGAGACCACTTGCCACGAGGACGACGGCGAGAGCGAAGCCTGGCGCGCCGGCGAAGTCGGCCAGTGGAAGCTCAGCGTCCGCGCCTCGCCGGACCGGCTCCAGGTTGAGTGCCAGGCCGAGGGCCAGCGGCCGCCCAGCGGGCCGGTGGCGTTGCTGCTTCGCCCGACCGACGCGCGGCCGGTGTTCGTGGGCGGCCGGGCGGCGGCGGAGACGCGCTTCGAGGACTGGCGGCGGATCGAGCTGGCGCGCTAACGCCAGACTTGCGTTTCAGGAAAATTCGCCGAGAGTTGAGCGGCGCCGGTCGACGGGCGAGGGAAAGAGCAAGTCGCCCCGTGCACAGCTATCGCATCAGCGGCTTGGCGGTCGCCTCCCAGCTCGAACTTCTGGGCGCGATCGATGCGCCGGCCAATGACGATGCGCCGGACATCACCGTGCGGCTGCAATCCGCGCCACGGACGCTAGCGGGCGGCGTCGCCGGCGGCCCGAACTGGGAGATCGAGGGCGAGCGGGTGCTGCTGCGGGTGCCGCGCGTCGGGCGCTTCCTGATCGAGGGCGGCCGCCACATCGGCGTCGAGCTCGAGCCGGGCGCCACGGCGCGCGACGCCAGCCTCTTCGTGCTCGGGGTCTCGTTCGGCATCCTGCTGCACCAGCGCGGCGCTATGGTGCTGCACGGCGCGGCGGTGGCGCGGGACGGGCGGGCGCTGGCGATCTGCGGCGCGTCCGGCGACGGCAAGTCGACCCTGGCGACGGCGCTCTGCCGCGCCGGCTTCGAGTTCGTCGCCGACGACATCTGCGCGGTGGGGCTGGGCGACGAGGGCCGTCCGGTAGTCTGGCCCGACGGCCGGCAGCTCAAGCTGTGGCGTGAAGCGATCGAGCGGCTGGGCATGGCGCCGGACCAGGGCGCGGCGGTGCGCGACGGGATCGAGAAATACTTCATCGGGCCGCCCGCCACGGCGATGACCCCGCCCCGCCTGACCGCCATCTATGTGCTGGGCGAGGCGCGGGCGCCGAGGCCCGAAGGCATCGAGCCGCTGAACCTGCCGGACGCCATGCGCGCGCTCGACCTGCAGGCCTATCGCCCCGCGATCCGCGCCCGGATCGGCTCGAAGCCGCGCAACCTGGCCCAGTCGGCGGCGGTGCTGAGCCACGCGCGCACGTTCCGGTTCGAGCGGCCGCGCGGGTTCGAGCACATGGACCGGCTGGTCGCGGCGCTCGCCGCGCACTGGGACGCGCTGGGCCGATGAGCGAGACGCCGGGCATCGTCTGGCTGGCCTCGTTCCCGAAGAGCGGCAACACCTGGTTCCGCATCTTCCTCGCCAACCTGGCCGCCGGTCGCGACGAGCCGGCCGACATCAACGATCTCGACGAGCGCGGCGGCATCGCCAGCAGCCGGCACGAGTTCGAGGCTGCGACCCTGCTCGATTCCGGCCTGCTGCCGCACGCCGACGTCGATCGGCTGCGGCGCCAAGTCTATGAGCGCATCGCCGCCGAGACCAAGGCGCCGCGCTGGATCAAGGTCCACGACGCCTACACCCTCACCGAGGACGGCGAGCCGTTGCTGGGCCGGGGCGCGGCGCGGGCGGCGATCTATCTGGCGCGCGATCCGCGCGACGTCGCCGTCTCGCTGGCGCATCACAACACGACGACCATCGATGCGGCGATCGAGCTGATGAACCGGCCGGACAGCGCGCTCTGCCGCGGCCGCCACGGCCAGCCGCCGCAGCTGCGCCAGCAGCTGCTGGGCTGGAGCGGCCATGTCGCGAGCTGGCTGGAGCAGACCGAGGTTCCGGTCCATCTGATGCGCTACGAGGACATGCGCGCCGACCCCGCGCGCGCCTTCGCCGCCGCGCTCGGCTTCGCCCAGCGGCCCGCGAGCGGCGAAGACATCGCCCGCGCGATCCGCCACGCCGACTTCGCCGAACTGCAGCGCCAGGAGCGCGAGCGCGGCTTCACCGAGCGCACCTCCCGCACCGCGCCGTTTTTCCGGGCCGGCGAAGTGGGGGGGTGGCGGCGGGAGCTGAACGCGGAGCAGGTGACGGCGCTGGAACGCGCCCACGCGCCGATGATGGCGCGGTTGGGGTACGAACTGAGCCAGGGCGCGGCGGAGGCAGCGGCCTAGGGTCTATCGCGGCAAGCGCCCCATCCACTCCTACGGGGTCCTTCTCCCCTTGTGGGAGAAGGTGGCGGCGAAGCCGACGGATGAGGGGTCGCGCCGGCGTCAGAGTTTGTCCCGGTTGGTGTTTCGCGCGGATGGATCTGCGCGACCCCTCATCCGGCCCTTCGGGCCACCTTCTCCCGCAAGGGGAGAAGATTCAAATCAAGGCTGCGGCGCGGTTGGGCGCTGGGTTCTAATCCGCCTCACTCTGCGCTTTCAGCTAGCGGGCCTCCAGCTTCTCCCGCAAGCTTCGCCGCATGAAGTTCAACACCCTGACCACGCGGATCCTGGCCGGCCTGGTGCTGGGGCTGGTGATCGGCGGCGTGCTGGCGGCGCTGCATCCGGCCTGGCGCGGCGATGTGATCGCGCTCGCCGAGGGGGTGGGCAATGTCTGGCTCGACGCGCTTCGGATGACGATCATCCCGCTGGTGTTCTCGCTGCTGTTCACCGGCGTCGCCCAGGCCGCCGGCGCGGCGGAGGCCGGCGGGATGGCGGGCAAGGCGCTGCTGGCGTTCGGGGCGCTGCTGCTGGCGTCGGCGGCGATCGCGGCGGTGGCGACGCCGCTGCTGCTGAGCGTCTGGCCGCCGCCCTCGGCCGCCGTGGCCGCCCTGCGCGCCTCGGCGCAAGGCGGGGCGAGTACGATCCCGCCCTCCCCGCCCTTCGCCGAGTGGCTGAGCTCGTTCGTGCCGGCCAATGTCGCCAAGGCGGCTTCCGACGGGGCGATGGCGTCGATCGTGACCTTCGCCCTGCTGTTCGGCCTCGCCGCCACCCGCCAGACCGAGCCGCGCCGCGCCGCGCTCTACGCCTTCTTCGACGCGGTGCAGGCGGCGATGATGACCATCGTCCACTGGGTGCTGGAGGTCGCGCCGCTGGGCGTCTTCCTGCTGGCGCTGGCGGTGGGGGCCAAGGTGGGCGCGAGCGCGGTCGGCCTGCTGAGCCAATATGTGATCGTGGTCTCGATCATGTGCCTGGCGGCCGGGGTGATGGGGCTGATCGTCGGCATCGTCGGCGGACGGGTGTCGCCCGGCCGGATGTTCGCCGCCCTCGCGCCGGTGGAGGCGATGGGGATCTCCACCCAATCGTCGCTGGCCTCGCTGCCGGTGATGCTGGACGCCACCGAGACGCTCGGCGTGCCGGCGCCGGTGCGCGACATGGTGATGCCGATGGCGGTGGCGCTGTTCCGGATCACCAGCCCGGCCGGCAACGTCGCCGTGGCGATCTATGTCGCGCACATCTACGGCGTCGCGCTCGACCCGTTCCGGCTGATCGCCGGCGTGGTGGTGGCGGCGCTGGTGAGCCTGGCGGCGGTGGGCGTGGCCAGCTCGGTGACCTTCTTCGTCACCCTGGTGCCGATCTTCACCGCGATGAACGTGCCGATGGAGCTGCTGCCGCTGCTGCTGCCGGTGGAGACGCTGCCCGACTTCTCCCGCACCATCGGCAACGTCACCGGCGACGTCGGGATCACCACCTGGGCGGCGAAATGGCGGGGCGCGCGGGCCGGCTAGTGCAGGAGACGGGCGGTCGCCACGGCTTCCTGAAACAGCGTCTGCAGCGCGGCGGAGATGTCGCCGTTGGTGCTCACGGCGTAGAACAGGCCGGGCGACGCGCACGCCTGGGCGTCTGGCGAAATGTTGGGAAGGGGAGGAGCAGTGGTCGGGTCGATGTACAAGTCATACCAAGTTTGGCCGCCGGCCGGATCTGTGTCCAGCGGGTAATAGACTGTGTAGAGGACCGCGATCCGGATGCCACGGTTCTTGATCGCCGTGCAGAGCGATCCCGTAACGTCTATCGGAACACACGCGCGGGTCGAACTCCCGCAGTTTCCTCCGCTGCCGACGAGTTCGTCGTTCATGCCGTCTGTTACGATGAACAGCACCTCCTGCGGCGTATCCTGTGGATTGTTTGTGCCGCCACCGGGAGTCGGCATGTAGATATTGCTGCTCGTCGTATTTACGTCGGCAAGCGCGGCGTCAATATATGTATCCTCGTCATCATTATCATTGCCGGACGTTAGATAATTGTTTCTGTACACTAGAAGCGGAGTAATATTAGCAGCTTGAGATCCGGCGGTGCTAAGATTTGATGTTAAAGTTTGAATTACATTGGTGCTGACGTCGAACGTATTTATCGCAGCTTTATAAGTTGCATGGTCAGCCGTCTCAGTGCTAGCGGCGGACGTCATCAAGTTCTGAGTTGCCTCTCGAACTAGATCGATACGCAAACTGATATTATTGCTCTCCGCCAATGAGTAATTATCGGTATTTGCAGGATTGCCAGGGACGTCGTTCCAGCAAACCTGGTTTTTGCCCGTGCCACTGCAGCCGGACGGCGCGGTTTCGTGACATCCAAAGGCGCAACCCTGCGGCGTCGAATCTGTCTGCTGGGCTATCGTCAGACCTTCCAGTTGCGTGATGCCGGTGGTGGTCGCGGCGATCTCCATCGAGGGGGAGGTGTCGAGCAGCAGGTAGAAATTGATGTTCGGCGCCGTCGATGAGGTGGCGGTGGAACTGCCGTGGATCGGTAGCGTGGGCATGCCGAGCAGGGAGGCGAACACGTTCTGCGACTGCGCGGTATAGTTCACCGTGATGGCGCGGGTGACGGTCGTGCCGGACGTCACGTCAGGGCACCCTGGAGTGGCGACGCTCAGCCCGGTGACGCCGGCCACCGTCGCCTCCTGACCATTGAATAGCGTGACGGCCTGGGCCGCCGCCGTCGGGCAAGGCAGGGCCATCTCCGTCGGCGTGACGGTACCCAACGCCGCGGCGTCGGCGATGCCGTCGAGCTGGTCCTTGCGGGTCTGGGACAGGGTGAAGTCGAACGCCATGCCGAGCGCGAAGGTCAACGGGATCATCACAAAGGCGGTGATGAGCGCGATGTTACCGCCCTTGTTTCGCCAGAAGCCCCGGCGGTGGCCGGAGTCGCATTTACGTTGTTGGGTTTCGCGCGTCATGGGCAGGGGTCAGGTGCAAGTCGATGGGATCTGCAAGGAAGCTCGCGGCAGCATGAAGATTTGGTCCTGCATCGAGATCGGGCCGAACGCGGTGCCGGGCCCGACGAACGCCGCGCCGATCGAGGGTTGGTAGGAATAGGTGGTCTGCGCCATCATGTAGTAGTTGAGCGTACCCGAGCTTGCGCTCTGGTAACCGGCGGGCATGGCGACCGTCGTGCCCGCGGTCAGCCCTGTCGTGGTGACCGTCGTGCCCGCGGGCAGCTTTGTGCTCCAGACCACCGTCCCTACGTCGGACGAATTGACGCTCACTTCGGACAGCACGCTCGTGAGTTTGGCGGTCGGATAAGGCGTCATGATCTGCGCCGTCGCGTCCAACACATTGGTCATGTCAGTGCAGCTCATCGAGGTGTATTGCGCCGAGACGTTGGCGAGCTGGACGGTGGTGTCGGTGAGCTTGCGAGAGGCCGTCGAGGCCTCGGTGACCTCGAAGCCCACCAGGTAGACGACGATCACGATCGGCACGACCAGGGCGAACTCGATCGCCGCGACGCCACCTTCGTCGCCGCGCAGCCGCCGCCAGGGAAGGGTCGGGAAGCCGGCGCGCACGCTAGTAGGGCTCGTTCTTGAACACGCTGGTCGCCACCAGCAGCCGGTCGCCGTTGCTCTGGTTGGCGAGGCCGGGCAGCAGCGGCCCGGCCACCACCGGCCAGTTGTACATCACTCGCAGGATGACGATGTCGCCGGGACCGCCGGGGCTATAGGCCCAGGTGTTCGTCGGCTGACCGTTGCTGTTGTAGGTCGGCGTCAGCGTCGTGGGGTTGAGCGCCGAATAGGTGGGCGACGATTCGACGTCGATCATCAGGTTGCCGCAGGTGAAGAACAGGAGCGGCGCGTTGGGGTTGTTGCACACGGCGGTCTGGAAATCGGCCTGGGACACGGCCTGGGTGTCGCCGGTGGTCTGGCCCTGGATAGCGCCGGTCATCAGCTCGCGGCCGGCGAGCGTCGTAACCGACTGCAGATACTGGCCGGCGAAGAAGATGATCGAAAGCTGCAGCGAGGCCATGATCAGGAAGATCAGCGGCGGGGCCAGGATGGCGAACTCCACCGCCGTCGCGGCGCGATCGTCGCCGGGCAGCCGGCGCAGGCGCTTCAGAAGTGTGGTCGACATGCCGTATCTGACCCGATCGTCCCCGAGGCTCGCGCCGTCAGCGCCACGCCGCGCGACGGCGACGGGAGCTTGGGCACGCAGCCTACCGCGCCACTGGTTTAGAGATCGTATGCGCCGGCTCGGCGCACGTTTGGCTCAGACTGGCGCAACCGGAGCCATGGGCGGCGCGCTGCAGGTTCGGCGCCAGAACCGCGCCCGCCGGCCGCAACAATGTCAGCCGACACGCGCGGAATCCGCTACATCGAGCGCTTCCAGTTGGCTTGGCAGGCTTTGCGTTGACCGATCTCGATCCAGACCTCGACGAGCCGGATGGCCGCCGCCGCCGCTCGCAGGACAGCCACGCGCGCATCGTATCGGCGATGGTCGAGATCGTGCGCGAAGGCGACATCTCGCCCAGCGCCGCCGAGGTGGCCACGCGCGCCGGCGTCGGCCTGCGCTCGGTGTTCCGGCACTTCAAGGACATGGAGAGCCTCTATCGGGAGATGACGGACGTCATCGAGACCGACCTGCGCGCCATGAGCGCGCAGCCGTTCAAGGGCGTCACCTGGCGCGAGCGGGTGCTGGAGCTGATCGATCGGCGCAGCGTCGGCTTCGATCAGATCGCGCCGATCCGCCGTGCGTCCGACGCCCGCCGGCACACCTCGGCGGTGCTGCAGGACGACCACGATCGGATGACGGTGGGGCTGCGCGAGATCCTGCGGATGCAGCTGCCGCGCGGCGCCGTCGACCGGCCGACCTTCGCGGCGCTGGAGCTGCTGCTCAGCTACGAGGCCTGGAACCGGCTGCGCACCGATCAGGGCCTCGGCGCGGGCGAGGCGCGCAAGACGCTGCGGGTCGCGGTGAAGGCGCTGATCGGGGATGGGGAGGCTTAGAGCCCAATTGGGGTAACCCCTCACCCTCCCAATCGCTGCGCGATCGGGCCCCTCCTCTCCCTCAGGGAGAGGTGAATAGAAGCAATGGCTTACCTCTCCCAGAGGGAGAGGAAGGGGCCCGCGCCGCAGGCGTGGGAAGGTGAGGGGTTTCGGACATCGCCGAGAGCCCGCAAACGTCAACCCGCCCCGATCCCGTAAGCCGCGAACTGACCCAGGCTGCGCGGGGCGATGATCAGCGAGAGATCGCCGGGGGTCTCCAGCACGAAGCGCAGCGCCGCGCCGGCGACCGTCTCGCCGCTCATCGCCGCCTGGCGCTCGAGATCGGCGATGGCGGCGAAGGTGGCGGGCGTCAGCAGGTGCTCGTAGTAGGCCGGCGCGCTGGCGAGGCGCGTGCCCGGCGCCGCGGCGTGGCCGGCCTGGTACTTGCCGGTCAAGAGGCCGCCGGCCAGCGGGCTGAAGGCGACGTAGCCCACCCCGGCGGCGGCGGCGCGCGGGATCAGCGCGGCCAGGTCGCGTTGCTGGACCAGGTTGAACTCGTTCTGCACGCAGGCGAAGGCGGCGCGCAGCGGCCCCGTGGCGAGGGCCAGCAAGGCGTCCAGGTCGGCCAGGGTCGCATTGGAGACGCCAAAACCAACGATCTTGCCGGCGGCGATCGCCAGGTCCAGCGCCGCCAGCGTCTCTTCGAGCGGGGTCGAGGGGTCGAATTCGTGCAGATAGTAGAGGTCGATCCGCTCGCGGCCGAGGCGGCGCAGCGACTGGTCGAGGTGATGGGCGACCTGGATGCGGCTGAGCGGCCGGTCGCCGGGCGGGCAGCCGAGCGGATTGCCGACCTTGGTGGCCACCTCGATCCCGCCGCGCCAGGCTGGGTCCTGCCGCGCCAGCCACTCGCCCAGGAACCGCTCGCTGGCGCCGCCGCCGTAGGTGTTGGCGGTGTCGAAGCGGGTGAGGCCGAGGGCGCGCGCGTGGTCCAGCAGCGCGAAGGCCGTTTCGCGGTCGTCGCCGTGGGCGCGCAGTTCGGGCGCAGAGCCCATGCCGCCGAAATTGCCGCAGCCGAAGACGATGCGGCCGAGGTCGCCGGGCGCGATCAAGGTGTCTGGCCGGCCAGGATGGCCGCGAGCTTACCCGCGTCGATATTGCCGCCGGAGACGATGCAGACGATGTCGCCCTGGCCCGCCTTGCCGGCCAGAGCCGCGGCGACGGCCGCCGCGCCGGCGCCCTCGGCGATGATCCGGTGCCGGCTCACCAGGAGCCGGATGGCGGCGGCAATCTCGTCGAACGACACACAGGCAGCGGCATCCACCGTCTCGCGCACCACCGGCCACATCTCGCCCAGCACCGTGGTGCTGCCGATGCCGTCGACGAAGCTTGGGGTGTAGGGGACGCTCACCGGCCCGCCGGCGGCGAGCGCGGCGGCGCAGGGCTGCGACGACTGCGATTCCACCGCGATCATCCGCGCGGCGGGACGCAGGCGGCGGATCACCGAGCCGATGCCGCTGACGAGGCCGCCGCCGCCGAACGGGACCACCACCGCGTCGAAGCCGTCCAGGTCCTCGACGATCTCCGCGCCGATGGTGGCGTTGCCGGCCACCACCTCGGCCTCGGCCACCGGGTGGAAGAACATGCCGTTCGCGCCGTCGAAGCGCCGCGTGGTCAGCACCTGCCACCAGTCGTCGAACGGGACGCGGATCACGGTCGCGCCGAGGCCGCGCAGCGCGGCGGCCTTGGTCTCGGCGGCGGTCTCGGGGGCGACGATGGTGACCGGCGCGCCGAGGCTGCGGGCGGCGAGCGCCAGGCCGAGGCCGAAGTTGCCGGCGCTGGCGCCCACCACCCCGCCCCGCAACGACGCCGGGTCGGCCGATTTCAGCGCGTTGGTCGCCGCGCGGATCTTGAACGAGCCCAGCGGTTGCAGGTTCTCCAGCTTGAGCCAGACCCTGACGCCCGGCGGCGTCTCGGCGTCGAGCCGCCAGAGCGGGGTGCGGCGGGCGACGCCGGCGATGTTGGCGCGGGCGGCGTCGACCTCGGCGGCGGTGGGCAGGCGGACAGGCGTGGTCATTCAGAATTCCACGGTCTGGCCGACGCCCGCCGCGCGCGCCGCGTCCAGCAGAAAGTGCGCCGCCGCGAGGTCCTGCGCCGCGATGCCGAGGGACTTGTAGAGGGTGATCTCGGCGGGCGAGCCGCGGCCCGGCTTCGCGCCCGACGCCACCTCGCCGATCTCGGCCTGGATGTGATCCTCGCCGATGGCTCCGGCCGCCACGGCGCGCAGATATTCGCCGGCCTCGGCCAGGGTCGAGGGGCGGTAGTCGACGAAGAAGCGCGACCGCACCACCGCCTCGGTGTCAATCTCCACCGCCTCGGCGCGGCTGGCGCCGACGACGTTGAGGTGGGCGCCGGGCGCGATCCAGGCGCCCTTGAGGATCGGTTCGCGCGACGCCGAGACGGTGCAGACCAAGTCCGCGCCGGTGACGGCGGCCTCGGGATCGGCGACGGCCTCGATGGGGATGTCCCACTTGGCGCCCTGCGAGGCGGCGAAGGCCTCGGCGTGGGCGGCGGTGCGCGACCAGACCCGGACGCGGCGGATCGGCCGAACGGCGAGCATCGCCTCGAGGTGGCTATGCGCCTGCTCGCCGGCGCCCAGGATGGCGAGGTCTCCGGCGTCCGCGCGGGCCAGCAGATCGGTGGCGAGGCCGCTGGCGGCGGCGGTGCGGATGGCGGTGATCTCGGCGGCGTCCATCATCGCCACCGGCCGGCCGTGTTCGGGCTCGAACAACAGGACGAGGCCGAGGTGGGAGGAGAGCCCCGCCGCCGGGTTGCCGGGAAAGAGGCTGAGCAGCTTCAGGCCGAAGCAGTCCGGCTCGGCGAGCGCGCCCGGCATCACCCCCATGAAGCCGTTGGTCACCGGCACCACCGAGCGCAGCGGGATGCGGGCGCGGCCTTCGGACACCGCGATCATCGTGCGCCGCATCAGCGCGATGCAGGCGTCCATCGGCAGCAGCGCCTTGATCTCCGGCCCGCGCAGGATGCGGATCTCCACCCTATTTCCCCTTCAGGTTCGCGCCGCGCGCTTCCAGATCACATAGCCCGCCGTGACCAGGAGGAGCCAGGGGACGCCGACGATCCAGGAGATATTCCAGTCCTTGTCGAGACCCATAGTGAGGAGCAGCGCCGCCAGCAGCCCCAACCCGGCGAGCTGGATCCAGGGAAACAGCGGCATCCGCACCGGCAGCTCGGCGGCCTTGCGGACCTGGCGAAAGCGCAGGTGGCTGACCAGGATCAGCCCCCAGACGACGATCGCTCCGAACAGCGCCACCCCCTGCAGGTAGGCATAGGCGCGCGGGGTGAACTTCGCCGCCACGATCGCGGTCAGGATGCAGGCGCCGGAGACCAGCACCGCCGCCACCGGCGCGCCGGCCGGGCTCAGCTTTCCCAGCCACGCCGGCGCATAGCGGCCCCGCGCCAGCGAGAACAGCATTCGCGAGCAGAGGTAGACATTGGTGTTCATGCCCGAGAGCGCGGCGGTGATGATGACGAAGTTCATGACCCCCGGCGCGTCGGGGATGCCGGTGAGGCTCAGCACCTTCACGAACGGACTCTGCGCCACCGCGACCCCGCCGGCGGTCTGCGTCCACGGAAACATCGCCGCCACGACACCGAGCGCAAGGACGTAGAAGAGGAACAGCCGCACCGCCATGCCGCGCAGCGCGGCGGGGATGGTCTGCTCCGGGTTCGGCACCTCGCCCGAGGTCACGGCCACCACCTCGATGCCGACGAACGAGAGCATGCCGAGGATCACCGCCATCCAGACGCCGTGGATTCCGTGCGGGAAGAAGCCGCCCGGCAGGGCGTAGAGATTGTGGAAGCCGACCGCCGGCGCGCCCAGGCCGAAGATGTGCGCCGCGCCCAGGATCACGAAGAGCACGATGGCGCTAACCTTCACCAAGGCGAACCAGTATTCGATCGTGCCGAAGCTGGCGACCGAGCGGGAATTGACCCAGAGCACGATCGCCGCGAAGCCCAGCGACCACAGCCAGACCGGCGCGGCGGGAATCCAGTAGGTCATGTAGATGCCGGCCGCCACCGCCTCGAAGCCGGTCGCGATCACCTGGGCGAACCAGTAGGTGTAGCGCACGACGAAGCCGGCCCAGGGGCTGAGATAGATCTCGGCATAGGTCCCGAACGAGCCAGCGGCGGGGTGGACGACGGCCATCTCGGAGAGGCTGAACACCATGGCGACGGCGATGAAGCCGGCGATGGCGTAGCTGACCATCACGCCGGGTCCCGCATAGCCGAGCGCGATGCCGCTGGAGAGGAAGAGGCTGGTGCCGATGGCGCCGCCGAGGCTGATCATGATCGCCTGGCCGCGAGTCAGCCGCCGCAGCAGCCCGGCTTCCCGCGCGACGACGCCGGTCTCGTCCAATCCGCCCCCCGAACCCGGCCGTGAGGCCGTATCGGCAACCTAACGGGGGCGGAAGGATTGACAACGGCCCGTGCGCCCGCCTCGGATGGCCGCACACAGAATGAGCGTCAGGGAGGCTTAGGGCGATGGCGGCACAGGCGCAGGCGGCAAATCAGGCGGCCGCAAATCCGGAGACAGAGGGGGCGGAGGTGCTCTATGCGACCGCCGACCACGTCGCGACCATCACCCTCAATCGGCCGGAGCGGATGAACACCATCTCGCGGGCGATGCTGAGCCAGCTCACCGAGCGGCTGCTGGAAGCCGACGCCGATAAGGACGTGCGGGTGGTCGTGCTGACCGGCACCGGCCGCGCCTTCTGCGCCGGGCTGGACCTCACCGAGATCACGCGGCCCGGCGGCGGCGGCGGGATCACCGGCGGCGCCTCGGTCGCCACCGACCTCGACCTGCGCAACACCCCGCCGACGGTGCTGTTCAACCTCGGCAAGCCGACCATCTGCGCGCTGAACGGCTCGGCGGCGGGCTACGGCATGGACACGGCCCTGGGCTGCGACATCCGGATCATGGCCGAGGGCGCCAAGATGGCCGCGGCCTTCACCAAGCGCGGCATCGTGCCGGAATCGGGCGGCACCTGGTTCCTGCCGCGGCTGATCGGCTGGTCTAAGGCGGCCGAGCTGATCTTCACCGGCCGCACCCTGAGCGCCGCCGAGTGCCTGGAGATGGGCCTCGTCTCATCCGTGGTCCCGGCCGCGGACCTGGCCGGCGCGGCGCGGGCGTT
>Ga0302311_10003808_pt1 | contig 16404 bp, 13 predicted proteins | sample III_Palsa_N1_3_FD_200449 | JGI IMG/M metagenome (GOLD analysis project Ga0302311, IMG submission 200449) | Peat permafrost microbial communities from Stordalen Mire near Abisko, Sweden - III_Palsa_N1_3 | ecosystem: Environmental > Terrestrial > Soil > Palsa > Peat permafrost | place: Sweden... | reverse complement strand
GGCTGCCCTGCTCATTGTCGTAAGCCGTCAGGATCCTTTCACGCAAATCAAGGGAGAGCGTCTTCATGCCTCCCATCGTAGCCGATTATTTAATAATGGCTACAGTTTTATTTAAAATGCTCTAGGACGGGTCGACCCTCTTCACGTCCTTCACGGACCACTTCGTCACCGTGAGGCCCTTGGCCGAGCGGCTGCTCACGCCCACGGCCGCCATGTCGAAGTCGAACTCCCTCACCCGGGCGTTGCTGCGGCCGTCGAGCGAGACATGGACCGTCCTCGGCATGGCCTTCTGCGTCGGGCTCACCTCGAAGTACACGACCTTGGATCCGTCGGACTTCGTCAGCGGGTAGAGCTTGTCGCGCGTCACGCCGCCGATCTGGAAGCGCTTGGCGAACGCCTTCCCGCTCGCGCCGTCCTGGTAGATCATCGAGTAGAAGGACGTGTCCCCGTCCTTCGGGAAGACCACGCAGTGGATGATGTTCAGGCCCATGAAGACCTTGTCCCCCACCTTGGACACCTTCATCGATCCGTCGCCCATGATGCACAGGACGCTGTCCAGGATCGTGCAGTCCTGCAGGTACTGGTGCTGGCGCCAGTTCAGGCCGATGAAGCCCTCCTCGCGGTTCACGTAGAGGCGCTGGTTGGCCGAGACGACCTCGGCCGCGCTGATCTGCTCGATCTCGTCGTACTCGGTGCGGCGCTTGATCCCCTTGCCGTACTTCTCCTGGAGCATCTCGAACCACCTGATGGCATGGGCCGTCAGGTTCTTCAGGTCATGGCGCACTTCCTTCAGCTCCTCCTCGATCTTCTTCAGCGCCTCGTCGGCCGCGAAGCGGTTGTAGGCCGAGATGCGCTTGATCCGGATCTCGGTCAGCCTTGCGACGTCGTCGTCGACGACCTCGCGGCGCAGCTGCTTGACGAACGGCTTCAGGCCCTCGCGGATCTCCGAGAGCACGCTCTCCCACGTCTTCGACTTCTCGATCCGGCGGTAGATCCGCTCCTCGATGAAGATGCGCTCCAGGGAATCCCAGTGCCACTGCTGCTCGAGCTCGCCCTGGCGGATCTGGAGCTCCTGCCTGAGGAGCGCGACCGTCTTGTCGACGGTGCGCTTGAGGATCTCGCGGACGCCGAGGAACGCCGGCTTGTCGTCCTCGATGACGCAGGCGGACGGCGACAGCGCAACCTGGCAGGCCGTGAAGACGCAGAGCTGCTGGATCACCTTTTCCGGCTCGGAGCCCTGGGGCAGGTGCACGAGGATCTCGACCTTGTCCGCCGTGTTGTCGTCGACCCGCTTGATCTTGATCTTGCCCTTGGCGTTCGCGGCCAGGATGGACTCGATCACCGACTCGGTCGTGGTCCCGTAGGGAAGCTCCGTGATGGCGAGGAGGATCTTGCCGCGCTGCTCGATCCGCGCGCGGACCTTCACCTTGCCGCCCCGCTCGCCGTCGTTGTACTCGGAGAAGTCGGCGATGCCGCCCGTCGGGAAGTCCGGGAAGATCCGGAACGTCTTTCCCTGTAGGTGGTTGATCGCTGCGCGGCACAGGTCGTTGAAGTTGTGCGGCAGGATCTTCGTCGAGAGGCCGACCGCGATGCCCTCGGCTCCCTCGAGGAGCACGATCGGGAACTTCGCCGGCAGGGTCACGGGCTCCTTGGCGCGGCCGTCGTAGCTCAGCTGCCAGGGCGTCGTCTTCGGGTTGAAGAGCACCTCGCGGGCGAAAGGGGTCAGGCGCGCCTCGATGTAGCGCGGTGCCGCCGCCTCGTCGCCCGTCAGGACGTTGCCGAAGTTGCCCTGGGGCTCGATGAGCCAGCCGCGCTGGCCCATGCCTACCAGGGCCGCCCCGATTGACGCGTCCCCGTGCGGGTGGAAGCGCATGGTCGCCCCCACGACGTTCGCCACCTTGTGGAAGCGGCCGTCGTCCATCTCCCAGAGGGTGTGCAGCACGCGGCGAAGGACGGGCTTCAAGCCGTCGTCGATGTGCGGCACCGCGCGGTCGAGGATGACGTAGCTCGCGTAGTCGAGGAACCAGTCCGTGTAGTTGCGCTCCAGCGGGGCCGCGGGGCCCTTCCCCGATCCGGGTATCTTCGCTTCCTTGGCCATGCTCCGGTGTCCCGGCTCAGGCCGGGACGGTGTCCTTCTCGACGCGCAGGTTCTCGATGATGAATTCCTGCCTGTCGGGGGTGTTCTTGCCCATGAAGAACGAGAGGAGCAGGTCGCTGTTGTTCACGTGGTTCAGCGAGAGCGGCTCCAGCTTGATGTCCTCGCCGATGAAGGCCTTGAACTCGCCCGCCGATATCTCGCCGAGGCCCTTGAACCGCGTGATCTCCGCGGCGGCGCCCACCTTGCCGACGGCCGCCGCCTTCTCCGCCTCGCTGTAGCAGTAGTGCGTCTCCTTCTTGTTGCGCACGCGGAACAGCGGCGTCTCCAGGATGTAGAGGTGCCCGTGGGCGATCAGCTCGGGAAAGAACTGGAGGAAGAACGAGATGAGAAGGAGGCGGATGTGCATCCCGTCGACGTCGGCGTCCGTCGCAATGATGACCTTGGCGTAGCGCAGGCCGTCGAGGCCGTCCTCGATGTTCAGGGCCGACTGCAGCAGGTGGAACTCCTCGTTCTCATAGATGACCTTCTTCGTCAGGCCGTAGGTGTTCAGCGGCTTGCCCTTGAGCGCGAAGACGGCCTGCGTCTTCACGTCCCGGCACGCCGTCAGGGAGCCGGCGGCCGAGTCGCCCTCCACGATGAAGATCGCGCTCTCCTCGGACTGCTCGTCCTTGTCGCCGAGGTGCACCCGGCAGTCGCGCAGCTTGCGGTTGTGCAGCGACGCCTTCTTGGCGCGCTCCCGGGCCAGGTTGCGGATACCGGCCAGCTCCTTGCGCTCGTGCTCGCTCTCCTGGATGCGCTTGAGCAGCGCGTCCGCCGTCTCCGGGTTCTTGTGCAGGTACACGTCCAGGGTCTGCTGGACGAACTTGCCGATGAACTCCTTGATGGTCGGCCCGTCGGGCCCGATGACCGTCGAGCCGAGCTTGGTCTTGGTCTGGGACTCGAAGATCGGCTCCATGACCCGCACGGAGACCGCCGCGACCACCGCCTGGCGCACGTCGGACGCGTCGAGGTCGCGCTTGTAGAAGTTCCTCAGGGTCTCGACGAAGGCCTCGCGGAAGGCCTGCAGGTGGGTGCCCCCCATCGTCGTGTGCTGGCCGTTGACGAACGAGAAGTACTCCTCGCCGTAGTGCGACCCGTGGGTGATCGCCAGCTCGATGTCCTCGCCCTCGAGGTGGATGATGGGGTACAGGGGCTCCCCGATCAGGTTCTTCTGGAGCAGGTCCTTCAGGCCGTTCTCGGACTTGAACGGCTTGCCGTTCAGGAGGAGCGTCAGGCCCCGGTTCAAAAAGGCGTAGTTCCAGAGCATGTCCTCGACGAACTCCTCCCTGAAGCGAAGGTTCGCGCCGAAGAGCTCCGCGTCCGGGGTGAACTCGATCGCGGTGCCGTTGCGCTCGTCCGTCTTCGAGACCCGGTGGTCCTTCTTCAGCTTGCCCCTGGCGAACTCGACCACCTTGGACTCGCCCTCGCGCACGGCCTGCGCGCGGTACTCGATGGACAGGGCGTTCACGGCCTTCTGGCCGACGCCATTCAGGCCCACCGCCTTCTTGAAGGTCTCGCTGTCATACTTGGCGCCCGTGTTGATGACCGAGACGCACTCCAGGAGCTTGCCGAGCGGGATGCCCCGGCCGAAGTCGCGCACCTTCGCCCGCTTCTCATCCAGGTCGATCTCGATCTTCTTGCCGTGCCCCATCGTGAATTCGTCGACGGAGTTGTCTATCGTCTCCTTGAGCAGCACGTAGATGCCGTCCTCGGCGTGCGCACCGTTGCCCAGACGTCCGATGTACATCCCGGGGCGCAGCCGGATGTGCTCGGTCGACGAAAGGGTTTTGATGCTGGCCTCGGTATAGCCGGATGCCATCCGACCCACAGTTTAGCGCGGGGTCCCCGTGACAAGCGAAATTGGGCCCCCTGCAGGGTAATTAGGTCCGCGGCACCGGCTTGGGAACCACCTACTGACTGGAGGGACTATAGATGCCATGGACATGACGCTGCGCGACCAGACCCTGCGCGACCGGACCCTCGCCCACGCGCTTGCCCGCGTGGCCCTCGGGACCAACATCTCCATACATGGCCTGGCGCGGATGCCCCATATCGCCCCGTTTGCCGCGCAGATGCGGGTCGAATTCAGCCAGACGTTCCTGCCCGGAGCCCTGGTGGAGGCCACCGGCTACGCCATCGTCGTCGCCGAGGCCGGCATCGGCCTGCTCATCCTCGCGGGCCTGCGCCTGCGGATCGCGCTCATCCTCGGGCTCGTGCTCATGATCGTCCTGCAGTTCGGCACCTGCGTGCGCCAGGACTGGAACGTCGCAGGGCTGCAGCTGCCCTATGTCGGCCTCTATGCCCTCCTCCTGGCGACCTGCCGGTACGACCGCTACTCGGTCGACGGCCTGCTCAGGGGGAACCGCGAGCCGGGGTACCTCTAGGGGCGGCCTAGTTCAGGAACATCGCCTCGTCCGTCTGAAATAGGCCGTGGGCGAGCTTCGTCCAGGCGTCCAGGGGGGCGCGACTCTTGAAGGCGGCGGCACCGGGTTCCACCTGCGGCGCGTTCTTGCGGCGCAAGTTGACCGCAAGGGCCTCCGCCTGCCTGGCCTGGTTCTGGGCGTACAGTGAAGCCTTCTCGGACTGCGCGGTCTCGGCCACCTCGGTCGAGGTCCCGCCGGGGTTCGCCTCGATGTAGCGCAGGCAGAGCTTGATCTCGTCCGGCGTCGGCGGGCGCTGGTAGACGGCGATGTAGAGGGAGGCGACGCGCAGTTCGTCCGTGGTCAGCGCGAGGAAGTCCGGCGTGTGCGTCAGCTTGCGCGCCGTCTCGATAACGAGCGGGCTGTTCATCAGGAAGAGCTGCTGCTGCGGGACCTGGGTCAGGAAGCGCTTTCCGGTCGGCACGCTCGGGTTCGGGAAGTTGAACTGGGTCAGGATCTCGGCGGGGTTGCGCCGGTCGATGAAGGCGTAGACCGCCCGCCTGGTCGCGAATCCCTCGCTCCCGATCGGAACGGGGCGCCCGCCCATCGTCAGGTCGAGCGTGCCGGCGATGGCGAGGATGGAGTCGTGCATCTGCTCAAAGTCGAGCTGCCGGATCGTGTAGCGCCACTGGAGCTTGTTGTCCGGGTCGACCTCGGCGTAGGCCGGGTTGCCGGCGCTGGACTCCCTGTAGACGCTGCTCAGCATGATCTCGCGCTGGAGCTTCTTGATGGACCAGCCCTCCTTCATGAACTCCGTCGAGAGGTGGTCGAGGAGCTCGGGGTCGGTCGGCGGCGCCGACTGGTTGCCGAGGTCGTCGGGGGTCGAGACGAAGCCCGTCCCGAAGTGCTGCTGCCACACGCGGTTGACGAGGACCCGCGCCGTGATCGGGTTGTACGGGCTGGCGATGGCCTCGGCGAGCTCCAGCCTGCCGCTGCCGTGCCTGAAGGCGATCGGGTGCCTGTAGTCGGGCGAGAGGATGCTCAGGAAGTGCCGGGTGACCATCGGGCCCTTGTTCTGGGCCTCGCCGCGCAGGAGCACGGGGTAGTCCCTGGTGTTCGGGATGTCGATGAGGACGTCGGCCTTCGGCGGCGCGGCCGGCGAGAACTCGAGGTCCACCTTCTGCTTGTCGGCCAGGAACATCGCCTTGAGGATCTCGCGCCGCTTGGCCGCGCGCTGGTCCTGGGGCAGGCCCGAGCGGCGCAGCTCGAGGAGCTGTGCCTCGACGCCGAACTTCGCCTGGTCGGCCGCCTTCATCTTCTCCAGGTAGTCAACCAGCTCCGGCGTCCTCGGCATCCCGTGGAGCCAGGGCTCCTCCTTGGGCTCGGCCGTGTTCGCGAAGACGTCGTAGAGGGAGTAGTAGTCCGCCGTCGGGATCGGGTCGAACTTGTGGTCGTGGCACCGGGCGCACGAGACCGTCAGGCCCAGGAACGCCTTCGACGTGACGTCGATGCGGTCGTTGATGATGTCGTTCGTGCTGTTCTCAAAGCGGTTGCCAAGCGTCAGGAAGCCCATGGCGGCGAGCGGCCGCTGGTCGGGATGCTCCTCGCCGCGCCGGAGCTCGTCCGCGAGCAGGCGGTCCGCCGCCAGCTGCTCCAGGATGAACTGGTTGTAGGGCTTGTCCGTGTTGAAGGCGTCGATGACGTAGTCGCGGTACGTCCACGCGAACGGGTAGCGCGGGTCCTCACGGTTCGGGGTGTCGCCCTTCGTGTCCGCGTAGCGCGCCACGTCGAGCCAGTAGCGCCCCCACCGCTCGCCGTAGCGGGGCGATGCGAGGAGCCGGTCGACGACCTTCTCCCAGGCCTGGGGCGAGTCGTCGACGAGGTAGCGCTGGACCTCCGCCTCCGTCGGGGGGAGGCCCGTCAGGTCGAAGGTCGCGCGCCGGATCAGCGTGTACTTGTCGGCCTCGGGATTGGGCCTGAGCGAATTCTCCTCAAGCCGGGCGAGGACAAAGTTGTCGATGGGCGTCGTGCACCACGACGGGTCCGCGACGACCGGCACGGCCGGGTTCCTGATCGGGAGGAAGGACCAGTGGTCCTTGCCCACGCCGCCGTAGGCGGCGGAGCTTCCCTTGGCCACGAGCGACCTCGGGTCGAAGGCTCCCCTGCGGATCCATTCCGTGATGTCGGAGACCTGCTGCTCGGTGAGCCTGTCGCCCTTGGGCGGCATCTGCAGGTCGGCGTCCCTGTAGCTGATCGCGTCGATGATGAGGCTGTCCTCGGGCTTGCCCGGCGCAAGGGCCGGGCCCGTGTCGCCGCCGTGCAGCATGCCCTCCCTCGTGTCGAGCATGAGGCCGCCCTTTATCTTGTCGGCGTCGTGGCTGTGGCACTTGTAGCAGCGGTCGGACAGGACGGGCCGGATCTTCGCCTCGAAGAACTGCAGGTCCTCGGGCGTCATCGCCGGGGCCGGCGCCGCTATCCCCGGCGCCTGGGCGGGAACGGCCGGGGCGGCGGATGGCATCGTCGACGTGATGTCCGCCGAGAGCCTCGATGCCCCGACGCAGAGCGCCAACACCGCCCCGATTGCCCCGGCCCTTGTCATGCGAGGATGGGCTGGACGATGTTGCCCGCCACGTCCGTAAGCCTGAAGTCGCGGCCGTTGAACCTGTACGTGAGCTTGGTGTGGTCGAACCCGAGGGACCGCAGGATCGTCGCGTGCAGGTCGTGCACGTGGACCTTGTCCGTCACCGCCTCGGCCCCGAACTCGTCGGTCGCGCCGTAGACGGTGCCTCCCTTGACGCCGCCTCCGGCGAGCCAGACCGAGAAGGCCCGCGCGTTGTGGTCGCGGCCGGGGTTCTCGTAGCCGTTGCGGTCGCGCGTCGGCTTGCGCCCGAACTCGCCGCCCCAGATGACGAGCGTGGAATCGAGCAGGCCGCGCTGCTTCAGGTCCGCGAGCAGCGCCGCGACCGGCTGGTCGATCTCCTTCGCCTTCTTCGTGATCCGCTCCTGGAGGTCCTGGTGGTGGTCCCATCCGTCGTGCCAGACCTGGACGAAGCGCACGCCCCGCTCGACGAGGCGCCGGGCGAGCAGCATCTGCTTGCCCTGCGGCGTGTTGCCGTAGGCCAGCTTCGTTGCCTCGGTCTCCTTGTTCAGGTCGAAGGCGTCGGTCGCGGCCGCCTGCATCTTGAAGGCGATCTCGTAGGCCTCGAGGCGGGTCTCGAGGACCTGGTCGTGCTGGAGCTGCGCGTTGCGCATGTCGTCCAGCTGCTTGACGAAGTCCATCTGCCGGCGCTGCTCGCCGGAGCTGACGTACGGGTTGCGGATGTTCTGGATCATCTGCTGCACCGTCGCCGTCTGCGTGTTGACGCTCGAGCCCTGGAAGACGCCCGGAAGGAAGGCGGAGCCGTAGTTGCCCGCGCCTCCCGAGGGCAGGCCGCCGTTGCGAAGGGAAATGAACCCGGGGAGGTTCTGGTTCTCGGTGCCCAGGCCGTAGACGACCCACGAGCCCATGCTGGGCTTCACGATCCGCAGGGAGCCGGTGTTCATGAACACCGTGGCGACCTCGTGGGCGGGGATGTCCGTGTACATCGACCGGACGACAGCCATGTCGTCGACATGCTGCCCGATCCCCGGGAAAAGCTCGCTGACCAGGGTGCCCGACTTGCCCATGGGCGTGAACTTGAAGGGAGAGCCCATCGCGACGCCGTCGCCGCCGATCGTCTGGCCGTCCATGCGCACCAGGTCGGGCTTTGGGTCCCAGGTGTCGATGTGCGAGGGCGCGCCCTGGGCGAAGATGTGAATGACCGCCTTGGCGGTCGCGGGAAGGGGTGGCTGGCGCGGGGCCAGGGGATTGCCCCCGGCGGCGAAGCCGGCCGGATCGTCGGTCCCCGAGAAAAGGTGCGCGGGGTCCAGCATGGTGGCCAGGCCGAGGGCGCCCATGCCCATTCCGACGCGGTTCAGGAATTTCCTGCGGGTCAGGAAGTAATCCTCGATATTCGTGGATACGCCACAGCAGGGAAGCTCGTGGGACATCTTGGGATGGATCATGGGAAAAGGGGGGCTAGTTGCAACCTAATGACGTGCGCGCGGCCCCGGGGTTTCATCGGCACGCAAGCGATTCCAGTTGATAGATCAATCGGCCCGGATAGGCTGGCCCCAATCCTCGTTTAGGAGAGCCCGGGGTCCCGGGCTGAGACGGTTGCAAGATCCGCGGCCAAATCCTTCGAACCTGATGCGTCTCACCACGCCGTAGGGAAAACAGGGCCGTCCGCGGCAAGCGGAGGGATCTGTGACCCGGCCGGCGGAGTGCGGCGCGGCCGCAAAGCATCCCTCCCATGTCCCAATCGACCGAATCCGCCCCCGCCGGCCACCGCCTCTTCCCGGCCTCCCGCCGGGTATACATCCAGGGCTCACGCAGCGACGTGCGCGTCCCGATGCGCGAGATCGCGCTCTCCCCCACCCGCCTGCCGAACGGCACCGAGGTCCCGAATGAGCCCGTTCGGGTGTACGACACGTCCGGCCCCTGGGGCGACCCCGCCTTCCACGCCGACTCCAGCCAGGGCCTTCCGTCCGTCCGCGCCGCGTGGATCCGCGAGCGCGGCGACGTGGAGGAGATCGAGGGACGGGACGTCAGGCCGATCGATGACGGCTACCTTTCCGAGAAGCACCGCGAGCAGGCCGAGTCCGAGGGCCGGCGCAACCCCATCAAGTTCTTCGACACGAGCGGCCGCCGTGTGCTCCGGGCGAAGGCCGGTGCCCGCGTCTCGCAGCTCGCCTACGCGCGCCGCGGCATCATCACCCCCGAGATGGAGTACATCGCGGTCCGCGAAAACTCGAAGCTGCAGCGCGCCGCGGACCTTATGGAGCTCACGGCCGCCGGCCCCAGGAATTCCCTGTGGCGCCAGCACCCGGGCATGGGCCTGGGCGCCTCCATCCCGAGGGAGATCACCGCGGAGTTCGTCAGGGACGAGGTCGCCCGCGGCCGCGCGATCATCCCCGCGAACATCAACCACCCCGAGCTCGAGCCGATGATCATCGGCCGCAACTTCCTGGTTAAGATCAACACCAACATCGGCAACTCGGCGGTCGCGTCCTCGATCGACGAGGAGGTCGAGAAGATGCGCTGGTCGGTCAAGTGGGGCGGCGACACGCTCATGGACCTGTCGACCGGCCGGAACATCCACCAGACGCGCGAGTGGATCCTGAGGAACTGCCCGGTGCCGGTCGGCACCGTGCCGATCTACCAGGCGCTCGAGAAGGCCGGCGGCCGCCCCGAGGACCTCACGTGGGAGCTCTTCCGCGACACGCTGATCGAGCAGGCCGAGCAGGGCGTCGACTACTTCACGATCCATGCCGGCGTGCGCCTGCGCTCGATCCCGTCGACGGCCCGGCGCATGACCGGCATCGTCAGCCGCGGCGGCTCGATCATGGCCAAGTGGTGCCTCTCGCACCACCAGGAGAACTTCCTCTACACGCGCTGGGACGACATCTGCGCCATCATGGCCGCCTATGACGTCTCCTTCTCGATCGGCGACGGCCTGCGGCCTGGCTCGATCGCCGACGCCAACGACGAGGCCCAGTTCGCCGAGCTCAGGACGCAGGGCGAGCTCACGACCCGGGCCTGGGAGCTCGGCGTCCAGGTGATGTGCGAGGGCCCCGGGCACGTTCCCATGCACATGATCGCCGAGAACATGGAAAAGCAGCTCGACTGGTGCAAGGAGGCCCCGTTCTACACGCTCGGGCCGCTGACGACCGACATCGCGCCCGGATACGACCACATCACGAGCGCCATCGGCGCGGCGATGATCGGATGGCACGGGACCGCGATGCTCTGCTACGTGACGCCGAAGGAGCACCTCGGCCTGCCCGACAGGGACGATGTGCGCGCCGGCGTCATCGCCTACAAGATCGCGGCCCATGCCGCAGACCTGGCCAAGGGCCACCCGGCCTCGCAGTACCGCGACAATGCGCTCTCGAAGGCGCGCTTCGAGTTCCGGTGGGAGGACCAGTTCAACCTGTCGCTCGACCCGGAGAAGGCCAGGGAGTTCCACGACGCCACCCTTCCCCAGGACAGCGCGAAGACAGCCCACTTCTGCTCGATGTGCGGCCCCCAGTTCTGCTCCATGAAGATCACGGACGATGTGCGGCGCTACGCCGAGGAGCAGGGCCTGACCACGGAGGCGGCGATCGAGGCCGGCATGCGCGCCAAGTCCGGCGAGTTCCTCGAGCAGGGCGGCGAGATCTACGTCGCCGCGGCCAAATGAACACCACGTCGGCACTCGGGATATTCCTGAACGACAAGCCCCACGCGCTTGAGGGCCCGTCGTCGCTTCGGGACCTGCTGACAGGCCTCGGCCTCGCGGAAAAGAAAGGCGTCGCGGCCGCGATCAACGGCGAGGTGGTCCCGCGCTCGGCCTGGAGCGGGCGCCCGCTCGCCGAGAAGGACCGCGTCCTCGTCATCCGGGCGACGCAGGGGGGCTAGGACACTCCATGGAACTGATCGTCATATCCCCGGAATCCCACGATCCCCGCGAGGCGGCGGCCATGGGGGGATTCTTTGCGGAGGGACTGGCGCGCTACCACGTGCGCAAGCCCGGCTGGGACGAGGCCACGCTGGAAGCATGGCTTCAGGCGCTGCCTACGCCGTGGCGCCCGAGGATAGTCCTGCATCAGCACCAACGGCTCGTCGCCCTGATGGGACTAGGCGGGGCCCACCAGAAGGATGCGGAGGCGGCTCCGGGAGCCGCGGCGTGCAGCCGCTCGTGCCACGACCTCGCCACGCTCCGCCGGGCCCTGGCCGCCTATGAATACGTGTTCTTTGGTCCCGTTTTCCCCTCGATCTCGAAGGCGGGACACGGTCCCGACGACTGTTTTCCCTGGGAGGAGCTCGCAGCGGTGCTGGCGGCCGAGGTGCGCCTGCATCGCGCCGAGGCCTTCGCCATCGGCGGCGTAACCGCAGAGCGGCTCGAGCGCTGCCACGACCTCGGTTTCGACGGGGCCGCGGTCATCGGCGCCGTATGGAGCGCCACGGACCCGGTGCGCGCCTATTCCACACTGAGGGAAAGAGCCCTGGCGCTTGGCGCAATCCACCATGCCTCTTGACCCCTCCACACGTTTTCCGCTGATGTGCCTGACCCTCGAGGGTGCGTCGAGCCGGCACGCCGAGCAGGTGGAGCGGCTGTGCGCCGCGGGGGCGAAATGGATCCAGCTTCGGATGAAGGGCGCCGAAAAGGCGGCGTGGCTTTCCGAGGCCAGGCTAGCCTCCCGGGTTTGCAGGGCACACGGGGCGGTGCTCATCGTGAATGACGGCGTCGAGGTCGCGCAGGAGTCGGGCGCCGACGGCGTCCACCTGGGGAGCAGGGACATGGACTGGGCCAGCGCCCGGAGGCGCCTCGGACCGGATTTCCTCATTGGCGGGACCGTCAACAACGCCCCGGACGCCCGGCGCGCCGTCAGCTCGGGCTGCCTCGACTATGTCGGCGTCGGCCCCCTGCGTTTCACGTCGACCAAGGACCACCTCGCCCCGGTCCTGGGGCTGGGCGGCATCAGGGGGCTGCTGGCGATCCTCGGCGACATTCCGGCCTGGGCCATCGGCGGCGTGGAGCCGGGCGACATGCGCAGCCTGCGCGAGGCGGGCGCCGCCGGGGCCGCCGTCGCCTCGTCCCTCTGGAGGAACGGAACGGTGCCGGGCAACGTGGGCGCCTTCCTCTCGTCGTGGCATGAGGCCGCCGAGGCCGTGCACCCTTGAAGCCCATTAGCGCCAACACCCTTGTCATCGCCGGCGTCGAGTTCACCTCGCGCCTTTTCCTGGGCACCGGGAAGTTCAGCTCGGGAGAGATGATGCGCGAGAGCCTCGAGGCCTCCGGCACGCAGCTGGTCACCGTGGCCCTCGGGCGCGTCCGCACGGGAGGCGAGCCCGACGACATCCTCGGCCACCTCGACGGCGCCCGCTACCGCCTCCTGCCCAACACCTCGGGCACGCGCACCGCGAAGGAGGCGATCCTCGCCGCCGAGCTCGCCCGCGAGGCTCTCGGCACAAACTGGCTCAAGCTCGAGATCCACCCGGACCCGAAGTACCTGATGCCCGACCCGATCGAGACGCTCCTGGCCACCGAACAGCTCGTGAGGCGGGGCTTCGTCGTCCTCCCCTACGTGCATGCCGACCCTATCCTGTGCAAGCGCCTCGAGGAGGCCGGCGCCGCCGCGGTCATGCCGCTCGGCGCTCCGATCGGGAGCAACCTGGGCCTCGAGTCGCGGGCGTTCCTGGAAATCATCATCGCCCAGAGCGGGGTGCCCGTCGTCGTCGACGCCGGGCTCGGCGCCCCCTCCCACGCCGCGGCCGCGCTCGAGATGGGCGCCGACGCGGTCCTCGTCAACACGGCCATCGCCGCCGCCGAGGACCCTGTCGCGATGGCCGAGGCGTTCCGCCTCGGGGTCGAGGCCGGCCGGACCGCGCGCCTGGCGGGCCTCGCGCACATGCCATCCGGCGAGTCGATCCGGGCCAGCGCCACGTCCCCCCTCACGTCGTTCCTCGGGGAACCCGTACCATGAGCTTTGTCGACGTATGGAAGAGGCATGATTTCCGGGATGTCACCCGCAGCATCGCGCAGAAGACACCGGCCGAGGTGCGGCGCGCGCTGGGCCGCTCCCGCGGGAACTTGGACATGGAGGACCTCGCCGCCCTCCTCTCCCCCGCGGCGGCCCCCCATCTCGAGGAGATGGCGCAGGCCTGCCACCAGCGCACCGTCGAGCGCTTCGGACGGACGATGCGGCTCTTCGCGCCCCTGTATCTCTCCAACGCCTGCGCGAATGTCTGCACCTACTGCGGCTTCAGCGCCCACAACAAGATCCGGCGGAAGGTCCTGAACGACGCCGAGATCCTCGAGGAGGCGCGCGTCCTGCGCTCGCATGGGTTCGACAGCGTGCTCCTCGTGACGGGGGAGACCGGGCGAGTCGGCCGCGGGTACCTCTCGCAGGCGCTTCGCCTGCTGCGGCCCCATTTCTCGGGGCTATGGATCGAGGTCCAGCCCCTTCCCGAGGACGATTACGCCGCCCTCGGCGCCGACGGACTGAGCGCCGTCCTCGTCTACCAGGAGACCTATGACGCGGCCGCCTACGCCCGGCACCACCTGAGCGGCCCCAAGGCCGACATCGAGTGGCGCCTCGGGACTCCCGACCGCCTGGGCAGGGCGGGCATCAAGAAGGTCGGCCTGGGGGCCCTCTTCGGCCTGAGCGACTGGCGCGCCGACGCATGGTTCACGGGGCTTCACCTTCGCCACGTGGAGACCGTCCACTGGCGCACCCGCACGGCGATATCGTTCCCGCGCCTGCGACCGCACGAGGGCGCCGCCATCGCGGTCACGCCCTTCAACGAGCGCGACCTGGTGCAGGCGGCGTGCGCGTTCCGGCTCCTCTCGCCGGAAGCCGAGCTCTCCTTGTCGACACGCGAGAGCGAGGCCTTCCGCAACCAGGCGTTCCGCCTCGGCTTCACGTCGATGAGCGCGGGCTCGAAGACGAACCCGGGCGGCTATTCGAGCGCCCCCGAGTCGCTCGAGCAGTTCGAGATCGACGATTCCCGGAGCCCCGCCCAGGTCGCGGCATTCCTGAGGTCCCGGGGGTACGAGCCCGTCTGGAAGGACTGGGACTCGACCTACGACGGGTTCACGGGCCGCCTGGCCTCGGCACAGGCCGTCGCGTTGTGATCCCATGCCCCTGAGCCCGGAGGAGATCGGCCGGTACCGGCGGCATCTGTCGCTTCCGGGGTTCGGCGCGCCGGCGCAGGAAAAGCTCAAGGCCTCGTCGGTGCTCGTGATAGGCGCGGGCGGCCTCGGCTGCCCCGCCCTCCTCTACCTTGCGGCGGCCGGCGTCGGCCGGATCGTCGTCGTCGACGACGACGTGGTCGACGCCTCCAACCTGCAGCGCCAGGTCCTCTACGCGGACGCCGACCGCGGCGCGCGCAAGGCGGACGCGGCTGCGCTCCGGCTCTCGGCCCTCAACCCCCTGGTCCAGGTCGAGGCGCTCGCCGTCCGGTTCACCCGTTCCAACGCGCTCGCCCTGGTGCGCTCGTGCGACGTGGTCGTCGACGGCTCGGACAACTTCGCGACCCGCTACCTCGTCAATGATGCCTGCGTGATCGCGGGCCGTCCCTTCGTGTACGGCGCCATCCAGGGCTTCGAGGGGCACGTGAGCGTCTTTAATTACAAGGGCGGCCCCACGTATCGATGCCTTTTCCCGGAGCCGCCGGAGCCGGGCACGGTTCCCAGTTGCGCGGAGGCCGGCGTCCTCGGCGCCGTCACGGGCGTTATCGGCGCGCTGCAGGCCTGCGAGGCGATCAAGGTCATCGCGGGTATCGGCGAGCCCCTTTCGGGGCGGCTCCTCGTCTGGAACGCGCTCTCGATGACGTCCGCCCTTGTGGGGCTGAAGGCCGATCCGAAGGCGCGGCAGGTCACCGAACTTCCACCCGAGGGCTATGGCGAGACCTGCGCTCCGGAGGGCCCCCTCAACGAGATTGATGCCAAGGACCTCGCCGAGCTGATGCGCACCGGCTCGCGGCTCCAGCTCCTGGACGTGCGGGAGGGATGGGAGCGCCAACAGGGCGCCATCCAGCCGTCGGCCCACATCCCCCTGGGGCGCCTGGAGACGATATCGACGCGCGACTTGCCTTCCCTCGACGCCGCAGTGCCGACCATCGTGTACTGCGCGGTCGGCGTGCGCAGCCTCAGGGGAATGCAGATCCTGCGGGAGCGGCACGGCTTCACCTCGGCCGTCAGCCTGCGCGGCGGCATCAGGGCCTGGGCCCGATGATCTCGCCCTTCTGCGTCCTGACGATCGCAGGCTCCGACAGCGGGGGCGGAGCCGGAATCCAAGCGGACCAGAGGACGATCCGCGCCCTCGGGGGCCACGCCCTCACGGCGGTGACCGCGATCACGGCCCAGGACACGGAGCGCATCACGGTGTGGGCTCCCGTCCCCGATGAATTGATCGGGGCCCAGATCGCCTCGGCGTTCGGGGGATTCCGCGTGGCCGCCGCGAAGACCGGCCTGCTCGCCAGCCCCGGCGCTGTTCGCGCCGTGGCCAGCGCGCTCGCGGGCGGCCCGGCCATTCCCCTTGTGGTCGACCCCGTGCTGGCCTCGTCGAGCGGGACGGTTTTCCTGCCGCCCGCGGGCGTGCGCGCCCTGAAGCAGCATCTCTTCACCCGGGCCACCCTCGTCACGCCCAACTGGGCCGAGGCGCAGGCGCTTGCCGCAATCACGGTGCGGACGCACGCCAAGGCTGCGGACGCGGGCCGGAGGATCGCCGACGCCTGCGGGCGACCGGTCCTCGTGAAGGGCGGCCACGCCCCGCGCGGGGCGTGCCGCGACTGCCTCGTCCTGCCGGGCGGAAAGGTGTCGTGGTTCACGCACCGCAGGATCGCGACGGGGAACACCCACGGGACGGGCTGCGTGCTCTCCTCGGCCATCGCCGCGTGGCTCGGCCGCGGCGCGAGCCTCGAGGACGCGATCCGCCTCTCCCAGTCGTTCCTGATGCGGGGCCTCGAGCGCGGCAGAGGCCTTGGCTGGGGGCGGGGCCGGGGCCCCGCCTATTTCGGTTCGCGGTAGCTCCGCCCAAATGGCTTGCACCCTCCCCGCGAAGCTGAGGGAAAGAGCCGTGAAATCCCACCGCAAGGAACTCTGGTTTGAGGCGCCGCAGAGGCGTTCCTTCATCAACATCACCGGCGACGTCGAGGAGGCGCTCCGGGACAGCGGGATCCGCGAGGGCCTGTGCCTCGTGAACGCCATGCACATCTCGGCGTCCGTCTTCATCAACGACGATGAGCCGGGCCTGCACGCGGACCTCGAGACGTGGCTGGAGAAGCTGGCGCCCGAGAAGCCGCACAGCCAGTACGCCCACAACAGGGGCGAGGACAATGCC
>Ga0302311_10003806_pt1 | contig 16406 bp, 2 predicted proteins | sample III_Palsa_N1_3_FD_200449 | JGI IMG/M metagenome (GOLD analysis project Ga0302311, IMG submission 200449) | Peat permafrost microbial communities from Stordalen Mire near Abisko, Sweden - III_Palsa_N1_3 | ecosystem: Environmental > Terrestrial > Soil > Palsa > Peat permafrost | place: Sweden... | reverse complement strand
CGCGCTCGCGCTCAATGTGATCGGCGACGCGCCAATCGCCACCGGCGTCGTTGGCTGCGTAAACGTAATCGTCTGCGCCGTCGCTCCCGTTGCAGCCGTTGCCGTGCCGCTCAGCGACACCGTCTGCAAGGACCCCGCCACGTTCAGTGAATTGTTCGTAATGTTCTCCGTGCCCGTCAGAACTCCCGAGACCACCGGCGTAAACGTCGCCTCAACGCCGCACTGCGCTCCCGACGCGAGAGTCGACCCGCAGGCAGGAGTGTTTGTCCCAATCGCCGTGGCGGCCACGGGAAAGCTTACGCTGGAGGAACCGAACGACAGTGTCATCGAGGCGTTGCCGTTGTTGCTCAGCGTCACAATCTGGGCGCCGTCGGTGGTATCGGTCGCTCCCACCGCCGTTGACGTCGCAAAGGCAATCGGGTCCGCAGTCGCCGTCACCTTGCGGATGCGATTGTCGGTGGAGTCCGCGATATACAGATTGCCTGCGCCGTCCACCAGCACGCCAAAGTCGCCGTTGATCTCCGCGCTGGTGGCCGCGCAGCCGTCACCCACTGAATCCGTGGAACCACTGCAAGTGGACGGACTCGATCCTCCTCCCGCCACCGTCGTGATGATCCCCGTCGCAGCCGCCACTTTGCGGACGCGACCGTCGTCTCGGTCCGCAATGTACAGATTGCCTGCGCCGTCCAAGGTCACCTCCGAGGCTTGGTTCAAATCCGCGCTGGTGGCCACACAGCCGTCTCCCGCATTGTCAGTGGAGCCGCTACAGGTGGACGGACTCGATCCTCCTCCCGCCACCGTCGTAATGATCCCCGTCGACGCCGTCACCTTACGGATGAGATCGTTCATTGAGTCCGCAATGTAGAGATTGCCCGCGCCGTCCACGGATATACCCTGGGGATAGTTGAGCTGCGCACTGGTGGCTGCGCAACCGTCACCGGCAGAGTCTGTATATCCCGAACACGTCACCGTCCCGCTGCTGCCGTTGCCCGCCACCGTCGTGATAATGCCCGTCGCCGCCGTCACCTTACGAATGCGATAGTCCTGGAAATCCCCGATATACAGATTGCCCGCGCCATCCAGCGTCAGACCCTCGGGGTTTATGAGTCGCGCGCTGGTAGCCACGCAGCCGTCGCCGGCAGAGTCCGTGTAGCCTGTGCAGGTCACCGATCCAACGCTGCCGTTGCCCGCCACCGTCGTGATGATCCCCGTCGTCGCCGACACTTCGCGGATGCGATTGTTGCCTTGGTCTACGATGTAGAGATTACCCGCGCCGTCCAACGCAACGGCTGCTGGAAAGAGTTCCGCGCCGGTAGCCAGACAGCCGTCGCCCGCAGAGTCCGTGTAACCCGAACACGTTACCGTCGCATTGCTGCCGGTGCCCGCCACCGTCGTAATAATGCCCGTCGCCGCCGTCACCTCGCGCACTCGGTAGCCGAAAGTATCCGCAATATACAGATTGCCCGCTCCGTCCAACGCCATGCCCTGGGACCTGTCGAGCTCGGCGCTGGTGGCCGCTCCGCCGTCCATGCAGCCCGTACTTGCGGAAGTGGAGCATTCTGTCCCATTGCCCGCTATCGTCGAGATCGTTCCCGGAGCAATCCCCACCAGCGGCCCCGTCCCGGTGCCCAAGATATAAGCCACCGCTATCGGCGCGGTCCCGGAAGCCGTGAACAGCTCCACAGCCCCCATCCGCACACCCGGCACCGCCGGCGTAAAGCTCACCTCCACCGTGCAGCTCTGCCCCACCGTATACGCCGTGCTCACCGCGCACGTCCCGCCCGAGACATATCCGAAGTCCAGCCCCGCAAATCCCATCGTCAACACCTGGATAGCCGTCCCCAGCGTCGCATTCAGCGTCCCGGCCGTCGTAATATTCAGCGTCACAAGCTGCGTCGCGCTCGCCGCGCCCACGTTGGTCGAAGGCACAGTCACCACGAGGTTCTGCGACACCGGCGTCGCGGCCTTATACGTCGTATTGCCGTCCTGATACGCCGTCACCACCACAGTCCCCGGCCCGGTAATCGTCAACATCGATCCAGACACCGTCGCCGAACCGCTCGTCACCGCGAAGTGTACCGTCAACCCTGAGGTCGAGCTCGCGCTCAACGTGATCGGCGATGCCCCATTGACCACCGGCGTCGTCGGCTGCGTAAACGTAATCGTCTGCGCGGTCGTTCCCGTCGCGGCGGTCGCGGTGCCGCTCAGTGCCATGGTCTGCGTGGAGCCACTCACATTCAGCATGTTGTCCGTGATGGTGCCGGTGCCGGTCAGCGAGCCGGTGACGGTCGGAGCGAAAGCAAAGGAGGCATCGCAAACGGAGCCAGCTGACAAGGACGCACCGCAGCTCCCTGCCGCAGTGGAGAAGTTGATCGTGGCGGCAAAGCTCGATAGCGTCAACGCCGCATTGCCGTCATTGCTCACCGGCACGCTCTGCGCCGTGCTCGTCGCGCCCACCGCGGTCGACGCAAACGTCAGCGCCGGAGCGTTCGCGAACACCATCTCCCTTACCGCGTTGTGATAGCTATCGCTGCCATAAACATTTCCGCTCCCGTCTACCGCTACGCCTTCGGGATTGTCAAAGCCACTGCCCAGCGTCGAAACGCAACTCGAAGTCGTGCAGTTCGCCGTCATCTCCCTTACCAAATTGTTGCTGGTATCGGCAACGTAGACGTTCCCGCTCCCGTCCACAGCGACACCCATGGGACTGGAGAACGTGGAAGCGCCGCCCAGCGTCGTCACGCAACTCGAACTCGAGCAGCCCGCCGCCATCTCCTTCACCTTACTGTTGCCATAATCGGCAACGTAGATGTTCCCGCTGCTGTCCACTGCGACGCCATACGGCTCGCTGAAGCCGCCGCCCAGCGTCGACACGCAACTCGAACTCGCGCAGCCAGCCGCCATCTCTTGCACCAAATTGGTGCCGGAATCGGCAACATAGACGTTCCCACTCCCGTCCACTGCGACGCCAGCCGGAGCGGTGAAGCCGCCGCCCAGCGTCTTCACGCAACTGGAGCTGGTGCAGCTCGCCGCCATCACCTTCACCGAAGCCGTGTCGTAGTCGGCGACATAGACGTTCCCGCTCCCGTCCACGGCTACGTCCTGGAGATAGCTGAAGCCGCCACCCAGCACCGTCACGCAACTGGAGCTGGTACAGCCCGCCGGTATCTTCTTCACCTCACTGTGGTAGGTATCGGCAACATACACGTTCCCGTTCCCGTCCACCGCTACGCCACCCTGGTCGCTGAATCCGCCGCCCAGCGTGCTCGACGCCTCCGCCGTGCCCTCCGGAAAAACCACCTGCGGCCCCGTCCCTGTCCCCGTCACAAAGCTCTGGGCCAGCACCGTTCCCGCGCTCGACACCAGCGTGATCCCGCCATACCGCACCCACGGATGTGTGGGCGTAAAGCTGATATCGACCGTACATGTCTGTCCCGCGGTATACGCCGTACTCACCGCGCACGTTCCGCCTGAGACATACGAAAAGTCCAGACCCGTCGCACCCTGCGTCGACACCTTGATGCCCGCCGCCTGCGTACTTGCGGTCGTACCCGCCGTCGCAATCGTCATCGTTACCGTCTGCGTCGCACTCGTGGTCCCTACATTCGTGGTCGGCGCCGTAAACGTCGTCGCATCGAATATTGTGACCGTCCGCGAAACCTGCGTGGCCATCGAATAATTCGAATTCCCCAACTGGAACGCCGTAATCAACACCGACCCCACACCCGTGTAAGTAATCGTGGAATTGTCCGTCCCGCTAAGCGTCGCCCCGTTACCTACCGTAATCAGATACGTCACCGCCAGCCCCGAACTGGCCGTCGCCGTCAGCGTCGCCGAAGTATTAGTCGTCACCGGCGTCGTCGGCTGCGGGAACGTGATCGTCTGCGCCCCAATCGTCGCCGTCCCGCTCAACGCAATCGACTGCACCGTCCCCGCCACATTCAGCGCATTGTCCGTATAGCTCGCCGTCCCCGTCTGAGACCCCAGCGCCTGCGGCGTAAACTTCACCCCAATCGTGCAGGTATTGCCTGAAGCCACGGTTCCCGTCGCCGTACACGTCGACCCGCTCAATGTAAAGTTGCTGTTGGACGTCGCCAGCGCCGTCGCCGTCAGCGTCGCATTCCCATTGTTGGTCAGCGTCACCGTCTGCGCCGCCGAACTTGCGGCCACTGCCGTGCTCGCAAACGTCAGCGGATTCGCTGCTGCCGTTACCTTACGGATGCGATTGTCGGAGTCGTCCGCGATATACAGGTTGCCCGCGCCGTCCACCGCAAGCCCCTCCGGATAATTCAAATCCGCGCCTGCCGCCGTAGCCGATCCACCGTCCCCGCAGATGGTTCCGGTTCCGCCGCTGCAAGCCGTTCCGCTGCCCGCCACGGTGGAGATGAAGCCCGTCGCCGCCGTCACCTTGCGGATACGTTGGTCGTAAGTGTCCGCGATGTACAGGTTGCCCGCGCCGTCCACCGCAACCCCGTTCGGAACATTCAAATCCGCGGCTGACGCTGTCGCCGAGCCACCGTCCCCGCATGTCGCCGTCGGGCTGCTGCAAGTCGTTCCACTGCCCGCCACGGTGGAGATGTGGCCAGTCGCCGCCGTTACTTTGCGGATGCGTTGGTCATCTGTGTCGGCGATGTACAGGTTGCCCGCTCCATCCACCGCAACCCCAGCCGGATAATACAACTCCGCGCCTGCCGCCGTCGCCGACCCACCGTCCCCGCAGATTGTCCCGGTTCCGCCAGTGCAACCCGTTCCACTGCCCGCCACGGTGGAGATGTCGCCCGTCGCCGCCGTTACCTTGCGGATACGTTGGTCGTGAGTGTCCGCGATGTACAGGTTGCCCGCTCCATCCACCGCAACCCTGGCCGGACCATTCAACTCCGCGCCTGCCGCCGTCGCCGACCCACCGTCCCCGCAGATTGTCCCTGTTCCTCCGCTGCAAGCCGTTCCGCTGCCAGCCACGGTGGAGATGTCGCCGGTCGCCACCGTCACCTTGCGGATGCGATTGTCACCGGAGTCTGCGATATACACGTTGCCCGCTCCGTCCACCGCAACCCCGTTCGGATAAGACAAATCCACACCCGAATCCGTCGCCGATCCACCGTCCCCACACGTCGCCGTCGAGGGGCTGCATTCCGTTCCGCTGCCCGCCACGGTGGAGATGTCGCCGGTCGCCGCCGTTACCTTGCGGATGCGATTGTCATTCGAGTCCGCGATGTAGAGGTTGCCCGCTCCGTCCACCGCAACCTCGGTCGGGTAATACAAATCCGCGCCTGATACTGTCGCCGACCCACCATCCCCGCAGATGGTTCCGGTGCCCCCGGCGCATTGCGCTCCACTGCCCACCACCGTCGAGATCGTCCCCGGCACCATCCCCACCAGCGGCCCGTCGCCGATCCCCGACACATAAGCCAACCCCACCGGCGCAGTTCCCGCAGCCGTAAACAACTCCACCGCCCCCAGCCTCACCCCCGGAGCCAGCGGCGCAAACGTAAGGTTCACCGTGCAGCTCTCCCCACTCGTATACGTCGCACCCGCCGCGCAGGTCCCGGGTGCGGTGCTGGAAACATACTGGAAGTCCAACCCCGCAATCCCGGTCGTCAACACCTGGATCGCTGTTCCCAGCGTCGCATTCAGCGTCGCCGTAGACGTGAAGCTGACCGGCACCGCCAGCGTCGCGCTCGTCGCCCCCACATTCGTTGGAGGGACAGTCACCATCACGGTCACCGTGTTCGACGTACTCGTCTTATACGTGCTGTCCCCCGAGTAAACCGCCGTCACGCTGTTGGTCCCCAGCGGCAGCCCGGTCGAATCCAGCGTCGCCACCCCGCTGGTCAACGTGCCTGTACCCAGCATCGTCGTCCCGTTCAGGAACGTCACCGTCCCGGTCGCCGACGAACTGCTCACCGTCGCCGTCAGCAGCACAATCGACCCATAGGTCGTGCTCGCCGTACTGCTGCCCAGCGTCGTCGTGGTCACGATCTGCGCCTGCACCCGCCCCCCACCGAGCAAGCAAAACAACCCCACCATCATCGCAACCAGCAGCCGTCCGCGCCACGCAATTCGGCCCCACAACCCTGCACAGGCTGCGGAAGCCTTTCGCGTTGAGCCATCAGAGACCCCGAGGCGGGGAAACAGAGAGTCCATGGGTGCTGCATCTCCTGAGAAATCCGGCTTTAAATGCAACGAAGCAATTACATGGCACGTGCAAACCAGGAGAACTCACACGGTTCACAGTAGAACGCCTAAACCATTTCCACTCAGGAACGTTATGTCAGATACGCACAATGAGACAGTTGTTCCAGAACGTTCGACAATTGTAGATCAACGGCGGTAGACGGATTGTCGGCAACGCATAAATGACGAGCGGCAGAGACATCATCTCCATTCCTCCCGCAGTCAACGCTCACAAAAGACAGACGCGCTACCCATTGGCAACGCGTTCCATAAAACGAATCCAAATGGTTGAGGAGGAGAGATTCGAACTCCCGACCCTCTGCTCCCAAAGCAGCGGGCAACATTTTTCGGCCTGCGGCCTGGGATTTTCCAGAGCTAAGTGCTTGAGGGGGATGACTTTATTTTTACTTGAAAATCGGCGCAGAACGAGAAAAACTCGTCTTGCGCTGCTGCCACCCACTATTCTGCCGCCATTTTTCTGCTTCCGAAGGCGGCTCCTTATTACTTCCTAATTACTTCCCAGATGGCGACTTCTCGGTATAAATCTCCGAGCGCCGATCAGTGCCTCGTCTATTCGTTCATTTCTCCACACTCTCAAGGTAAAGGCGGAAGCGTGGTGAGGTAACGCACCAGGCTGTTGATGTCCTGTTCCGTAATCTTCTTGTCGTAGGCAGGCATAGGATTGGGAATGCCCACGCTGGTTTTTGCAGGGGGGCTGACAATCGCCGCTCGTATCTGGTCCGGCGTGCGCAGCGTTCCCAATCCGTTCAGCGACGGCGCAACGTCCCCTCCGTCCCGTCCGATGCGATGGCATGTGAGGCACTGATTGTCCGCAATGACGCTTTTCACGCGTTCAATCGAGCCATCCTGCGTCACCGGGCCACTCGGGGCGGGCGTTGCCGGCTGTGCTACAGGAGCCGAAACAGCCATGCCCAACGGTGTCAGGCGGAAGAGACCACCCGGCTTCGCATCCTCAATCATCCATAACGCTCCATCGGGTGCAACCTCCACGTCGCGGACTCTGCGGCCCATGGCCCAGCGCTCGGCCATCTGCGCTCCTCCCTTGCCGTCGAAGGTGATGCGCATGATCGCCTTCGATGCCAGGCCGCTGGCAAAAGCCGACCCATTCCACTGGGGGAACATCGTGCCTTTGTAGAACATGAGGTTGCCCGGTGCGATGACGGGGACCCAGTAGATGACGGGCTTGGTCAGATCAGGGCGCGTATCCGGACTGGGGATGGGAACGCCGTTGTAGTTGACCCCGTAGGAGCCCAGCGGCCAGCCATAATTTTTGCCGGGCTCGATCAGGTTCAACTCATCGCCGCCACGTGGGCCATGTTCAAGCTCCCACAACCGTCCATCCGGCGCAAAGGCCAGGCCATAGGGAGTGCGGATGCCGGTGGCCCATGTCTCCGCGGGCGTGAGGTTGGGGCCGGGAAAGGTATACGTCCGGACCACCGGGGCCGTCTTTGCCGCCTCCGTGTCCCCCGGCGGGTTGATAACTGGCACAGTGGCCGCGCCCCTCTTGCCCGCCATGGGATTGCCCGGGGCAGGTTTGCCATCCAGCGTCAGTCGCAGGATCTTGCCGAGCGGCTGGTTGGGGTCCTGGGCCGGCGTAAAGCGTTGCCTATCGCCAACCGTGAGGAAGAGATATTTGCTGTCCGGAGAGAAAGCGACCTCCGCGCCGAACTGTCCGCCATTGCCCCTCTCGCCGTCGCGCCAGATGACCTGGAGCCCTTCCAGGCTCGCAACAATATTCCCGCTCGCGGCATTGTTACCGATCTTTAGCTGGGCCCGCGCGAGCGCGAGACTCGAACCGCCATCACCCGGCTCGGAGTAGGTCAGGTAGACATTGTGGTCTTTGGCAAAGTGCGGCGAGAGGTAGACGCCCAACATTCCACCCTGACCCTTCCAGAGAACGGCCGGAACATTCGCAACGGGCGTCTTTGCTCCCTGCTGGGTGACCAGCTCCAGACCGCCGACCTTCTCCGTGATGAGCATCCGCCCATCGGGCAGGAAAGCAATCTTCCATGGCAGACTCAACGTCGTGACCTGGGTCACGGTGAAGGGCAGGTTCGTGTCTGACTTCTGCTCGCCTGCGTTAACCTGAGCCGATGCTCCGCTCGAAGCCATGGTTAGGAACAGCCCCGCGATCGCTAAGTGCTTCATCATGTTCGTCCCTTATTTCCAGCGTCAACGCCTGTGACCTTAGAATATCGCGCTTAGGCGATTTGCTGGATGGACGAAGGAGCCGAAGGCGCCTTTCGTCGTGCTCAAGAAAGCTGTATTGCGATCGGACATGGAATATTGGCGAGGCACACCTGGGTCACACCCTTACTTCGGGTCGATCACAATAGCACCTGGCGCGGTAACGCCTGTTGTGACTTGCGTCACAAAACTACCTGCGCTGTTGAGTTCGGTCACGCTGTTGCCCGTGGAATTCGCCACCCATAGATAGCCCGCCGCATCGAACGCCAACGACGCAGGAGCACTCAGGTTTCCACTGCCCGTAAAAGGCGATCCACTAAATACACCACCGCTACTCGTAAACGCTGACACCGTCGTTCCGCCCTTGTTGGCGACCCAGGCATTGCCGCTGGCATCGATCGCGATGGCTGCGGGACCGTTGAGCCCATTGCCCGTAAACGGTGATCCACTGACCGGTGCTCCTGTCTGGGCCAGCACAGTCACCGTGTTATTGCCCGCATTTGCCACCCAGACTTTGCCACTGGAATCGATCACCGGGGCATTCGGTGTACTGAGCCCACTAGGCGCATAGACGATCGGCATCGTCCAATCGTTGGGCGCAACCGTCAGGCCGCCGGCATAGGGGGGTATGGTCGCCGCAAGGTTGAAGATGGAGGTCACATTCAGCGTTGGGCTTTGTGCAATGGCCATGGTCGCCGCGATCGTATCGGTCGGTGCGCTGCCGCCGCTCGGCGTCGCATACCCGAAGAGTTTGCCGCAGATGCTGCCGTCCCCACTGGCGCCGCCGGTCGAATTCACGCAGGCTGCCAGCACGTTGGCCAGCGATATGATCTCGCTGGTCGGTTCGGTCGCCCCGGCAGGCAACGCTGACCCGTAAGGCTGCCCGGATGCTACGTTGACCAGCTTGTTCACCGAAGCAAACGCCCGCGCCAGCCCGGCCGTATTGGTCGAACTCGTGCCTACCGTCGCATACCCCGAACTGAACGGCGACAGCGCAAACGCCGTACCTACCGTGGTCATTTCGTTGATATTGATGAAGCTGTATTGGCCAAGATTGGCGCAGTCCCCCAGTGCCGCCATGATGCCAGCATTGGCGTTGGTTCCCGCCCCTGGATTGCCTCCGATCGAGACTATGTACATCTGCTGCCCCGCCGTGCAGCTAAACGATGCAATATAAAATGTCCCCGCCGCAGTCGACGTCACTGGCGTTGTCAGCACATTGGTCGCGCTGCTGGCGTAACCCGTGACACCCGCTGCATACAGATAGATGCTCGCTCCCGCGATCGGCTGCCGTCCGCCAAACGACGATCCAGCCAGATTCGACACGGTAACCACCTCCGGCCCGGTGTCCCTGTTGAAGTTCCCGGCACACCCAGCCAGCAACAGCGGCACGGCCATCGCCACAATGCCTCCGTACCGCTTCCTGCTCTTGCTAGCTAGCGTCTTCACACCTGTCTCCTCACCTCGTATTGACATCATGGCCGCGCCCCCAACGTGCTGTTCGTAACACCGCTGACGACCGGAGCAACCACCGGCGCTGCTGCGCCGATCACCTCAACGACGGTTCCATTGCCCGAGTTCGTCACCCACACGCTGCCCGCGGTGTCGATAGCGATACCGCTCGGCGTGCTGAACTTACCTTCCGACGTGATCGCCGGGCTCGCATCCGCGGCACCCGCATTGGTCAGAACGGAGATCGTCCCACCCCCGTTAGCGATCCACACCACGCCCTTGCCATCGATCGCCAGCGCCGTTGCCCCGCTCATGCTCGCACCCGAGTAGCTCACACTCAGCGCTCCCGCATCGGTGAACTTCGACACACTCGATCCATTCGTATTGATCGACCATACATAGCCGTTCGAATCCACAGCCGCCCCAATCCCGCCGCCGCTCGTCGCCGCACTGGCATTGCCGCCACTGTTGTAGTCCGAACTCACCGTCCCGCCAGAGTTGATGACAAACGGATTCATGTTCTGCGCCGTGATGCTCTGCGTCATCGTCGCCGTCGTATTGTTGACCCCATCCGTCGGCGTAAAGTTCGCCGTCAGCGTGTAGCTGCCCACGGCCAGCGTCGAAGCCGCCGTCACCGCAACCGGAGATCCATTCGCAATCGTCGCCGTATAGGCAAAGGTTCCCGCTGTCGTGCTCGACGCATTCAACACACCCGCCCCAATCGCCGCACCGGAATACACCTTCACGGCTGAGGGTATCCACGTAATCGCCGGAACAGTCTGGTAGATGTATTGGTCTGACGAACTCGTCGCCGACGTATAGCTCGCGTTGGCCACCGTAATATCCACCGTACCCGACGACCCCGCCGGCGAAACTGCCGTCAGCGATGTGTTGCTGCCCAGAATGAAGCTGGTCGCATTCGTCCCGCCGAACTTCACTGTGGTGATGCCCGTCAGGTTGGTGCCGGTAATCGTTACCGTTGTGCCGCCCGTAATCGCTCCTGCTGCCGGAGAGACGTTCGTGATCGTCGGCTGTGCATAGGTACCGGTGCCCGCCAGAGTGGCTTGCTGTATGCTTCCCGTCGCATTCAGGCTGTTGTCGGTCACATTGAATGTCCCGCTCAGCGAACCCGCGGTCTGCGGCGTGAACTTCGCCCCGATATTGCAGGTTCCCGCAGAGGCGAGCGTGCTGCCTGTGCTGCACGTAGTCGTGGTTGCGTCGAGTGTGAAGTTCGTTGACGACGTCGCAAGCGCCGAGAACGTCAGCGCCGACGTGCCAATGTTGTTGACCGCTGCCGTCATCGCGGAAGAGCTTGCACCCGCTGCCGTGGAAGCAAACGTAAGCGTCTCGGGCGTACTGACCGCAATCTTGACAATGCTGTTACCGCCGGAGTCGTTCGTTATATATAGGTTGCCGGAGCCATCGACGACAACCCCATTCCCCCTTCCAATGTTGCCCACCGATGCCAGTTGTGTATAGCTGCTGCCATTGGGCGCATACCGCAAGACCGCCGTAGTCGTTCCGTTGGCTACCGCATACACAGTACCCGCCGCGTCCACCGTAACTCCATTGCAGTTGGAAAGACCCGTGGCGATGACGCTGAGCGCATAGCTGCTTCCGGAGTACGTCTCCTTATACAACGCGTTATACGAACTGTCGCAGAGGTACACGTTGCCGGAGGCATCCGCCGCCATGCCGTTGATGCCGCCGAACGCCGAGCTGATGGTGGTGGCAGTATACGTTCCACTGCTGGTCGGCGTCAGCTTGACCAGCGTGCTGCCTGCGCCGTTGTATACGTTCCCTGCGTTATCTGCTGTAACCGAGTAGCTGGTGCTGCCGCTGTAGATGGTGCTTTGGGTATAAGTCTGGCTGACAGGGTTCAACGTCTCCCTCACGATGGAACTTCCCGACGGCGCATACACATTGCCGGCGCCATCCACGCCGAAGCTCCCTCCGCCACCGAGGCTGGAGCCGAGTGACGTTGCGCTATAAGTCCCGCTCCCGCTGTTATACGTCTCTTTGGTAATGGTCGAACCCTGGAACAGATACAGGTCGTTGCTGGCGTCGATAGCGATACCGAAGGCATCGCTCGAGAAGCCACTGAGCAGGGTGGTCTGCGTCCCGGGATAGATCACAGCCTCCGGCCCCGTTCCAGTGCCTGCCACGTAAGCGGTGCCCAACACCGTGCCTGCGCTGGTGGACAGAGTGACTGCACCTGCGCGGTTGCCCGCGAACTTCGGAGAGAAGGTGTACAGCACCGTGCAGCTCTGGCCGATGACGTAGGCGGTAATAGTGGAGCAGGTACCACCGCTCACGTAGGCGAAGTCCAGCCCGGTTGCGCCTTGCGTGACGACGCTGATCGTACTCGGCGTACCTGCGGCAGTGAAGGTCACGTTCGCTGTCTGCGTCGCGCTCGTTACACCCAGATTGGAGGTCAGCGATGACACGACAATCGTGCGAGCAACCGGCGTCGCCGCCGCATACGTCGCATTGCCGCCCTGGTTCGCCGTCACAACCACCGAGCCCGTGCCGGTAAACGTAAGCGTCGACCCCGAAACCGTCGCCGGCCCGCTCGTCACCGTGAAGTTCACCGCCAGCCCTGACGTCGAACTCACGCTCAACGTGATCGGGGCTGTACCGAACACCACCGGCGTCGACGGCTGCGTAAATGTGATCGTCTGCGACGTCGCGCCCGAAGCCGCCGTGGCCGTGCCGCTCAGGTTCTCCGTCTGCGATCCGGTCATATTCAGGCTGTTGTCCGTCACAATTAACGTCCCGGTCAACGACCCACTCGTCTGCGGCGTGAACTGAGCACTTAGCGTGCAGTTGCCAGCCGCGGCCAGCGGCGTGCCCGTCGAGCACGTCGTCGCGCCGTTCAACGAGAAGTTTGTCGTCGATGCCGCCAGCGAAGAGAACGTCAGCGAGCTGCTGCCGATGTTTTCCAGCAGCGTGTTCATAGTCGACGAGGTGCTGCCCACAGCCGTCGACGAGAACGCCTCCGTCGGCGCATCCGCTACATCGACGATGTAAACCGTACTTGAGCCGTTGTTCACGAACAGATTTCCGTTCGGCGACAACGCGACGCCATTGATCCCGCTCACGCCGGTGCCGATCACACTCGCGTTATAGCCTCCCGACCCGTTCGGCGTCAGCCGTGTTATACCGGTGTTCGTGCTGCTCGAGATGTAAATATCTCCGGCCCCATCCAGCACCAGTCCGTTCGGATTCGTATATCCCGTCACCAGGTTCGCAGCGGAGTAGCTTCCACTCGAATACGTAGCCTCCTCCACATATCCCTTCTCGGCATCCACGTAGTAGATGTTTCCACTCAGATCGACGACCATCTGCGTCACCAAAGTACTGCTGGTGCCCCCGTTAACGATGTTGACCGCCGATCCATAAGTTCCCCCGGAGAGCGTTGCCTTATAGATGTTGCCGTCGCAGGCCCCGTACACGTTGCCGGCGGTGTCCACCGCGGCGCCGAAACAGTCGGCTACACCCAGGTTGACCAGCGCAGCCGGCGTTCCATACGCTCCAGTCGCCGGGTTGTACACTGACCGGTACACGCTGTCGTAACCGATGCCCGCCATATAGACATTGCCCGCGCCATCCACCGCGACCTCACCCATCGACTGTGAGGGAAGGGTGAAGGTGTTTACCAGCGTCGCTGTTGTTCCGGAGATCGTATATTTCTTCACGTCCCCATTGCTGAAATCGCCGACATACAAGTTGCCCGCCCCATCGGTCACCATCGAGAAAGTAGTGCCGAACCCGGTGATGGCCGACAATTGCGTCTGCACCCCGGGGTAGATCACCGCCTGCGGGCCGGTCCCGACGCCACCCATATACGCGGTCCCGATAATCGCGTTCGAGCTTGTGGTCAGCGAGATCGCACCCTCCCGCACACCAGGCGCGGTCGGCCCAAAGGTGTATGCCACCGTGCAGGTCTGGCTGGCGGTGTAGGTCGTTCCGATTGCACAGGTTCCGCCTGAGACCAGCTTGAAGTCCAGGTTGGATACTCCCTGCGTCAGCATATAGATCGCATTCAGCGTACCGCCGGTGGAGATGGTGACGGTCGCCGTCAACGTCGCACTCGTACTCCCAACAGGAATCGTCAGTGCTGTAATCGTCACCCCATCCGGACCTGCTGTCGCCGCGTTATACGTCGAGGTCGCCGCTGAGTTCGCCGTCACCCTCACCGTTCCAGCACTCAGGTACGTGATGGTCGACCCGATAATCGACGCCGTCCCCGTCACATTGTTCACAGAGAACGTCACCGGATCGCCATTGCTCGCCGTCGCCACCAGCGTGGCCGTCGTACCGGCACTGGCAGGAGAAGCCGGAGCTGTGAACGAGATGGTCTTGGTGCCGATCGTTCCCGTTCCCGTCAAAGCCACCGTCTGCGTGCTGCCTGTCGTATTCAGGTTGTTGTCCGTCACCAGGCCGTTCGCGCTCAACGCACCCACGCTCTGCGGCGCGAACGTCGCCGAAAGCCCGCACACCCCGCCTGAAGCCAGCGTCGACCCGCAGGCCGCGTTGCTTCCCACTACCGCGCCTGCATAACCGAAGCTGCTGGTCGAAGGCGCGATCGACGCGATCGTCAGCGATGCGTTGCCGTCGTTCTCCAAGGCGAGCGTCTGCGCAGCCGCGGTCGCGCCCACCGCCGTGCTCGCAAACGACAGTGCCCCCCCCGTCGTCCGCGTATAGCTCACGATCTGGCTGTTGGAAGGGTCGCTTACATACATCGTCCCGTTGCCATCCAGCAGCACATAGAACGACTTCGATGTCGTACCCGTCAAAATCGTGCCCGTATACGTCCCGGCCGCGAACTTCTCCACATACCCCGCGTTGAGGAACGCCACATACAGGTTCCCTGCCGCATCCAGGCTCATGCCGGACGGCTGTTGCGAAGAGAGACCGGTAACCACTGCGGTTTGCCCGGTTCCGTCGCTGTTGAACTTATAGATATTGCCACCCGAAAAGTCGGTGACGTACACATGGCCGCTGGAGTCGACCACCGCGTTGTATACCGACGGCAGACTGCTGCCATACACCGTCGAGGCCGTAAACGTTCCGGCCAGGAACTTCAGCACCGTGTTCGACGAGCGCGAGCTCACATAGATATTGCCCGACGTGTCCACGCACAAGCCTTCCGGATCGCTTACCGTAGCGACAACCACAGGCAACCCCGAGCCGCCCACCAGCTCATACACCTTCCCCAGCGCGACATCGTTATAGAAAACATTCCCCGCGCCATCCACGGCGATTCCTGTCGCAACAGTCGTGCTGCCGTACAACGTAGTGATCGCGCCCCCGCCCGCGGCGATCTTATATACGCCCCCGGGGTTGCTGTACGTCGTGTAATAGATATTCCCCGCGGCGTCGATCGCGTTCTCGTTCTCGGTGGTCGTGCCGATGGCCTTGTAAACGCTCTTGGTCCCATTTTGGTAAAGCGCCTGCGGGCCACTTCCCAGCCCGTAGAAAAAGTCTGTCAGCACAACGGCCGGCGTCGCTGCATTGTTATAAAGCACAACCGCACCCAGCCGCGGCCCTGCCGCCTTGGGCGAGAAGGTGAAGTTCACGGTACAGGTTTGCCCGTTGGTATAAGTAGTGCCCGCCGCGCATGTTCCGCCCGCCACATATTGGAAGTCCAGATTCGTAACGCCCTGCGTGACTACCTGGATGGCCGTTGACAAGGTACTGTTCAGCGTCACGGTAGTAGTGAACTTGAACGCCACCTGCTGCGTCGCACTCGTCGACCCCACCGCCGTCGTCATCACGCTCACCGTGATCGTCACCGTGTTCGATGTACTGCCCGTGTCGCCGCTGTCGCCGCTATAGATGGCCGTAACGCTGTCTGTGCCGATCGGCAGACTCGTCGTCACCAGCGTCGCCACGCCATTGGTCACCGTGCCGGTCCCCAGCAGCCCCGTGCTGGTGTTGAACGTAACCGACCCGCCCGCCGCCGTGTTGTTCACCGTCGCCGTCAGTGTCACATTCGCGCCATAAGTGCTGCTCGCCGGGCTCGCCCCCAGCGTCAGCGTCGAGGTCGTCTGCGTATACGTGAATTGGTCCGCACTGCTCGTCGCGCTCGTTTCTCCCGGATTCGTTACCGTTATGTCCACTGCCCCGCTGGACGCAGTGGCAGGCGCAACGGCCGTGATCGATGTACTCGAGTTCACCACAAAGCTGGCCGCCGCAGTGGTGCCGAACGTGACTGCCGTAGCGCTGCTAAAGTTCGTGCCGGTAACCGTCACGCTGGTGCCGCCGCTGCTCAGCCCGCTCGTTGGGGAAACCCCCGTGACCGTGGGAGCGTTGTAATCCTGCACAGTGACAACGCTGGACTCCATGCCGCCGCAGGTCAGCGTGTAGGTATAGGTTCCCTGCGTCGAACTCGCGGTCGGCGACACGCTCGCGTTCGAGGGGCTGCCGCTGAGGATGCCCTTCCAAACGGTAGTGTCGCCGGCCGTGTTGGTCGCAAAGCACTGCTCCAGAGTGCCGTAACCGCTGCTGGTGTTGTAGGCATTCGCCACCGAGTACGTCAGCGTAAACGTCCCTCCAGGCGTCACCGA
>Ga0302311_10003805_pt1 | contig 16409 bp, 5 predicted proteins | sample III_Palsa_N1_3_FD_200449 | JGI IMG/M metagenome (GOLD analysis project Ga0302311, IMG submission 200449) | Peat permafrost microbial communities from Stordalen Mire near Abisko, Sweden - III_Palsa_N1_3 | ecosystem: Environmental > Terrestrial > Soil > Palsa > Peat permafrost | place: Sweden... | reverse complement strand
CGGCAGCCGCCCCTCCGGGTAGATCACCACGACCTGACCCCGCGCCAGCGCCTCCGCCGCCCGGTCCAGCGCCTCGGCCGCCCGCCGGTCGCCCCGGTACACCGGCACGTGCCCCTCGGCCCGCAGCCGCCCGCGCAGCAGCGGGATCCGCCACAGCCCGGCCGCGGCCAGCACCACCGGGCTGCCGACACTCCGCCGCGCCAGCGCCGCCAGCACCACGCCCGGATCGATCAGTGAGCTGTGGTTGGCGACGACAATGGTGCCGGGCCCGGGCCCGGCGGAGTCGTCGGCGGTGACGTCCAGCCGCCCGAGGACGGGGACGACGCGCAGGGCTATATCACTCAGCATGGGTGCATCCTGCTCTCTCCACGCCCGCCCGGGCATGAGTACGGACACTCATCCTCACCACCGACCCGGTCACACCAGGCGCCTGATGTCACCCAGGGCACGGCAGAAGCCGCCGCGCGCGGAGCGGGCGCCGCGCCGTCAGCCGATGGCGATGACGGGGTGGTCGGCGGGGTTGATCCACTGCATGATGCGGGTCATGGTGACGGCGGGGACGGCGACGCAGCCGGCCGTGGGTCCGGCTTCGGGGCCGAGGTCGTGCAGGAAGATCCCGGCGCCGCGGGTGTGGACGGCGGGGTTCATGTTGAAGTTGATGACCAGGGCGTTGTGGTACTGGACGGGGTAGTCGATGAGCTGTTCGCTGCCGTCGGGTCCGTCCTGGGTGAGGTGGAAGCCGCCCTGGGCGGCGGTGCGCATGGTGTTGTAGTAAGCGGAGGTGGGGTCCTCGTCCCACCAGTCCTGGCTGGTGACCACGTGGTAGGGCATCTCGGTGCCGGGGTTGGCGCCGACGCCGAAGCCCTGGGTGATGGTGTAGGTGCCGGTGGGGGTGGTGTCGGTGCCCTGGACGCGGGTGGTGCCGTTGGTGGTGCCGTTGGCGCCGATGCGGCCGTTGACGGTGGTGTAAATGCTGGTCCAGGTGGTGCCGGTCTTCTGCCAGAGCTGGACGGTGGCGTCGGTGCCGCGGGCCTTGACGGTGATCACCTGGGTGGCGTTGCCGACGGTGACCGGGACCGGGAAGGGTGAGGCCGGGGCCGGGGTGGTGATGTAGGAGCCAGCGGGCAGGGTGAGCTTCTCGCCGGGGTGGAGGGTGTAGGGGGCGGCGAGGTGGTTGTCCTTGGCGAGGGCGGTGTAGCCGCCGGGGACGTGTTCCTTCACCGCTATGCCGGAGAGGGTGTCGCCGCCGGTGACGGTGTAGCTGGTGACCGGTGTGGTACCGGTCGGGGTGGCGGCCTGGGCGGCGGTGGTGCCGAGCAGGCTGGCGCCTGCCCCCGCTGCGGCGACGGCGGCGGTGGTGACGCCCTGGCGCAGCAGCGGGGTGCTGGGCCTGGCGTGGCGTCCGGAGGACTGGGACACGGAGTGTTGTTCCTTCTGCGGTGTGGTGTGCGGATCGGGTGTTGCGGTCAGGGGGCGGCTCCTCGGCCTGTTGTCTGGCCGGGGAGCCGCGCCGGTGCGGTGTGGGTTAGGGGAGTTGCTGGTAGAGGGCGGTGACCTGGTTGGGTGCCAGCGCGTAGTTGTAGGTCTGGACGTTGCTGATCTGGCCGGGGAAGGCGGCGACGGTTCCGGGGGTGTTCCCGCCGTCGGCGCCGCCGATGAGCAGGGGGCCGTTGGCTGCCCAGGGGGTGGTGTCGGTGCCGGTTCCGGCCAGGGTGCCGTTGACGTACAGGCTCATGGCGCCGGTGGCGGCGTTGTAGGTCCCGACGAGGTGGTACCACTGGCCGGCGGTGGCGGTTGCGTTACCGGCGTGGTCGTAGGCGGGCGTGCTGGCGGAGTCGGTGCTGGGGGCTAGGAAGGTCCAGCCGTTCATGGACGCGGAGTACTGGAGGTAGAAGCCGCAGCGCACCCCGGTGGCGTCGCGCTGCCCGACCACGGTGTAGAAGCCGCTGGTACTGAATCCGCTGTTGAGTTTCGCCCAGGCGGAGACGCTGTAGCTCCCGGCGGTGTTGATGACGCCGGTGTTGGCGCTGGCGGCATAGCCGGTGGTGCCGTCCAGGGACAGTACGGTCCCGTGGGTGGCGTCGGTGGCCCAGGTGGCGCCGCCGGTGAGCGTGAGTGGGTTGTTGCCGGTGTTGGGGTTGGGGACGGCGTTGGGCACCAGGACATTGCTGGCGGTGTCGGTCGCGGCGGTGTCGGTGGCCACGGTCATACCAGTGCCGTCGTTGAGCTGCCAGGTGTCCTGCGGCGGCAGAAGGCTGTTGGCCAGGGCGCCGAAGCCTGCCAGCGACAGGTTGGCGTGGTCACCGCCGTTCGCGCCGGAGGCAAGGTCCTCGTTGCCGGTGTTGTTGTTGTCGATCGCGACGGAGTTGTCGAAGTCAGCGAAGTAGACGGGGGGACTGCTCCAGGGGGAGCCCAGGTCCGTGCCGCCGAGGAAGGAGTTGACGTCGGTGCGGTTGGCGTCGACGCCGGTGGTTGCTGTGGTGGTGCAGGGGTCGTTGGGTGTGGCGCCGTCGCCGGTGAAGCCCTCGCATGGGGTGAGCGAGGTCAGCACGACGTTGATGTTCCATGCACTGAGTTGCTGGACCAGTGCGGTGTAGCCGTTGCTTTCCAGGTTGATGGCGCTTGCACCGGCCAGGAGGTCTTCGAGTCCTTCGTCGACGACGACCGTGTTGATGCCCGGTTGGTCCAGGATGTCGCGGTCGACGCGGGCCAGGGCGGAGGGCCCGCCGATGGTGCTTCCGTTGTAGGTCTCGGGGTTGTCCGTCATGAGCTGGTTGGCCTCGATGCCTTCGGCTATGACGCCGTAGGGCAGGGGGGTTGAGGGTTCGGCTGCTGACATGGCGTCGGAGAGCCGGTAGCCGTTGGAGTTCGGCAGGGTGGTGTCGGGTTGGAACGGGTCGATGAGGTTGTCGCCGAGGACCGCTTCAGTGGGTGTGCCGGTGGTTTGCACGTCCAGGTTGGTGACCAGGTCGGTGAAGTTGCCGCTGTCGGATCCGGTGGCAGTGGTGAACGGTGTGGCGGAGGTGCTCGTGGTCAGGTTGGTGGATCCGGTGGCGGTGATCCACTCGTAGGAGCCGTTGGCGTAGGAGTGCTGGACCAGGTAGGGCACGGTGTTGGTCAAGAAGTAGGACACGAGCAGGTACTGATTGGCGGTGACGGTGAAGGGCAGAGGGTCGCTGTAGGCCATGGCGCCGGCCGCGATGACGGTGGTTGCACTGCCGCCGAACTTCAGCGTGCCGAAGCTGCCGGTAGGTACGGATGAGGGGGAGCCGGAATCCAGGGCGACGGTGGCCGCGCCGATGTCCAGGGGTGTGTTGCCCAGGGAGTTGTCGAGCTTGAAGCGGATGGTGCTGCCGGAGATGGAGGGCTTGAGGGCGATGCGGATGGTCTGGTTGCTGAAGTTCCCGCCCTGGTAGTTGTAGGCGCCTTCGTTGGGGTTGCCCCAGGCACCGGTCCAGGACTGTCCGGTGGGTGTGGCCACACTGGTGCCGGAGGGCTGGACCGTGCTGGTGGTGGTGTTGCGCACCGACATGCCGTAGATGTGCAGGCCCTGGTTCTTCGCCGGTCCGGAGGCGACGTCGGGCAGGATCACCTGTTCGATGGTCTTGCCCTGGGCCAGGGGTACGGCGAAGGGGTAGATCTTCAGTCCCTGCCCTGCGGCTGCGGTGAGTTGTCCGGTGGGCCGGTTCCAGTGCGGCAGGGAGACCGCGGCCAGTGTTGGGGGCCCGGTGACCCAGTCGGGCACGGTGAGTGTGAAGGGCGTGGTACTGCCGTCGGTGTAGTCGATGATGCCCTTGGCTGGGCAGACGCCGACGGGGTTGGTTCCGTCGAAGCAGTAGGTGGCGGAGACGGGAGTGCCCGTCGGTACGTAGGGGGCTGTGGTCTGTCCGGCGATCGCGCCGGGCATGCTGAACGCGGAGTTGGTGGAGTTCGCCAGGAACACCAGCGCGCTGCCCGAGCCGGTGTAGGTGATGATCTGGTTGCCGGCCAGGATGTTGTCGGCCTGGCCGGAGCCGAAGGCGGGCAGGGTGAAGTGCGCGCCGTCGACGGTGATGTTCGCCCCGCTGCCCCAGCCTGCGTTGGCCAGGTCCGTGGCGGACATGCTGGACAGGCCGTCGGCGTCGCCCTCGCCCATGTTGGAGTCGGGGCTGATGGCGGTGTTGTCCAGGCAGGCGGTGAAGCTCGCGCAGTTGCTGGTGGGGTGTCCGGCGGCAAGGAACGGGTAGCCGGTCGCGCCGGAGTCGTCTCCCGCGGCGTCGACGCTGTAGACCCACAGTGTGTGCGGGCCCGGGGACAGTGGGGTGATGTTGTTGAGTGTGGCTGCGTTGGAGGTGGCGGTGGCGACCTCGTTGGCAGGGGGGTTGGCTGTGGCGGGGGGCTGGTCGAGGTTGTAGACGAACTTGGTCGCGGTGGTGCCGTTGCCGGCGATGGTGAAGCTGCCCGGGGTACCCGCGGCAGCGCCGACGGCTGCGTCGGTGACGTCGGTGTTCGGGTAAAGGTTGTTCACCGAGGTTACTGTTGGGTCGTCGGGTGCGGTGGGTTCGGCGGTGAAGTGGCAGGTCGGCGAGGCACTGTAGGCGGTGGTGGCCTGGCCGTCGGTGATCTTGACGTCCCAGTCGACGGTCTGCCCGTTGGTCAGCGAATTGATGAAGGCGCTCGTGATGCCGGCTGTGGCGTAGGTGCCCGAGGCCACGTTGGTGCTGCTGGTCACGGTGTTCATGGTGGTGCTGCCGTTGACCCAGTACTGGAAGGTGGCTTGCATCTGGTTGCCGAGGGGGGAGACGACCTTGGCCTTGAGGGTCGGGGGGGTGGAGGCGATGGTCTTGCCGATGTAGGGGCCGGGGGCGGTGGTGGAGCATGCGGCGTCGTCCGCGCCGGTGACTGCGGACATGGTCTCAGCGGTCGGGTTGTTCGGCGGCCTGTTGAAGAAGATCTGCAGGGCGGGGTTGTTGGTGAACCGCTTGAACCCGAGGTCGTTGTAGGAGGACTCCATGGAGTCCTCACTGAGGGTCGCGGTGAAGGTGGAGGCATGCTGGTTGGCCAGGTCCTGAATGACCGGCTGCACGTTCAGCCCGTTGCTGCTTGAGCCGCTGCACGTCACCGTCGGGCCCGGGTTATAGGCAGGGCCGAAGCTCGCCGAGGTGGAGTAGTTGTTGTAGCCGGGGCGGTTGCTCCAGTCGGTGCCCGAACCCATGCCCTTGGACCAGTGCAAGTTGACGGTTGCGGTCTGGCTGCACGAGGCGGAGTAGTAGTCGACGGCGTTGACCGTGGCAGTGTTGATGGTCGCGCCGTACAGGGTTGTGCCGAGGTTCCACTGGTAGACGGCGTGTTCGTCACCGGTGTAGCACTGGCCCTCCTGCCAGCCGTTGTAGCCCACGCCGAGGTAGCCCTGGTCAGCCACTTGGGCGGTGGAGTCGTAGAACGAGGTGCCGGGGCAGCCCTGCTTGACCTCATCGAACGAGGGTGCGGCCGGGTCGTCGGGATGCCAGTTGAACGTCGGGTCCTCATACAGCGGCCACACGGTGCTCTTCGCAGCAGTCAGGGCCGCGTCGGGCACGAGCGTCAACGCGTCCTTGCCGACGGTGAGCTTCACCTGGGCCAGCCGCGCGGCCAGACCCGGGTGTCCGGCGTCCGAGGGGTCCGCGCCGACCTTCCCCGCCGCGCCTGCCACGGCAGCAGCGTGGGAGCCGGGCTTCGGACTTGGCAAGGCGGTGTTGGAGTCCCATTCCATAGCGGAAGGGCTGTCCATGACCAGTTGGCCGGAGGAATCGAAGAGGTTCAGGCCGCCAGCGGCACCGGCTCGCAGTCGGCCGCCGGTGACCTTGGTGGCCAGTCGCAGGGCGGTGACCTGCTTGCTCTCAGCTGCCTGGCGGGTGTGGATGACCAGAGTGTCGCTGAACCCACCGGAGACGGTGGCGGCCACAACCAGGTCGACGCCGGGAAGCGCGTTGCGGTAGGTCGCAGTGGAGCCCGTCACCACCGGGACGGGCAGCGCGGTGGGCCAGGAGACGCTCAGAGTCGCGCCGTTGTCGCGCGTGATGGCCAGGGGGCTGGTGCCGCCGTCGGAGAACTGAACGGACCCGTACGCGGTGGCTGCTGGGGTCAGCAGGCCGCTGCTGTCGCGGGTGAGGCTGGTGTCGACCGGAACCCAGGTGCCGTGCTGCAGCGTGCGCACCGGCAGGGTGTTCGCGTCCAGGGCGAAGGTCCCCTCGGGGGACGCCACGATCTGTGAGGTTGGGTCGGTCATCGAGGACACGATGACCGGCTTGCCGGTCGCGCGGGCCCGGACAGCGGCCTGATCCATCGCGCCCTGGTCTGCGGCCGTGATGCCGTAGCCGTCGGGCAGAGCGGGCAGCGTTGAGGGCGGCGCGTTCGGCGGTATCGGCGCGGCCTGCCCGGAGGTCTGATTCGCGGACGGGAGGGGGGAGGCTGCCTGGGCAGGGGTGAGCCCGACCGCCGAGCCGATCAGCGCGAGAGCGACAACCGCCGCTGTGCGCAGCCTACCGCCTTTTATGGGCGTCATTTGATGATTAGCCATCAGATCGCTTTCTTGCGGGGACGCCGGATGTGCTGGCCGACCTGACGCTAGAGGGCGGTGGATCACCGTTTCCAGCTGGATTCTTGACGAACTGTTATTCGTGGACAGCTGATTCATTCCATGTCATGACATGTCCATTGTATGGTTTTGGTAAGAGAGATTTCCTCTCTCCTTGACCCCAGGGCCGGGCTGATAACTTCCCCTGGAATCGTGTGATCATCGTGTCTTCGAGGGGCGGACCTGTGGCTTCCGACAGGAACCAGGGCAGGATCTTCGGTATCGGACGACGTGTCAGGATCTGGCGGGGCGACACTGGAGTGCGCGCCCTGGTGGCGGTACTCACGGTCGGCGCCCTGACCACGGGCACGGCGCAGGCGACCCCAGTTGCGCATGCCCAGACGCGCACCCCGCCGACTGCGGCCCAGGCCAAGTCGATCGCGGTCACCCCGGTCGTCTCGCACTACCAAAAGCCTCAGCCGATGCCCAACGCCCACATCCAGGCTCCGGTGTGGCCCAGCGGCACCGCGATGGCGACCGTCCCCGTCACTGCTGCGTCCGTTGCGGCAGACCTGGCAGGAACGCGGACGCACGGACTGGCGGCCCCGACCTCCGCACGTGCCGGAGACCTCCCGGTCTGGATCGGCGCCTCGGCAACTCACGCCGCCACCGCCCACACGGCTGAGCCGTCTGCTCCTGCCGCTGCACCCTCGAAGGTGTCGGTACGGATCCTGCCCCGCTCCGTCGCCGAGGCGGCTGGTATAAGCGGACTGCTGCTGACGGTCGGCCGCGCTGACGGTTCCGCCGCAGCGGGGCGCGTGAGCATCGGATTGGACTACCAGTCCTTCGCCGCGGCGTTCGGCAGTGACTGGGCCTCGCGCCTGCGCTTTACCGCGCTGCCCGCCTGTGTGCTGACGACGCCCCAGCTTGCGGCCTGCCGTACCGGTACGCCCGTCGCGACGACGAACTCCGCTTCCTCGCAGGAGCTGTCCGCCGAGATCACGTTGCCCGGTAACAGCGCCACGACCGCGAAGGGTGCAGTCCCAGCCGCGCCGCAGACAGCCGCCAAAGCTGCGGCTGTCGCGGCGCCGATGGTGCTGGCGGCCTCGTCAGCCGCGGGCGGTGGTGGCGGTGACTTCACCCAGACCAGCCTCAAGCCCAGTTCATCCTGGCAGGCCGGCAGTAGCACGGACAGCTTCAGCTGGTCCTACCCGATCCAGGCACCTGCTGTTCCCGGAGGACTGGCGCCGCAACTGGCCCTGAACTACGACTCGCAGTCCCTGGACGGCCTGACCTCCTCCACCAACACCCAGGCATCGGTGGAGGGTGACGGGTTCACGCTCCCGCAGAGCTTCATCGAGCGGTCCTACTCCTCCTGCCACCAGAACCCGTCGGGTCCGACCCAGAGCGACGACAACTGCTGGTCGGCGAACAACCAGCTGACGCTGTCGATGAACGGCCAGAGCAGCACCCTGGTCAAGGACGACACCACCGGGGCCTACCACCCGCAGAACGACACCAACGAGCGCGTCCAGTACGAGACCGGAGCCACTAACGGCGCCCAGAAAGGCGAGTACTGGGTTGTCACCACCGCGGACGGGACCCAGTACACCTACGGACTGAACCGGCTTCCGGGCTGGGCGAGCGGGGACGCGACCACGAACTCGGTGCTGACCGAACCGGTCTACAGCACCAGCGCGATCACCGGCGAGAGCTCCTGCTACAACGCCACGTTCGCCAACTCGTACTGCTCGCAGGCCTACCGGTGGATGCTCGACTACGTCAAGGACCCCCGCGGCGACGTCATGTCGTACTTCTACACCCCGACCACCGGCTACTACGCGATGGACATGGGCAAGACGGCGACGGCCGCCTCGGCCTACACCCGGGATGTGTCGCTGGCGAAGATCGAGTACGGCCAGCGCGACGGCTCGGTCTACAGCACCACCAACCCCGCGGCGCAGGTGTCCTTCACCTACACGGGACGCTGCAACACCTCCTCGATCGGGTGCGCGACCTCCACCCTCTCCGCCTCGACGGCGTCGAAGTGGCCGGATGTGCCCTACGACCAGAACTGCGCCAGCGGGGCGGCGTGCACGGTCAACTCGCCCACATTCTGGTCCGAGAACGAGCTCTCCGGCATCCAGACCGATGTCCTGGTGGGCACAACCTTGACGCCCGTCGACTCCTGGGCATTCACCTACAGCTTCCCGGCCACCGGAGACGCGACGACGCCCTCGCTGTGGCTGAGCACGATCGTGCGCACCGGTCAGGACACCTCCGCCGGAGGCTCAACGGCCGCGATCCCGATGCCGGCGATCACCTTCACCGGCCAGACACTGTCGAACCGGGTGAACCTGTCCGACGGCTACCCGCCGATCACGCGCTACCGGCTCAACAAGATCGTCACCGAGACCGGTGAGATCATCAACGTCGACTACTCCTCAGCCGCCTGCGCGAGCGGCACCCCGAGCGATCCGAGCCAGAACACCTCACTGTGCTACCCGGACTACTGGACGCCGAGCACGGACACCAACGGCACCCCGATCGAGGACTGGTTCAACAAGTACATCGTCACCGCCGTCAGCGAACAGGACCCGACCGGCGGTGGAGTCAGCGACACCATCACCACCCGCTACATCCCGGTAGGCGCTCCTGCCTGGCACTACGACGACAACCCGCTCACCCCCGCCTCGCAGCGGACCTGGGACGACTGGCGCGGCTACCAGACCATGCAGGTCTCCACCGGCAACGCCCCCGACCCGGTCACCCTGAGCCAGTACACCTACTTCCGGGGCATGAACGGCGACACCCTGCCCGGCAACGGCACCCGCTCGGCGACCGTCACCGACTCACGCGGCGACCCCGCGGTCACCGACCTGCCCCAGTACGCCGGCATGACCTACGAGACGATCGAATACAACGGCTACAGCGGCACCGGCCCCGGACCGGTGGTCTCCGACACCGTCACCGACCCCTGGACCAGCACCGCCACTGCCACTCACGCGCTGAGCGGGCTGCCCAGCCAGCAGTCCTTCATCACCGGCACCGCCGACACCAAGGTCTACAGCCCGCTGGCCGCAGGCGGCACCCGCGAGACCGAGACCGACTACACCCACGACACCTACGGCCGCCTCACCCAGACCAACGACCTCGGCGACGTCTCCACCGCGAGCGACGACACGTGCACCACCACCACCTACGCGGACAACACCACCGCCTGGATCCTGGACGCACCCGACGAGGTCAAGACCGTCTCCGTCAACTGCGGCGCCAACCCCGCCCTGCCCGCGGACGCGGTCTCCGACACCCGCACCTTCTACGACGGCTCGACCACCTTCGGCGCAGCACCCACCGTGGGCGATCCCACCATGACCCAGGCGGCGACCAGCTACACCGGTAGCACCCCGAACTTCGCCACCATGGGCTCCAAGACCATGGACGAGTACGGACGGGTCCTGACCTCGACCGACGGCGACAACCGCAAGACCACCACCGCCTACACCCCCGCCACCGGCGCCGCCCCCACGGCCACCACCATCACCGACCCCATGGGGCATCTCAGCAGCGCCACCCTCGACCCGTTGCGCGGCCTGCCACTGAGCACCACCGACGCCGCCGGTTATGTCACCTCCGGCCAGTACGACGCCCTGGGCCGCACCACCGCCGAATTCCTCCCCGGCATCACCACAGCAGCCGTCAAGTACACCTACACCGTCTCCAACGGCGCACCGTCGACCGTCACCACCCAGACGCTGAACTACGACGGCAGCACGTACCGCACCACCGAGACCCTGTACGACGCCCTGCTGCGCACCCGCGAGACACAGACCGCCACCGAGGACGGCGGCCGCAACGTCGTCGACACCGTCTACAACACGGACGGCCTGACCGCAGCCACCACGACTCCCTACCACAGTGGCGGCGCCCCCAACGGGACTCTGGTGCAGGCCCAGTCCGGCCAGGTCACCTACGAGACGGGCTACACCTACGACGGCGCCGGCCGGCAGACCCAGGCCACCGCGTACGAGAACGCCACCGCCACGTGGGACACGCAGACGGTCTACAACGGCAGCGACATCACCACCACCATCCCCCCGGCCGGCGGCACCGCCCAGAGCGTGGTCACCAACGCCCTGGGCCAGACCACCGACCTGTACCAGTACCACGCCGGAGTGAGCCCGGACCCGGTCAACGACCCGGCCTCGGACTACTCCGACACCCGCTACACCTACACCCCGGCAGGCCAGAAGGCCGGCGAGACCGACGCCGCAGGCAACTCCTGGTCCTGGGGCTACAACCTGCTCGGCCAGCAGACCAGCGCCCAGGACCCCGACACCGGCGCCTCCTCCAGCACCTACGACAACGCCGGGCAGCTGCTGACCGTCACCGACGCCCGCGGCAAGCAGACCAGCTACACCTACGACCTGGACGGCCGCAAGACCGCTGCCTACGACACCACCGGCAGCGCGGCCGAGGCCGCCACGGACCAGATCGGCGCCTGGACCTACGACACCGTCAAAAAGGGCCTGGTTACAGCCTCCACGTCGTACCAGATGGGCACAAGCAGTCCCTCGGAGACCAGTACGGTCCTGGCCTACAACTCCTTCGGTGACGCGGCCGCGTCGAAGACCACGCTGGCGAACCTGCCCACCGACGAGGCCGCCCTCGCCCCCAGCGCCGGCTACATCACCTCCTACGCCTACAACCCCGTCGGGGTCATCCTGGACCAGCAGGACCCCGCCTCCGGCGGCCTGCCCGCCGAGACCATCAACTACGGGTTTGACAACTACAACCAGCCCACCAGCGTCACCAGCAGCATCGGGTCCTACGTCTCGGCCCTGGGCTACGACGAGTACAACAACCCGGTGCTCTACACCATGGGCACCACCGCCATCTGGGCCTCACTCGCGCTGACATACGACCCCCAGACCATGGCCGTCACCGACGCCGAGACCGCCGACTCCACCAGCAGCACCGCCATCGACAACACCTCCTACACCTGGTCCAACAACCAGGTCTCCAAAGGCTCGGGCCTGCTGACCTCCACCACCGACGCCCAGAACGGCGGCAGCACCACCGACACCCAGTGCTTCCAGTACGACTGGGACCAGCGCCTGTCCCAGGCCTGGACCGCCACCGACAGCTGCACCGCCACCCCGAGCGCCGGCAGCAGCAGCACCGTCGGCGGCCCCAACCCCTACTGGCAGTCCTGGACCTACAACGCCGACGGACAGCGCTCCACCCAGACCGACTACGACACCACCGGTAACACAGCCAACGACACCACCACCAGCTACAACTACCCCACAGCCGGATCCAGCACCGACCAACCCCACACCCTCAGTAACACCACCGCCACTGGTCCCGCCGCCAGCGCCAACACCGCCAGCTACACCTACGACGCCGACGGCAACACCCTCAGCATCAGCGGCGGCGCCGCTGGCGAACAGAGCATGAACTGGAACGACCAGGGGAAACTCGCCTCCGACAACACCGTCTCAGGCAGCAGCACCTACCTGTACGACACCAGCGGCAACCTGATCCTGCGCACCGACCCTGGTACTGCCACCCTGTTCCTTGGCGACGAGCAGATCGTTGAGAACACCGGAACCGCATCGCTGACTGCCACCCGCTACTACAGCATCGGCGGCACTACCATCGCCGAACGCTCCAGCACCGGTGACGTCCAGTACCTGATCCCCAACCGCCAGGGCACCGACACCCTCACCATCGACGCCGGCACCACCCAGACCGTCACCCGCCGCCAGTACACACCCTTCGGCCAGACCCGCGGCACCGCCCCCGCCACGTGGCCCGGAGACGACGGCTACGTCGGCGGCACGGCCGACCCCACCACCAACCTCGAAAACCTCGGCGCCCGCGAATACGACGCCACCACAGGCCGCTTCATCAGCGCCGACCCTTTCTTGGAATCGGCCAGCCCCACCCAACTCTCGGGCTACGACTACGCCGGCAACGACCCCATTACTGCCAGCGACCCTAGCGGCAACACTATGATCTACGGCCCGAACGGTGGAGCCGCCTCACCCCAGTACTGGGAGCAACACCAGACAACCCCGTCAGCCACGCCGCCCGCTGCCGCACCAGTCGTCTATGTGTTGATTAGCCCGACTGTTGCGGTCCAGGACAACGGCGACGGCCTAGTCCAGCGACTGCAGAAGCTCTACCAGCACTACTTCACCGAGGACCACGCTCACTCCGCTGTCACTATGGCCACACTGCCTCTAAATATGAGCATGGGCCTTTGGGTCAGGATATGCGACTCGGGGATCTGCGACAGCACTGTCAAGGACATTATCAATGGTGAAGCTACGACCGCTTTGAGTCCTAGCGCACCACTTCTTCTTCTAAATGCTTGCGGGTTTGGGGGAGGCTGCGACGGTAAGCCACACGGAGCGCTGATCGGCGTTGCCGGGGGGAGCGGAACGGCGGGTGCTTCTGGCGGGGCGAGAGGTGAGGGCGCGGGGGCTCCGTCTGGCGGGGGTGAGGATGTTGAAATCTCCTGCCTCAACAGTTTCGCACCGGAAACTCCTGTCCTAATGGGTGACGGAAAGACCAAGTCGATCAGCTCCATCAAGGTCGGCGATGTCGTCGAGTCTGGAGACCCGACGACAGGGAGGCCCGATGGCGACCGCGTTGTTGCTGCCACCATCGTCCATTACGACGACAACCTCATCAACGTCACCACTCGCGACGAGCACGGCCACACTGCCACCCTCCACACGACCACCGAACACATGTTCTGGGATGCCACGCTACGGCAGTGGGTTGCTGCCGCTGACCTCACCCCTGGCCACAAGCTTCAGTCCTCAGCCTTGGCCGCCGCGGCTGTCCAGGTGGCCTCCATTCAACGCACTCCTGGAGCGGCATACCGCTACAACCTCACCATTCAGCAGCTTCACACGTACTATGTAGTTGCTGGAGATACGTCGATCCTGGTTCACAATTCCGGCTGTGGTGTGGTCTATCGCAGCGATACCCGCGATCCGGCCGTGATCTTCGGTGAGGGATTCCAGCCCAAGGGTGACAATATGGACCTCGAAGAGCACGTTGCTGGAGTCTCGGGTGTCTATACTCCCGAGTCCGGATATGTTGCTACAACGACTTCGAAATCCCATGCACTTTCCAGGCTTGGAAATACGTATGTGATTGACCAGGAAGGGGTCGCGGGCGCAGTTGATGTGAATGGGCAAATACCGGATAATGTGTCCGCTCATGAAATGGAATTGGCTGTACCGAGTGGGATCGACTCCTGCTATATCCAAGGATGCTGGCTTCAGGGGTCGGGGGATTGGTTGGCGAATCCAAACTATGGCGAGGCTGGCGATGGGAGTAACGAGTAATGGATGACGCAGTTTCACTTGTTGCTAAGGGGGAGCGAGGAGAGATGGTCTCGGTGGGACTCGTCCTCTCTTCTCCGTTGGAGGCGGTGATTGTAATGGCAGTAAACGATGATTCTCCTCGGGAGTTCAGGGGGCCTGACTTCTTTCGCTGCCTAATGGACGTAAGAATTTTCCTGGAGGATCGAGGTCTACTTCTCTGCTGTCAGGGAGCGCGCCCAGATGTATTCCCTTCTGGAATGCAGCGTCAGATGGACCTCGGGCGGAGGGCTACGATCTTGAGCAGGGAGTCGACAGAGCGCGGCGAAGTGGATATTTTTGCTCCAGTAGAACCCTGCGAAGTGGTTTCTGTCGAGGATCAAAAGATAGCCGTATTGAAGTTCTTTAAATTGAAAATTTCTGACACGTAGATCAAGAGGGCTGATTTGCCCGGCCGCTCACGGCCGTCGCTGACCTCGCCCGAGCGATGGGGTAGGTCGTTCCCTCAGGGCTTGCCGGAGGACAAAGCGTTGCTTCCCTTGGCGGCGTTCGTTGTTGTGGTACGGACGAGATAGATGTGTCGCTGACCGCGAAGTTCGATCAGCTCCTTCCGCACCTGGACGAGCGGCAGCGACGATTACTGCTGGGGGCCGAGGCGCGGGCCCTGGGACATGGCGGTATCAGGCGGGTGGCCAGGGCGGCAGGAGTACGCGAAGGAACCGTCTCCCGCGGGGTGAGTGAACTCGATTCCGGCCCGGAGCCGTTGGGTCGTGTGCGCCGCGAGGGCGGGGGCCGCAAGCGCCTGACTGACCTTGACCCGGGCCTGCGGGCCGCGCTGCTCGCCCTGGTCGAGCCGGAGACGCGCGGCGATCCCATGTCACCGCTGCGGTGGACGACGAAGTCGACCCGCAACCTGGCCCGCGAACTGACCGCCCAGGGCCACCACGTGTCCGCCGACTCGGTCGCCGCGCTACTGCGCCAGGAGGGCTTCAGCCTCCAGGCCAACGCCAAGACCCTGGAAGGCAAGCAGCACCCCGACCGCGACGCGCAGTTCCGCTACCTCAACGAGCAGGTCAAGGCCCACCAGGGCGCCGGCGACCCGGTCATCAGCGTCGACACCGAAAAGAAGGAGCTGGTCGGCCCCTACAAGAACACCGGCCACGAGTGGGAGCCCGGCAACGAACCGGTGCGCGTCGACACCCACGACTTCCCCGACCGCGAACTGGGCAAGGCCGTGCCCTACGGCATCTACGACGTGGCAGCGAACACCGGCTGGGTCAACGTCGGCACCGACCACGACACCGCCGCCTTCGCCGTCGAGTCGATCCGCCGCTGGTGGCACTGCACCGGTCAGACCACCTACCCGGACGCGGAGCGCCTGCTGATCACCGCTGACGCCGGCGGATCCAACGGCTACCGCACCCGCACCTGGAAGACCCAGCTCGCCCAACTCGCCGCCGAGACCGGCCTGCAGATCACCGTGTCGCACCTACCTCCGGGAACATCCAAATGGAACCGGATCGAGCACCGGCTCTTCTCCCACATCACCATGAACTGGCGCGGCAGACCCCTGACCAGCCACGACGTCATCGTCCAGAGCATCGCCGCAACAACCACCCGCACCGGACTGACCGTCCACGCCCAGCTCGACACCGACACCTACCCCACCGGCATCCAGGTCACCGACCAGGAGATCGCCGACCTGCCCATCCACCGCCACCGCTTCCACGGCGACTGGAACTACACCGTCCACCCCCGACCGGCCCGCCACACCCCAGCCGCCGACGACACCGCGGACCAGCCCCCTGCCCGTGACGAACCCCAGGTCCCGGCACTATGCGCCCTGCGGAATCCCGAACTGACCGGCATGACCTGCCAGCAGCTCAGCGAAATGATCGACACGCTGACGCCCGCGCTGGAGCGGCAACGCGAGCAGACACTCCACACACGCCGGGGCCGCCCACGCCTCCTGGCCCCCGGTGCCGGCGCGAAGGCCAAGCTCACCCCATCCGAGCGGATCCTCGCCACCGTGCTCCACCAGCGCAAACTCGCCACCACACAACTCCTGGGCCAACTCTTCGGCGTCACCGCCATGACCATCAGCCGCGCCAACCAGGAAGTACGCCCACTCCTGGAACCCCACGGCTACCGCATCCCCACCTCCACCGCCCGCTTCCGCACCCCCGGCGACATCGCTGCGTTCCTGGCACCCGACACCACCCAGGCCAAGGTCAAACCAGCATGTTGATTGCCGGCAAGCCCTAAGCGTGAGCACCGCCAAGCCCAACCCTGCTGAGCTGGACTTCTCCGGTGTCACCTGGGAGAAGAGCCCGGCCAGCGGGGGCAACGACAATTGCGTGGAGTTCGGCGAGATCAGCGGCCTCGTCGCGATCCGCGACTCCAAGCGGCCCGAGCAGACCCCGCTGGTCTACACCCGCGACGAGATCAGGGCCATGCTCTCGGGCGCGAAGGCCGGCGCCTTCGACCACCTGGTCTGACAGCGGCACCGCCCGGACGCCCGGCCGGGCAAC